>Ga0134103_1000158_pt1 | contig 85650 bp, 77 predicted proteins | sample 14_taG_2_FD_94445 | JGI IMG/M metagenome (GOLD analysis project Ga0134103, IMG submission 94445) | Switchgrass degrading microbial communities from high solid loading bioreactors in New Hampshire, USA - 14_58_20_212_A1 metaG | ecosystem: Engineered > Bioreactor > Semi-continuous > Anaerobic >...
CGCACTACGCGGGCGACGTACAATGCTCACGCGAGCCCTACGTGGGCTTGCAGATGCCGTCTGAGCTTGGGACGGTGAGGTCTCTTGCTACGACCCTCATCCTACAGTGGCTTGACACTATCCGAACTAGTACACTTTCTTGACCCAGCGCAGCCAGAGTGTTATAATTAGCAGTTGTTACTAATATAACAAGTGCTTCAGCTAGTGAGTTAACTGAGTAACGTCTACAGTTTTGGGCAGAGGCAAGTAGTTGTTGTATACAGGGTACCAGTAGTTCGCTGTTCCCGGTTGCTCGGTGTTTAGACGCCGAACCGCAATGTACCAACAGACGATCCGGCCAGGGAAGAACTGCTCTGGCCTTCTTGTCTTTGGTCAGAAACCAGGTCCGAGCCCGGACCGATCTCCCGTTGATGTTTCAGCCCGTCGGGCAATCGGAGATGCTATAGATGAAACCTGCCGGCAGGAGAGGCGGTGTTGGTTTCATGGGTCGAACGAACCGGGAGATAGTCTCCGCATTTAGGTATCTTGGAACGATCTCTTTTGGTTTGGCTTTCCACATCATCGGCGGGTTTTTTCTGGGCAGGTATCTTGATCTTCGGTTTGGGACAGAACCGGTCCTTACAATGCTGTGCTCTCTTGCTGGGGTTTTCATCGGGTTTTATAGTATCTATAAGGCCGTTATGCGCGATACCCTGCACGAACCCACATCTGGAGCAGACAACGCTTCTGGCGGGTGCAGTGAGAAGGGGAAGTGACTGATGAGTCTTCGTGAGTTAGCTCGGTGCGAGTTGTCGGTTATTGCCGTTGCGTTGAGTTTGTCTCTCTTGCTTGCGAAAGCTTATTCCTCTGGCTTCGCTCCGGTCGCGGGAGTAGTAGCCGGTAGCTTTCTAGGAATCGTGAACTTCGCGGCTTTGTATAGATTTGGCGTGAAACTGCTATTCGGAACAAGCAGGGAGTCTGACGGTTCTGGTAATAACAGCACTAACGGTCCTGGTGATAACAGCAGTAATGATAGTGGGAATGGCCCGGATAGTCGAAGGCAGAGTGTTCCGGTCATTGCGAGTGTGGGAGTCAGGTTGCCCATGGTGGTTGCCGGGCTCGCTGTTATCGCTGAATCGTTTGGGCTTTGTGGGTTGCTGTCGGGCGTCGTGATGTTTTTTGCCGTGCAGATTCCACTGTTTGTTCGAATCGCTAACATAACGGGTGATGGAACTGCTGACGTGGACTTTTGCTGGAGGTAATTAAGGATGCCGGAGTCTGTCGAGAAAATCGTCGTACTGGGAGTGTCACTGCACAAGGACGTTGTCATCAGTAGTTTGGTTGTTTCGGCGGTACTGATCGTTCTGTCAATACTGGCCACGCGAAACCTAAAAGAGAAACCATCAGGTCTGCAGAATGCTGTTGAGTACTTCTACGAGACAATGGTCGGTATTGTAGAGAGCAGTGTGCCTGAAGGTGCCAGAGGGTGTGCGCCGGTGGCCATTACGCTGTTTGTCTTCATACTGTTGTGTAACTTGATTGGAGTCGTACCTTGGTTAAAATCACCGACCGGGAATGTGAATGTAACTTTTGGACTTGCATCTGTAGTTTTCGGCATGATGATCTACTACGGGATCAAGGCAAAGGGCCTGAAAGGATATCTCAAGAGTTTTGTTCGCCCCAACGTCCTATTTCTACCCATCAACTTGATCGAGACCTTTACAAAGCCGATAACTCTAGCATTTAGGTTGTTCGGCAACATTTTCGCCGGTGAGCTGCTGGTGCTGATCCTAGTTAAACTTATCCCTATCGGTGTGCCGACTGCGTTCTCGCTTTTTCATGTATTCATCGGTGCCATCCAAGCTTATCTGTTCTTTATGCTAACCCTCGCCTACGTTGCATCCGCGTATGAGGAGTGAATGCTTGAAGCGTATAGTCTACTGCGGAACAGGCGGATTTGAATGCGGAGTGCGGTCAAGACTACGGGTAGTTGTTCAAGGAGGTTATCTCGTATGCTGGAAAGTGCAGTACTTATTAAGTTGATGTCAATCGGAGCAGTTGCGCTGATTGCTTCGGTTTCAGCACTGGCTGCTGCCATAGGTGACTCGAATGTAGCAGCTAGAGCTGTCGATGGCGTCGCTAGGCAGCCCGAAGCGCGGGCCTCGATTTTCTCTACAATGCTAATCGGCATAGGATTGGTAGAGGCCACGCCAATAATCGCTCTGGTAATTGCACTTATCCTTCTCTATGTCAATCCGCTGATTTGACAAGACGACTTGGTGCACGAGCGAACTGGAGGTAAGCGACAAGGATACCCGGACTTAAACAAGGACACCGGCACATATCGGGTTAGTGCCCGAGACGTGCAATCAGAGGGGACATGGGCTTTATGGAGATCAGTATTCCGACAATGATTTTCCTGGTAATCAACTTCTTGCTGTTGGTTGCGATACTCTGGTACGCGCTATACCGCCCGGTTGGCAATCTATTGCGTGCAAGGGAGCAACGAATACAGAATGACCTTGATTCGGCTAAGCGTGAAAGAGCGGAAGCCGAGAAGCTTCGCAAGGAGTACGAGCAAAAGTTGCTTCAGCTCAAGCGCGATGTGCACGATGCGCTGGAGAGAGCTCACTGGCAAGGCGAGCAAGAGAGACAGGAGCTCATCGCTAAGGCAAGAGAAGAGGCGTCCGCAATAATAGAGAGGGCGACTAGGCAGATTGAAAACGAGAGAAAGCGGGCTTGGGACGAGCTCAAGAATGATGTCGCTGAGATTGCCATACTTGCGGCGTCAAGAGCATTAGGTAGGATTATTGACTCTGAAGACCAGCGACGCATTTTCAACGAGTTCGTCGAGGGCATTCGCCTTGAAAAGACTGGTGAGCGGCATGACACACAATGAAACTCGGGTTACGAATTCACGGTTTGCAGGCTCAGGGTTGAACCGCTCAAACAGAACCAGACAGCTGTCTCAGTTAGTCCAGGTTCGATCTGCAGTACCGCTTACCCGCGAAAACCTTCATGAGCTCAAACGCCGGCTCGCTCCTGTGATGGGCGATGATTCGGATCTAGATCTGGCCGTCGATCCTAAGCTTCTTGCAGGAGCGAGTATTCGGATTGGGGATACCATAGTAGACTTCACCCTGGCTCGTTTTCTGCGATCTCTCAGGCGACGGATGAGACAGGCTGCGCTTCCTGACGGGCCGGAGGGGTGTACGGCCGCCGGTATCCGCGCTGTGCTGCGGCAGGTAATCGAGGATTACAAACCGGTTCTTGAATACGATGACGTAGGGACAGTCCTCAGTGTCGGGGATGGTGTAGCCAGGCTCAGCGGCCTCAGGCGGGCTATGCTGGGCGAGTTAGTTCTTTTTTCCAATGATGTTCAGGGAATGGTCCTTGACTTGGGCGAGGATGACATAGGGTGCGTGCTTTTCGCCGATGATGACAAGATTACGGCCGGCGACACAGCCATGCTTACCGGGCGAGTGGTTGAAGTACCTGTGGGCGAAGCTTTGAAAGGGAGGGTTGTAAACGCTCTTGGGCAACCGATAGATGACAAAGGCCCTATCCAGACAAGTAAGTTCAGACCCATTGAGTCGGACGCACCTGGAATTGCGGACAGAGAAAAGGTATCAGAGCCGTTGCCAACCGGTATCAAAGCCATAGATGCCTTAATACCCCTCGGCAAGGGCCAGCGCGAACTGATAGTCGGAGATCGACAGACGGGAAAAACTGCTATTGCGATCGATACAATTATCAATCAGAAAGGCAAGGACGTTGTTTGCGTATATGTGGCTATAGGACAGAAGGCAGCGACTATATCGCATGTGGTGTCGGTACTAGAACAGTTCGATGCGATGAGCTATACGGTGGTAGTTTCGGCGAGTGCCAGTGAGAACGCGGCTATGCAGTATATCGCTCCGTACGCTGGATGTGCGATCGCAGAGGAATTCATGGAGAATGGCAGAGATGTGCTGATAGTTTACGACGATCTGTCAAAGCACGCAGTAGCCTATAGAGCCATGTCGCTGCTACTAAGACGTCCACCCGGTAGGGAGGCGTATCCTGGTGATATCTTTTATCTTCACGCACGACTGCTAGAGCGAGCAGCAAAGTTGCGAAAAGACCTCGGAGGCGGGTCTATGACTGCTCTGGCTATAGTCGAGACTCAAGCTGGGGACCTATCGGCATACATTCCCACCAATCTGATCTCGATCACTGACGGACAGATTTTCTTGGAATCAGAGCTGTTCTTCTCCGGTGTCCGCCCCGCGATCAATGTCGGTCTCTCTGTGTCGAGAGTAGGCGGTGATGCGCAGATTCCGGCAATGAAAAAGGTCGCCGGTGCTCTGCGCCTAGAGCTTGCACAGTACCGTGAGATCGAATCGTTCGCACAATTTGGGGCAGACTTGGACAAGTTCACGCAGATGCAGCTCAGGAGAGGAGAGCGCATTGTTGAGGTACTGAAACAGCCGCAGTATTCACCTGTGGATCAGGCAGAACAGGTAGTGTTGCTTTTCGCAGTATCTCAACGTTTGCTCGATGACATTCCGGTAGACCAGGTTCGTTGGTTTGAACACCAGCTTTCGCTATATATGAATGAGAACCACCCTGAACTCTTAAGACACATTCGGCAGACAGGGGAGATAGATGATATCGTTGATGAATTGCGCGAGGCTATTGTTGAGGTCAAGGCCTCTCTCGGATTGTCGAGGGAGTCTGGAGGAGACATGAATGCTGACCCTCGAAGAGATTCGGCACAGGATCAAGAGCATTAGAGATATCAGGCACATAACCAAAGCTATGCACATGTTGTCGACAATACGGCTGCGAGAAGCAGAACGCCTGCTAGCTAACGCGCGGCCGTTTGCTCAAAGGATCAATGAGGTGTTGATTGATATCACAACCTCAGTCGGCGGTGGATATCACCCGCTCATGGCTGAACGAACGGGCGGCCGATCAGCCTTTATCGTGTTTACGTCGGACAGAGGACTGTGTGGTCCGTTTAACGACGATATCATCAAGCTTGCCTTTGACTACATTGAAAATCATGGGTTAGCCGACAGAGCTGTTTTCCTGGCAGTTGGCAAGATTGGCAGAGATGCACTGCGTGCAAAAGAAATGCCGATTGTCAGAGAGTATGTTAGGCCGGGAAGGCGTCCTACTTTCCAACTAGCTGCTAGAATTGCCTCAGATTTGTCTGAGCTCTTTCTCGGACAACAGATCGACGAAGCGTTTATGGTTTTTAGCAAGTTTTATTCTGCGGTCGAGCAGCACCCGGAGTTCTTCAGGCTCCTTCCGATCATTCCAATTGATATCGAGGTCAAGGAGAGGCCACCCAGGGATGAGAACGCTGTCGTGTTTGAGCCATCGGCAGAGGCTGTTCTTGGACACCTAGTGCCTAGATATGTGGAAACGTCAATCTATCGAGCGCTGCTTGAGACATATGCCGGCGAGCAAGCTGCCCGTATGACTGCCATGGGAGCTGCTACCGACAATGCCGATAGGATCATTAACGAACTCATGGTTTTGTACAACCAATCGCGTCAATCCCTGGTGACCGAGGAGATTATCGAGATAGTGAGTGGTGCGAAGGCGCTTTTCGAGGAGGACAGTAGATGGCTATAGGTAGGATCACACGCATTGTGGGTCCTGTGGTAGAAGTCAGTTTTCCAGATGGAGATCTACCGCCAGTTCACACCGCGATTCGAGTTATTGACGACGGGCGGAGGAGGCAGACCTCAGGCAAACGCCGCGAGGTTATTCTGGAGGTAGCTCAACACGTCTCGCGGACGGTCGTCAGGTGTATTTCAATGGCTGCAACGGAAGGACTCACCCGCGACATGCCGGCCGAATCTCTTGGCAGACCGATTACTGTTCCCGTGGGTCCCCAAGTGCTCGGCCGGGTCCTCAATGTGCTAGGTCAGCCAATTGACGGTGGAGGGCCGGTTGTTGGTGCGGAAGAGAGCCCTATCCATCGAGACCCGCCCGACTTTGAGACACTTGAAACTAAGCGCGAAGTGTTCGAGACCGGCATCAAAGTGATAGACCTGTTGTGCCCCTACCCTCGAGGCGGTAAAGTAGGGCTGTTTGGCGGCGCAGGTGTAGGTAAGACTATTCTTATAATGGAGCTCATGCGCCACATCGCGCATGAGCATGGCGGTTACTCTGTTTTTGCCGGTGTCGGGGAGAGAACTAGAGAAGGCAATGAGCTTTGGCAAGCGATGAAAGAGTCTGGGGTTCTCGACCGGACTGTTCTGGTGTTTGGACAAATGAATGAGCCACCTGGCGCCCGCTTCAGGGTTGCTTTGACAGGGTTGACCGTGGCAGAGTATTTCCGTGACAGGATGGGACAGGATGTTTTGCTTTTCATAGATAACATCTTTCGATACGTGCAAGCCGGCCAAGAGGTTTCAGCGCTTCTTGGACGAATGCCGTCGGCGGTTGGCTATCAACCGACTCTCGCAACCGAGCTAGGAGCTCTTCAAGAGCGAATCGCTTCTACGACCAGGGGATCCATCACTTCCATCCAGGCTGTTTATGTTCCGGCCGATGACTACACGGACCCTGCTCCGGCGACCACATTTATACACCTCGATGCAACTACCAACCTCGACAGAAGTATCGCTGAGCTGGGCATATATCCTGCGGTGAATCCGCTTACTTCTACATCAAGATTTCTTGATCCCGGCATCGTAGGAGAGACTCACTACAACACAGCCCGTCAAGTCAAGGAGGTTCTTCAGAAATACAAAGATCTCCAGGACATAATTGCGATTCTGGGAGTTGACGAGCTGTCAGAAGAAGACAAGTTAATCGTTTCACGGGCTCGCAAGATTCAACGTTTTCTCTCTCAGCCGATGTTTGTGGCGGAGCAGTACACCGGCATCCCCGGCAGATTTGTCCCTGTCAAGGAGACGGTACGTGGATTCCGTGAGATACTTGAAGGCCGCCACGACGAATTGCCTGAGCAGGCGTTCTTTATGGTTGGCACTATTGATGAAGCGGTTGAAAAGGCAAAGCGGTTGCAGAGTGGTTACTAGAGCAGTGCTTCTAGCGGAGGATCAGCATGTTTACGGATAAGAAGCTAAGGCTGTCGGTTGTGACGCCTGATAAGATCGAGTTTGATGATGACGTTAATATGGTCGTCGCGCCCGGGGTAGAGGGTGAGCTCGGCATAATGCCCGGACATTTACCTCTGGTAACTCGGTTGAGAACGGGTATTCTGCGGATTTACCGCGGAAATGAAAAATTAGTTATGGCTGTGAGTGATGGGTACATGGAGGTTTCCAGAGATAAGGTTGTGATATTGGCCGAGGCTGCAGAGTTGCCTGAGGAAATAGACGTGGAAAGGGCGCTGGCGGCTAAGAGGCGGGCACTGGAGAGGCTCGCAGTCCATTCTCATGATATAGATATTGTCAGGGCCCAGGCCGCGCTGCGCAGGGCGATGGTCCGTTTGCAGGTAGCTAGGGAATACAACGGCAATGTATCGATAAGTGTTAGGGATCTGGATATAGAACAATGAATTTGATGAGGCGGCAATTGTCCCGGCTTGTTTTGCCTACCGTGACAGCTGCCGCCTCAACGAATTCTCAAGAGCGCTTCAGGCGCTTTCTCGCCTAGATAGCACCAAAGACGTATATGCTCCGTTCACTACTAAGTGTGTCAGGAACGAATAGATCGGAATCTGGATTGCCTGAGCAATCGTCCTGAGGATCAGGCTAGGCAGTATTGGAACCCCAAACACGCTGTGCATTATCCACGCCATTGCGCCGATGTGCAGAATTACCTGAGAAGCTGCGATGGAAATCAGATATGTGATGAACTTGGGTTGAGCATCTGACCGCCTCCGCAAGATTAGAAGGATAATAGGAGGCAGTGCACCTGTCAACATCGATACTATCGTGATATGGGGAACAAACGGGGCTCCAAAGGGATTGACAATATAGCCTACTAAGTCTGCGGCAGCGCCTACCATCGCACCGATCCAAGGGCCACCCAGAAAACCCGCAACTATAACCGGCAGAGGACCAAACCCTAGACGCACTGCGCCGATGCCGCCTATGGGGATCTGAACACCGAAAAGTCTGGAGAACACAATGCTTACAGCAGTCAACAGGCCTGAGAGGACAATCAATCTTGTGCGGTCCTTTTCAAAGATCATAGAAAAGCCCTCCTCTCCACGTGTGACTAGAGTCGCTATCACGGGAAAGCAAGGCTTCATTGCACTAGCTTTTCTCGTGGCAGCGGATGCGATACCACACCGCAGGGCTCAAGGCCCTTTCGTCCACAGGCAACATCCCATCCTGTGGCACTTTACGCGTGGCACCTACTCTGCCTCTAGTTCACTATTTGGAATTGAAAGTGATGGTGCCGGGATCCACCGGGATCGCCTGCATCAGCACAATTGTATCATACCTTCGGAACCACTGTAAACGCTAGAAGAATTGCCTTGGTGGCCTGCGGTTTTTGCCGCAAGCACATCTGCTTCGTTATTTAACTGATTCTACTTCAGCATCCGTTAGACAGCACGGCAGGCACATGCCTTCGGGCCCCTCTACCTGAACAGTCAAGTGATGAATCTTGAACGGCTTGACCAGTTCAGCGAGTTCTTCGTAAAGGCCTTTAGGCAGTATCCTATCTTTTAATCTCACGTGAACGCTCATGCTGTAGTGAGATCCGTCGAGCATCCAGACGTGGAGATGGTGGACCTCTTCTACCATTGGATGGTTCAGAATGGCTTGTTCAAGCGATGAAATATCGATGTCTTCCGGAGATCCTTCCATGATCACATTGACTGATCTCAGCACGATTCTAAGAGTGCCTCTTAGAACGATCAAGCTGAGCACTAAAGCGATCACAGAGTCGACAACGTGCCAACCGGTGAACTGAATCACGAGACCACCGGCGAGCAAGCCTAAGCCACCCAGTGCGTCCTCAAGCAGGTGCATAAATACACTCTCAAGATTCAGGTCACCATACCGGTCGCGTCTCATCCTCAGCACTGCATAACCGTTGACAGCAACGCTTAACCCCGCCACGAGAAGCATAAAGTCGGATCTCACTTCTACTGGGTCAATAAGTCGGCGGATTGCATGGAAGCCCATTATAGTTGAAGTGATCACTAAAATTGAGGAATTGATAAATGCTGCTATAATAGTGGCCCGCCTATACCCAAAGCTTCTTTTTCGATCCGCAGGCTTTCGGCTGATCCAGGAAGCGATGAGTGATAAAAGGAGTGATGCACTGTCCATCAGATCATGTGCAGCATCGCTAAGGATCGCCACGCTGTTAGCGATCAGCCCGATTACGATTTCTGCAAATGCAAAACAGAGGTTGAGAACAAGGCTGACCTTCAAATGCCCTGAAACTACCACCTGATCAACCGTGTGGCCATGATGAATGTGTTCACTCACAGCTTTGCCCTTCTTCGGTATCACAATAATCAACTGCTTGTATCGCTATTGTACGCCTAACAGACAATGACGACAATGGGCAGACTGTGTTTCATGTGTGTGAACGAAAAGTCATCGCGCTTTTTCAGGTTTCCGCATAGACACGAGCCCGTCCTCTCATGATCTGGAGAACGGGCTCGTGTTGTAGTCTTGCAACTTTGTGTGCTTGCCAATATCCCTTCATAGGCTCAGTAACTGTAAGCGTGCACGTATTTGGGGTTGGTAGTCACGTAGCCAATCTGGCCGTTATGCATTATTTGGTAATAGTAATCGTTGTACTTCTTTATATAGTCATACTTTTGACCATAGTACAGCTTGCCGATGATCTCGGAGTCCAGGTCCGGGCGCTTGCGCACATTGACCCAGCCGTGGTCTGTCATCAGGTACCCTGCGCTCTTTGTCGACGAGCTGCTCGATGAAGAACTCGAGCCTGTGCTTGGGTAGTACGCATGAACATATTGCGGGTTTGTCGTCACGTAACCGATCTTCCCATTGTACCTGATCTGGTACCAGTAGCTGTTGTACTTCTTGATCAATTCGTACGGTTGCGGGAATATGAGCTTACCCAGAGCTGCTGAACTCGACGACGGCTTTGACCGGACAGTAACCCATCCGTGGTCCGTTACTACATAGGCTTTTCCGTCGTTCGGCACGCTGATTAGTGGCACGCCAATAACTCTTCTCGCCGTCTTGTAATCGTTCTTCATATAGCTGCTGGCATTCATGTTGGTGATTATCACACCACCGGCTGAACTCGTGTTGTGGATAACCTTGCCGTCACCCATGTATATTCCGACGTGGGTCACGTCGCTCGGGTCGCTCTTGTTCGAGTTGAAGAAGACAAGGTCACCCGCTTGGATGTCTGACTTGCCGACTGCCACTCCCAGTTTGGCCTGGCAGTCGTCGTCCGCTGTCTTAATATCGAGACCTGCGAGCTTAAAGACGTAGTAGACGAAGCCAGAACAATCGAACCTGAGGTTGGATGGATCGTAGGTGTGGGCGTACGTGACTTTGCCCATTAGGCTTTGAGCGATTTGGACTACCTCAGACCCAGTCACACTTGCAGCCTGGGCGGGAATGGTAGCTAGACCGATGACGACTGCCAGTGCCAAGATGATTGTGATAGAACGTGCTCTCTTTAACATTGGAATCACTCCTTCTACAAAGCTAATGGTGTATCTGGACAAGTCGTTTCCGAGAAGATGTTACGATGGGTGGCAGCACTAACTCAACGTAAGATGTAGGCCATTCTTTCGAAAATCTCCCATCTAGACAGGGATGTCAAAGTTTCGCCATGATCTGGCCTTCCAGCCAGTTCGCAGAATGCCTGCAACAAAAATCGCGCTGATTGCTGTCTCTATGGGTATGGAGAAGAAAGAGAATCCTTTGGTTCGAGCAATCGTTTCCGATGATCAGTTGCCACAGGCGGAGCGGAGTGTTGTGGTTGCCACGGAGTTCCTAGGGATAAAGTTCGCAGACCATTGGGGGGCACCCGTTGGCACATTATATGGCCGCTTTCTGCACTGGTCGCGACCTTCTGGATCTCTGGTTCCATGTAAGCGCAGAAACCCCGGGGTACCTAGACCGCTATAGTATGCGGGCATAGGGGCATCAGTACAAGCATAGCTGGCGCTCGTGCAGGGTTCGCCAGCAGGGAAGGATTACGCTTGCGTATTGTAGAAGGAACAGCATCACCGAGCGTCTGGACGGAGGGCCCTAGACATGTACACTGAAGCAACGGGCGAGAGTGAGCGCCCCATGGACGCCTGCGCGGACGCACTCTCGTCCTTTCATCCTGCCATCCAAAAGTGGTTTCGCACTGAGCTCGGGGCGCCGAGCGAGCCGCAGCGGCGCGCTTGGCCCGAGATCGCGCGCGGCAATGATGTGCTGATCATAGCTCCCACAGGATCAGGCAAAACGCTAGCAGCATTCCTTCAGTGCGTGAACGCGCTGGTCTACGCGAAGTCAGAGACTTCGCCTTCGCAATGGACGCCCGGGGTGCGGGTCCTCTACGTTTCTCCGCTCAAGGCGCTTAACAATGACATCTACCGGAACCTCGATGTTCCACTTGCCGGAATCAGAAGGGTTGCCCGCAGCGCCGGATTGACTCTGCCGCAGATAACGAAAGCCGTGAGGACCGGGGATACGTCTTCGTCAGAAAGGCAAAGGATGGTGCGCAGGCCCCCCGATATACTCATCACTACGCCCGAATCGTTGTATCTTCTGCTCACCTCTGCCAAATCTCAAGAGATCCTTCGCACTGTACAGTACGTAATCGTCGATGAGGTCCACGCAATCTGTGGGACCAAACGTGGAGCACATTTGGCACTCTCGCTCGAACGCCTTTGCGAGCTGACTCAGTCTGATCCTATTCGAATCGGGCTATCGGCGACTGTTCGCCCGGCAGAGCTGGCTGCAGCGTTTCTTGGAGGGTACCACGGTGAAGCTGATTCTATGGTACCGCGAGATGTCAAGGTTATCACATGTTCGCTGCCTAAAGCTCTTGACGTTAGAGTCGAATCACCGGTCCAAGATTACAGAGATCTCCGCGGCAGCTCAGTGTGGACAGAGATATGCAAGACTATTCTAGAAATGATGCAAGCACACCGTTCCACTTTGGTGTTTGTGAACAATCGAAGAGCTGCTGAGATGGTAGCTGCAGGGATAAACAAATTGGCAGGAAAGGAGATAGCTAGATCGCATCATGGCAGTATCTCCAAAGAGGCTAGGCGTAAGGTGGAAGAACTCCTAAAGCAGGGCGAGCTACCATGCCTAGTCGCGACATCATCGCTTGAGCTTGGCATCGATATTGGTTCGATCGACCTCGTGATTCAGATAGAGTCGACCGGTACTATTGCCCAACTTGTTCAAAGGATAGGCAGATCTGGCCACCGGTTCGACGCAGTGAGCAAAGGCGTAATAATGACCAAAACCCGAGGTGACCTGCTCAGGTGCGCTTTCGCTGAGGTTCAGATGAGTTCCGGTTATCTTGAGGAATTGGTTGTGCCAGATTCGCCGTTAGATGTTCTTGCTCAACAGATTGTAGCTGCGACCTCGGTGCGGGAATACTCCCTGCAAGAGTTGTACACGCTTGCTCGGAGAGCTTATCCGTACAGGTCATTAAAACTAGATCATCTCAAAGCTGTGCTTAGTATGCTTTCTGGCTCAGATGGGCCAAGCGTGGCTGCAGAGAATTTCCTACGCCCAAGGATTGTGTGGGACGCAATAAATGATCGCATCAGGGCAACGCCATTCGGCCAGATGCTCGCGCTGTCGCATTCAGGGACCATCATTGACAGAGGATACTTCCAGGTATATCTCTCCGGCACCAACGTGAAACTGGGTGAGTTAGATGAAGAGTTTGTGCACGAAAGCCGCAGAGGGGACAAGTTTACTCTCGGCACATCTGCCTGGCGAATCGAGAGAATCGAGCGCGACAGAGTTGTTGTGACTCAAACGTCTGGGGGGGATGCCAAACTGCCATTTTGGAAAGGAGAGGGCCCGGGCAGGACCCGTGAGACCGGTCTCAGGCTTGGCCGCTTCTTGCGAACCCTCCAGGAAAAAGTGGAGTCTGGGGAGTATGAAGAGTGGATTCATACGGTGTGCCGCGTAAGCAAACGTGTTGCTGACAATCTTCGCGACTACATAAAGGACCAAATTGCAGCTACCGGCGTGCTGCCTAACGATCGCAGAATCGTCATTGAGCATTTCTCCGACGAAGCGGGCGAAAAACGAGTGTTGATTCATTGTCCATTGGGAACTAGGATCAATGCCGGGTTGGGCCTGCTTTACACTGCAAGAATAAAGGAACGTTTGGGGTGTACAGCCGAGTTCATATGTGACGACGATGGCGTGCTGGTTCACGTCTTTGACAAGAATGCTAACTTGACAGGGATCCTATCCAGCGTGTCCGCGTCAGAGGCTCGTAGGATACTCCTAGATCTGCTCCCAAGAACGTCTGAGTTCATGATGGCCTTTCGGCATTGCGCATCGCGAGCCCTGATGTTGGTTAGGCCCGGTGCCGGCTCTAAATGCAGGCGTTTCCCTCTCTGGATTCAGCGGCTAAAAGGAGCAGAACTTTTCAACCATGCGTCTTCAAGCGTAGATCATCCAATCGTGCTTGAGGCATATAAAGAGTGCATGGACAACGCGTTTGACATTGAAGGCCTGGAGGCGACTCTCGAAGCCATCGGGTCCGGCAAAATGGAACTGCGCGAAGTACATACACTTTATCCATCTCCGTTTGGCAGAGAACTGCTTTTCAGGTTCTTTGGCGCATATATGTACATCGGCGATTTGCCCAGAGCCGAACAGCGTGGAAGCGCACTCATTTCGGATTTTGATTTATTTGGGGCGCCGTCAAGGGTTGTTGAATACGAGTCCATAGATCCGCGTGCTCTCGAAGACTTGAGGTCATCCAGAGTGCGAGATTTGGTTGGTGCAATAAGAGGACCGGACGAAGTTCACAGGGCGTTGCGCATTCTGGGGCCGATTCCATCCGCACTGTATCGGCTACAGGATCTTGCTGAAATGATTCATTCTAGTTGTGAGCAATCAGGAGAGCAAAACCTTGCCATAGATCGGCTGCACATGCTCGAGCGCATGTTGGAGCAGCTTCGCGCAGAAGGGCGGGCTAACAAGATAAGATTGGCAAACTGGAGCGAGCCTCGATGGGTAGCTACCGAAGACATAGCGATCCTGCGCAGTGCTTTGGCCCAAGACTGCGACAGCACGGCTGTTAATACATTGATCCGAAGGTTCGTGTCTGCCTCGCTTCCGTTTGACATGGACGACCTGCAGGGTGTCTACCCCGTTTCGGCTACTATCGCAATGGATGCTTTGGAGAGGTTGTGTGAAAGCGGAGAGTTGATTTCGATAGAGCACTGGGAAGGAACTCAGAAGTCGAAGTGGTGCAGCGTAAGTCTATACGAAAGACTAAGAGCCATCAGCTTGCAGTACGCAAAGAAGGATATGGAGCCAAAGGCACCAGAGGTTTTCTGCCGCTTTCTTTTTGCCAGACAAGGGATTCAATTCGAGTCAGACCGGGCGGGCATAACCTCACGAACACGAGATGGTTTAGACCGGGTTCGGGCAGCAGATAGTCCCGGCGAGTTCGACGTTCAGCCTAGCCTATCTAGACTGGAGCATGCAATAAAGATGCTCGCAGGAGTGTTTGTTCCCGCTACTTGGTGGGAGGATTTCATCTTGCCTTCGAGGGTTCAGTCTTACTCTCCCTACCATCTAGATATGCTTTGTGCTAATGGCAGAGTCCGCTGGGTTGGAAGGGCGAAGGGATCAACTCGCGAGCTGGCCATATTCCACAGTGACGACTTCTATGATATGTTCGTTTTCGAGGCTTCCGGTCAGGAAGGAGGCTGTCGCGAGCTCGACGAAGACAGAGTATTGCAGGCTATAAGGATTGCAGGAAGCCCATCCGTTATGGACCTTGTAAAGCTCACTTCGCTTTCGTTGGACCGGTTGTGGTCTGCTCTGGAAAAACTAGTATGGCGAGGATTGGTGTCTAGCACCGAGTTCGTACCTGCCAGGCTTTTATCTCACGGCGACTCGCTACACAACGTCATGTCGCGGCCGGATCTTTTGGAGAAAATGGGGAGATGGAGCGTTGTTGGTTCGTTAATCAGTGTGGAAGCTGATAGCGAGGCAGTTGTACAGGCAGTCTGTGCCCGAATATTGCGCAGGTACGGGCTCATATGCAAAGAGACCTTCGAAGCAGAGTGCTCCTATATCCCTTGGCGTGAGGCTTACCGTTACTTGGACCGGAAGGAGATGGCCGGCGAATACGTTAGAGGTTATTTTGTGTCAGGTCTTTCAGGGATCCAGTTCTCAAAACGAGATATAGTAGATGAGCTGCGTTCGCATACGGCTGATCGGCGTGCCGGTGACTCCGCAGGCCGTTCTGACATGTCGTGGGTGGTATTAGTCACCGGCGATCCCGCGGTTCCATATAGATTTGTGTTTCCCGAGTGTCCTCTCGGTTTGAGTTGGAGCAGATCTCAGAGTGCAGCTGTGGTGTTTCGCGACGGCGAGCCTATGCTACTGGCGACCGGCTACGGGGCTAATCTATGGCCGGCGGAAGCTGCCGATTCGGTGACGGTAGTGGAAGCTATCGAGCACCTGACATCGGCTTTTCAAAGGGGTAAGCTATGGGTGAGTCGTTCGGGTATGACAATTAAGTCAATTGCCTCGCAACCGGTCGATGATCTAGATCCACTGACGCTCGAGCAGCTGAGACAGATTGGATATGAATCCGATTACTCAGGGCTAACTGTATGGCGGAAACACTGAGCGAGGATTGAGGAGTTGCGATGCAGGCCTATCCAGACTCAAGGTTAGTAAGAATATCGGATTACCAGGCACTCGTTGACGCGCTGAACAGTCTGTCGTCCTCCAGAGTTGTGGGAGTTGACACTGAGACTACTGGCCTTGACCCGTTGGTTGACAAAATTCGGCTGTTACAGTTAGCAGGCGACCAACTCGACAAGACTTTTGTTATTGACCTATTTGAACTGGGCCAAGTCGGTGTCGAGCCCTTGAAAGCGTTCTTTTCCGGCAATCAGGTGAAGGTCTTTCACAATGCTAAATTTGACCTTAAGTTTCTGAGACAGGCGGGCTTCAAGGTTTCACCTCCCCTGTTCGATACTATGCTTGCTTCCCAGTTGCTTACCGCCGGGCTACAGGTTGCAGGACATAGTCTGGAAAATCTGGTCGACCAGTACTTGGGTGAAAGCCTGGACAAGAGTCTCCAGGTGAGCGATTGGAGCCGGGACCTCTCAGATCAACAGCTGGAATATGCGGCTAGAGATGCTGCCGTGCTTCCCAGGCTTAGGAATGCAATGGTGCCGCTGCTCGTAAGGAACGGGCTCGTCGATACTGCGAAGTTGGAGTTCGACTGTCTAGACGCAGTAGTTGACATGGAGCTCAACGGCATGCGGCTAGATGTAGAGCGCTGGCAGCTCCTCACCAAACAGCTTCAGTCCGACATGCAACGAGCCGCTGATGAACTTCAGAGTATGCTAAGGGGTGCGTCTGTTGGCGAAGTTACGCTCTTCGGCGAGGAGTACCAGACGATTAACCTTGACAGCACTCAGCAGGTACTAGATGCGTTGCGATCTCTCGGGATTCCGGTAGAGGGGACTTCCAGAGCTCATCTTGCTCCCCTGGCAAATGACTACCCGGTAGTAGCCGCGTTGCTGAACTACCGCGATGTGGCAAAGAAGGTGCAGGCATTTGCAGAGAGTCTGCCGGTATACGTTCATCCTGTCACCGGGCGTATACACCCGACATATCACCAGTTGGGAGCCTCGACCGGCCGTTTCTCTTGCAGTGATCCTAACCTTCAGCAGATCCCTAGAGGAGTAGAGTTCAGATCGTGTTTTGTGCCTGCTGAGGGTTACAAATTGGTTATTGCAGATTACTCGCAAATCGAGCTGAGGGTCGCTGCTGAAATCAGCAAAGATGTCAGAATGATAGCTGCATATCAGCAGGGGCAGGATTTGCACAAGCTTACAGCGTCACTGGTGACAGGAAAGGCTATCGACGAAGTGACAAAAGACGAGCGTCAGGCTGCGAAAGCCGTGAATTTCGGCCTTATTTATGCAATGGGCGCCGCGGGCCTTCGCACGTATGCGCGAAATACCTATGGAGTCGAGATGAGCATCGAACAGGCGGAAACTTTTAGGAATCGATTCTTCTCTGCATACAAAGGCCTCGAACAATGGCATCGTAGCGTAAGCACCTCCGGTCAAACCTCGACAAGAACTATAGGAGGCAGATTGCGACGCTGGCGCACCGATCCCAAGCTCACAGGGCTGCTTAACACACCTGTGCAAGGAACTGCTGCGGATATAATAAAAAAGGCATTAGCTTTACTTGCCAAAGCTTTGTCTGACACAGGGATTCGCATAATCGGGAGTGTGCACGATGAAATCCTTCTAGAGGCTCCGGTAGAAAAGGCACAGTGGGCAGCAGAGCTCCTCAAGTCGACTATGGAAAAGGCCGGAGCATACTATCTCAAGCTAGTGCCGGTCGTTGCCGAGGCAACGGTGGCGGATTCGTGGGCCGAGAAATGAAGTGGCTGTGTCCAGGGCTTGTTTTAGGCTTGTTATTGGTATACTATTAAGTAGTTAGTCTTAACTAGTAGTTAGCTAAGAAACCAGAGCAGTACAGCTGTTCAGATTCCTCATGTGAGAGTCGTAAAAGCCATGGGATCGTAAGGGGGTGTTTTTATGGCTACGAATAAGAAAGTTACGCTGAGCGCCAAGCTCGTTGAGGGGTTCAAGATTGAGGCCACTGCAAGAGACCATAAGCTTTTCGTTGATCAGCCGGTTTCCGGCGGAGGAACCGACGCCGGGCCTACTCCGTTGGAGTATTTGTTTGTATCTCTTGCCGGCTGTATCATAACCGTTGCGAAGGTTTGTGCTCGTCAGAAGAGAATTGGGCTTCGAGACATAAAAGTGGAAATTGAGGGCGAACTTGACCTAGATAGGTTCCAGGGCAAGAGCACCGATGCCAGAGCCGGATTCTCGAGCATCAAAGTGAAGGTCGACCTCGATGCAGACATGACTCCTGAAGAAAAGAGAGCTTTTATCGAAGAAGTCGACAGCAGATGCCCGATTTCTGACAATATTGCGCATGCGACACCCATCACATTTGAGGTCGTTTGATCTGAAAGCTGACTAAGAACCTTACATCTGCGCTAGGAAGCGGTTGTTCAGACGAGCGTTGGTGCCCTACAAGATAATCACCCTTGGAGATTTGTGGATTAGAACGGCATGCACGGTGGCACGTGCGGCGGTGTGAGAAGGGGACGGGGCGAACCCGTCTCCCTCTCTATTGGATTTGGCTAAATCATCGGCCGCTATTTCAACAGCCGTCCGCCGTCGACAACGATCATGGCCCCGGTCATGTAGCTGGAGGCAGGAGATGCGAGGAAGAGAGCTACTGTAGCTATGTCATCCGGATCTCCCATTCTCCCAACAGGTATCAGTTTCTTGAACTCCTCGACGGTCTTTTTCATCCTCTCAGAAGCCGGGCCTTCGCCGCTAAGGGCCTCTGTTACGCCCTCGGTTGCAATAGCGCCGGGCGCGATAGCGTTGACGAGAATGCCGTAGGGTGCAACTTCCAGGGCAAAGCTCTTGTTGAACATTGCAACGCCGCCTTTGGAGGCATCATATGCAGCTAACCCGACACCTGATGGATGGATACTGTCGATTGATGCTATGTTGATGATTCTTCCGCTGGTCTTTTGTTTAATCATTTGGATAGCAGCAGCTTTGGACGCGTATGCTAGCCCGGTCAGGTTGATGGCCAGAACCTTATTGAAGAGCTCCGGATCCATTTCTAGCATAGGCACATTCGGGAAAATCCCGGCATTGTTTACAAGAATATCGACGGATCCGAATTCATCTACGCACTTTTGCACCATCTTCTGCCCCGCGTCGGGCTGGCTGACGTCGACCTGCATTGCAACTGCCCGACCCGGGCCTTCAGACAGTTTCTTGACTGCCTTCTCGGCAGCTTCGAGATCAATGTCAGCGATCACTACGTTTGCGCCCGCCCACACAAAGCGTCTAGCTATGCCGAATCCTATACCCTTTGCTCCGCCGGTTACAATCGCATTCTTTCCGGTAATGTCAAACGGATTGTTCAGGTTTAGCGTGGTCATTGTTTGCCGTCCTCCTTTTCTTAATAACCCAATCAGCACATTTCCTGCAGTGCATTTACAGTCGTGGCCTTGAGAGGCCAGCGACCTAGTGGCAGCCTCTTAGGCTGCGCTGCCTAAGATAGCTTCTAGGTCTTGATCTGCGGTTGTAATAGGCATCAGATTGAACTTACCCTGTGAGAGTGTTTCTTCAGCTCAGGATAACCATGAGCTGAGAGCATTTCTCCATGCGTATAGATGTTGATCCCCATGTCCTCTGTCTGCTCAAGCAGCATTTTCAGATCCTTAAGGTCGTGCCCGGATACTAGGATGGCTTTACCTTTCACAGGAGTCACCCTCACGCGTGTCGGTTCGGGGTGCCCATAGGCACTAGTATTAGCCTGATCAAGCATCTCCATTACGCGAATGTTGACTTCTCCGACTTTGAGTGCCGTTGTTAGTAGCTCATCGACAGTGTGAGTCTCCTCTAAAAGGAAGTTAAGGGCTTCATGCACAGATGCATAGACGTTTCCATCCTCGACTCCGAGAATCTGAGCGTGATCGATGTATGCAACCATGCCCTTCAAACCAAACAGGATGAGATCGTCAAGAGCTATGATGTCCTCGCCTACCAACTTCAGCCGAGCGACTCTCCGTTCGTTGATTTTCGTCTCGCTGTGCAACAAGCTCCGCAATGGTGGCGGCTGGCGACCATCCTAGTGTATTTGGAGGCTGCTCAACTGTTCTACCTGATGCGGCAGCAGCAGATTCATAGCAATCAGCCTTTGAAGGCGAGTCGGATCGAAGTTGACGTTAGTGACTATTGAGAAGAGACTTTCGATCACAAAAACGTTGATTTCTCTGTCGCTCAATCCTAGCTCGTGGGCACGATGTGCGTACCATGCAATCCCTTTACAGGCATGAATCAGCAAGTCCTGTAAAGCAGCGGTCTCCGGGTCCTTACCGCATACCCCGAAGGATGTGCACCATTTGCTGTTGGCTCTCTGTTCGCACTGGTAACAAGGCATGCAGACTCTTCCTGTGATCCAGAAATTTAAAGGTTCACGCCACATCTGAAAGGCGCTTACCTGCGAGAAAATCGCGAAACTCCTCGGTCAGCTTTGTCAGGGAATCTTCCAATATGCAAGTTCCGAACAAACATCGTTTTCTACCCAAGAGGCACTTAGGAACCTCGATGGGGCCTTCGATTGCCTCGTAGATCTCCAGAAGCGTGATCTGATCCGCCGGCTTTGCGAGCACAAACCCGCCATGCGGCCCGGTAGTTGATCTGACCAATCCGGCTTTTACCAACCTCTGGAGCACCTTCGAAAGATGGGCATGTGATTGACCGGTAGTTTGAGCGATTTCCTTAGTCGTAACCTGATTCCCACGTTTTGCGAGCAGTCCCATGCTGTGAAACGCGAGTGATGCAGCTTCACTGATAGTTCCAATGGAGCCCATTTGAGACCATCCTCTCTGGTATTATGGTACCACAATACCACAGTACAGTCAAGAAAATTCCAAGGCCTTTCGTCGTTTTTTTTAGATTGTAGTTATCCCGGCTTAAACTACTTCCCGGAAATGGTGAGACCCGAAAATGCGATCCAAGGCAGTATGGCGCTTCCGTAATCTATTCGTTCTCGAGATATTCCGGTAATGTTCTTGTAGGCTTCGGCCAAATTGCCCGAAATCATAGTCTCGCTCAACGGGTGTTTGATTTCGCCACCCTCTATCAAGTAGCTGTTTTTCGCAACTCCTGAGAAGTCGCCGTAGTTGTTCGGTGCTCCTCCGGACAACCTGCACAGGAGTATACCTTTCTTGACCGATCGTATTAGGTCAGATAGCGAACTGTTGCCCGGCTCAACTACGATTGCTCCTCCTTGATTTACGGCACGCTCTCTCCCGGTCTTTCGCGACCCGTAGAGGCTTAAGAGCAAACCTTTCAATACTCCTTTTTCTATGATTGTGCTGTTTTTGGCAGCGTACCCGTCGCCCGTGACAAAGTAGCCATCAGCTATCTCGTCTGCGACCGGGCGGCAGTGAAGAGTGAGCTCAGGACTAGTTATCAATTCGCCGACCTTATCTTTGTAGATGCTGGTGTCCGAGATGACCGGCCCATCAGATATCGCGTTGAAAAGGAAGCCCCATATGTCGCCAAACGCGTCCGGAGCGACTATGACGTCTCCGACGAACTTGCCTTCAACTGGACGAGTCGTGATTTGCTCACAGGATTGCCTGAGCAGCATATCTATAGAGCCACAGTCGATCAGATCGCGATCGAGGTCTAACATGGATACTCCGGAAGCGTTGAATGATGAGACTTTGTCGCCCTCGCCTGCAGAGAACATCGCCATGAAATGATAGGTGCCTCTGAATGTTCGGAAATCTACACCGTTCGAGTTCATTACGTAGGCCCTAGAGCGAGTGAAGCTAAGGATCACTTGTCTGAGATTGATCTTCGGGTAACGCCGGCTTACGGTAGCGACAAAGCCCTTAAGGCGATCATACATCGCATCGAGATCCGGGGTTGTCGGGCCCTTGTGGAATTCAGCCGGCTCCTGCCATTCGGCGATGTCGTGTGCCTCATCAGGCTGTGCTCCGGCAGCTATGTCCATGACGTCGGCAACAGCCTTCTCTATAGAGGCGTCGTCCGACTTATTCAGGCCTATGTGGCCTTTCTTGGAATCCTTGATCACTGAGAGGTGTAGGGATGTGTTGAAGGTGGTTCTAAGCAGCTTGATCTCCCCAGCCTCTATGTTCATTTCGTGCCTTTCGCTAATGGCCAGGCCGGTGTAAGCCTTATCGGCGCCTGCTCTCATAAGGGCATCTAGGCTGCGCTTGGCAGTCATTACATCTCTATTGACATCATGCCACATCTCTACCTACCTCCTATACTCAATCGGCATTTGACGGCCGGTCCACCCATCCCAACTGGTATCGGTTGTTTCTTCCCACACATTCCTGCCCCAGTCCAGTGCATCTCATCTGAGACCATGCTTACCGTCTTGAGCACGTCATACGCGACTCCGGAGATAGTCGTATTCTTGATAGCCCTTCCGAGCTTGCCGTTCTTGATCTCGTAGCCGAGCTCAATGCCAAACATGAATTCGCTTGTCGAGTCTGCCTGGCCGTTCTTCGATCTGATCAAGTAGTACCCGTCATCGACAGAAGCTATCATGTCTTCGAGCTTGCTGGTACCTGGAAGAATCGCTGTGTTTCTCATGCGAATAAGGGGTTCGTCAGAGAACGTGTAAGCACGGGCGTTGCCTGTTGGGGCTGCATTAAAGTGGTTAGCAGTCTCCTTGTTATGCATATAGCCTTTGAGCACGCCCTTGTCTATGATCACGACGTCCTCCGCCTTAGTGCCTTCATCGTCTACGTACACCGGGACCGGGCAAGTCTGACCGAAGGCGGTGTTGGCAAAGTCAACAAGGGTAACCAGTGGGCTGGCGACCTCCTGCCCGATTAGGTGCTGTGCCACAGATCCGCCTAACACGATATCTGCCTCTGTGGTGTGGCCAATGGCCTCGTGGGCGAGAATGCCGGCGAGCTCTGCATCGAGTACACAAGTCTTCAAGCCGGCGTCTGGGTACACACCTTCACTTTTCCTCATAAGGTGCTCGTACTGCTTTTCGATCTCCGGAAACAGAACATCTGGCGATTCGAACACGTCCTCAAACTGCCCCAATCCGCCGTGGACTTGATAGAGGTCAACGGGTTCACCATCTTTTTCCACGCAAAGGGTGATGAAGATATGACTTCTAGGGGTCATCGAGGTAAAACGCGAACCGTCGGAAGTCACCACGCTTTTCTCTATGTCTAGGCAGTTGAGAAAAACAGACCTGCTTTGGAGACCGGGGTATCTGGTGGCGATGTGGTCATCGATCTCCTTAATGAAGTCTACGAGCTGTTTTTGTGTCAATCTGGGCTTTTTTGTGGCAAAGCTACTGTCGTGCGATGCCGCTACTGTCGGCAAAGGGCCCTTCGCAACTCCTGTCCTTGATCCAAGAAACTCCGCATTATCTGTTGCTGCTTTCACAATGGATACAATGGCGTCTCTTTGCAGCTCGGGTGTTGAGGCGAAGCCCCATGAACCATTCTTGTAAACTCGGGCTGACACCCCTCCTGTCGTCGACCGGGTGTTTACAGTGTTGTTGCCCTTGATGAATCCCACTGTTACACTGCGGTTCTCCTGCACTCTGAGTTCAGTGTAGGCGCTGAAGAGCCGGGAGTACTCCTGAAGGTCTACCACTGTCATTCCTCCACCCCCATTTGCATTCATACAAGCACTAGAAGGATTATTCGTTACTGTTTCCTAAAATCCCTTATATTGTGAAGGCGAAAATGCGCCCGTACACGAACAGGCACTGTGAATAGCTCACAGTGCCTGCAGATTCGATTGGCTCTCTCTTGGTCAGAGTCTAGGTGCGGACTCCTACACGCCGAAGAACTGGCCCCCCCAGGTCCCCATTAGGAGCAGGATGAGAACCAGGAAAATGATCCAGGCAGTCCGCATTCCGAATCCGTCATGGCCCCAGCCCATAGGGTCATCCTCCTTCTGCTTCTAATTTCATTACTATGTATACGCGCTCGTGGTAGGGTCGTTCATTGTGGACGCATATTCGGTCTTCAGTCACGGTCTCTGATCGTGCCATTGTGGGCCATCGAGGCTGGCGAGTGAAAGGGTATCGAACGCAGGGTTGACCGGAAACATCAGTGCGTCTAGCTGCTCGGTGCGTACAGCCGCGGTAGCGGTCCTAACGTCGTGGCTGCTCAGTGCAATGAGAAAGTACTCTATGGACAGCTGTAGGTCGCGCGTTCGAAAGTACTGTCCATCCTTGACCGCAGCGCCAAAGTGTCCAGAGATCATCACGCGGTCGAGGTACCCGTGCGCAAGCGCGAAACCGTAGTTTGTCCCTGATCTCAGGCTCGCCGCAGATGCAATCGATGTAGTTTATCCCGGAATCAATGGCTTTGCGGATGACTGAAGCGACGTCCTGAGCAGTGGCGCCTTTGAAATGCTCTGCTCCCAAGCCGATCACACTTATGTTCTCGCCGGTTCGACCGAACCTCCGGTACTGCGAACTCCCCGCCTCCTCACACGGTGTCCCGCTCGAGCAACACACGCATGTTGCGCGCAATCGCGTGCATGTAAACGTCAAGGCCTAACGACTTCAGCTTCGCAAGAACCTCGGGTGACACGTCTGAGGCGGACTTGGCTTTCAGTATTGCAGCTGTCTCGCTCTCGCTGAACTCTGGACCTTCAACCACATTGTTGAGGACCGCAGCATTCTCAGGGCATACCTGCTGGCAGTGGAAGCACCCGACCACGCTGTCGTGCCAGGCTGGATCGACCCAGCTTGGGAACTCTTCAGGGCCCTCGTTTAAGTGGCAGAGACAACGCTCTGCGCGGATGAGCACCCAGTCGCCGTGGATTGCCCCTGTGGGGCAGGAGTTCGTGCAAGCGCGACATGTCTCACATCTTTCCATGAGACGGGGTTCGCCCCAGGAGTCGGACTCGCACGCCGCGTTCGAGTAGAACGCCGCGAGCCGGTGCGTGCTGCCGAATCCGGGGATGTATGTAATGTTGTTCCTGCCGTAGATTGCTAATCCACTGCGGACAGCAATGGCTTTCTCGGGGAGCCTGGCGTTGACAGCAGTGTACCCGGCTTGCCTCAATGAGTCATTCAGTGCCTCAAGCGTTCGGCTCCGCATAAAGCCATACTCGGCGTATGTCGGTGGGAGGTGCAACGGCACTTTACGGCCCTGCCAGTGGACATGAAATATCACTCTTGGGCTCCTTGCTGACACTATGAACACTGATTTCGCATCTGGCAGCTCTGCAGGAACCTCGAACCTGAAGGCGTGACCGAACATCCGGTAGATCTGCTCTGAAAGCCGGCCCTCGCGATAATGCCGGTCGAGCTCTCTCTTCAGCTCCTCCATGTGCTCGATCGGAACGGCACGGGCCTTGTAACCGGCACGCTCCAATGCAGCTATAGCTTCACCAATCATTAATGATCCCTCCGATCACCCGATCTCAACTGGGACAAGGATATCGAACCCTCCTTATCGGGTCACGCAGTACGGTCCAGCACATTGAACCGGGGTTCTTAGTCATAGAGGTAAGGATTTAAGAGATGCAGATCAAAGGTACGAATTGTCAGGGCGTAGATATTATGGATGCGAAGAAGTATGGATACAATTTACTAAACAAATGTTCGGATGTCAACACCAATTTCGCCAGGCGCTCGGTCTCTTTCTTGACAACCTCTTCGGCGTTTAGACGCTCCATGCCAGACGGACATCGCTTGTATCCCGCCGCCAGAAAGAGGATCGTGGAGAAGACTAGGAGCGCAAAGGCGCCGACCACCAGTGCCCACAGATCAAGTCGCATACGGTTCACTCCTTTTGCACATAGTTAAGCTGGGTCCAATCTAGGATGCATGCTTGGCTTCATTGCTCGTGACAGGGCTGACAACCAGAATGGAGCTGTTTGCCACTCGAACGACCTCGACCATCTCGCCAGTAGGTATCGGCTTATCGCCTTCGGTGATAGCATCGAGCACGCAGAGCCGCCCTTGGAGAGTGATAGAGACCTTTCCCCCTTGTCCCGGTTTCACTGTCAGATACACGGTCGCCCTCTGACCAACCTCCGACTGATAATGACCATGGATAGGAGCCCTGCACCGATTCCTCCCGCGACTGCAATCGAAGGAGCCACTTGGCTCTGTTTGGAGAGAGCAAGACCCACAAGACCGAACATCATAAAGAAGCTCGTCAGACCCTGCAGAGATACGGTACGAAACCCAGCGTCGGCGGCGTCTGTATCCGCAGCAGCTACGTCAACGTCAACATCGGCATCTACTCCTTCTGAGCCATCCGCGCCAACGAGCATTAGCACCACTCAGACCAGAAGCGTGACACCGCAAACTGCGGCACATAGAGCAAAAAAGCGCTCGAGACCGCTGACAGAAGCGAAGCCGTATAGTTATACCGTTAGGCATTGCGAGCGAGATCTCTCCTTGCCATCCGTACAGATGTATTCATAGAACGCGTAAGATTGTCACCTAATCTTGCGACCGGCGCAGGACTGGATTTCCGTAGTGACGGCGTTTGAGCAATCTCTTGTGAAGGTCATGTACTCAGTGTAAGGTACATCAGGGCGAATTTGGGCGGAAGCGATGAGACGGTTGGAGGGAGGAAAGGATCTACGTCAACCGGTTCAGTGGTGAGAGGATCGCACCTCGATCTGCTTGACACTGACGACTGCTCCTGTGTGCAACGGCACTGTATAGACGATGTGATATAATAGGTTAAGGTATTCAGGCGGGTTGTCACACAAGCAGCCGGGCGAGCGCTGGACTCGCCTGCGAGCTCGAAAGGAGAGACTTTGAGTGAGCGAAGGCAAGGCAACCCCGGCCGTCGATAGAAGCTAGACGAGTTTTGGACTCGAAATCTTGCGGATTCAGAGTGAGTCGGGGACCAAATGACTGCTCTCGAGGGTCTCGCACTGTAAGCTAATATGAAAGGACGGCTGGCGCTGGAACTCTAGAGAGATACAGGAGTGCGCCAGCAGTATGAGAGTCTCAGGCTTAGCATGGTGCCAGTAATGTGCGATATTTTTAGACTGCATAGGAGATGTTTGTAATGAACAGGGCCGTATCAACCTTTCAGTCTCGACTACGTGCTCTAAGCCCTGCACAGGTCTTGGTAATCGGTTTTGCTTCCCTAATCCTAGCCGGCTCGTTACTGCTCAGCCTGCCTGTTGCTTCAGCCACGGGTCAGCCTCACCGTTATTTGGATGCACTTTTCACCGCAACTTCCGCGGTTTGTGTGACCGGGCTGGTCGTTGTTGACACTGGCACATCTTTTTCGCCGTTCGGGCAAGTGGTTATTCTGGCCCTGATTCAGACAGGCGGGTTGGGCTTCATGACTATATCCACTTCTCTGGCCTTGCTGATTGGGAAGAGGATCGGTCTTCGGGAACGACTATTGATTCAGGAGGCTTTTAACCAGTTTAACCTGTCCGGTTTGGTAAGACTAATTAGGCATGTTTTGGCAGTTACTTTGATTTTCGAAGGCACTGGAGCCATACTGCTCGCAATGAGATTCATGTCAACCATGCCGTTTGCACAAGCTCTTTACTACGGAGTCTTCCACTCCGTCTCCGCTTTCTGCAACGCCGGGTTTGATCTGTTTGGGAGGATCTATGGACCGTTCTCCAGCTTATCAGCATATGTTAACGACTGGTTGGTAAACTCAGTCGTGACTGCTTTGATTATTATCGGAGGTTTGGGATTCACGGTTCTACTAGACTTGCAGAACTTCTTCCGTGGGGGCAGGCTCTCCCTCCACACTCGGTTGGTCATTACGGTGACTGTGACTTTGATCGTGGTCGGGACGGTGATGGTCTTCTTGCTAGAGTTTAACAACCCATTGACCCTTGGGAAGCTGCCGCCCTCCGGGAAAGTCTTGGCCTCTTTCTTTCAGGCCGTAACCCCGCGCACCGCAGGTTTTAACACCTTGGACATTGGCAAGTTCAAGGAAGCAACTCTTTTCCTGATGATCATTCTCATGTTCATCGGTGCCTCCCCGAGTTCGACAGGAGGCGGGATCAAGACCACGACCTTGGGTTCATTGATGGTTACTGTCTGGGCAACGATTAGGGGTCGAAAAGAGGTAGAGCTCTACGAAAGACGTCTACCCACGGAGACCGTTTTCAAATCACTGACCGTGGCGCTAATCTCCTTGAGCTTGGTTATACTTGTTACCCTGATTCTGAATGTGACGGAAAAGTTTTCTTTTTTGGAGATTTTGTTTGAGGTCACCTCAGCTTTTGGGACAGTGGGTTTGACTACCGGAATAACTCCCTTTCTCTCTGATCTAGGGCGGATCTTGATAATGGCCACTATGTTCTCCGGGCGTATCGGTTTGTTTACTATAGCCGTCGCCTTGGCTCGGCGTATGCAGGTAGAGGGAACTTACCGGTATGTGGAGGAAAAAGTCATCATCGGCTAGGAGGCGAACCTCGTGAAACAGTATGTAGTGATCGGGCTTGGACGTTTCGGGACTTCCGTAGCTCGGACCTTGACCGAGTTGGGGCAGGAAGTGTTAGCGATTGATGTCAATGAAGAAAGAGTGCGGTATGTAGCTCAGGAGGTGACACGCGCCATACAGGCCGACGCCACCGATATGAATACTCTTATATCGCTAGGGGTAAGGAACTTTGATGTTGGGATTGTGGCCATTGGCGAAGATGTTCAGGCCAATATCCTGACCACCCTGTTACTGAAAGAGCTAGGTGTACCTTACGTGGTGGCTAAGGCTGTGAACCAGATACAGGGGAAAGTGTTGGAGAAAGTGGGGGCGGACAGGATTGTTTATCCCGAAAAAGAAATGGGAAGCAGGATCGCTCGTAATCTGGTATCACCAAGCCTTTTGGATTACATAGACTTAGCCAAAGATTACAGGATAGAGGAAGTAATAGCTCCGCCCTTCATGCACGGTAAGAGCCTGCGGGAGCTCAATCTCAGAAATAGACTGGGAATCACGGTGATCGTCATCAAAAGGGCAGGCGGAGAGGACTTAGTGATCTCCCCTGGGGCTGATGAAGTGTTTTGCCCTGGCGATACAATGGTCGTACTGGGCAAGAACGAGGATTTGAACCGGCTGAACCAGTGGACGGGTTAAAGAAGGGCCTTTCCTGCGAGGTCAGTACCTCCGGTGGAGATATGGTTCCAGAAGCGCTCGTAGGATTCCGTAGGGCCTGCTGTGGCCGCGCGTTCTTCTCTCATAGACGTTCCGCCCTGCCCTTGGCTTGCGGAGATCGAACTGGGATGTGTGTAATGCCCGGTTGATTGAGCGTTCCAACTGAGTGAGAAGAACTCCGCAACTCAACTTGGAGTTCGCAGGATTTGTTGAAGGCGAGGAGGGTATTGCGATGATCATCTCCACAACGCCTACGCTGCAGAATAAACGAATTACTAAGTACCTGGGCATCGTTACTGGTGAGGCCATACTCGGGGCAAACGTGTTTCGCGACCTGTTTGCCGGTATTCGAGACATCATCGGCGGCCGGTCCGGCGCGTATGAGCACGAGTTGCGTAAGGCAAAGGACATTGCCCTTAAGGAAATGCAGGATCAGGCAAGGTCACTTGGTGCCAATGCTATCGTGGCTGTCGACCTCGACTACGAGACTATTGGCGGCAGCATGCTCATGGTGAGTGCGAGCGGGACTGCAGTGGTGTATGAGGAGCAGCCATAGCACTGCGGCGTCTAGAATCCCTCATGGCGGTGCGTCAAGAGCGTCCATAGCGCTGCGCGAGGAACGGCCTGTGGGACCGCGTGAGGAGCGCCACAGCTGAGTGTGGGGTTTGGCGGTCTCGGCCGTATCAGTCCGTGGCGTCGGCATTGCCCGCGTTTGGCACATTATCTGGCGTTTCCAGAAACCTCTCGACCACTGTCTGGGCGAACTCCACGATGTCACCTACGTTATCGGTCAGTATCGAGTACACAATAGCTGGATCGACGCGGGCGTAGTCGTGGACGATCAAGTTTCTAAATTGAGCCATCCGCATGAGCCTGTTGCATAGCTCGTCTGAGATCACTCCTTGTTCGCTTAGAACCTGGAAGGTATCTCTGTTGGACGAAGGCTCTCTATACCCCTCATACGAGATGATGTGATTAGCAATGTCGAGGCATGCCTCGATGGCCAGGTGAAGCGTTCTTTCGACATATCGCCTCACGATCTTGTCAGAAGCAAATCGTCTTGAGTCCAGTTGCTTCCGAGCCTCAGCAAGATCGCGAAGATACTCCTCAAGGAGCTTTATCTTGGATGCAATCAATGCCTCATCTACCATTTTTGGCCATCTCCTTCAGCCTGACGGTCACCTGCCGGTCATACTCCTGCCGATAGCGTTGGCGATCGAAGTAGGCCCGCCGCGACGCTACTTCAAATCGAACTCGGTGATCGGTATCACGGCTGGCTACAAGGATCCTATCTACGAAGATTTGGTGAATGAGCCGAGGGTCTGCGCTCTGCAAGTCCACTACGTCAACTTCGGTTCCAAGGATCTCTTCCAGGTTTCCTGCAATTTCGAGCCGAGCCTCGAACCTCTCCAGTGGACTGAGTCTCTCGTGAAATAAGACAGCGACGTCAACATCACTTCCGCTGCGCTGGCTACCTCTGGCTACCGACCCGAACAGATAGGCAGCTGCAACCTTCTCTTTACCGGAGAAATATTCATGCAATTTGCGTATGACCTGTTCTCGATCTATCATCGCTTGTGCCCTCCTACTGTAGAGTATAGCAGGTATCGCTCAGGATTTGCATCCTGCGTTTCTACGGGAGATGAGTGCTCTGGTGGGCAGTAGGGCCCGTTCTGAATGGGCTGAATTACTAGGCCGCCCGGGGCACTGCCCGTGAAGGTGTGCTTGTCCATACTGGCGAATCTGTGGGCGACTGGCTGATATGGAGACAGGTCGAGAATTCTCGCGATATGAAGAGGTTTATCAGGTTCCCGTTCGAGCTCTACAAGAAGTACCTAAACGCAGAGCAGCAGGCGCACACGTCTTGATCCGACCGGTTTTGTGCAAACCGGATCGACTCGATCCCCACTTTCTTAGTGAAAGCGCGTCTCAAGGAGCCGGGGAGGGCAGGAATCACGATGGATCGTTTCGCCAACCGCCTATCTGACTACTACCTCGAACGCATACTTGGCTTCGCCTATAACAAGACTGGCGATAGGTCCAAAGCTGAGGATCTCGCCCAAGACATCATTGTCGAGATCCTGACAGGTCTCTCGCGGCCGAGTGAGATCAGGGACTTCGACGCATGGGTCTGGAGCATCGCCAGGTACACGTACTGCCACTGGCTCGAGAAGCAGAGCGGCTGCAACGAGGTCAGGTTGATAGGCGTAGAGACATCTGCCGATGAGGTTGACAGTCGCGTTTTGAGCGAGGAGGAGCTCAACTTGCTCAGGCGTGAGATTGGATTCCTCTCTAACAGTCAGAGGCAGACGATCATCATGCATTATTACGAAGGCCGTAGTTGCGACGAGATTGCCCGGATCCTCGGCATCCCTGTAGGGACGGTAAAATGGCGTCTCTTTGATGCGCGAAGAGATCTCAAAAAGGGGATGGCAAGAATGAGAGGTTATGGACAGAGGAGCTTCAATCCTAGCAGGTTGAACTTGGCAATCAGTGGGACCGACGGGTCAGACGGCTCACCGTTTTCCCTTGTCAAGCGGGCGATTCCTCAGAACATACTCCTAGCGACGTATGATGAGCCTAGGACGGTCGAAGGTATTGCCAGGGAGTTGGGCATACCCGTGCCCTATATTGAGGATGAGGTTCAGCGCCTGCTAGACGGCGAATTGCTCAGGCGCATGGACGGCAGCAAAGTACAGACCAACTTCATCATAGTGAAGGCTGACACCTTGGTCGCTCTCTACGGAGAGGTTATGGAGGTAGCACCCACGTACTCCGAGACGATTCTCGGCTTCCTCGAGACCAGGAAACTGGATATATTGAATGTCGGATTCTATGGCTCGGACTTGCCGTGGAGAAGGCTTCTGTGGATCTTGATACCACTCTGCGGTTGGGAACTCCAACGCCGCTTCTTTGAAGAATCCGGCAAGAAACTGAGCTTCAAGGAGTATCCGATCCGTCCACACGGCGGAAAGTGGATTGGGATAGGGACCGAGGGGCTTGATGGCAAGACCGACGTGATAGAAGCAGCCGGAAAGGACAAAATCGAGATGATGTCGATTCTAGGCTATAACGGCACAATGAGGTCGGACGGTAAATGGTGGCTCGGCTGGCTCGGCACTCACTGGAGTGGACGGGATTCGAGAATCTTCGATGAGATCAAGCCTCAGGATGTCGAGCTGTGCAGACTGGTCGCAAGGAACCGGTTGCAGACCGGGAGCCTTACCGATGAGCAGAAGGAGAGACTGGCCCTCTTGGTTGAGAAAGGACTAGTCGTGAAGTCTGGCGACGACTTGCGACTCTCATTCCCTGTCTTCTCCGGCGACCAGTCAAAGGCGTTGGATGATGTCTTCAGCGAGTTGTACCCTCAAGTGGAGTCCATGTATGCTGGCTTGTACTGGGCACTCCGGAGCAGGCTGGATGGACAGGTACCCGAATACCTGACAGGAGAGATTGACGTCAATCTCCGGGCCTATGTGGGCAGTCTGATTCCGGCTACGCTGGCGAAAGGCGTCGAAAAGGGCCTCCTGTCCATTCCAGAAGATCTGAACAAGGGATATCTCTCTTTCTATATACGGGGCTAGGTGAGTGTGCCGGGGAGTGCTGTGCCATCCTGCAGGAACGGCCCCCCGGCAGTCGAAATAGTCTGTGGGTAGAACTTGGCGTGAGATAGGGCAGAAAAGATCTGTGGCACCTGCCGGGCTACCTGGCGATCGGACTTAAGACCGGTAACTTATCCTTAGGCATCCTAGGCGATCTCGCCATAAACATAGCTTCTTGGCTGATCTTTAGAGCGATCTACGTTCTCAGCCGCAACCTTTGGCTTGTTGCAGTTGCTCACGCCTCGAGAGATTGTGGGTTGCTCCCGGAGATTACCGGAGACCCCTTGACCGGGCTAGCATTCTTCGTGTTGCTGATGCTAGGAGGCTGGATCGTGGCATGGGTAGGTCGCCCGACTGGCGAAGAGGGCAGAGATCACCCGCAGTCCTCTACTCCCGTCTCCTGAACCGTCAGATAGTTCCCCACCGGCATGTGATTATCCAAGCAGCGTGAGAGCAGCGGTTTTGACGAAAGCACAAAAGGGAATAATAACTCATGTATTGATCAGTTGCTGTATCTAATGCTATAATAATACAATAACGGCAATAAGCGGTAGGCGAGAACGAAGCTGTTAATGGCTTGGCTAAGCGTCTCTCCGCAGGGCCCCTATACTCATCTTACTTATTTGGAGGGCGCCTGGAGAACTGTGAGGTGAAGGATAGAAATGGGTAAGAACAACCGGATGACGTGGTGGGTGTGGATTTTCTCGGTGATCTGTCTGGTTTTAGCTGTCGGCAGTGTCACTGCATCCTCTGAAGAGGTGCTCGTCAGAGAGGCAACATACGTGCTTGAACAGCATGGACAGACCATAGGCTATGATATCTACAGGAAATATCAAACACCTGAAGGTTATCTGTACACCAACGAGTCAGTGGTTTACGTGACGCTTCTCGATGGATCTCATGATCAGAATAGATACTATCACGAGGTCCATGTCGATAGCGAATACTGGCCAATAAGACAGCAGATGACTTCGGAGTCATCAGGCGTAGTTACCACAGTACAGACCGAGTTTGAGCGGCAGGGAGAAGGGATCAAAGCCGTAGCCGTAACCACAGTCTCTAATAGAGAGTTTACTGAGGAGTCTGAGGCACAGTCGCGAGCGTTCTGCCCATCTGAGGCAATCCTGGACTATCTGGCGGAGTCCGGGTACCTTGAGGTCGGCTATCAGACTGAAGTCTACGTTTGGTCCGCTGACCGGGGCAGCTTTGTTTTGGCGCCGGTCGAAGTTCTTGAGGAGATGACGTTCGAATACGGAGACGAGGAGAGACCGGCGTATCTGGTGTCCATTGTAGAGAATGATGTGCCGCTTCAAATGCTGGTTTCCCCAGAAGGGATGTTTTATAGCATCAGCTTTCCCACTATCGACGTACAGAGCAGGCTTATGAGGCCAGACGAGACGCTCTCCGAATTCTCGCCCATGGTCCTTGATATGGTGGGCGGGAAAGGCAATGTCGAGGTCTCGCACCCTCTTCGGGCAACTAATAGCAGGATCAAAATCAGCTTTGACGGGCTACCGATAGGTGCGTCCAGTTTCAGTGACAATCGCCAGCGCGTCGTATCAGAGTCGATCAACCCAGACGGTGTATCTGAGGTTGTCGTTGACATCTCAGTAGACACGACTGACCGTTCCGGCCGAGCAGCTCTGCCGGTGACCGATCCAAACCTGCAGGAGTATCTCGGCACGACCAAGCACATAACTCCGGACTACCAGTCAATCAAGGAGGCCGCGCTTCAGGTCATCGGCGATGAGACCGATGTCTACAAGGCTGTTGAGAAGCTCTTGGACTTCACTCATGACTACATCGACTACGACATTACACTCGAGATCCTGACCGCTCCAGATATCTTCGAGCGGCGTCAAGGCCGTTGCACGGAGTTTGCAATTCTGTTTGCATCCTTGACCAGGGCGGTAGGGATCCCGACTCGGTTGGTCTTCGGGTTCCGCTATGACGGGACTACCTGGCTTGGACATATGTGGAATGAAGTGTACATAGACGAGTGGGTTGCGGTTGATCCGACTCAAGGCCAGATGGCACCGGATGCGTTGCTCGTGAAGCTTGCTCACGGTTCGGACCTGACTGGGGAGGAGAATCTACAGGCGACTGTGTTCACCGGTCACCGGCTCTACATCGACAGCGTTACGTTGAAAGAGCTTGTGCCTCCTGAGGGTATTGCCCTTGAGACCGGCATCTCAGGCAACCATTTCACCAGCCTCGAGCACGCCTGTCGCATATCTGCGCCGGAGTCGTGGCTGATGTCCGAAGCGGAGGAGGGAGGCCAGTGGATGTTGGTCATGCAGCACCAGCTAGGAGGAGCCTCTGCGCTGCTGATGGCCTTTGATGCTCCCCTTGGAGCTCCTGCTGAAGATGTTCTTGCCAGTACAATTGAACAGGTCAAGTCGCAGATGGCAGTTGAGGTGCTAGGAAGCCAGGAAGCATTCCTCGGTAATCTCACCGGCGTATCTGCTACGCTGAGGATTGACGCAGGAACTGTGACGGTGCTTCAAGACGTGACCATTGCGACTGCTGAGGATATCATATACGTGGTGACTCTTTCCGCTGTGGAGGATATGTGGGACCTGTTTGCTGAGGACTTTCAGAGCATCAAAGACAGCTTCATTTCGTGGCGATAGGCGAGATGCTGTGAGACCACCGGCACTTGAGTGCCCAGATATCAAGAGCCACGGCCTGCGGTAGCCGTGGCTCTTGGTTGGAGATGTTGGTGCGTCGAGTTAGCCTCTTTTCTATCCTTTGAGAGCTCCCGCCAGTGTCCCCTGAAGGATCCAGCGGTGCCCAAGGATATACAGAATCAGCGTGGGGGCTGCGGCAATTACAGCGGCAGCTGCATATCTGGGCATGTGGTCTGTTCCATATGCGTTCATGAATTGTGCAATTCTTAGTTGCATAGTAAAGAGCTTTTGGTCGTTGATCATGATCAAGCTCAACAAGTAGTCGCTCCAGGAGTCGATGAAAACAAGCAGAGTGGCAAGTACCGTCGCAGGCTTCGCAAGAGGAAGCATCACTCGGATAAACACGTCGAAATGTCCCGCACCGTCGATCCTCGCCGCGTCTGCCAAGTCGCCGGGTAGACTTCGGAAGAAGGATCTGTATATGATCGTCCAGAACGGGATGCCAAACGCGGTCATTGGCAGAAATACTCCGGCTATTGAATCCACCAAGCCATACTTGCTGTTCAACTGGTACAGAGGGATAAGCACCATATGCACAGGTACAAAGTAACCCATGAGGACGATGTAAAATATGACCTCAGTCCATCTGCTGCGATACCTCGCGAAAATATAGCCGGCCATTGCTGAAGAAGGTACGGTGCACAGAACCGCTCCTACGCACACCTTAAATGTGTTGATGAGGCCTTGCCCGATCTGGATCGCGGTCCAAGCTTCCTTGAAATTCGTCCACGATATCCGTCTTGGAATGCTCCATGGATCATAGGCGAACTCAAGGCGAGTCTTGAACACGAAGAACCAAGGCAAGAGAAGCGGCAAGACTACCGCCAACGCTAAGATGATCAATATCGCCATTACCAGCAGTTCTGATACGGTTAACCGCCTGCGTCGTCCGAAGGATCGCAGCCTAGTTGGTTGTTCCTCTGTGATCAGATCGATGTTTTTCATTCGAACTCGCCACCCTTCCGTTGCATGGAGAACTGGGCGATTGAGAAAAACAGCGACAATAAGAAGATGATTACGCCAACAGCAGCTGCTCTACCGTACCTCCAGTTAACAAAGCCCTGTTTGTAAAGGATTATCGCCAGTGTAGTCGAGGCATACACCGGACCGCCTTGAGTCAATAGATAGGGAACGTCAAAGAGCTTGAGGCTACCGACAGTGCTGATGATTGCCAAGATCCGCATTGGGTAGGACACCATCGGAAGAACTACGTACAGGGCGTACTGCATGCGATTAGCGCCGTCCAGCTCTGCGGCTTCTCGGATTTCTGTCGGTATCTGTTCCATATTAGCCATCAGGTAGACGATCTTGAAACCCATATATGCCCAAGTAGCAACGGCAAATAATGACCAGAATACCTTGTTTGGATCCCCTAGGAAGTCGACGTTGCCTAACCACTCCCAGCCTAGTTTTTGTGAGATGGTAGCTATGACACCAAACCTAGGGGCAAATATGAATCTCCCTAGCATAGCAACGATTGCAGACGGCATGATACTGGCCAAGTAATAGACGACACGAAGCTTGCCGGCGAGTTTGTTGCTATAGGCCACCAGAGAAAATGCAATGAAAAACGCCAGAGGTAGTTGGATTACTACACTCCAAAATGCCCAAGCTAACACGTTAGCAAGACCTTTGCGAAACTCCGCAGACGCGAATAGCCTTTGATAATTCTCTAGGCCAATAAAGGTCGGCTCGCGAAGTGCAGCTGTTTGCATTAAAGACATTCGGAACGTTTCCTCAATCGGATAAAACATGAATATTACGAGAAAAGCGACAGCAGGCAACAAAAAGATTAGCTGGAAAACGAGTTTTCTATAATCAAACTTCTTCCGCCTGCCGCCGCGTATAGAGGCTACATCGACGCCGGTCATCAGCAACCAACTCCTCGTAAGGGATCGCACTTTGCACCTAGTACACAATTATGCGCTTCGGGGGCGCAGACAGTCGCGCCCCCCGGCCTTATGCGTTAGAGCCGTGTGTTAGCGGACAGGCCCCAACTCTTCAGATACGAGCTCTTCGTAATCAGCTAATGCCTGTTTTACATCCGTTCCTGGCAGGAAGAAGCTCTGGATTGTTGTGTTCAACGGAGTCGTGAGCGCTGGTGGCAGGTCCTGATCCCACCAGAACTGAATCGCCTCAGCACTAGCGAAGACGTCAGAAGCCATCTGGGTGAGGCGGGTCTTTGCCTGGACGCCCGGCACTGAGCAAATGCGGCCCGGCTCAGCTGAGCAAGCTTCGACGCTCATCGCGTACTTCATGAAGCGCACTACAGCATCTTTCTTGTCTGCCGCCACCCAGGTAGCTGCGAACCCGATATCGGTCTGGCCCATGATGTCAGTGGCCTTGCCTTTCCCACCGGGCATCACTGGGAATGGATAGAACCCGAGACGCTGATCAGTGAAGCCGGGGTCGGAATACTGAGCACACATCCAGGAACCGGTTACGTGCATTGCAGCCTTGCCAGTTGCCATCAGCTGCTGAGCATCGCCATATGCCTCACTGAGTGGAGTCGGACCGAAGTATCCCTTCTTTACCCAATCCTGATATTTCTGAGCAGCTAGAACGAACGGCTCACTATCGAAGCGAATCTCTCTCGCGCGAGCCTTTTCGAATGCATCAATTCCGCCATAGCGGTCTACGAGGTACATGTACAGCGCTAGCGTCGGCCAGAGGTCACGTGCGCCACAGGCAAAAGGCTGTACTCCGTTAGCAAGCAGCGTGTCAGCCACAGCCTCGAGCTCTTCGACTGTGGTAGGTACCTTCAGACCGTACTTCTCGAATATGCCTTCATTGACGAATATTCCGGCGACCGCGAAGAATGGAGCAACGCCGTAGGTTCTGCCCTTCCAGGACATGGCAGCCTTTGCAGCTTCACTGCATTCAATGTCTGCCAGTTCCTCGGTGAGGTCAAGAAGCCTTCCTGCGTCTGCATATCCACCCATCACTGAGCCGCCCCAGCTTTGGAAAATATCCGGCAAGCCGGAGTTACTGGCCATGACGACCTTCACCTTGTCGTTGAGGCCGGGATCGCCTAGAGCCACATACTCGAGCTCAATATCGGGGTTTGCAGCCTGGAATCCCTCGACCAGCGCTTTAATGTACTGGTGAGCAGGATCGTCATCAGTAAGGTCTCTGCCCCAAACCGTCAGCTTGACTTTCTCCTGCGCAAATGCAGGAACCAACCCAGCCATTAAGACAGCAGCCATAACGACGAGAACCAGGACAATGTGTCTGGTCTTAAGCATTGCGATACCTCCTTAAATCATTTGTCAGAGACGACCGGAAATTGACCACCTTTACCCCTAAACTCTAATTAGTGCCCTTCTCTAACATCACTCACCTCCCTGAGGCGTTTTCATTTTGTCGGTAAATAGTTACACTGATATAGATCGCACTCTCGGTAGGCAGAGAACACAAACGTTTGCGAAGAACCGCTTATTTAAAGAACCATTGTTCGTGCTTTCACCTTTGCGTGGTCAGCTACTTAGTCGGCATTGTAAACGGTAGTTGAGCGTCGAATGATGATCTCAGGAGGATAGCAGATTTTCATGCCTTTATCTTGAGGTGAGTTGCTCTTTAGACGTTCAACTAGGATTTTAGCCGCATCTCTGCCCATCTCGTACCGCGGCTGTCGAACAGTCGTCAATGGTGGATTGGTGAGTGAAGAGAATTCTAGGTCGTCAAATCCTACAACGGAAATGTCTTGCGGAACGGACAGGCCTGCCTCGGCTATGGCTTGAAGTGCGCCGTAAGCCATGACGTCATTACCGACGAATACCGCTGTACATCTAGGATTTCTTTCTAACAACGTCTTCATTCCATGGTAACCATCCTGCCAAACGAAAGCTCCCTGGACGATGAGCTCTGGTGAAAAGCCTATACCAGCTTCTTCAAGAGCCCGCTTGTACCCTTCAAACCGTTCGGCAGCTACTTCAAAGTCAAGGTCACCGGTAATATGGGCAATCCGGGTGTGACCGCATTCAATAAGATGTTTAGTAGCTATGTAGCCGCCGGCTACATTGTCGATCCAAATGCAGTTCATCTTAGGATCAGAGTAGTGCCGTTCGATTACCACAAACGGCGTACCTTTGTCAGCAAGATTTTGGATGTACTCTCTTTCTTTTCTACTGCTGCCGACTATAATCAATCCTTCTACACGCTGAGCTTCAACCATTTTTTGGACAACTTTACTCTGCTCTAGGCTTTCGTACGAATTAGAAAATAACAGAGTATATCCGGTCTTGCTGGCGATATACTCCATACCTTTTATCATGCGCGAGTAGAACGGCTCAGAAATATCCGGAATGATGACTCCGATTGTTTCTGACCGTCGGGTCACTAAGCTTCGCGCAGCAGCGTTGGGGTGGTAACCGATTTCTTTTGCTACCCGCAGGATCGCCTGTCTAGTCGATTCTTTTACTCCATACTTGTTGTTTAAGGCACGTGAAACTACGCTAGGTGAAACGCCAACCTCGCGTGCAATATCTTTGATAGTCGGCAATGCAATCAACCCTAAACGGTATTTCACAAACGATTGTGATAATCATGAATCATATTACTCCAAAAAGTTTCAATATCCTTCTTTGTTCTGTAAAAAAGACTGACCGATCGATTCGATCGAAGAATGAACCAATTCGACACGGCTTATGGGCTCCCGCTTTCTGCCGGCAAAAGCAAGTCACTCAATTTTGAGTTGATTGACAAGCGACCTGAGTTCGTCTGCAGTCCGGGACAGCTCCTCAGCAGACGAAGCCATCTCTTCTGCTGCAGCGCTCTGCTCTTCTCCTGAAGATGCTATCTCCTGCGCACTGGCTGCATTCTGCTCGCTCACAGTAGCTATAGATTCAACAGCCCTAATCACTTCGTCACTGCTAGATGCCATTTCTTCTGCAGACGCACTCAATTCCTCCGTAATAGCTGCTAGGCCGGCCATCGCTTCGCTCACAGCCTGCCCCTTCCGGTTGAGGCTCTCCATTAGTGTCAAGAGTTCAGCAATGTTGTTACTAGTAGCTACAGCCCCTGATTCGATCTCCCTCAGTATGCGGCTTGCCTCGTCCGCAAGACGTGCACCTTCGTCGATCTCGCTGTTGCTTTTCTGGACATATTCAACAGTGCGCTGTATTGCTGATATGAGCTGGTCAACAATTTGCGAGATCTCATTGGTCGACTGAGATGAGCGTTCTGCCAGGCGCCTGACCTCATCGGCCACAACCGCAAACCCTCGGCCAGCCTCTCCAGCTCTTGCCGCCTCAATGGCCGCATTGAGGGCAAGTAGGTTAGTCTGGTCAGCTATGTCGTTGATGACTAAAACGATCTCTCCAATCTGTTTTGACCCAGCTTCAAGCTCTGCTACACAGGACAGAGTTTCTGCAGAAACGTTCTTGATGTTCTTCATTCCTTGGCTGACACTCATGACAGACTTGTTGCCTAGGGCTGCTTGTTGCCGGTTGTGCTCGGATTCATCGCGGACTTTTCCGAGGAGCTCAACAGCTCTTGCAAGGCTATTGATCATATCCTCTGCCGTCGAGCTGGTCTTCTCGACCTCAACTGCGGACTCTTGAGCGCCTTTAGTAACTTGCTCAATGGCTGACATGAGCTGATGCATTTCGTCCTTGATTTTAGCACTGCCTTGGCTTTGATCCTGGATCCTTTCAGCCATCTGAGAAATGACCGAGGCCATCTGGCCTGCTGAAGAGGCCTGTTGCTCGCTAGCGAGAGCTAACTGCTTAGCGCTCTCTTCAACTTGAGTGCTCGACTGCATGACTTGCTTGATTATGCCGCTGAGCCTCTCGACGAACGTGTTGAACCACCTAGCGAGCTCGCCAATCTCGTCCTTAGATGACATAGAAAGGCGCTTTGTCAAGTCGCCTCTGCCTTCAGCGATCTCCTTGAGCATGCCCACCACAGAGTTCAGCATTTAGGAACCGCTCAAATCTGGAAGGACTTCCCTTTATCCTCACTCTCAAAGCAGCCTAACTAAAAATTTTCAAGGAGGTGCTGCCAGATGTCCATTGACAACTGGAAGGAAGAATTTATCACCAGCGAGTTCGGACCGCTGTTGAAACGCACCAACACCAAGACCGGTGAGGTGCAGCTTTTCAGTCCAAGCGGTAAGCAGGTTGGTAACTCATTCTTCATCCCAGTACAGAAAGACGAAAACAGCGAACTGGAACGTGCCAAACGGAGAGCACTGGAACAACTGAACCCGTATCCGCAAGAAGATGCCTTCGTCAATTACGTCAAGAGCAGCCTGGACGAAGCCAGGACGGTAGAGCGCATTGATAACCTGATGCGATTGCTCTCCCAACATTTTACCACTAAAGCCGTAAATACGGCCACTACTTCAAAATCTCAAAAGGAGGGGTCAGGTATGTGGGATGAAGTAAGGAAGCGTTACGAAACCGACGAGATATTCCGCAAAAAGGTTGACAAGGTTGCTAAAGAATGGAGAGCGTTGAGGGGTAACAGAAGTTCCTTTGAAAGCTACGTGGAGGTAGTCCTCCGCAACTACGAAGTATCGAAATCTGTTGTCAACGGTACATCCTTCGCGCGTTCCGATGACGAAATCCTCCAGGGACTTTTAGATTCCGTTAAGGAGGAGGTCGTCCAGAAGAACTTCCGGCGAGCTACCGCTTTGCAGAGAGAGGTTGAGGAAGGAAGCTACGACTTGGAGCGCATTGGTCGCTTCCTCGAAGATACCTACGGGCTGAAACGCCCGCCGTTTGCTCCTAGTGACTTCACACGGTTCTCCAAGGACAATAAAGAACGTTACGAACCCTACCCGCCGAGCATGTACCGTGCAGTAACGTTGCAGGCCAAGGATTTGCAGGGACGGTTAAGCCAGTGGCTAAAGGAATTGCCGAATGCCCTCAGCTACCGGGACAGGCTCACGGATACAGCTAAGGAAAAGGTTACCAAACAGTTAACCGATATTTTCTCCATGCTGGTGACCGCAGGCACATTAGACGATGCCACCGTTGATAAGATTTCTACCCCTACTCGTAAGCGTGACGGTATCACGTACACGCAATTGGAGATGGAGGAATTCTTCAAGCGAGGGCAGGAATTTGCTAGCAACTGGTACACCTTTGTGAAAAGAGTTCAGGCTAACGTGGAAAAGGAGAAGTCTGAGAGAAGCTACCTCTCCGGTGACCTGAAAACTTTATACAACGTGGCACGCTGGCAATATCCAGACAACATTCAGCCGGACGTTGAAAAGCGTGACGATAGCGATTTCTGGAACAGCTTATTCAGGACGCTACCGCCCTCTCACGAACTCAGCAAGCTGATTAACCAGAAAATCTTTAACGAGTAACCACGAAGGGGGATGAACGTCATGCTACCGATTGCTTTCTGGATTAAGTGGGACGAACTAATGAAAGACGAGCTGGCTGAAAGGCTGTCTCGAACCTGTTTTGGAAACTTCGGGTACGACTTTATCTGCGCCTTTAGTGACAACGAGTGGAAAGCTCTCTGCTACTGCCCGTTGGGAATGCAGTGCAGTGAAGCAACCTACCACTACGAGCTAGTACCGCGCCGTATCAAGAGGCAGTTAGAGAATGCCGGATAAGGAGGTGCCAAGCAATGTTCTGGTTAATCTGGTCGCTGGTAACTTTGTCAGTAGTAGCAAACGGCTATCTTTACTTGAAAGAAAGTAAAATCGCGAGTTAGCACGTAAAAATATCGCTGCATTAACGTTTATAAGCCTCTATGCACCTCGGATCTTTTTTCGTCAACTATTTTTATACGTGGAAAGAAAAACCAACTTAAAAAGGGGGTTTGACAGCTATGAAACGAGAGCCTTTCTACACGAAGGATTTGCATTTCGCCGCTTACTTAATGATGAACGGTTATGAGCCGGAAATCAGAGTTCCGTTCCCTGGAGCGAAAAAAGTAATGTTCCTTTACCCAGAAGCGGACTTCTCCACCCTGCGGGACTTGCGGACAAGGTTTGAGGGTGACAAGAACCTGACCGTGAACCTGTTCGATTACGTTAGAGCGATGCGGGAGCTTGGCGACCGCATTAACTACATCAAACGAGAGACATTGAAGAAGGAGGCTGGTCAAAATGACCGTAACGAGGCTACTGGACAGCAACCTACCATCTAGCCACGGTTGGGCAATCCATTTCGCAAAGGTGGCCCACCCTGAACCCTACCGGGAGTTTTACGAGCCGCACTTTCCGGAGATAGTCGGAAGGCAGCCTGACAGCAGCGGGTTCATCTCCGTCCGCTGCCTGAACTCTCTAAACCACCAGCACGGGGACAAAAAGCCGTCCGCTGCGGTCAACGTTAAAAGCGGCGTCTACCACTGCTCGGTTTGCGGCAGCTTCTCCCCTTTTCGCTTCCTCACGGAAATCCTCGGGCTGCCGAAAGACGAGGCAAGCTTTACCCTTGACCAATACCGTTTTGAACTGCGGTTTGAAGACAAGCCAGCTTTTGAAAAGGTGGACAACTACAGCAGCGCCTTTGTCATCCCGCCGAAGGGTTTCAACGAGTACGCCAGCGAAGCCGCTAAAAGGCTCTCCCCGGATTTAGAAATCGTGCAGGAATACCTGGCTGCAAGGGGTATCAACTACGAGCTCTTAACCCGCTACCGCTGGGGTTACGTTCCTGAAGGTTTTGTCCCCGGCCAGGAAGAGTGCATCGTTGTTCCCTTCATCGTCAACGGGCGGGTTGTCGGTATTCGCGGCCGGGCTAGAGACGGCCGCAAGGGCGGAGCCAAAGGCTCCCGATTCGTTCTTTGGAATCTCGACGCCTTGGAAGGTCACGACCAAGCGGTGATTGTGGAGGGCGAAAGTGACGCCTTGCGGACTATTCAGGCACTGGAAAGCTGCGGGATTGACGTGCCGGTCTTGAGCGTTCCCGGAGCTACCTTCAGGCGCGAGTGGGAGCGGGAATTTCAAGGCATCCACACGGTCTACCTCATCCCTCAAGCTGATGACCCATCGTGGAACAACTTTGTCGCTAACGCCGTTAAAGTCCTGGGAGACTACCGCTGCGTAGTGGTGAAGCTCCCCTGGAAGCGGGGCGAGGCCGGAAAAGACGTGTGCGACTGGCTCCGCCTCCACAGCGACGCGGAACTGGCCGAGCTAATCCCCTGGCGGAAAACTAGGAGCTTTTTTACCACCCACAAAGAAATGCTGGAACTGGCCGAACAGGAAATACCGTGGCTCATCAATGGTTTGATTGCCAGTGGCGATAAGGTTTTGGTCGGCGGGCCGCAAAAGGCCATGAAAACCTTCTTCATCCTCAACCTGATTCGGGCGGCGGTCAGCGGAGAGGATTTCCTTGAATACCCTGGCTGGAGTGTCCGCAAGCCTTGCAAGGTTCTCTGCGTCGAAGAGGAGGGCTCTCCCGTCGCCTTCGCGAGAAGAATAAAGCGCCTGCTGAGCGACATTCCTCCAGATAGCGTCCGCTGGGTGCACCGCCAGGGCGTGAAGCTTGATAACCCCTACTGGGTGGACAAATTGATTGAGGTCTGCGAGGATTACCAGCCCGACCTGATTATTTTCGACCCGCTCCAGAGGATTCACAGCAAGGTTGAGGACCGGGCTTGGGAAATGGGCGAGGTGTGGGACCGCCTGCACGAGCTTGTCCTGCGGTTCCCTGACGCGGCGGTATTGGTTGTCCACCATTTCGGCAAGCGCCAGGGCGTGGACACCGGTTGGGACGCCTTCCGGGGTTCCAGCCGGAGCAGCGGGGAAGCTGACGTGGGCATCTTCCTGGAAAAAACGGACAAAACCAACGAAGCCACCGGCGACCGCATTCTTTACCTACGGCTTGACGGTAGAGACATTCCACTACTGACTGATTCTCGTGGGAGGGTCACGGACAGAGCCATCGAGGTTTACGTCAACCCGGAAACCTTCAAAATGACTACCACAGGGTTTGTTGTAAGGGTTGAGGACACCTCTACTCGTGGCAAGGTGCTGGAACTCATTAAACAGAGCGGCGAGAACGGGATAGCCTTCAAAGACATAGTCCAGGAACTGGGAGTAAGCGAGGAAACCGTACGGCGCTACATCCGAGAGCTTCAGGACAGGAACATGCCTATAACGGAAGAAGGCGGTAAAGGGCAGAAACCCAAAATCTACCGCTGGGTCGGAAAGCAGGAGAAAGATACCGCGGGCAACCGAAACTGCGTAAGTCCAAACCCAAGTTGAGTAGGCACAAAGTAGACCCAAAGGCCCAAGGTATATATATACCTTTGGGCCTTTGGGTCTACTTTTCTGTTTCCCGAAGGCCCAAATTTGGCCCAAACCTTGGCGCTACCTTTGGGCCTACTTTCGATTTTCCTTCTCTCCCGCTACTTGCGAGAATACCCCCAACTTAGACCCGCACCTGCCCAAACCGTTGGGCCTACTTGTTATCTTACTTTTCCTCACTCGCCTGGTACCATTGGAATTGGAAAGGAGGTGATACCGGATGGCCGCTGAGATTGCAGATACCCTCACTCCTGTGGAAAGGAAGCACCGAATTTCGGGAAAAGCGTGGGAGGCGGAACGGCCAATAGAGGAAGCCATGATGTTTTCTGTCCTCCTTAATGAGATTGATGAGTTCGAGTTTCAACTGGATGAGGAAGCCATAACGATGGCGTTTGCCGCCCAAAAGGGCAATGACGGCGGAGAACGCTTGGGAGACACTTACCGTTATCTTCATTACCTGAAGGCTCAGTTGGAACTCATAGACGTTGGATTGGGGATACTGGGAGAACAACCCCCAAACTTGGAGCTTTATAACGATGTAGCTAGTCGGCTTCGTTTATGGAGAACCATCGTCAACGCTGCATTGGAACGAGTAAGTACGGTTATCGCTGATTAGGCCGGCAAACCTTTTCATGCGAAGAAGTCCTGTCAGTTAAGAGAGGCTCACCAGGGCCTCTTATTTTTGTGCCGACAATTTCCGACAAAAATTTTGGTGGCCCTCTTTTAAGTCCTTTGGAAGTACATTATAATTTTACCATAAAAAGTTAGAATTTTCCAACGCAGGAGGGAGATGGTACTATGAACAAACGAGAAGCACTCAAAAGAGTGCGAGACATCATCCGATGTCTGGAACACCAACAAACGCTACCCACGAACACCTGCTCTGTGGTAGCTACGAAGAAGCTGGAGATGCTCATAAAAGAGGCTCCAGCTTCTCTCGTTTATGACCTTTCCTGCATCCACAGCCAGCTTCTGCACTCCGGAGAGGACGTAAGCAGTGTCCTTAACCGGCTGAAGCAACTCCTACATAGCGAAGGGAGGTGATTACCGTGGCAGCAAGAGCCAAGAGCGAGCCGGTTGAACCCAAGCAGCCTTTAGTTATCCCAACGGGCAACACTCCACCGGAATTGCAGGCGTTGCGGTCGAAAAGAGATGCCTTCCGCGCTAACCTCCAGTACGCCATCAAGCAAGAGGAAGCCTACCGCGAGAAGTTTGAGGACGGCGACGAGTTGGCGGAACTGAAGATGCTGGAGCAAAGGTTACGGGTTGACTGGTACTCAAAAAAGATTGCCGAGGTGGAGCAGGAAATCCAGCGATACTACCTCAAACGCAAAGCGGAGAAAAAGGAGACGGAACCTGAACAAGAAAAAGCCAAGAAGGAAGGCGCTGCGTGAAGAAAAGCGTGGCGCCTTCTGGTTTTTCTCTCTTGCAAACCAATTATACGACTCTATGCCCTACGGAACTTCCTTCGTCAATACTTTTATACTCCGGTGCCAATTACCACCTTTCTTTGGAGGTGATACCATGACGAAAGTGCGTACCTGCAAGTCCTGCCCTCTCTATGATAGAGAACTTTCTCGCTGCCGGATGGGATTCGTTAACCCTTCTACCAAATGGACTACAGAGAAAGCGATGGCTACTTACGGCAGCGATTACGTCTGTCACTACAACCGTTGGAAGAATTCTGGTACATTAAAGTATCAGCTTTATCTCTAGGCAGCCTAACCCACCTCGATTTACTTTCCGTAGTTGACTTTCGTGATAGGCTTTGATATAATTTCTATCAGAATACATCAAGTTGATTGAGGTGGGTTGCATGGCTCCTCGGAAAGCGGAACCACGTACTAAATTGGTAAGTGTTACCTTTACCGAAGACGAATACGAAGCCGTTAAGAAGGCAGCGTTGATGACCGACCGTAGTCTAGCAGCCCTTGTCCGGTGGGCTGCGATAAAGTACCTTAGAGAGGTTGAACTGCTCCCGAGCGACGAGATTGCAAAGGAGGAAATCGGTGATGAAAAGTTGGTATAAGATTGTTATACCGGTGGCAATAGCTGCTGTCGCTGTTGGCGGATATTTAATTTTTTCAAAACCTCAAGAGGTAACACACAGCCAGCAAAGAATAATCAGGTTCAGGAAGTAGTTGAAGGATACATTTATGATGAACAAACTGGACGGTATACTAACAAAACTACCGGTGTTTGGTATATCGTTAAGGACGGATATAAGGTAATACCACCCGAAGAATATTTCCCTAAAGAAGTAGTCATACCTGAAGGTATCAACATCTCAGAGCGACCTAATGATGTATGGGAGCTAAAAGAGGTACGGGAGATAACCATTCAATCAGGAGATACGTTGGTTGACATTATCAACCCGTACTTTATGAATGAGCATTTCAGAATGAATTATGAATGGTATGCCAAACAGGTTTTGAAACTTAACAACATTACCGACCCTCACTTTATCAAGGCGCTAGACACATTGAAAATACCAATTTATATCGATAAAGAAGCTAAGTAGTTGCTGGTTTATCGTTTTGACAAAGGTGTAGCTGCTCTTCCCTATTAGAAGGGTGTGGAGACGTATTTTGGAACACTAGGTGTTTTAGTTTGGTTTTTATGGAAAGGGAGGAAAGATAGTTGATCCTGTTATTATCTATTTTGTTACTTCTGGCCACTTTTTCGACCAAACTGATCTCTCGATTCGGCGTTCCCGGTTTAGTGATTTTTTTGGGCTTGGGAATGCTTTTCGGGAGCGATGGCCTTAACCTAATATATTTTGATGACCCTTTACTAGCCCAGCGGATAGCCAATGTAGCCCTCATTATTATCCTTTTTGAAGGTGGCTTTAATACCAAAAGAGAGGAATTACAGTCGTCCTTCAAACCAGCTTTTGCCTTGGCGACGGTAGGTGTCTTTATTACCGCCGTAACTCTAGGACTGGCCACCCACTACATCGTTGGGCTCAGCCTCGAGGCCTCCCTACTGATAGGGGCCATCGTTTCTTCCACCGATGCTGCAGCAGTTTTTTCTATTTTTCGCAATAAGAGCATTCAGCCCAAACTGGCCACCACCCTGAAAGCCGAATCTGCCTCCAACGATCCAATGGCCATTATCCTGACCATAGCTCTGCTCGACTATATGAAGCATACAAATTTCAACCTTTTTCCCTTTATCGCTCACTTAATGTGGCAGATTGTGGCCGGAATTGGTGTGGGGTACTTGTTCGGTAAGCTTGGACCCTATCTCTTTAACCGGGCCCGCCTTGAATCGGGTAGTTTTTACTATGTTTTGAGTCTCGGTTTCTGCTATTTGAGCTTCGGAGTAGCGGAGATAATCAAAGCCAACGGCTTCCTCGCTGTATTCATAGCTGGTTATTTGCTGGGGAGCAGCAAGTTCGTCTACAAGCAGGGAATAGCCCGCTTCCTAGAAGGCACCTCCACTTTCTGCAACATCATTCTCTTTCTAATGCTGGGGCTGCTGGTCTTTCCTTCGCAACTTCCCGCCTTTATCAAGGAGGGGGTGTTTATTGCTCTGCTGCTAATGCTAGTGGCACGGCCGACAGCGGTCTTTTTAACGACACTGTTCTGGGATTACAACCTCAAGGAAAAATTATTCCTCTGTTGGGGAGGTATAAGGGGCGCAGTCCCCATTGTACTGGCCACTTACCCCTACGTTGCAGGAGTCGACCACAGCAACCATTTTTTTAACGTCGTGTTCTTCATCGTTTTACTAACAGCCTTAATCCAGGGGTCATCCCTCGACATTTTAGCCCACAAGCTCAAGTTATTTGCTGGAACCAAAAAGACTTCTCCCCATTCCCTGGAGTTAATCTCCACGGAAAATACCAAATGCGAGTTGTTGGAGTTTGAAGTGGAAAAAGGGTCTTCTTTGATCGGTAAGCGTTTGGAGCATATCCCTCTACCAAAGACCACGCTGGTTACTGCCATTGTAAGACATGACGATATAGTACCTCCCAGGGGTGACACGGAGATCCAGGAGGGAGATATCTTATTTATCCTGACCTACCAGGAAGATAAAGAGCACCTGATAGCTCTGCTGAAGTAGCCTAAGATAAGAGATTCTTTATTGCATTGTTTCTCGCCTAGAATTGGCTAAACTAAAATCTATTATCCGAGAAATTGACGATAGCGCTTTCGTAGCCATAGAAAATGTTTACGAGGTACTTGGGGGAGGGTTCCGCAAACGAGTAATTCATTAAATGTTCAGCCGGTAAGAGTAGCTATTGCCTAAGCTGGGCGTGTCGAAACTTGTGAGATTTTTTGGAAGCCATCTTTTAAGTTGCTAGCATACATCCTATAATAATAACATAGGAGGTGAAATCTGGTGAACGAGCTACTTACTACCAATGAAACGGCTGAAATCCTCGGAATATCGCCCATTGCGGTCGCCAATCTCCTTCGGGATAAGAAACTGCCGGGTATCAAGAAACGAGGTGATGACGGGATTGACCGCTGGTTCATCAGACGGGAAGACGTTGCCCTCTACTGCGCTGGGTTGGCTATTTTCAATATGCTCCAGCACAAAGCCAGAATTAGAGGGCAAGCTGTGGAAGAAGGTGTCCCATTGTGATACTACGGAAACGAGCAGCGATACTGGCAAGAGTTTCCACAGAAGACCAGGTAGAGGGTACCTCTCTCGATACTCAAGTCGAAATTTGCATGGCGGAGGCTCAAAAGAGAGGATACCACATTACCCCTGCTGATGTTTTCAAAGAAGATGGGTACAGCGGTGCCCTTGGTATTAACGACAGACCTATCCTCCGTAACCTGTGGGAAAAGTATCAGGCTGGAGAATACGACGCCATCTTCCTTTACCGGCAGGACAGGCTTGCGCGCTCGGTAGCAATCCTCTCGGCACTTCGGGATGAAGCCCTCAAACCGCGCCGATGCGGAACCAAAGGTGAAGGCTTTATTTTCGTTCAAGGTGGATTTGAGGATACACCGGAAGGCAGGCTCTTTTCCAATATTCAGGGCTCGTTCGCAGAGTACGAAAGAGAGGTAATCCGCCTTAGAACCCTGACCGGTAAGAAGAAGAGAGCGCAAGAAGGAAAATTCTTCGGTACCGCAGAGCTATTCGGTTACCAGTGGAATAAGGAAAAGCAACGATGGGAGATTGTCGAAGAAGAAGCCAAAATAGTCCGGCTCATCTATAACTGGTACGTCTACGGTGATGGTAAGTCCGGTCCGATGGGTACGGTTAGAGTTGCTGAGAAACTTACCCCAGCTTGGTATTCCTACGCCCTCTCAATTTCGCGGCGTTCACCGAGGCAAGAAGGGTAAACCGGTCACCCAGTGGAGCGAAACCACGGTTCAGAGAATCCTTACCCACACCGCTTATAAAGGCACCAACTACTTCTGGCGCGGTGATAGCATTCCGGTAAGCCAAGAGCGGGTTGAAAGAGCTAAGGCGGCAAATTCCAAGGATGGGTGGTACGCGGTTGACTTCCCTGTTATAATTGACCCTCTCCTGTGGGAGAAGGCTCAGGAAAAGAGAGTTGGAGCGAGGGGCGGATTCAACAGAAAGTATCCTAAACCGTTACTTGCAGGACGTATTAACTGTGGGTTATGCCAGCACGCCTACGGTATCGGGTATTACAACACGGGAAAAACGCTGGTCTTCAAGTGCAACGGCAGGCTCAAGAAAAACCATCTTGACGGTAGCCCAAGATGTACTAGTCCTATCCTTAACGGTGAAGCGTTAACGGAAGAGGTTAAAAGCCGCATTGTAAAGCTCCTTCGTAGCCCAGAACAGATGAGGACAGCCATCGAAGAATATGTAGAAACCTTGGAACGGAGAAAGGAAGAACTGGAAACCTTACTCTCGCCAATAAACGAACAACTCTTTCAAATCCAGGAGAAACAGCGCAGGCTCGCCAACGTTTACCTCAACGGAATATTATCGGACGAAGACTATAACCGCCAACAGAACGAGCTTAAAGAACAGGAATTGGCTATCCGCCAGCGGTATGAGCAGTACTCGCCAGAAATTGACACGATTCACAAATTGGAACAGAACGTGGCAGCGGTGAGGGAGGCGATTGAGGCAGAACAATTTGACGTTATTTACCAGCCGGAGGAAGCAGCCGTCACCGAGGAGCTAGCTTTTGCCATAATTCGGAGCAGAGACCCTTTACGCTTGACTCTTGGGTTCCCGCAAAAGATAATGAGTTGGGAGGAATTGTTTGACAGACTACAGATTAAGTTGTGGGTGTACCAAGACCGTATTGAAGTGAGGGGAATAGTCCCTATCGAAGATATAGCAAATCCTAAATGCTGTTGATGGGCGTGGTGATGTTTCTGCTAAGCAGAATCGCAATGATTGCGCCTATTAGGATAGCCAGGATCGAGGCTGTGACAACAACAGCCTTTGCCTGAGAGGCCTGACGCTGTGCGTCTGCGGATGCTGCTTCAACTAGCGCAGTCTCTCGAGCGATAAACTCGTCTACCGAAGTTGACAGTTTCGCCCTATGTTGCGCTAGAACCTCGCCAGCAGAGAGAAGGGCGTTCTGATCGTTGACAACATCCGACTCGAATATGGGTAGCGCGGCTGCTTGGTATGCCTGCATACTGGCCTCAACGTTGTCAAGTAGTACTCTAGCCTCTGCATCTTTGACCAGAGTCCTAAGAATGCTGAGCGCCTCGTCCGCCTCGACGCGTTTCTTTTCGAATTCTTGCCTGTACTCGTCATCCTGGGCAATCACGTACCCGAGGACGGCTACTTCCTGGGTTACAAGATCGGCTTTGAGGCGTCTTCCTTGCTCCATTGCGACATGTACTCTATCACTGAGGTCTTCGTACTGATTAACTACTTGAGTCAATGAGGTATAGCTTACGACTGCTACTATGCCCAACAATACAAGTATCAGTCCAAGACACAGCGTGATCTTCCTGCCAATAGTAAGGTTCGCGGTAAGGTTCATAGTAACACACTCCTGACGGATAGAATGGTTGTGCATTGACCATAGTCCAGTCTAATCCAGGCACAGACTCAGGCGCGCCGAATATCCAGGGTGTGTAGCCGGCGTTGTATCGACGTTTAGACTTGCTGGCTACCCTAGCCATATTCGGTGAACTACATGTGCTCGACTGTATACGTCTAGGCCTGCAATGTGCGTGAGAACAAGAAAGGCGACCGTAAAGGAGGGATGACAGTGTGTTGATCTGAGGCGTCACAGGAACCCGACCTTCAATCACTACCGGCGTAACTCATAATAGTCGTTTTTGACGCGTCCGATTCGCTTCCTGAAATATTATAGAGGGCTGAGTTCCATCAAATCAAATCACGTAAGAGCTCGGTTTTTGCCTTCTCACGTGGTTTCGTAACGATTTCAAGTATGTACGGACTACATACTATATAAACCACTTTTGATACTAAAAGTTTTTAGCAGAAGTAAATCACTTAATCTTGAATTGATTGACAAGCGACCTGAGTTCGTCTGCAGTCCGGGACAGCTCCTCAGCAGACGAAGCCATCTCTTCTGCTGCAGCGCTCTGCTCTTCTGCTGAAGATGCTATCTCCTGCGCACTGGCTGCATTCTGCTCGCTCACAGTAGCTACCAACTGAAGTTGTGGAACCTCTAAGGCCGGCCGGGGAATGAATAACAAACCAACTATGCATAGTCCTATCTCTAGCATACGAGGTGGATTCTAGTGGATCAAGTCAGTCAAAAGTCGAATGAAGGGATACCTGGTATTATCACGTATATCTCTTAATTAGACGGTACGGCTGAGCTGTATGTGGGAGTGGGCGATGCAGAGGCTCACGTTGCCTTCATTCCTGATCCTTTCCTTGAGTACGAGAGTTTGTAGAGCTGAATCTCGCTGAGCAATGCAACGGAAGCAACTTTGAACCTGTCGAACTGCCTGTGACAGGCTGCTGTTTAAAGTCCGTGTGGCGTAGTTCGACACAAATGTTCGCTAAGGGAGAGATAACGTATGAGACGCGAAGTAGTTCGATCTTTTAAAAAGGCTCTTTCTATAGTGCTTATCTTTGGTGCGGTATTTATGTTTATCATGCGAAAGTGGCTTATAGCAGGAGCTATGTTGGCCGCAGCGTTTCTGCTGACAACCAATGATGAGCCGGCTGCTCGATCGCCCGAAAGGCGGGATAGTGGACTCTAAGGCTAGGCGATGAAAATAGGAGCTTATCTGAACAAGCCGGCGGAGACTCAGACGGCCATCCCGGTTACTGACCGCAGTCTTATTCGGCCGGTTTGCCAATTACTGTTTTAGTTGGGTGGATTTTGTCTGGCTCATTCTCGGTTGTCACATGACCAGTGATCGTGTTCCTGGCTCCGTCTAGGTAGCCTGTCACTCCGGTTTTCCTTCCCATCACCCTTCAGTATAGAGTCTTTCGCGGCACTGTGCGTGAGTTTGGCGACCTCGCACATACCTCCGCACTTCCTTGGCACGCATATATCGCCTATGACGACGCGATCATTTTCATGAGAAGCTCGGGCTCGTCTATTGACTGGCTGCAGAGAGGCGATTGTTGTTTCTTCTTGCTAGTAATGGGGTTGGTGGTTGCCTTTTTGTGCCGTACCAGCCCCATACAGGTCGAAAGTTAACCAGCAAAGGGGTTGACCCTGACGTTACGTCATAGACTACCATGAAGCAGGAGGTGTGGATGTGCGTGCACTCAGGGTCAAGGCAGTAGCTGACACGGCCGACATTACTGTGCGCACGCTCCATCACTACGACCGCATAGGCTTGCTCAAACCCGAGGCGCAGGCGCTCGCAAAGCGGTTTGCCGCCCAAGGGCTCGACCGGATCTACTGCTCGCCGTTGGGCCGCGCTATCGACACCGCGCGGCACCCGTCGGAGTTGCTGGGCATCGACTACAACATCGAGCACTGGACCAAGGAACTTTGGCTGGACTGCCGGTTAAGCCCAGCGGGATCATTGCGAACTTCCGCTGACTGCTCTCCCCGTATGTGCCAATGCGCGCCAGCGCTTGCTAGGTCTCAGAGGGAACATCATGATGGTTGGAGAAGAATCCGCCATGCGACGAGTCTTGATGTCTAACCGATCTTGAGCGCCGCAAAAGGGGGTTCGCAGGTGGGAAAGATCTGTCTACTCGACGAGGATTTCAGAGGGTTTAAGATAGGAGACTTTCCGTACGAAACGTATTTGGGAGCCATGGGTGAATACCACTACAGGCCGCCTCAATGGTATGCAGGCCGGTGGTATAACCCGATACCGGGCATCTCAAGGACTTGGCTGGTCACTGAGCTCGACAGCAAGAAGTTTATGGAGTACTCCGCGGATCAGCAATCGCGTGAGTTCAGAATGTTAGTCACAGGCGATGACGATTGGACTAATTACGAGGTCAGTGTCGATCTCAGAATGCTGCTGACATCCGGATGTGCTGGGGTGCTCTTCAGGTACCAGAACAGCCGGTGTTACTATTCCCTTTGCTTAGACAATGGCTTCGTAAAGCTCATCAAGAGAAACCACACGAACATCGAAGTTATGGCTTCACGTGAGTACCGATACTCGCCCGACGAATTCCACAGCCTTAGAGTTGCCTGCACCGGCAGCAGGATTTCCTGCTACGTTGATTCGTCGCTCTGTTTTGAGGTGGATGACAGCACATATGCTTCGGGCAGAGTCGGAATAGCTGCTACAGCGCCTGTGCAGTTTGCCCGGGTATGCGTAACTGCAGATGCGACGGTTTATCAAATGATCTGCAATGAGCGCAACCGCAGGAAGCAGATGCTGGCAGCAGAACAGGCGAGATACCCGTCTCCTCTGCTGTGGAAGGTCATTGACCTGAAAGACTTTGGTGCCGGACGCCATATACGCTTTGGCCATCTCAGGGGCACCGACGAGATGCAGATAGTGATCGCACAGAACCAAAGGAGGATCGCGAAGGACGCTTTCGCGCAGATTAGCTGCTTAACGGCAATTGATTTGGACGGCAACGTCCTTTGGCAGATCGGCGAACCCAACCCTCAGAATGCTCATCTTACTGCAGATTTGCCCTTTCAGGTCCACGACATCGATGGAGACGGAAAGGACGAAGTTATTCTTGCCAGGGATTTTAAGCTACTCATACTCGACGGAGAGACGGGTCAAGTCCGCAAGTGGGTCCACACCCCGCTCGTCAAGGATTCACCAAAGAACCTCAACATTGGATGGCTGAGATACGACACACACCCGTTTGACAGGCTGAACGTCGACTGCATAAGAATCTGCAACTTGTCCGGAGGCGACAGGCCTACTGACTTGCTGATAAAGGACAGGTACAAGAGAGTATGGGCGTATGATCGAGATCTAAACCTTTTGTGGAGTTACGACGCTCGTGTAAATACTGGGCATTTTCCGTACAGCAAGGATATAAACGGCGACGGCAGAGAAGAGGTCATGGTCGGATACGACATGCTGGATTCAGAAGGCAGGCTCATCTGGTCCCTTCCAATACATTCCGACCACGCAGACGAAATCATCATTGGCAAGATAGATCCTGATAGAGATGAAATCATTGCAATTGCTGCAGGTGACGAAGGGTTTATTTTAGCGGATCTCGAAGGCAACATCATCCTGCAGGAGAAAATCGGCCATGCTCAGCGAATCAGTGTTGGGAACTATAGGCCGGAACTCCCTGGCCTGGAGATCTGCGTGACAACCTACTGGGGCAACCAGGGGATCATTCTGCTCTATGATTGCAAGGGGCGCCTGCTGTGGTCAACTGAGCCATCCACCAACGGCAATATCATCACGCCGGTCAACTGGACTGGGGACGGCCAAGACCTGATCCTGCTAAACGGAAATGTCTCCCTTGGCGGGATGATAGACGGGCACAACAGGCGGGTTGTTCTCTTTCCAGATGATGGGCACCCAGACATGTGCGCCGAGGTGGTAGATTTGACAGGTGATTGCCGAGATGAGATCGTGCTCTGGGACGAGAAACGGATGTACATTTACACTCAAGACAGCGAGTTCGCCGGAGACGTGATAGCATGCCCGGAGAAATACCCTCACTACAACGGCTCAAATTACAGAGGTGAGTACTCTTTTCCAGCTTTCCGCCAAGTTATTCCGAAGGCGGGATCTTAAAATAAAAAAATAAAGGGAAAGATCGGCGCTTAAAGCGCCGATTCTATCTTACTTCTATTAATTCGCTGAGAGGTTTCCTGGGTCGTGGGCCCGGAGATTCATCAGGATATCCGACTGGTACGATTACCGGAATTTCGTACTCTTCGCTGATGCCGAGTATCTTGGCGACGACTTCGCGCTTAAACCATCCTACCCAGCAAGTCCCCAGCCCCTCGTTGGCTGCGGCTAGAATCATGTGGTCAACCGCTATGGCAGTATCAAAGCTCCTTCCTTTTTGGCAAACAGCCACAACGATCAATGGCGCTTGATTCAGAAACTCTTGACCATTGCCTGCTTCTGCCGCGATCCTCTGTCTTAGCCCTTCATCCGTGACAAAAATGAATCTATATGGTTGGCGATTGCTCCCGGATGGCGCAACTCTCAGCGCCTCCTTCAGGGCTTCAAGCTTTTCTTGAGGGATTGGATCCGGTTTGTACTTTCTTATTGACCGCCTGGACTTGATCACTTCGGTAAACTCCATACTTCATCCCTCCGAATTGGCGTTTCAGTGTATTTGCCGTATCAATCATGCCGGAATCATGCCGGAAACAGTTCATTGATGCCAGGCTCGATGTGTCTACCGCGGGTTTCAGGCATGTCAAGATTCTCCGAGTTGATAGACTGTAGCCTCCTGTTTTGAATCTCTGGACGGAATTGCTCATCGTACAACCTGCGATAGAGGCCACCCTTTGCTAACAGTTCCTGATGCGTGCCGGATTCCACAATTCGCCCATCTTCCACTACAAGAATCTTATCAGCAGCGAGCACTGTAGAGAGCCTGTGTGCTATGACCAGACTCGTCCGGTTGGCCAGCAGCGGCGCTAGCGCAGCCTTTATGAGTGCTTCCGAGTGCGAGTCCAGAGATGAAGTCGCCTCGTCCAGTATGATGATCCGCGGGTTTCTGAGAATCGCCCTGGCAATGGCTATTCGTTGCTTCTCTCCTCCAGAAAGCTTGATGCCCCGCTCTCCCACTAGGGTGTCGTATCCGTTCTCCAAAGACATTATGAAGTCATGAATCTGTGCTGCCTTGCAGGCTTCAATCATTTCCTCTTCAGTAGCATCCTTTCTGCCAAAGAGGATATTTTCCCGTATAGTTGTGTTAAACAGGAAGGTATCTTGAGTAACAATACCTATCTGCTGGCGTAAGGACTTTAAACTTATCTTTTTGACGTCAATTCCATCGATTTTGACTACTCCTGAATCGGGATCATATAATCTCGGAACGAGATATGTAATAGTAGTCTTGCCGGCTCCACTAGGTCCGACTAAGGCAACCATTTGCCCTGGCTCAACAGTGAAGCTCACGTCTTTGAGCACGGGCTGGCCGGGTTTGTATGAGAAATTGACTCTTTCAAACTCGATTTCGCCTTTCAGCTCACCAATTGACACTGCATCGGGGGCTTCCAAGACCTCCGGTTGTAGATCCAAGTATTCAAAAACCCGCTCAAACAAAGCTAGTGATCGAGTCACTTCTACGTGTATATTGAAAAGGCTCGTTACTGGGCCAAATAGCCTGTTAAGGAGGTTAATAAATGCAACGATCGTTCCTACTGTGAGCTCTCCTCTAATCACGAGATAGCCGCCATAGAAGTATATCAAAGCAGGCCCAATAGCGGAGAAGGTTCGTACGAACATGAAAAACCATCGGCCGACAAGTGCTTCTTTGATTTGGAGTTGAACAACCTCTTTGCTCGCGTTGATGAACTTCTCCCTTTGATCGTCTTCACGTGTGAAGATTTTGACTAGGACTGCGCCGGCTACTCCGAGCGTTTCTTGGATAATTTGATTCAATTCAGCCAGCTTCTCGTGCGTTATTTTCGCTATATCCCATCTCGCCTTGCCTACTCGCCTGGTAGGGACTATGAAGGTAGGAATCATGCACAAGCCTAGGATGGAGAGTCGCCAGTCCATAGCGAATATGGCTGCCACAGTGAATCCAATTACGAGTACGTTTTGGACAGTTGTAACAATCGTCCTCTGGAACACTGACTCGACGCCAGATACATCATTGTTGATTCTTGAAATAATGTCTCCTGTGCGTGTGTTAGAGAAGAACTTCAGAGGCATTCTTTGCAACACGCCGTACATGGCATTTCGGATATCGAGAATGATTCGTTTTGATACAAGGGTATTGAGATAGCTTTCTGCCACTCCTATCAGGCTTATTAGAAATGACACTCCTATTGATCCTAATGTGTAAAGTGTTAGCAACCGAAAATTCTTATTCATCAAAGCATCGTCAATGATAGCTCGAGTAAGAAGTGGCGGGATTAAGCCAAGCAGCGAAGAAGCACCGACACATATAAAAACTAGTACCATCAACTTCCAGTGCGGTTTGAAGTATCCGAGTATTCGTAGGAGCATCTCTTTCGTAACGGTGGGTTTGACATCGAGATCGTCCGCAAATCCATGTCGAAGGCTTCTGTGCCAGCCGCCCATTCCCATATGCATAGATGCGTCCTCCTAGTCAGGTGTAGTCACAGTCGTGATTTTCACTCTGCTTCATCTTTCTTGAGCAGCTCAATTGCTTGATCGAGCAACGAGGTTAGTTTCTGTTCAACCTCTTCATCAATTTGGGAGCTAACACGCAGGGCGTGGTGAAGAGCAGCGAAGCGCTCGCGCACCTTTTCAGGGACATGTCGCCCAAGCCGGTGTGGATGATCGTGTGGACGTACAGGATCGTCTGCACCGAATACTCTCTCATATACCTGTGACCAGCGTGTGATAGCCTGGGCCATTTGGTCTCTGGCTTCAGCAACTTCACTCCATGCTTGTCTGCCCTTTTCCGTGAGATAATAGACCTTTTTTCTATCCTCAGTCCGAAAATCGATCAACCCGGCTTCTACGAGCGACTGCAGGTGTGGGTAAATCGAGCCACAAGAAGGTTTCCAGAAGCCGGTTTCCTCGTTGATCGTCTGCATAAGGTCGTATCCGCTTTTTTCGCCCTCGCTTAGGAGCTTGAGTATGTATGATTTTAGGAGGCCACGTTTGACTCTTCCTCTCACTCTAACCGCATCCCCAATGTATCGTTGCCGATATATCGTCAACGATATAATGCCACACGGGTTCGCCGATGTCAATACGCACTTGGAACTGGATTTCAAGGCGTGGCTTGCTGCTTTTGCTGCTGGTTAGATCTGTCTAGAGAGACCTGGTGGTATTGTATGGAATTGATTGTTAATAGGCTGTAGAAAGGCACTAGCTCGGGATTCGCACAGAGTCCGGATGCGCAATACCTTCGCACATGTTCAACATGGATATATTCGCTGCAGGACGGGACGAATACATGGAGACCTTCGACAGAGCTCTATGGTCTAGACGAATTATGTTCTCCTTTGAACGACCTACAATCCTGGACATGCCTGAGACATATAGCTACCCCCATAACTCCTAGGTAGAGTATTGTCCGCAGCGGAAGGTGCAACACACAGCCTATGACAGGCAAACACAAGGCTGTTATTGCAGACGCCCGTGCGATGTGGCGCAGAAAGAGATACACAGCCACCCAGAGCGCACCTGCAACCGGTATCACCACAGGTACGGTAAGCAAGCATGAGCCGAAAAAGGTGGCTATTGCCTTCCCGCCTCTGAATCCAAACCATATGGGCAGGATATGCCCTATGACAGCAGCCGCCCCGGATGCCATCTGACAGGCTGCTCCGCCTATCGTCCTACCTGTGAGTGCAGCAACCATTCCTTTAGCTATGTCGCAGAAGGCCACCAGCACGCCGTATTTCACGCCCAATAGGCTCCCGACATTGGCCGCGCCGGCAGTGCCCGATCCGTGCATGCGTACGTCAATGCCTCGAACCACTCTACCAACGATTACGGCAAAGGATATTGAACCTATGAGATACCCCAGTGTAGCGGCCAGAAAGAATCGCATGGATTGCTCTTCTCCTGCTTAATTGACATCCTGTCCTTTGTGACGTGCTGCAATCAGGTTCAAACTACGTTTTATCTTCAGCACTTGCCGCAATCGCTCCTTCTGACTGAAAACTGTGCAGCCGCAACAACGCATGGGTAGTCCGCAGTTACCTCCACACTCTGCCGGTTGATATTGTTCGCAAGCCAACTATGGTAAGCCGAGAGATAGTTTAGAGCTACGCCTGTCTTAGAATCGGTTGTTCAGACCTGGTCATGGGCCTAGCCGCTAGCGGCGGCGCCCTTCAGGGAGACAACCGGTGGCCTAGTAATCGACTGGTTCTCAGTCTTGCGTTGCCAAATAGGGTCCTAGAGGCCGATTGAAGGACTTAATGGCTGATGCTGGGGCGTAGTCGCGATTGTCCGCTAGATGTGGTCCAATACGTTTTTCCCTCTATATGGACAGACCTTACGTACTGTTGCAGGCAGCGCATTAGTTTGATAGCATGACGCAGGGAGTCCTTTATTATTTCTGGATGGGGGGTCTCTGTTGGATCAGATTGAACAAATAATATCCCAGCTCTCAATTGGTAACTTAGTGATGTTCGCTATTGGAGGCATTCTGATCTATCTGGCCATTAAGAAGGATTACGAACCCATGCTGCTTCTGCCTATAGGGTTCGGGGCAATACTGGCCAACATTCCCTTCTCCTCAGCCATCGGCGAGGACGGATTTCTGTCACTCCTGTATAATGCCGGTATTCGCACAGAGCTCTTTCCGGTGCTCATATTCATCGCAGTAGGTGCAATGGTGGACTTTACCCCCTTGCTTCAGCAGCCCTTCATGATATTCTTTGGCGCTGCAGCTCAGTTCGGAATCTTTCTGACAATCATCATAGCTGCACTGTTTGGATTCGATATCCGGGAGGCCGCTACCATCGGGATTATCGGCGCAGCTGATGGCCCAACGTCAATTTATGTGGCCAGCAAGCTCGCTCCCCATCTCTTGGGACCTATATCGGTGGCGGCATACTCCTATATGGCGCTTGTGCCGGTTATCCAGCCGCCGGTGATTAGGGCTCTCACTACTAAGAACGAGCGCCTGATCCGGATGGATAGCACCGATGTAAAGGTGTCTAAGCGTGCTAAGATTCTTTTCCCAATCATAGTGACACTGGTGGCCGGACTCGTGGCTCCTATGAGCGTTGCGCTTGTTGGATCGCTGATGTTTGGAAATCTCATACGCGAGAGCGGCGTGATGGACAAGCTGTCGAAGGCTGCACAGAATGAGCTGGCGAATCTTGTAACTCTGGTGTTGGGAATCACGATAGGATCGACGATGACCGCTGACAGGTTCCTTCAGCCGTCTACTTTGATGATAATGGTGACGGGATTGGTCGCTTTTGCACTCGATACGGCCGCCGGTGTGTTGTTCGCCAAGTTCATCAATCTGTTTCTCCGAAAGAAAGTCAATCCGATGGTCGGCGCTGCAGGCATTTCTGCCTTCCCGATGTCCGCTAGGGTGATACAAAAGCTAGCGCAGAAAGAGGATCCTACAAACTTCGTGCTAATGCAGTCTGTTGGAGCAAACGTGGCCGGCCAGATCGGGTCTATAGTGGCCGGCGGGGTGGTGCTCTCGCTGGTAACATCGCTCTTTTAAGCTTCGGCTCTTTTGAGCCGCGGGCGTTGAACGCAGTTGAAATGGCTCAACGGAGGTATGGAGTATGGTCGTGGCCCAGGCAGCTGAACTGCTTGTTCGAGGTGGATGTACCACTTTTGGCGTGATGATTGTGTTTTACCTGCTTACAAAGCTCTTAGCTCGTTTATAGTGTGGCCAGGCATACAGGCCGTGCCGTGATTGCGCTTGTGGGTCTGCGCAGGATCTGCATCGTGCTGAAGTAAGAGGGCAAGCCCACAGTCCGGCGTGGGTCAGCCTGTTCGACCGGCGTGTTAGCCGGTCGCCTGCTGTGCCCACGCGTATTGCATTCTATACAGGCTCGCATAGATTCCGTCTGCTGCCACGAGCTCGTCGTGGCGGCCAATCTCTCGCACGCGACCCTTGTGTATGACTATGATCTTGTCTGCGTTCCGTATCGTTGACAACCTGTGTGCTATGATGAGCGTAGTGCGGTTCTTCGAGATTCTCGCAAGCGACTCTTGGATCATCTTTTCGGTTTCCGCGTCGATGTTCGCCGTCGCTTCGTCCAGAACCAAGATGGACGGGTTAAACGCAATTGCCCGGGCGAACGAGAGCAGTTGCTTCTCTCCTGCAGACAGAGTTGATCCCCTTTCGTGCACTTCCTCATGATACTTCCCAGGCAATGCATCTATGAAATGGTGGGCGTTTACGGATTCTGCAGCGCGCATGACCTCTGCCTCAGAGATCGATTCATTGTCCAGCCTAATGTTGGACATGATGTCGCCCGAAAACAGGAATACATCCTGCATCACAACTGCGATACGCTTCCGGAGATCACTGAGCTTGTACTCTCTAATGTCTACCCCATCGAGCAGTATCTGGCCTTTTTGGATTTCGTAAAACCGCGCGATCAGATTGATTATCGTAGTCTTGCCAGAACCGGTCGCCCCGACAAAAGCCACGGTTTGTCCGGGTTCTACGGTGAAGCTGACATCCTTGAGAACCCAGTCTTCATCCTTATACGCAAACCACACGTTGCGAAACTGGATCTTGCCTTTGACTTCCGGAAGAGGCCTGCCCTTTTCGAGGTCTTCCAGCCCTTCGTTGTTGTCCAGGATCTCGAAAATCCTCTCTGCCGATACCATACCTGAGAGAATCACGTTCACCTTGTCTGCCAGGTCGTTGATGGGCCCGAAGAACTTCTTAATGTATGTTATGAAGGCGTACAGCACACCGATCTCCAGAGTTGACCGGAATACATCCGGGGCAGAGTACCAGATGAGGATAGAGATTCCGAGATTGTTGACAAGTTCTGCAGAAGGCCGGAAGAAAGCCATGAGTTTGACTTCGAGCAAACTCGCTGCGTTGTAGTTACCGTTTAACTCTTGGAACTCTCTGTACTTCTCTCGCTGCTTGTTAAAAATCTGGACCAGCTTCATGCCTGAGATGTTCTCCGCAAGAAATCCGTTAATCTGGGCTATTAGGGCCCTTACCTTTCTGTACGTGGCAACCGCTCTGGGTTTATAGAAAGCAGTAATCAAAATGATCACGGGAATTACTGAAAAGCTCACTAGAGCAAGCCTGACGTTCAAGCTGAACATAGCGACGGCGATTCCAATCAAGAGGAAGACATCGCGAAAAAGCGCAACCAGCACGCCGGTGTACATTTCATTCAGCGACTCAACATCGTTGGTGACCCTGGTCAGAATCCTTCCCGACGAATTCCGGTCAAAGAACGACATGGGCATGCGTTGAATGTGTGAGAACAACTCCATTCTGATGCTGTGAATTATCTTTTGAACTATCGTATTGAGCAGAATAGTGTGAGCGTAGTTGCTTATAGATCCTATCAGCACCGATGCTAAATAGAGTATTCCTATCAATACAATGCTTACGTCTGCCTTTCTGGCTACGATGTAGTCGTCGATCGCAACTTTCATAATATATGGGCTCACCAGTTCAGCGCCGTTCACGATGAGAGCCATTAGCATAGCGAGCGCGACAAGCCCCAAGAAAGGCCGGAAGTACATGAGCATCCGAATGATGCGGTTTTTCTGTGAGTTGTGCATAGCTGAGCTTGTGTCTTTCATACCGCGTTCACCTTTCTCTGAAAGTCGTTCTCTGCCAGCTGGAGGTCGTACAGCCTGGCGTAGTAGCCTCTACGTGCAAGGAGCTCTAGATGGGTTCCTCTTTCAATAACTCTGCCTTTGTCGAGCACTATGATTTGGTCTGCGTGCTTAATCGTGGAGATTCTGTGAGCGATGATAATACCCGTCCTGCCCTGGAGAATACTCTTGATATTGGCGAGGATCTCTTCCTCTGTCTTTGTATCAACAGCAGACAAGCTATCATCTAGAATCAAGATTGACGGATTCTTGATGATCGCTCTTGCGATTGACACCCGTTGCTTTTGTCCACCTGAAAGCGTGACCCCTCGTTCTCCGACTATGGTGTTAAACCCGTCAGGGAATTCCATTATATTGTCGTACACACTGGCGAGCTTGGCCGCTTCCTCAACCTCTGACTGCGTGTAACTGCTTTCAAAGAAACGAATGTTTTCAGCAACGGTAGTGCTAAACATGAAGGCATCCTGCGGAACACAGCCGATATTGGCTCTCACCACTTCAATCGGGATGTCGTTGATGTCCATTCCGTCAATGAAGATGTGCCCTCTTTCTACCGGATACAGCCTCAGAAGCAGGTTGATAAGAGTTGTCTTTCCGCAGCCCGTCGGTCCAATGATCGCCAAGGTCTTTCCGGCTTCGAGATGGAAGCTGACGTCTTTTAGGACTTCCGTATTGGAGCCGGGATAGGCGAATGTTAGGTGCTCGACAGTGATCTCGCCTTTCAGGCGTTTGACCCTCTCCGGGTCGGTCCATCGGGCAGCCTCTGGAGTATCCACGATGTCCGTCTTTTCCCTGAATATCTCGCTTAGGCGGTCTATTGACGCTAAGGCGCTCTGCCAAACCTCAACAATTCGGCCTATCTCAGAGATTGGCCGTCTCAACATAGTTAGGTAAGTGTTAAACGCCACGAAATCGCCCAAAGTAATCAGTCCCCGTGAGACGAACGCCGATCCAACTATGAGGACGAGAGTGAAGCTGACCCCAAAGCATACCTCGACGATAGGCCCCAGCGAGGCGGAAATTTTCACATAGTCCAGCATGGTGTTCAATCTGTTGAGGCTTGTGTTTTCAAATCTCTTGATCTCAGAATCTTCCTGGACATAGGCTTTAACAACGCGGATCCCGGAAAGGTTTTCATGGGTGCGCTCTGAGACCTTTGCATACGCCTCCTGGACCATCTTGAACCGCGTCCGCAGAAGCTCTCTGAGTCTGACAATCACTAAGAGTGCAACCAGTAGCGGAGCCAAACCTATTGCGGTCAATCTTAAGTTGATGGTCTGCGCCATGACTACTAGCGAGAATGAATTCATTATCACGCCGTCGATCAGGGATACTAGGCCAAAGGCAAAGGCCCTCCTGATCGCATGAAGATCGTTTATGGCATAGGCCATGAGGTCTCCGGTCTTGTGAGTGTTATAGAACCTGACCGGCAACGTCTGCAGGTGTGAGAACAGCCTGTCTCTGAGAAAGCACTCGAGATCCCTAGCTTTGCCCACAAGCAAGAACCGCCAGGCAAACTTAAGTCCGAAAACTGCGGCTGCGAGCCCCAGCATGCCAAGCGTTAACCAGGATATTCTCGCAAGCGTAGCAGATCGAAGAGTGAGCAAGTCTATAATGTATCCTAGCAGTTTCGGAATTGCCAACTGGAGGACACCGGATGCAACCAAAGCGACTATTCCTAGCACGTAGTACCAAACGTATCGTTTGATGAAACCGATGATGAGCTGTTTGACCATCCTGCACGACTCCTCTTAGCTCGATTCTCGCGGAACATACGACCACTCTAAGACAACGGGAGCCGACGCCGCGCGTCCTTCGATTGCGTCGAACAACATTCTACACCCCGTAGCTCCCATTTCATATAGAGGCCCCTCTATGGTTGACAGGGCGGGAACAGACAGATGAGCAAACCGAGACGAGCCAATTGCTACAACTGCGAGATCCTCAGGAATGCGTATGCCATTCTTGGCGGCGTACCTGAGCAGGCGAAACCCGATAGTGACCGTTTCGCATAGGATTGCCCGCGGCAGAGTTGAATTCTTCCGGATGTACTGGCCAATCGCTGCAGCAATGTCATCATCTGAGTCGCCCGGCAGGTGAGAGAGCGGCGACTCGGGGGGAACCGCCATGCCGGAGCGTTCTAGTGCTCTCACATACCCGGCATATCTTCTGTCATTCATTCCTCGCAGGTTACGCCCAAGAAAGGCTACTGTGTCGGCGCCTTTCGCTTTGAGGTCGGCAATGGCCGCTTGAAGCGCCGAATCCAGATTGCTTCGGACTAGATTGGGAGGATCGGAACCGGGATTCGGATGAATGACTGCAAAGGGTATCCCGTGTTCGACCAGATACGCAAAGTGGTCATCAGTTACTGCTGCCCAAACGAACAGAGCGCCGTCGATCCTGTTGGCGTAGTAGTACTGAACGTGTTCTGCCTCAGAGTGCTCTTGCCACTTGCTAAAGCAGAATGTCATAGAATAGTTGCGCTCGGCCAGTACGTCCTTTATTCCATCTAGTACAGTCATAAATCTGGTGTTTGAAACATCCTTGTCCGACACGACCGCGATGGACATGGCCTTCCGCAGCCTCATCCCTCGCGCACAATGGTCGGGAATGTAGTTGAGCTTTCTCGCAGCGGCGAGGACGGCCTCACGGGTGCGAGCGCTGATCTTGACGCCTCGGGTGTCGTTGAGCACATATGAAACAGTAGCCTGCGAGACTCCTGCCTCGCGGGCTACGTCCTTGCTCGATGCTTTCCTCGCTCTATCCAACTAGAAGGGCCTCCAGTTATTTATACGTATAAGTTACAGCGCTAGTCTACCCTAATCAGCCATTGAAGTCAAGAGGTACTCAGGCTAGACAGTATTTCCCTTAGAATGGTAGAATCGGTTGTAGGACAAGCTGGCTTTGCCTCATCGGGGGATGAGTATGAGTTTAAGATTTATTCACACCGGCGACTGGCACGTCGGTATGAAAGAGGCCAATGCGCCCGAAGTCGCCGATCGCGTGCGGGATGCGCGCTTGGAGGTCATAGACAGAATACGTCGTCTGGCTCAGGAAACCAAAGCTGACTTCGTGGTTGTAGCCGGCGATGTGTTCGAGCACAATCAGGTTGGTCGGAAACTCGCTCGGGATGTACTGCGGAGGCTCGGGGATTACCCAGTTGACGTGTACATAATCCCTGGTAATCATGATTACGCGGGGCCGAACTCCATATACAAAACCAGAGCATTCCAGGACGTCCCTCCAAAAGTCCATGTCCTGCTTGAACAAAAGCCAGTCGTTATTCGGCGGCTAAATGTGATTCTTTATCCGTGCCCTGTCACCCAAAAGCGGACTGCGCTTGACCCAACAGACTGGATTCCTGTGGAGGAGCCCAACGATATGATTCGGATTGGGCTTGCTCACGGCTCAGTAGCAGAGTTTGGTTTTGGTGATCTGACGGACAATCCGGTTTCTCTGAGGAACGTCGAGGCAAAGAGCCTAGACTACCTGGCAATGGGACACTGGCACAGCACCAGCGTTCTGTCCCCACGGGCAGCTTATTGCGGCGCTCCGGAGACAACCGGTTATACGGAGAAGGACAGCGGCAATGCGCTCCTGGTGTCAATCGATCGGCCCGGATCGGAGCCTCAAGTGAGTGTACACAGAGTGGGCAAGTTGAAGTGGGTTGAGATGGAGCATGAACTTAGCCTGTCGGTGAAGGATAGCCTGGATCAGCTGCGGGCCAAGTTCAACAGCTTGCAGAGCGACTCGGGCGATACATTGATTCGGCTTAGACTTAGCGGCGTGTCCACCGGCGAGGCACTAGCTCGAATGGAGGACGTGCTTGACGATTTCAGATCAACCTACCTGCATATAGAGGTTGACACATCGAGCGTTGTTTTAGACCCTGACGGGGATAAGCTGTTCGAGTGGGCGAAGGACCGGCCGTTGACACGTGCAGTGCTGTCAGATCTCAAGCGCCTCATTGATGCAAGTTCTCACGATGAAGCTGCAGCTGCTTGGGAGCTTGCCGCGAATCCCTCTGGGGTGGATCTAGCTGCAGTGCTCAAGCGTGCAGAACTGCCTGAAGATGAAGACGGCGCGATTACCCGAGAGGTGGCTCAAGCCGCACTGGTCGAAATGCTTAAGGCATTGGAGGGAATCACCAGGTGAGGCTGCTATCACTGCAGGTAAAGGGTGTTTCGTGCTTTCGCAACCCGGTCAAGCTAGACGGCTTTGACCCTCACATAAACTTGATCTACGGGCCGAATGAGATAGGAAAGAGCACTCTCATCACAGCTATGGCGAGAGCGTTCTTTGACAGATCGAACACTAAGGCCCAGGAAGTTATCGATATGCGTCCGTGGGGGACGGCTCTTTCGCCTGAGATCGTCGTCGAGTTTGTCGGAAATACCGGAATGCGAGCCGGTTCTACAAGGCTCAAATTAGAGAAAGGTTTTCTCGACACCCCTTATACCCGGCTTTCCGAATGGACGGGCTCCGGCTACGAACTCTTAGCGGATGGAGACAAAGCTGAAGAGATGTTAAGGGCGATGTGGAGAAGTTCGCTTCCGGGCCGAGGTGCAACGGGCATCGATCAGTGGGGGCTTGCCAGGCTACTTTGGTTTCGACAGGACAGGGAGCGCTTTGATTGCCCGAAGTTAAATGACCGAGTCCTGCTGAACGAGCTGCGACAAGCTTTGAATGTAATGACGGTCACAAAGGAAGAGGAGGCGCTTTTGCGCGCCATTGAGTCTGAACTCTCGCAGATACTGACGGACAAGCAGAGGAGCTTCAGAAAGGGGTCCGCGGTAGCGGCACTGCGGGAGCGCAAGAAGCAGCTTTTGGCCGAGATCGCCGGGTGCGACGACCGGCTAAGAGAGATCCAAGACCTATCTGCAAAGATCATCGGGCTGAAAGACTCCATAGAAACCATGTCCGTCGAACTGGAGAACAAGAGCAGCGAGCTGCAGGGCCTGCAGGGCGAGGTAGAGCGAGTAAAGGAGTTGAGCAGTAAACTCGCTGTGGCCCGGAGTGAACTTCAGGCATTGCGGTCGCAAAAGGAAGCGCTTCTTAAGGATAGGGAGGCTGTCAACAGAGCCAAAGCCGAAATCGCCGAGCTTGAGAAAAGACTCGAGAAGGCGCAAAAAGACCTTGAGACCGCTCAAACTGCTGCGCAGGACGCCGAGAAGCAAGTTGCCGAACACGCAAAGGCACTTCAGGCTCTGAGGGACAAGCTGTCGAAGTCACGGCAGGATCTCGAGCGCTGCCGAAAGATCCGTCAGCTTCGCACCTGTGACGGCGAGATCAGGCGCAAACGGAGGCTTCTTGAGAAGCTCAGGGCGAAGAACTCAGAACTGAAAAAAGTCGACGAGCAGCTTTCAAAAATCAGTGCTCCGTCCGCCGACGAATTGGCGCAGGCGGCTAATCTGAGGGAAACGATTACCCGGTTAGAAGCAGGTATTGAGGCAGCAGGTCTTTCGCTTGACATCAACGCGCTTGCCGATGTAACGGTGGAGTTCGATGCGGGTACACGTAGCGAGCAGCATTATATCGGCAAGGGCGAATCAAAGGTCTTGCACGCTGCCCAGCAGGCGGTTTTGCGCGTTCCGGATCTCCTCACTATTTCGATTAAATCCGGATCAGGCGAGATCGCCAAGATGCAGGAAAAGCTCGATGACGCCCGCGCCGAGCTGGCGGCTTTATTAGCGAAGTTTGGGGTTGACGGTATGGTCGGGCTGCAGGCACTCGCGCACAGAGCAGCCACGCTTCTCCAGAACAGAGAGCGGCTTAGAAATGAAATCGACGAACTTTTGAGCAGCGAGGGGATGATTCAGGCAAGGTTGACCGATCTTGAGGCACAGATTGAGCAACTGCAGGTCCAGTTGGAGTCCGGATTGGACAAGCTGTGCCTCACAGCCGGGGAGCTCTCTTCGGTCGATCCCGGCGATGAGGACAGCCTGTGTGCAGAGATTGCAGAGCTTGAAAACCTGGAAAGTGATACTCAGCAGTTGCTCGAGCGCTCGAGGAGAGCAGCTGCAGACGCTCAAGAGCTAAAGACTAAGCTGAGCACACTGATTGATGCCGGTAAGAAGCAATGCAGCGAGTTGCAAGCAAGGATTAGACACTTGCTTGAGCGCTTCGGAGGCAGCGAGGAACAACTCGTGCAGAAGTGCGAGGCAATATGCCGAGCGACCGATCAGAAAGAAGCTGCCGTGAAAGAGCTCGAGAGCTCCTTACCCTTAGAGCGGGAGGATCCCGTCAAGCGATCCACCGCGCTCAAGGCCGAGATTGACAACTTAATACAGCAGCTGGAGCAGAAGAAGGCGGAAATAAGCAGGTATGAGGGCGCACTTGAGCAGCTGGCTCCTGATGACATTTATCTGAGAAAAAGCAGGGCAGAAGAGCAGCTGGAGCTAACAGAACGGGAGCTTCGCAGAGAGCTCATCCGCGCCAGGGCCCTGAGCTTGATTAGCGAACTCTTCAAGGCCCACAGACAGGCCATGTCTTCAGGCTTGTCCACTGCTATAGAAGACCGCGTCACGAAGTACTGGGCATTTGTGAGGGGGAGACAGGACGTCAAAGCCAGAATAGGAGATGACATGGAGCTGGCTGCTGTCAATTTCATCGGAGATAGAGTCGATCCAGAGCGCTTCTCAGCAGGTGCACGCGAACAGCTGTACGTTGTGGTCCGCTTAGCAGTGGCCGAGCTTTTGAGTGAAAGCGACCCTCAGATAGTTGTCTTGGACGACGCACTAGTGTTTACTGATCAGCACCGGCATTCCCGCATGTTAGACTTGATTAAGCGGTTGTCGGAGAAAATGCAAGTTATCATCCTGACATCACATCAGGATCGCTTTGAGAGTTTGCCCGGTGCACGCTTCAACGTCGAAGAGCTAACCCGGCCGAGCGCCGAATATAGATCCGACGAAGATTAGAATGACTAATGACTGACCGGATACTGAGAAACTCGACCGGGTCGAGCTAGGCGGGAAGTATCAGTGCCTAGCTCCTGCCCGTTTACTATTACGCGTTCAACTCCGTAAATGAGCTGAGACAACTTTGACAGGAACTCTAGCGTCTCTTGATTCGGTACCAACCCGTTGACCATTAGGGTTTTGCCTTTGTCTTTTGCTCCGATCGCCTGTAGTTTGATGTCTCGAGCATCTTCTCTCGTGCGAAGCAGATCCCATACGGAGTAAATGACTTCAGCTGCGTAGTTATTTGAGAGGCGAGCATACAGCCTGAGAATTGAATCCTGCAAATCCTGCAACACCATACCGATGATGGGTGCCAGCATCACAACAAGAATATTGAGGTCTCGAGCGGTTTCCGAAAGAGCCAAGAGCGCAAGGGATATGCCCAGGCCTGTCGCAACTTCGCCGTAGCTGGCGCGAAACTCAGCAAACTGCCCGACCGTCATGACTAGGTACTTGTTCCTGCGTGCAGAGTATCGTCTCAACAGTGAGGCGGCCAGACACACCGCACCGAATGTAAAGCCATATGGCCACGCCGTCTCGAGTGCGGACAACAGAGACAAATCCTCACTTGTAGGGGCATTCTGCGGGGCACCCCTCGATGCAATGAACAGGACAAGTCTGAGAACGGTTAAGAATGCCCATGGAAACAAGGATAGGAGGAATCCGCCAGCAAAAGCCACCGGCAATGTGACGTAAAGAGGCAATACTCCTGCTCTGAGCTCGCACAGGTGGACTTCTGCACCTTGACGAGAGAACGCCTTCTCAATGTCACCTACCACTGTGATACTCCCCCTCAGTCTCGACAGTGGTTCACCAGGCTATTTGAACAGAGTCACACCCTCAATATCCATTCTACAATGATTGTGCATTCCCTTTGAACTGTAAAGGCAAGTTAATGTACGAATGCACGTCGGAGGCCGGTAGTTCAATGATGGAGGAGCTGAACGCGCTTGTGTGGAACTAGCAGACTCTGGGGGTGTTAGTGCGATTATATGAAGCCTGGGAGGCGATCTGATTGGATTCAGAGAGACGGCTTGAGGTAGCTACCCTAGCGGGCGGGTGCTTTTGGTGCACCGAGGCAGTTTTCCGAAGGTTACGAGGTGTTCACAGCGTTGAGCCGGGTTACTCTGGGGGATATACGGAAAATCCTTCGTATGAAGAAGTGTGTACCGGTTCTACCGGCCATGCCGAGGCGGTTCAGATCACTTTTGATCCACAGGTGATTTCTTTTAGACAACTTTTGGAAGTCTTTTTCTCAATCCACGATCCGACGACCCTAAACCGTCAAGGCGAGGATGTTGGGACTCAGTATCGGTCGGCGATTTTCTACCGCAACCCTGAACAAGAGAGAATAGCCCGAGGGGTAGTTGACGAGCTGTCTAAGTTGTAGAGTCACCATTGCGCCGAAGGTCGCGGCGTTTGAGAGAAAGTTTGCTGACCTTCTGCGGGACTAGCTTCTTAAGCTTGTATAGCTGACAGATTGGAGGAGACTGCAATGAGGACGATTTACTATTGTTTTCCTTACGGCAAGCATAAGGTGCTTACTATGAGTTATGACGACGGCAATGTTGCGGACCGGAGGCTGGTTGAGATTTTTAACAAGTACGGGATCAAAGGCACATTCCATTTGAATGCCGGATTGCTGGACAAAGGAGATCGCATTTCGGCCGGCGAGGTCAAGAGCCTTTACGAGGGACATGAAGTAGCTGCGCATGCCTATACCCACCCTACATTGGAGAGGTGTCCTAGTGAGCAAGTTGTTAACCAGATTATGGAAGACCGAAAGGTCTTGGAGAGTCTTGTCGGCTATCCGGTGAGAGGTTTGTCCTATCCAAATGGATCGCATAACCGCAGAATTAGGGATTTACTACCGTGTGTCGGAATAGAGTACTCCAGAGTTGTTGAAAGCACCAGGGGCTTTGCTATGCCGGATGATCTGTACCAGTGGCGACCAACTTGTCATCATAATCAGGACCTCATGTCTTTAGCTGAAACCTTTGTCAACCAATCCAAACCTGCTCACCTGATAATGATGTACGTTTGGGGACACAGCTTTGAATTTGACAGACAGGGCAATTGGGATTTGATTGAAAGGTTCTGTGAATTCGTCGGTGGCAGGTCCGATATCTGGTATGCGACCAATATCGAAATCGTGGACTACTTGGATACTCTGAAAAGACTGAAGTTTTCGGCAGCAGGAGACATGGTCTACAATCCGTCTGCAGCGACAGCTTGGATCAGCGTAGACGGCTCAGTCGTGGAGGTTGAGGGGGGTTCTCTCGTCAATTTGTAGATGATTGGCAATTGCCGGTTCTCAGAAGGGTATCAGCAAACGACAGCAAATCTATGATTGTGACTGATGATTATAAGCGAGTCTTATCCCGATTTTAGCTGCTAAAGTAGTGCGACCGTTGCGGGGAGTGATGCCCAGAATCTTCATCATATCGCAACAAGATTTCGACAATCGGAACAAGATCCTTTATAGAGTCGGCTGTTGTATGGGTGTACAATAGAATTGTACTTTGGGATATCAGACGGGTTGGTCCACATAGTCACAAGTGGATAATCAGCAACACAAGGTCCGCTTGATTGGTTTAGATACCGATAGCTAAGGCACCACTGGAAGGGGAGAGCCGCCTTGACCCATCGACTACCTGCTAAACTATTGTTTTGGCTCGTGGTCTATTGTCTCTGCATTCTGCTTTCTTCAACAGAGGTGTTAGCCGGTGCGCCGATATCGGCCCCGTATTTCAGTTATACCTACGATTACTGGGCTAATCTAGTTCCCGCTCCTCCAGCCTATCTGCCTGATAAGGTCTACGACGGCCGCGTCCTAGGTGTCGGTCAGTTGAATACCCCGTCAGACATCTTCGTAGCTCCAGATCGCACAGTCTACCTGGCGGATACTGGCAATAATCGCATTATATGCATGGATCCAGATTACAAGGTGACTCGGGTCATCACAGAATTTTCGGACGGCTCGACGGTTCACAAGTTCAGCAGGCCTGAAGGGCTGTTTGTCACGGATGAAGGCGAACTATATGTCGCCGATACAGAGAATGGCCGTGTAGTCGTGCTAGACCGGGACGGGAGTTTCTTGCGAATAATAGGGCCTCCTGTAGAGACTGATGATACTGAAGGATTGTTGCCGGACAATTTCGTCTACAGACCTCGAAAAATAGTTGTAACCCCGTCACGCCACATGTATGTTATAGCTCGCGATATCTACGACGGGTTGCTTAAGTTCAACGCTGCAGGCGAGTTTGCCGGATACATCGGTGCCCCGCGAGTCTCTCCGTCCCTTTGGGATATCTTCTGGAGTAAAGTTGCTACTCAAGAGCAGCGTGAACGAAGGGCACTTTTTCTTCCAATTGAGTTCGCAAACATCGACCTTGATTACAAAGGCTTGATTATGGCCGTTAAACAGGGTCCGGTTGATAAGGAGTCGATAAAGCGGCTCAACCAGAGCGGCTTGGATGTGTTAATCAGAGCGGGGTTCTACCCGCCTATGGGCGACATGCTAGATACGAAAACCAGCCAATCGGTTTTCATAGATATTGTCGCTAGAGAAGCGGGTATGTATACAGTGTTAGACCGCCAATATGGTCGAGTCTTCACATACGATTCCCTTGGAAATCTCCTTTACGCTTTCGGCGGGCTAGGCGACATTGCTGGGCTTTTCCGCCAACCTGTGGCCGTGGACACTAGCGGGCTAGATATACTTGTGCTTGATTCGGCCGGTGCGTTTACCGTGTTCAAGCCTACGGAATATGGAAGACTTATATATATCGCTATCATGTTATATAACGAGGGCAGGTACGACGAGTCGGCACAGGTTTGGAAGCAGGTTCTGAGATTTAACGCCAACTACGACATGGCGTATTCCGGAATTGGCCGCGCTTTGCTGCGACAGGGCGATTACGTGGGCGCAATGACAAATTATAAACTCGGGCAAAACCGCACCGGGTATTCTGACGCTTTTAGCCTGTATCGGGAGCAGCTGATACAGGAGAAAGGCGGCCAATTCATGACCATTCTAATAGTCCTCCTTTTAGTCTTATACGGGTTCAGCAGGACCAAAGCCTTTGCTTCAATCAAACAACTGTGGGTTGCACGCAGTTCTGCAGCTCCGAGTTATGCAGATCACCTTTTGCCGGACAGGGAGTCTTCACCTTCAAAGCGCACGCCGGCTCAGCGTTTTGCGCAGTGGGCCAGGGAAACCGGCAGAGCACTCGTGTACTCGTTCCATCTGCTCGTCCATCCTGGAGAGGGATTCTGGGAGCTCAAGTATGAAAAGAAAGGCACCTTGTCTGCTGCTTTTGTCATCCTCCTCTTAGTCGTGTTTACGGTGGTCTTTCAGAGGCAGTACACCGGCTTTATATTCAACACCAGTAATTTGGAACGTATCAACCTTCTCATGGAAGCTTTGAGTGTCTTGGTCCCGTTCCTCCTATGGTGCGCAGTTAACTGGGCGCTGACCACATTGATGGAAGGCAAAGGTACATTTGGTGAAATCGTAATTGCTTCTGCCTATGCCCTGGTGCCGCTGATCTTGATTTTTATACCACTCACTATAATCAGCAATTTCCTCAGACTCGAAGAAAGCGCTTTCTGGGGACTAGGCATACTCTTTGGACTGGCTTGGACAGCAATCATGCTTTTTGTAGGGACGATGGTGACTCACGAGTACAGTGTTATTAAGACTGCAGGTGCCTCCTTGATGATTATCGCAGGAATTGCAGTTGTTCTGTTCATTGGCTTGCTCTTTTCAACAGTCATCAACCATATGATCGTGTTTATCATCGGGCTTTACTCTGAACTTATGTTCCGCTAGGAAACGGGGGCCGTGCAAGATGAACTCCATGTTCCGCAGAACACTGATAGTGGTGATTTCAGTTCTTGAACTGTGCGCGTGCTTGGCGGTTCCGCTCTGCGCTTATGCGGTTGACCCCCAAGGGTACGATGTCGTTGCCGAAAATGAGAGGCTAACGCTGTTTGTCAACTACTCTACTACAGAGATCGCGGTCAGAGATAACAAGAGCGGAGAGATTTGGCATTCAAACCCACCGGGTGCAAAGGTTGAGAATTATCAGATTTCAATTGTCTATTACGATCCGGAAGACAGGCGAAGGAGATACGATAGTTACAAGGATAGTGTTCAGCACGGGCAGTTTGAAATCACGCCGATTCCCAACGGAGTGGCCGTCGCCTATACCCTAGGTTTGGAATGGAAAGATGACGATTTTATCCCGGTTGCGATTTCATCTGACAGGATGGAATCTGAGATTCTCTCAAAGATTGAGGATCCAAAAGAGCAAGAATTCGTACTGCGCCAGTACGAGCTTCTTGAGTTAAGGCCTTTGGCTCAGCCAGATACATCGGGGACGCTCGGACCGGAGAAACTATGGGGCAAGTACGAACTCGTTTCTCCGGCGCGATCCCTTAAAGATACGGAGAAGAGGACCCTTGCCACTCTCATAATTGACAGGCTTGTAGACAGAAGAGAGGACATAGAGGAGAGAGCGCAGGTAACTGAGGATATGTTGATCCAGATGGTCAACAACCCGACGTATATTCTGAAGGCAAGGGTGCAGCCATGGGATAAAGTCTCTCTCATTCAATTGTTCAAGCGAATTGGTTACTTGCCTGAGGATGTAGGAGTAGACAACGAGGCTAACAACCTCCCCGCTCCAGAAAAGAACGTTGAGACCTTCGGTATTACATTGGAGTATACCCTCGATGGAGACTCCTTAATCGTAACGGTGCCGATGGATAAAGTCAGGTACCCTAAAGATGTAAAACCGCAGTTGGCTTACGTCAAAGGCGCTCACTCAAGATTCCAGGGACAGGTTGGACGAAGCAACATTCGAGACTACTTCGAGCCCATAGGTGGCGACCTTGTTACCTTCCCCCTTTACTCGCTCTCTGTTCTGCCCTTCTTCGGTGCGGCGCCCAAGGGCACTGATGGGTATATATTTGTTCCGGACGGTTCCGGAGCTATCCTCGATATCACTCAACTCAATGACAGGGCTTACCGCAAGCCGGTGTACGGCGAGGATTACGTGATACCACCCACGACTACAACGACTGACATAGTGCCGACAGTTACTCCGTACTGGGTCCATTTGCCGGTGTTTGGCTTCAGGAGAGGAGACTCGGCTTTCTTCTCAATCATTGAGAGTGGCGCAGCCTTCGCCTATGTGTCCGGTCAGATTTCGGGCAATATCAATAATTACAGCTGCGTGTCATCCGAGTACATCCTGATGCCGTTCGTCAATGTAAGACTTGCTACTACGGCCAGAAGTGAGCGCGGGGGCGCCGACAAGTCGATTAATGTCTATGCTGAACGCCTGCCTCACGAGGACATCCGGATTAGGTATACGTTCCTCGACTCTGAGTCCGCAGATTACGTAGGCATGGCACGATACTATCAAGAGTACCTCGTTGATCGCGGTGTATTGAGGAAATCGAGCACCGATGGGAAAATCCCGTTTTTCCTCGAGATCGTGGGGTCTATCAGGAAGCAGGTCCCCATTCTTGGAGTCCCGATTTATACCACCGTTCCTTTGACCACCTTCCAGGAAGCTAAGGAGATAGTGGATGAGCTCACTGCGGCCGGTGTGAAAGATATGGTGGTCAAGTTTTCCGGCTGGCTGCCAGATGGCTACGACCACGAGTTCCCAAATCGAGTCGCCGTGGATGACGCCGTAGGGGGCTCGAGGGCTCTCAAGGATCTTTACAGTTATCTCAAGCAGCAGGGAATCGAGTTATACCCGAGCGTGTACTTCCAGATCATTTCGCCAAACGCTGACAACGTAAATATGAGGGTGGAGGCAGCCAAGACTCCTACCGGACAGTGGGAAGTAAGCGTGTTGTCGCCTAGGCGGCTGGGCACCATTCTTTCGAGTTTTCTGAAGGGCTACTCCGGGTTCGGCTTTGACTGTATTGCACTAGATGACCTCGGGCTGGTTTTAACCTCTGACTTCAGCCCTGGGCAAATGGTCGATCGTGGTGAAGCTGTCGGCATTGTTCAGGGCCAGCTAGAGAGGTTGCAAAATGAACAGAACCTCAATCTCATGTTGAGTTCTCCCAATATTTACGCCTTGCCATATGCAAAGTATGTCGTGGATATGCCCCTGGAGTCTACGCAGTATACGGCAATAACCGATAGCGTGCCTTTCCTGCAAATGGTAGTCCGCGGATACTGCACTTACGCTGGTGATCCGCTCAATATTTCCGACAATATGACGAAGCAGATTTTGAAGTCCATCGAGGTAGGAGCGTATCCTCAATTTCGGCTGTTTTATAGGGAGCCGTCGGTAGTGAAGGGCACTGACTATGCATACCTCTACTCCTGCTATTATCGAGACTGGCTTACAAGTGCGGCTGAGATCTACCAGGAGTTAGAAGGCGTTCTCAGCAAGGTTGTAGATCAGCGGATTATCGATCATGTGCGACTTGCTGATAACGTCTATCAGACGGTCTTTGAGAATGGCGTTTCGGTTGTGGTTAACTATGGGTCTGATAAGGTAGAAATAGATGGACTAGAGGTAGATGGCGTCAGTTACATAGTGATTGAGGAGGGGCAGAGCGGTGCAAACTAAACGAGGTCCGCGGTTGACACTGAAGCAGAGGGAGGGCATATTGGGCTACCTCTTCATATCCCCGTTTATCATTGGATTTTTCCTCTTCATCTTGGCTCCGGTTGTGCAGTCGATTGTGTTTAGCATCAACAACATTGAACTGAAGCCTGACGGGTTTAACCTAGTTTACGTTGGGTCAAAGAACTATCAGTTCGTGCTGGCCGAACATGCTGACTTCGTTCCGACACTGGTTGCTACCACCGGGCGGATGGTAAATAACGTTTTCTGGATTTTGGTATTCAGCTTTTTCGCTGCTAATCTACTTAATCAGAATTTCCGTGGACGGCTGCTGGCGCGCACTATTTTCTTCCTGCCTGTGGTGGTCTCGGCTGGAGTAGTTCTCCACCTAGACCAAACGGACTACTTGACCGGCGTCGCGTACGACACTGTTGCAAACGCCACTAACGTGCCGGGTGCTAGCTTTCTCAGCGGCCAGGTCCTCGTCGGATTTCTCATGCAACTGAAGATCCCTATTAGGTTTCTGGAGCTTATCGCCGCTGCGGTTGATATGATACCTGAGATCATCAACGCGTCTGGAGTACAGATCTTGGTTTTCCTAGCTGGGCTTCAGTCGATACCGAAATCTCTGTACGAAGCTTCTCAGGTGGAGGGAGCCACCGGGTGGGAAAACTTCTGGATGATCACTTTCCCGCTCTTGAGCCCCCTGATCATTACAAACATCATATATACGATCGTTGACTTCTTCATTTCGCCGACTAACGAAGTCATTCAACTAATTCGTGAGACGACATTCTTTGGCCGAGGCTTCGGAGTTAGCTCTGCGATGATGTGGATATACTTCGGAACAATAGCGATCCTGCTCGTTATTGTAATGGGCCTCTGGTCTCGGTTCGTTTTGCGCAATCAATGATCGAAAAATGAGGACCGGAGCCTCACGCGTGGAGGGGTTAACGTGGCGTACGCAGAACGCAGGCTTAGTCTTAGAAGAAGAACCGGTTCAGCCGGACACAGAATAATCCCGGGATCGGTTCAAACGATTTTCTTATCTGTATTGCGTGCTCTAATCATTATGGGTATATGCTATGTCATCCTTTTCCCGCTGATCGGCAAGTTTTCAATATCGATGATGTCGCGCGCTGATATTTGGGATCAGACCGTCGCGTTCATACCCAAGTACCCGACGTTAAACAACTACAAGCTCGCATGGCAGTTTATGCAGTACCCTACGTCCTTTTTTAACTCCCTGAAATTGGCTCTTTTCGTCAGCATTGCTCAGCTTGTGTCGTGCACTATTGTCGGATACGGTTTTGCTAGATTCGACTTTAAGGGGAAAGAGTTTTGGTTTACACTTGTGATTCTATCACTGATCATTCCACCCGAGATGATTATCACTCCCCAGTACCTCAATTTCCGGTTCTTTACGGCTTGGGGCTTGATACCTAAGCCTGGACTGAACCTGCTAGGAACATATTGGCCGTTCTTATTGACATCCATCACCGCGACCGGCGTAAGGAACGGGTTATTCATCTACATCATGCGACAGTTGTTCGCGGGATTGTCCAAGGAACTTGAGGAAGCTGCTTATGTCGACGGCGCCGGCCCATTCAGGACATTCTATCAGGTTATGCTGCCTGGCGCGATTCCCGGAATGGTTGTCGTGTTCCTGTTCGCTTTTGTCTGGCAGTGGAATGACTATCAATTGGTGACAATGTACATGAAGAATCAGACGGTCCTGCCGGTCATGCTTGAGAACCTCGCTGCCGCCGTTCTGGGCGACCAGTGGGAGCAGGCTCCGGAGGAGACTTCCTTGCTCAACAGCGCAGGAGGCATGTTGATAATAGCTCCTGTGTTGCTCCTGTACGCGTTCATGCAGAGGTACTTCGTCGAGAGTGTAGAGAGGACTGGCATCATTGGGTAATGGTGGATCGGCTTAGACAAACCCAAGCCGTACCTTAAGTGGAATTGCAGTAAAGCCCTTGAGACGAGCTAGAAGCAATATCGCTGCCTAAACATGCTTGGCGAGGTACCGGTGTTTTTCTTAAAAACGTGCCCGAAATACGAAGTGCTTTTGAACCCGCACTGCAGCGCTATTTCTGAAATGGAATAGTCGGAGCTGGCCAGTAGGCGCTTTGCCTTTTCTATTCGCAGCTTGGTAACGTGCTTGTTCGGGGTTATGCCCATCTCCGCGGTAAAGACCTTGTGGAAATAGAATGGACTCATCGAAAGGTGCTGGGACAGCGTTTGCAGATCGAGGTCGCTGTCTAAATTATCATCGATAAACCTGAGTGCTTTGCGTATCTTCGAGTAGTGGGGGCTAGGTCGAGTAGAGCATAGCTGGTCGCGATAGAGCTGGTAGATTATCTGAAGAATGCAAGACTTCGTTACTATTGCAGAGGCAGGGTTCGGACTGATCATTTCTTGAAACACTCTGTCAAACAGTCTGTAGTATACTTCGGATGTCGTTGAGTGGTAGACGGTCGGCAGGACGTCGAGAATCGGGTTTGAGTATACTTGCTGGATTTCCTTCTCGGCTAACGGATCATACGTGGCCGGGTTTTTGTTGCCGTTTCCAAGGAGATCGAAGCAGATGAGATAGGAGTTGTACGGCATCACTCCCTGTGTGAAGTGCCCGGGTGTTCTAAAGAGCACGTCGCCCTTTTGAACAGGATACAGCTTGTCGTCGAGGTACTGGAATCCGGACCCTTCGAGTATGAGTTCAAGCTCATAGTCATATACATACCGAGGTTTGGCCTTGACACCCTTAGGATAGGTCATGCCTCTAAACATGGCACATATCAAGGCCTTCGGTGAGATCTTTTCAGTGGGTATCGGAATCGGTCTTGATTCGCTGGGTTCCGGCATCTTCACACCCCCGTAGCTGATCTCGTCATCGTACATCTTACCACAAGATTGTGCGATTTCAACTGTCCCATCGCAAACAGATCCTGTCACTTCGCATTCGGAGTAAAGTCAAGATCGTGAGCGTATTCGCTGCCAACCGAAGCAGCTCGGATCGGCGTTTCTGAAAGGATGTCGCGACAAATAGCGCAAGATCCTGATATTTGCGACAGGATAGTTGTAGAGACGTGCGCTGCCAAAAGTGTATGATCGAAATGTGCATTGAGACACGACGATTGGCAATTTCTACTGGGAGAAGTTAGATCCATGAACGAGCGGGTAAGCTGTGCACACTTAAACGAGTCTGAGCTCGAGGACACCGGTTTATCTCGCGGGGTTTTCGGCGATAGCCCGGCGCGTATTCCGGCTATGCTCGAAAACGAGCAGATCACCGGGATAAACAAAGAACCTCCTCATGCGACGCTAATGCCATACGAGAGTTTGGAACAGGCGCTTGCAGCCAGACGCCATGCGTCTCCGTTTTGTCGTTCACTGAACGGTGTCTGGAAGTTTCACTATGTTCCGTCTCCCGAGCAACGACCGGTAGGTTTCTATGCTCCTGAATACGACGTGAGCCATTGGGACGAGATTTGCGTGCCGTCCAATTGGCAGATTCAGGGTTACGGCACTCCTATTTACGTCAACAGCCTTTACCCGTTTAAGGCAGACCAGCCTCGAGTCATGGGCGAGCCAGATCCTAGTTGGACTACGTATAAGGAGCGCAATGCTGTCGGGAGCTATCGCAGGGATTTTGACTTCCCTGTGGAGTGGGCCGGACGGACCGTCTTCATCACATTTGACGGCGTGGATTCTGCGTTCAACCTATGGGTAAACGGATTATATGTAGGTTACAGCGTGGACAGTCGTACCCCAGCGGAGTTCGACATAACTAAGTACGTGGTTCCCGGCAGAAATACGGTCGCGGTGGAGGTCTACAGGTTTAGTGCGGGCAGTTACTTAGAAGACCAAGATATGTGGAGGCTCAGCGGAATTTTCAGAAATGTGACGCTCTGGAGTGCCCCGCGTGTCCATATTCGAGACTTTTTCGTGAAACCTGACCTTGATGCAGAGTACGTTAATGGAAAACTGGACGTGACGGTCAAAGTCAAAAACTACTCTGACTCAGTCTCTGCTCCTAGGCGTATTGAGCTGCAGCTATACGATGGTGATAACAGGCCTGTCGAGGGGGCCTGTGCATTTGCAGACGTCCCTAGTTTATGTGCCGGTGAGGAGTGGGTCGGCAACTTGACAGTAAGTGTTGCTGCTCCGTACAAATGGACCGCCGAGGCGCCGTACCTGTACACAACGGTCTTGTCACTGCGAACGCTTGCCGGAATTGATGAATTTGTCTCGTGCAGGACGGGATTCAGGAAAATCGAGATTAAAGGACGGGTGTTCATGATCAACGGAGTCCCCGTGAAGCTTAAGGGGGTGAATAGGCATGAACACTGGCCTGACACTGGGCATTATGTCAGCGAGGAGCGCATGGAACTCGATCTGAAACTAATCAAGTCCTGCAACTGTAATCATGTGAGGACCAGCCATTATCCTAACGATCCTCGATGGTATGAGTTGTGCGACGAGTACGGTATCTACGTCGTTGATGAAGCTAACATTGAATCGCACGGCTACCGGTCAAGAGGAAACGTTTTAGGGGACATGCCTCGGTGGATTCCTGCACACAGAGCACGCATGGCAGCATGTGTAGAGCGAGATAAGAATCATCCATCTGTGATTATGTGGTCACTGGGCAACGAAGCTAGCGGAGGAAGGTGCTTGCTGGCGGCTTTAGAAGTCGCCAAGTCTCTTGATCCAACGCGTCCTGTCCAGTATCAGGGATTTGGGTTCTCGTTTGAGAGGGAAAACCCGACAGATATTGAGAGCCAGATGTATCCGACTCATGAGGACCTAGAGCGCATTGGACAAGCTAACCTAACCAAGCCGTATTACATGATTGAATTTGCCCATTCCTTGAACAACTCAATGGGCGGGCTCTGCGAGTACGTGGACATTATTGAGAAGTATGACGGGCTCATGGGCGGTGCTATTTGGGAATGGTGCGACCAAGCGGTCTGGAACAGGAGTAATCCCGATCAACCGTTCTTAGCTTACGGTGGAGATTTTGGCGATGTGCCTAACGACGGATTATTCTGCTTGGATGGAGTTGTTTTCGCAGATCGAACGATTTCGCCAAAATACATCGAGGTGAAAAAAGCGTTTCAGTGGATCAGCCTCGAGCCTGTGGACCTGTCTGCAGGATTAATCAGGGTCAAAAATAAATACGCGTTCACCAACCTGGACAAGTTTGACATCGTCTGGATGGTCACTGAGGATGGGACTGAGATAGCTCGTGGGCAGGTGCAGCGCATCTCTGTAGATCCAGGCGAACATGCGACTATCTCGATTCCCTTCAGCCCGATTGATCCGAAGCCGGGTGCGGAGTACCTGCTCAAGGTGGCGTTCCTACTCGGCGAGAGTACTAACTGGGCGGAAGCTGGATTTGAGGTCGCCTCTGAGCAATTTAAACTTCCAGTTGAGGCGCCTCGTTATACTCGACCTACGCCAACTAGGTTGCCTGAGGTATCGATTCGTGAGACTAGGTCGGATTTGACGGTGACAGGCAAGTCTTTTGAGGTCTCAATCGACAAGGACCTTGGAATCATTTCCAGGCTCTGTTACGACGGTGTGGAGATCTTTCGAAACGGTGGCGGCCCGCGGCTGCACTTGTATAGAGCTCCACATCTGTATGACGACAATTGGATCAAGGACGTATGGTGCGAGAATGGGCTTGATCGCTTAAATCATCGAGCGTTGTCGGTAGGCGTTTCTAAGTGTTCGCCCGGTGCTGCGAGAATTGACGTGACTGCAGTATCAGAGGGGAAAAACGGGTTTAGAGCAGATCAGAGAGTGTACTACGCGATTGGCGGCAACGGCACGATTCGAGTCAAGTGGGAAGTGGAGTTTTCGACGCGTGATGTGGTGCTGCCCAGGATCGGCGTCCGAGCGTTCGTCAATAAGAGCTTCAGCAATCTGTGCTATTACGGCCGCGGGCCTATGGAGAATTACCCCGACCGCAAGCGTGGGAGCGACTTGGGCCTATATTGCAGCACAGTTGTAGGTCAGGTAACTCCTTATCTCGTTCCGATGGAACTGGGCAATCACGAGGATGTGAAGTTCGCTGCCTTGACTGGCCGCGACGGCGCGGGCCTGCTGATAGCTGCTCTCAATCGTGCATTTTCCTTTTCGGCGCTTCCATATTCAGATGAGCAACTGACACAGGCTTCACATCCACACGAGCTGCCTGAAAGCGAAGCTACTGTTGTTTGCATAAGCTCGAAGACCCTGGGCGTGGGCACTGCCGGTTGCGGGCCGCGTCCGTTGCCGGCCTATATCGTCTACAGCGAGCCTACATGTCTTGAGTTTGTTTTGGGGCCGGTTCCGGTTGGAGCTACTGATGTAGCCGACTTGGCCCGTTGCGCAGTCTTACAGACCAGCATTTTGTGAATGGAATAACGTACCTATGGGTTTGTCCGGCATAGCTTGATATACTAATAATGGATGATTTAGCTCGTTTGATCTGGCATTGGCGAAACTCGGTTCTAAGTTGGATCTAGGAGAGTAGGGAGTTTGATAGCCTATCTTTAAGACAGCAAGATATTGATAGTCTCGACAAGAATCTGGACAGGATTGAATCCAATACAGGTGAATTATTACAGTGCGTAGATTCGTCATCAGTGGTAGCATAGTTGTCTTTGTCGGGCGGTTGTTCTCTTGAGTTGGTACTAAATTGTCACAGACAGTTTTGCTCCAAAGGAGGTGGGGCGGGCTCATAGTCCTATCGTGGAGCTGTTCTGTGGGGTATTGTTAGTTGGCCGCAGTGACCATGGATGTTTTTGAGCTGGCATAAAGAAAGAAAAGGAGGAAAAGAGGCCATGAAGAGCGCAAAACTCACCCTGGTCGTATTGATGGTTTTGTCTCTGCTTTCTGCCGTGAGTTTCGCCGACGATTACACGCCGCCTCCAGGAGTACCCGGGCCTGGTGAAGTCGATCTTGGCGGCGCTACTGTGACTCTCATCGGTTTGAATCTCGATAAGAGATCAACGTGGGAGTGGGGAGCTTTTTGGGAGATCTTTGA
>Ga0134103_1000165_pt1 | contig 83588 bp, 70 predicted proteins | sample 14_taG_2_FD_94445 | JGI IMG/M metagenome (GOLD analysis project Ga0134103, IMG submission 94445) | Switchgrass degrading microbial communities from high solid loading bioreactors in New Hampshire, USA - 14_58_20_212_A1 metaG | ecosystem: Engineered > Bioreactor > Semi-continuous > Anaerobic >...
CCCAGACCGGTGATGACCAGGATCACCTGCACCCGGTCTTCCATGGTCGGGTTGTTGTTCACGCCGAGCACAATCTCGGTCTCCACGCCGGTCTGGGACTGCAGTTTGAGCAGGGATTCCTGAACTTCGAGCAGGGTGAGGTCGTCGCCGCCGGTGAAGTTGGCGATCACGCCGGCCGCGCGATCCAGGGAAACGCTGTCCAGCAGGGGGTGGTGCAGCGCCTGATCCAGGGCATCCTGGGTTTTGTTCGGGCCGTAGCCCTGTCCGATGGCCATCAGTGCACCGCCGCCCAGGCGGATCAGGCGGCGAATGTGGGCGAAATCGACGTTGATCATGCCGGGTTCGGTGATCAGCTCGGCGATGCCCTGAACCGACTGGCGCAGGATATCGTCTGCCAGGCGGAAAGCGACTTCGAGGGAGAGGTTGCGTGGTGCAATATAGAGCAGGCGGTCGTTCGGGATGGAGATCAGGGTGTTGGTGTGTTTGCGCAGGCGGGCCAGGCCCTCGGCGGCGTTCTTCTGGCGGCGGCCCATCTCAAATGAGAACGGGGTGGTCACCACGGCGATGGTCACAGCGCCGACCGAGCGCGCAATCTCCGCTGCCACGGGGATGGAACCTGTGCCGGTACCGCCGCCCATTCCGGCGGTGAGAAAGACCATGTCGGCGCCGTGCAGGGCCCGGGCGATCTCTTTGGCGCTTTCTTTGGCCGCTTCCATGCCGACGCGCGGATCGCCGCCGGCGCCCAGGCCGCGGGTGCTCCGCGGGCCAAGCTGGATCTTCACCGGGGCGGGATTTTTCTCCAGTGCCTGGTGGTCGGTGTTGGCGGCGATGAACTCCACTCCTCGCAGCCCCAGTTCGATCATGCGCTCTACAGCGTTGCAGCCCCCACCTCCCAGACCAAGGACCTTCAATACCGGTTTGTGAACATTCGCTATGTCGATTGGAGTTGATGTTTGCACCATTGCTTTCCCTTTCTTCTTATCCAGACGATCTACAAGCCGTATGACGCCTGCCTTTTTGTTGTGATCATCGAGTCTTGCTCCGGACAGACCACCGGCGGATTCTCGAACTGATAAGCAGCCGGCTTTTCTGTTCTGCTGTCCTATACTGTTGCAAGTACCGTGCCATCCGGCAGCAGCCGGTCGACAATGCAGCCGCTCTTGCGCAGCGCTGCCAGCACTTCATCCGGAAAGTCCTGAGACCCGCCGGCAACGGTCACGCGCCGGGCGAGACGGGCTTCCTCCAGCGAGAAGCCGATCGTCGGATGGCACTCCTGGACAAAGGGACGGATGCTGTCGAGATGCCATTCATTGATCCCCCACTCGTAGAGCGGAACCAGCAGGTAGTGTTCGATGGGGTGGTCGCCAGCGGGGCCGCTTTTTTCCACCGCGCGGCGGATGGAATGTTGTGCCGCCGGGGCGGTGTTCTGAGCAAAGAGAATCCCCTTCCACCACTGGTGCAGCTTCTGCGCGGCAGGAAGCTGGACGCCTTCCAGGGTGACCCAGGCGTGCTGGTGAAACGGGCTGCTCTCCGCAGCCGACAGCAGCCAGAAATTGCAGCACAGCACCTCGGCCGGGATGGGGTCGATCAGGACTACCCCCGATTCGTCCCGGAGGGGACGGTCCTCCGTGCGGTTCATCGCCTGAGAAATGGTCAGGTTGACTTCTGCATGGGTCTGTGCGTCCACCGCGGGCGCGCCCGGGTTGTTTTGATCCCCAGGCCGGGCGCCGGCGCGCAGCAGCAGGACCGGGCGCCGCTCACCGATCTCGGCTTCCATAATCGCCAGATACCAGTCGAAAATGCGGAAACCGCGGTGGTCCTCGGCTCCGGGCGGCGTCCAGTAGGGCCGGGCCGTGGGCCAGCGTTCGGGCCCGCCGGCGCCCCAGTTGACCGGCCGGTTGCCGGTCCAGGCGTAGGCGCTGAAGGCCAGCGCATCGAGGATTTCATGATCGTTTCTGCGGATGATGGCGCGCAGGGCGGAGCGCAGGAAGGCCAGATCCCAGTAATCGCCGCCGGGCTCCAGGGGCGAGAACACGGGATGGATGCCCGCTTTGTGGGCCAGATGGGCCAGCGGCAGGTAGATATCCAGGAAGCGTTCGACGAGGTCGTTCTGCGCCCAGGCGGCCGAGGTCCAGGAGGCGCGCAGGTTGGGGCGGTCGAACAGCGCGATGTAATGGACGCCCCAGCGGGCGTACTGCTCGAAGCTCAGCCGGTACTCCGAGTAGCCGGTCTGCGAGTGGATCGGAATACAGTAATGAATCACGGGCTCGACGCCCTGATCGATCAACGCCTGGATGAAGAATTCGGGAATGGATCGCTCGGGGGAGGCCAGCAGGGTGACCCATGAACTCCCCATCGATTTCAGCTGTGGAAGCCAGATGCGCAGGTCACTTTCCTGGTAGTGCAGGTTGTCAGGAAAGTAATGAAAACCGAGGCGAGTGTTGCGAGGAGGAAGGGGGTAATGTGGCATATAAACCTCGTAAAAATTCTGCGAATTTCCGATAAATATGTTGCAAGAGCTATGCCATTTCCCCCGACAAGCGATATAATAGGTGCCATCGCACTCCATATTTATGGAAATAAAACGAATATTTAATGATGTAAGCAGATGCCGTACTGCGCCTCCAGGCATCTCCATCTTGCTGAAAGATAGACTATGAGCTTAAGGATCACGTCCGGTTCCCTGAGTAAGCGCCTCCTGTGTGTTGCCCTGATTTTGGCAGCAGCCGGCCTCTTCCTGTCCGCCTGCAGCGAGGGCGGTCAGGTCGAAACTGCACCGCCGGTTACCCTGATTTCCAATCTGGAGGGCACCCATGCCGTGGACGACAGCTTCCGTGAGTTTTATGAGCTGTTAGGAGGGGAGCGTATCCTCGGTCCGGCGATTTCCCCCGTACAGCAGACCGCAGACGGTTCGTTGATCCAGTACACACATGCGGCGCTGATGGTCTACAATCCGGATGCCCCGGCGGTCGAGCGCTTCTACCTGGCTCCGCTGGGCCTGGAGCTGGGAGTGGTCGAACCGCCTGTGCCGCCCACAACGCCCGAACGCGGCGCCTACGTGGAGGGGCACTACATCTTTCCCGACTTTCAACCGCTATTCGACCGCCTGGGCGGTGTGCGCGTGGTAGGAAGACCGCTGGGCGAAGTGCACTTCAACCTGCAGAAAAACCGCTACGAACAGTACTTCGAAAATGTCGGTTTCTACCGCATGGAAGGGCAGACAGCGGAAGGTACCGCGCTGCTGGCATACGGCGCTTACCGGTGCGATCGAACCTGCCGCAGCCAGCCGCCTCAGAATGCCATCATCGAGGCGCACCCTGAAGTGGCTGCTCCATTCAGCGATATGGTTAACCGGCTGGGGATGGAACTGACAGGCTATTCGCTGACGGAAGCCTATTCCACCGAAGACGGAAAAATCGAGCAGGTCTTTGAAAACGTGATCCTGGTCGCCGATGCGAACAACCTGCAGAACGTCAGCATCCGGCCGCTGAATGAGCGCCTGGGGATCCTTTCCGACCCGCCGCGCGCCCCCAGTTCAGACCCTTCAACCTTTTTTTACGAGGTCGGGAATGGAGTGGGGTACAGCGTGCCGCGCGTGTTCTGGGAGTTTATCGAGGCGCACGGTGGATTCGCAGTGAGCGGGCCGCCGGTTACCGACATGGATCATTCCAGAGGGCTCTTCCACCAGTGCTTCACCAACCTGTGCCTGGAATACAGCACGCAGCAGACGGTGCGGCCGGTTGCCCTGGGTTACCAGTATCGCGGCTTCTACGCTCGCCCCCAGGTCGTCGCCGAGCAGCCGCCTCAGAGTGAAGTGACCAACCAACCGCCGGCTTCCGGGCAGGGGGGCGGCGCCGGTCCAGAAGCGCCAGCAAATGAACCGCAGCCGCCGGCAGCGACGACCGCTCCGGCTGCAGTGGAACCGGCCGTGAATCCGGAGGTATCGGGAGATATCATCCTGCAGGTGTGGACCAAGAGCCAGGCGGTCGCGGCTGATGTCCCTCAGGAAGTGGGCGTGAGAATTTACGCCAACAAACAGCCGCTGGCGGGGGCGGTCCCTGTTGTGCGCGTCACCCTCCCAGACGGCAGCGAATGGAGCGGCAGCTTCCCGCCCAGCGGGCCGGATGGGTCGACCGTGCTGCAAATTCCGCCCATTAACGCGTTAAACGGCACCCTGATTCCCTATCAGGTATGCCTGGATCTGGAGAACGGCGTCAGTGAGTGCTTCCAGGACAGCTTTATGGTCTGGGGCACACCCTGAGCGGGCGTTTATTCAGGATCCGAAAACCTGGTCTGCAGCTTCGGGCAGGTTGCGCACGATATCCACCGAGAGGTGCGATACATCGATGGCTTCGTCATCGCAGAAGAGCATGGCGCGCTCAATGGTATTGCGCAGCTCGCGAATATTGCCCGGCCAGTCATAAGCCATGATCGCCTTCATCGCCATGGGGGTCAGCGAGGTGATGTTCATACCCATGCGGGCGTTCATCTCACGCAGGAATAAGCCTACCAGCTCGGGGATATCCTGTTTGCGTTCCCTTAATGGGGGAATGTCAAGATCGACCACTTTCAGGCGGTAGTAAAGGTCCTCGCGGAAAGTCCCTTCTTTAATCATCGCCAGCAGGTCGCGGTTCGACGCGGCGATGAGCTGGACGTCGATTTTAATCAGGTTCGTGCCGCCCACCCGGCGGAAGGCGCGTTCTTCCAGCGCGCGCAGCAGCTTGGCCTGCATATCGTAAGGCATCGACGAGATTTCATCGAGGAACAGCACGCCGCCATCGGCGACCTCAAACAGGCCGGGTTTGCGCTTCTCGGCGCTGGTAAAGGCCCCTGCTTCATAGCCGAACAACTCAGACTCCAGGATGGTGCTCTGAATGGCAGCGCAGTTGATGGCGATAAAGGGTTTATTGGCGCGCGGCCCCATCTGGTGAATGGTTTTCGCCAGCACTTCTTTTCCGGTGCCGGTCTCCCCGGTGATCAGCACCGATACGGAGGCTTCAGCAGCACGCTGGGCGTGTTTGAACAGAAGCTGCATCTGGCGGGATTTTCCAATGATGAAATTCGACTCCTGCCGGCGCGCGTCGCGTAAGTGGCTCAGCTCGCGGCGCATGGCCACCACCTCGGCGGCGCGCTGGACGGACTTCTCTAGCTGCGCCAGGCGGATCGGTTTTTGCAGGAAATCGACGGCCCCGTTTTTCATCGCATCGACAGCCATGTCAATGTCACCATAAGCAGTGATCATAATCACGGGGGGGCGTTCGGGAAGATAAGCGGTCTCCTCCAGCAGCACAGGGCCGTAGCCATCAGGCAGCTCCACATCCAGCAGGATGATGTCGGCCTTCTCCTGGCTGATTACCTGGCGCGCCTCGGCTAACGTTGGAACACCAATGATTTCATAACCCCGCGAGACCAGAAAATCTCCGATATTATGGCGGGCATTTTCCTCATCGTCGACGATTAAAACGGTTGCAGACATGGATACCTCACGCTTCGTTCATTGATTTTAGTTCACGATCCGGGACGGGCAGACGGACCTGAAAAACGGTCCCACCCGGGAAACTGGTAACTTTAATCGTTCCGCGGTGCGCGGTGACAATTCGCTTGGCGATCGCCAGGCCCAGCCCCGAACCGGCGCCACCTTTGGTGCTGAAGAAGGGCATAAAGATGCGGTCCAGATTCTCCTGGGGGATTCCTGGTCCGTTGTCGGCGACGCTGACTTCCACATACGGCCGGCGCTCCAGGGACTGCGTCACTTTGCCGCCCGGCCGGTGCGGATCCTCGGGGTGCAGGACCTGTACTTTCAGGGCCAGGTGCCCCCCATTTTCGGCCATCGCCTGGACGGCGTTGGTGATGAAGTTGCTGAACACCTGCTCCAGGGCCTTCTGGTTGCCCATTATCGTCGGTACACCTTCATCGACCTGCAGTTTGTAATCGACATTGGCGCGCTGGATGCGCTGGTGATAGCGATCAAGCAGCCTGCTCAGCATCAGGCCGAGATCCACCGGCTCCATGACGTATTCTGTCGGTTTGGCAAAGGACAGCACCGACTTCATCAGCTCTTCCAGGCGGTCACAGTCCTGCATCAGCCGTTCGATGGTCTTCTGGCTGGGGTCATCTTCAGGCAGGTTCATGGCCATCAGCTGCAGGCCGGTGCTGATGTTGTTAATCGGGTTGCGGACTTCGTGGGCGAAGACGGCCGTCACCTCTCCGAGGGTGGCGCGCTGCTCGAGCTGCTGGGCATGTTCGCGAATCTGTTCCTGCTCGCTCAGGTCGCGGATGATGATCACGATGCGGCTGAGCTTATCATCCTGCATGATGGGGACGATCTGGATCTGGGCCAGAAATTCCTCACCGGAGCGCCTGAAGACGCGCGCGTCATCAACCGTCAGGCTTTTTTCTTCTGCGTGCACCTGCTGCAGAGCGGGCAGGATCGACTGGCTGGCGATCAGAATGCGGTCGATGGGCTGCCCGAGGACCTCGTCGTTCGAGTAGCCCAGCATGGTTTCCGCGGCGCGGTTGATGCGCAGCGTCGACAGGCTTTTCGATAAGACGATCAAACCTTCCTGAACCCTGCTTTCGAAGGCATCGTGGATGGCCAGCCGGGAGGCAGAGACCTGAAGCTGATCTCCCAAAGAGCGAATCTTCATATGGTTCTGAAGGATGATCGTCAGCGTGCCGGCCAGGCCGCGAGTCAGCGAGAGGATGTCTTTAAACGGTGGTTTTTCCAGGTCGGAGATGGCCACCAGCCCGACCGCTGCTTTTGAGTGTCCCAGCGGTGCGGTGGCCAGAAAGGACAGGCGGTTCATGCGCGCCGTGCGGTGCAGACTGCTCAGGGTGCGCATATCCTGCTGCCACAGGTGCGGGCGGCGCAGGCTGGTCAGGTCCTGCGGGGGAAGGTAGCGGGGGAAGAACTCCACCGGGCCGATGCTGGCACACAGTTCCAGGCCGGGCTGCGACTCATCGGCGCGGTAAACAGCCAGAATGTTCACGCCCAGCAGGTCTCGACCGGCCTCGAGGGCGAGGTGCAGGGCGGTTTCCAGCTCTGCGTTGTATGCAGCATTCGCCAGGTTGTAGAGATTATCCCAGAACTTGTTCAGGCGTTCATTCTCGCTGGTCGGGCTGTCGATGTCATCGAGCTCTTCGATGGTCACCAGCGCCCGGCTGCTGCCGCTGTTCAACGGAGAAACGGTCACACGGGCGTAGCCGCTGCGACCGTTCAGGCCTCTGAATTCAATGAATTCAAGTTTTTCGTTCCCTTTTTCGGCCCAGCTGGGGAAGAGCCTGTCCAGTGGAATGCTGGTCAGGGCATCCGGTTCCAGTTGAAATGTTTCATTCGCCTTTGCATTGGACAGGAGGAGACGCCGGGAGGACAGGTCCACCAGCAGGGCTGCCTGAGGCAGCACGTTGAGGACAACCTGAAGTTCGGACAGCTCCAGTTTAGGGCGACGCCCCAGGCTTGAGATCGAAAAGGGAAGCATAAAATCGGGTTTCAGTGGACCGCTGCCTGGCGGTAGCGAGCCGGTAAGATGCCTTCCATAGAGCGGTACTTCGCCACAGTCCGGCGGGCCACATCGTAACCTTTCTTCCTTAATATATCGCGTATCTGCGTGTCGCTGAGCGGTTTCTTCTCGCTTTCAATGATCTCACGCACCACGGTGCGGATGTGCAGGCTGCGGTCAAACATTTTTGCCAGCGGGATGATGCGTCCATTGGGAAGCTGGACGCTCTTTCCGGAGACCGCACGCGAGATGGTCGATTCGTGAACATCCAGCTCCTGGGCAAGCTGCGCCCGGGTAACCGGGTTGAGGCAGGCATCGCCGTGCAGGATGAAATCGCGCTGGAGAACGGCCAGCCGCTTCATCAGGCGCACCAGGGTGTTGTCGCGCTGCTGCAGGCATTTGACAAGCAGGTTGGCCTGCTCCAGGTCGGCCTGCCACTGGCTCACTTTGTCGGGCGGGGCCTCCGCCAGTGCTTCCCGGAAAAGCGGGTTGACCCGCAGCCGGCCAGCGTACGGCGAGATGACCTCTACCACCAGCGGCGAATCGGGGGTGTTGTGCAGGCGGCTGATGACGATGTCGGGCTCATAATAGGTATTGGGAGAAGATTCGGTGGTGTGGCTCTCTCCCCAGTGGGCGCGACCCGGATACGGGTTCAGGTTGTCGCTGATGAAACGCGCAATTTCCTGCGCTTCTGCTGCGGATACTTTCAACAGGCGGCCCAGTTCCGGGTACGAACGCCGGCTGAGCATCTCCATCCCCTCTTCAATGGCTTTGAAAGCCAGTGGGGGGACAGGACGAGTCTCAGAGAGTACCTGCAGCTGGACGAGCAGCGCTTCCTGCGGGCTCGCCGATCCAACCCCTACCGGGTCCGCCCTCTGGATCAGCTGCAGGACCTTTTGCACGCGGGATGGCAGCACGTGGTGATAGCGGGCAATTTCGACCAGCGGCGTCCGCAGCAGACCGTCGTCATCCAGGCAGGTCAATATATGAGCAGCGATGGGCCGGTCTTCGGCAGCCAGCTCTGCCGCAATCTGTTTGAGCACGTGAACGGGCAGTGTTTCTGATTCGGCCACCCACTCGGTGTCCGGTGAATCTTCCACGCTGGAGCGGCTTCCCTGGTAGTTGTGGAAGTACTCACGCGGTGAGACGTACACCACAGGCTGTTCGCCGGAGACATCAACCGGGCGGGTGCAGATGGGACAAACACTGGATGGGGGCAGGCGCCGCCGGCACGTGGGGCAGCGCTGGACCTCATCGTATTCAAGTGCCGGGTTGGAGGATAAGGCAGCCTCGATCTTCTGACTGAGCTCGAAGGAGTTCAGTTCGAGCAGAGTCATGGTCTGCGCCAGATGAGCTGTGGTTAGCGGACGTAGTGCAGGCTTTTGTGTTTGAAGCAGCATATGACCATCCTGGAAGTTATCTTTAATTATACGCTGTTGCAAGTTGTGTGCCAAATGAAAAACCTGCCTTGCCAATCTGTTAATGCCCTTTCCGTGTACAAAAACATGCTGATCGTCTATCCTGAACGTGACTTTGATTATCAACACGCTGCGCTGGAAGTGTTAAAATGAGAAACAGATGAACCCTGGATTAAGACCATAGGAACCCAGACACCCATGCTACGATCATTTCTGATTTATCTGTCCAAAGCCGCCTGGGCGCGGCACGCCGTCACCCGCTGGCCCGTCGCCTGGCGCGCGGCCTCACGCTTCATTGCCGGGGAAAAGCTGGCGGATGGAATTCGCGTGGTGCAGTCACTGAACGAGCGAGGGATCCTTGCAACCCTTGACCACCTCGGCGAGCACACCACCACCAGGGAAGAAGCCGTCCAGGCGACTCAGGCCATCCTTGAAATGCTGGATGCCATTCAGAAGTCTGGTGTGCGCGCAAACGTCTCCCTGAAGCTGACCCAGCTCGGGCTGGCACTGGATCCCGATTTTTGTGCCGACCAGCTGCAGCGCATCCTCACCTATGCCCGCGAGCGCGATAATTTCGTGCGCATCGATATGGAGGAAGCAACCTGGACGGATATCACCCTGGAGATCTACCAGCGTATGCGTGATGTCTACCACCTGGACAATACAGGGGTGGTCATTCAGGCCTACCTGTTCCGCAGCGAAGAGGATGTGCGCCGCATTGCCGGATCCGGCGGGCGAATACGCCTGTGCAAAGGGGCCTACAAAGAACCTCCCGAGATCGCCTACCCCAGAAAACAGGATGTGGATGCGAACTACGACCGTCTGGCGGAAATCATGATGGAGGCTGCTGCGCGCAGCGGCGCAGCCCCAGCACGCCCCGACGGAAAATTCCCGCCCATTCCGGCCATTGCCACCCACGACCCGAAGCGCATCGAACATGCAAAAAACGCTGCCCGGCGGATTGGCCTGCCCAATAACGCCGTTGAGTTTCAGATGCTGTACGGCATCCGTCGTGATCTGCAGGAAGAACTGGTCAGAGAAGGCTATCCGGTGCGCGTTTATGTTCCTTACGGCAGGGAATGGTACCCCTATTACGTCCGCCGCCTGGCGGAGCGGCCTGCCAATCTGTGGTTCTTCATCACCAACTTCTTCCGTAAATAAAAATTGGCTGCCTGCTGTAAACAGGGACTGGCAGCGTGCTCACGCGGTCAGCCCCTGATGCTTTTAATTCCTGCATTCTTTTCTCGTTGGGCGGTCTGCGACAGGATATGGTACACTGATACATCTGAACAGGTTTTCAAAAGTCAGGTGGTGTATCATGCCGTTATCGCCGGGTCAAATCCAGGTTGTCGATGAGCAGACAGCAGCATATATCGCGGAGCTCTTTCGTGCCTTCAGCGATCCCACGCGTGTGCGCCTGATCTCCGCCATGGTATCCGGAGAGCAGAGCGTGGGCGCGCTGGCCCAGGCGATCCAGTTGAGCGAGTCGGCCGTCTCTCACCAGCTGCGGGTGCTGCGCCAGCTGCGTCTGGTGCGGGCGCGCAAAGCCGGCCGCCAGGTGTTTTACTCCCTCCTGGATGAGCACGTGCGCGATCTTTACCTGCGCGGTCTCGAGCACGTCCTCGACAGCTGATTCCTCGACAGATGATTCATGGTATGATGCACATCGAACAGGGGAAAACCAGGCCTTCCATGATGGATGCAAAAGGGTGGAGGCTGAAAATCAAATCCATTTACGAGGAGAATAATGGCCAAGAAACGCAGAACTCGTTCCCGCTCTCCCTGGCCGCTGGTTCTAATGCTGCTGGGTATCGCCCTGGTTGCCAGCGCAGTCATCTGGTTAGCTTCGTTAAACCAGTCTACGCAGGTAGCGGCAGGGCCGACCGATCCGGCGGAGCAGATTATTCCCTTCCCAAATATTGAGCGAGTATCCCTGCAGGACGCCTACCAGGCTTATCAGGATGGGAGCGCGGTTTTCGTGGATGTGCGCGGTGATCCATTCTATTTCCAGGCGCACATCCCGGGTGCGTTGAACATCCCGTTGAACGACCTTCCGGACCGCATCCAGGAACTGGATCCATCTGCCTGGATCATCACCTACTGTACCTGACCGGCGGAAGAATCGAGCGCCCGTGCGGCGCAGTATCTTGTCGATCAGGGATTTACGAATGTAACACCGTTGCTGGGGGGCCTGGGAGCCTGGTCACAGGCAGGCTACCCGCTGGAACAGGAGCAGTAAGCCAATGGCAGAAACCGGACCCTATCTGGCAGAACGCCTGCGTGTGGAGGGGGAGAAGTCCGTCCGCTTTTTTGAAGAACTGGCGCCGGAAGATTGGGGGCGAACCATTTATACCGAAGGCTCGCGCTGGTCGGTGCGCGACATCGTGGCCCATTTTGTCGCTGCGGAGTATGCCTTCACCCTGCTGATAGATAATATCCTGCAGGGCGGGTCCGGTTCGCCAGAAGACCTGGACCTTAATGAGTACAACGAGCGGCGGGTGGCAAAACTGAACGCCGATTCCGTTCCGGAGCTGCTGGCGAAATTTTCCCAGTACCGGAATGCAAATGCGCAGCGGGTGGAGAGCCTCTCCGCTGCGGACCTGGAGCGCCGTGGCCGGCACCCTTTCCTGGGGGTTGCGCCGCTGGTGGATATCATCAAGTTAATCTACCGTCACAACCAGATCCACCAGCGAGAGATCCGCCAGGCGCTGGCCCCGGCGATGAATTCGATTGAGGACGGCACCACCCCGACATGAAGAATTTTCAGCTCTTTATCCGCCTGGCGCGCCCTCTTTTCCTCCTGGGTGGGATCCTGCTCTATGCCCTGGGGGTGGGAATTGCCCGCTACCTGGGGCAGGAGATCGACTGGTCCCTGTACCTGCTCGGGCAGGCCTGGGTGACAATATTACAATTGAGCACCCATTTCTTTAATGAGTATTATAATGGACCTGAAGACCTGGATAATCCCAACCGCACCCCGTTCACAGGAGGCAGCGGCACGATCGGGCCCGGCAAGCTGCCGCGCAGCACAGCGCTGATTGCTGGCCTGGCCTGCCTGGCTGTGCTGACATCCCTCACCGTTTTAATGATGGCGAGCACAGATCTGCCCCCGGCTGCCTACCTGATCATGGTGCTGGCTTTCCTGGGTTCTTTTTTCTATTCAGCGCCGCCGGTTAGCCTGGAAAGATCCGGATATGGGGAGCTGACCACGTCGATCCTGGTGGCATTCTTTGTGCCGGCATTCGGTTTTATCCTCCAGTATGGAGAATTCCACCGCCTGCTGGCGATGAGCACCTTTCCATTGACCGTGCTGCACCTTGCCATGCTGATCTCGTTTGAGTTTCCGGATTACGCCACCGATATGAAGCACGAGAAGAGGACCCTTCTGGTGCGCGTGGGGTGGCAGAGCGGCATGGTGCTGCACAACCTGCTGATCCTGACCGCCTTCCTGCTCCTGGCGCTCGCGGCAGTCTTCGGCCTGCCCTGGTTCATCGCGCTGCCGGCCTTCCTTCCCATGCCTCTGGGGCTGCTCCAGATCTGGCAAATGCGGCGGATTGCGGATGGGATGAAGCCAAACTGGACTGCATTGACGCTCAACGCGCTGGCCCTTTTTGCGGCCTGCGCCTACATGATCACATTTTCCTACTGGATGAATTGAGTGTATGCCTGAGTTCCTTGAACTGCTGCCTCCCCGGGATGCCCTGGCTCGCTGGATGAGCAGCCTGTCTTTTTCCATTGAAAGTGAAGAAATTGAGACCACTGCCGCCCTGGGGCGGGTTACGTCTCAGGCGGTGGTTGCTGCCGAACCCCTGCCCGCATTTCCACGCTCGACTGTGGATGGTTATGCCGTAAAGGCCGCGGATACGTACGGCGCCAGCGACGCCCTCCCGGCGTATCTGCAGCTCATCGGTGAGGTGCCCATGGGGGCTGCGCCGGAGATCACGCTGGGGCCGGCCCAGTGCGCCCTGATTCACACCGGCGGTATGCTCCCACAAGGCGCCGATGCGGTCGTGATGCTGGAATACACGCAGACCACCGGAAGGAATGAGATCGAGGTGCTGCGGGCGGCTGCCGTCGGTGAAAATGTGTTGAAAGTGGGTGAGGACGTTGATGCCGGCGAGGTAGTGATCCCGGCTGGTACCCGCCTGCGCGCTGCAGAGATCGGCGGTCTGATGGCCCTGGGCTTCACACGTGTGCGCGTGGCGCCCCGTCCTCGGGTGGGGATCATCTCCAGCGGCGACGAGGTGGTCACGCCCGGGCAGGCGGTCCTTCCTGGTCAGGTGCGCGACGTGAACACGTACACCCTGAGCGCACTGGTGGAGCACAACGGGGGCATCCCGGTCTGCTACGGGATTACACCAGACCGGGAGGAAGCGCTGTACAGTAAGGCGCGCCAGGCGCTGGATGAATGCGATGTGGTGGTCATCAGTGCCGGCTCGTCTGCCAGCACGCGCGATCTGACCGCACGGGTGATCAACCGGCTGGGAGAACCAGGCGTCCTGGTACACGGTGTTAACGTGCGGCCGGGCAAACCCAGCATCCTGGCGGTATGTGATGGAAAAGCCGCCATCGGCCTGCCCGGGAACCCGGTCAGTGCTCTGGTTATCGCCCGGCTGTTTCTCAGCCCGCTGCTGCTGGCACTGCAGGGTCAGCAGGTGCGCCAGGAACCGGTGCGCCTGAAGGCCCGGCTGACCCTGAACATCGCTTCGCAGGCCGGTCGCGAAGACTGGGTACCTGTGCGGCTGGAGAAAGACTGTTCAGATGGAGAGGCGATCTACCGGGCGGAACCGGTGTTCGGAAAATCCAATCTGATTTTCACGCTCGCGCGCGCCGACGGCCTGCTGCGCATCCCGCCGGAGGCTAACGGAGTGAGCGCCGGCGAAGTTGTGGAAGTTGAGCTGCTTGAGTAATGGCGCTAACCCTCTCTGTACTGCCGGATCGCTTCGCCATCTGTCACATGTCTTCCGATGCGGTTCTGCCTGATTGGGCGCTGGCGCCACCGTTCGCCGCTGCTGTACGCACGGCCGATGAGTTGAGCCTTGTGTGCGTCGAGGCGCTGGTCCCACAGCAGGTCCAGGCGGAACGGGGCTGGCGGGCGATTAAGGTTCAGGGACCGCTGGATTTTGCCCTCACCGGGGTGCTCTCTTCACTGGCGGCGCCGCTGGCCCAGGCCCGGATCAGCATTTTTGCCATTTCCACATTCGAGACCGATTATCTGCTGGTGAAGGAAGCCACCCTGGAAAGAGCCTTAGCGGTGCTCAGTCATGCCGGTCACCGGATCGCACGCGCCGGTTAACCTCACCGCCGGCAGTCACCTGATGCACCGAACTCAAACGTCAGAATTTGCGGTCTCACTGCTCCGCATTATTGAAAAAGCATAAAGACCCACCACCAAAAACGGAATTTACAAAATGAGCGACGTTTATTTACACGATATTCCCCTGGAAGAAGCCCAGCAGCGGATGGAAAAGGCCCTCCGGGATGCAGGGCGCCTGGGGGTGTTGGGGATTGAGGAGATCCCGCTGGACGAACACGCCCTGGGGAGGGTGCTGGCCGAACCGGTGCAGGCCCTGATATCGTCGCCTCACTACCACGCCTCAGCGATGGACGGTTTTGCCGTACGGGCGGAGGATACGGAAGATGCTGAACTGAACAATCCGGTGGTCCTTAAAGTGCGGCCGCCGCTGGGGGCGCAGGATGTGCAGGAACCCCCCGCTGCGGACGGAAAGGAAGAAGCCGGATGGGCTTATTATGTGGATACAGGAGATCCGGTGCCGCTGTGGGCTGACGCCGTGATCCCGATTGAAAACGTGGAGCCGCTGGATGAGCAGGGAGGCATCAGTGCCCAGGCACGCCGCCCGGCAGCCATCCGCATTCGCGCAGCCGTGCCGCCCTGGAGCCATATCCGCCCCATCGGAGAGGATATGGTTGCCACCCAGCTGGTGCTGCCTGCGGGCCATAAGCTGAGGCCGGTGGACCTGGGAGCGATTGCCGGCTGCGGCCACAGCACGGTGCGTGTAGCAAAACGTCCGCGGGTAGCCATTCTGCCGACCGGGACGGAGCTTGTTCCGGTCGGGCAGCCGGTGCGCCCCGGCGATATCATTGAATACAACAGCCTGGTGCTGGCAGCCCAGGTCATCAGCTGGGGCGGGCAGGCGGACCGCTTCCCAATCACCCCGGATGTGTTTGAACAGATCCGCGACCGGGTGGCAGAGGCGGCCAGAGACCATGACCTGGTGCTGTTAAACGCAGGGTCCTCCGCCGGATCTGAGGATTTTTCTGCCCGGGTGGTGTCCTCTCTGGGCGAGCTGCTGGTGCACGGCGTGGCCGTCCGTCCTGGCCACCCGGTGATTCTGGGGATGATCCATTCCCCCTGCGATGGTGATCCACAGCGAAAAGTACCGGTGATTGGCGTCCCGGGCTATCCGGTCTCGGCGGCATTGACGGCGGAGATCTTCGTCCAGCCGCTCCTGGCACGCTGGCTGGGCCTGCCGGAACAGGAGGACGAGACCGTTGTGGCCCAACTGACCCGCAAAGTCACTTCTCCGGCTGGCGATGTGGATTATCTGCGGGTGGCGGTGGGCCAGGTGGGCGATAAACTGCTGGCTGCGCCGCTGTCACGCGGCTCCGGGGTGATTACCTCGCTGGTACGCGCCGATGGAATTGCCATCCTGCCGGCCGGCGTGCAGGGCCTCCCAGCAGGTGCACCGGTCGAAGTGCACCTTTACCGCTCGCGGGCAGACCTCAAGCGCACGATCTTTGCGATCGGATCGCATGACATCACCCTGGACCTGATGGCGCAGCGTCTGGCCGTGCACGGCCGCCGCCTGGCTTCTGCCAATGTGGGCAGCCAGGGCGGGCTGGTTGCCCTGCGCAGGGGTGAGGCGCATCTGGCCGGATCTCATCTGCTGGATCCCGAAAGCGGTGAATACAACCTGACCTATATCCGGCAGTATCTGCCGGATACCCCCGTGCGGGTGGTGTCTCTGGTGGGGAGAGAGCAGGGGCTGCTGGTGCCCCGGGGAAACCCCAAAGGGATCCGCTCCATCGAGGATCTGGTCCGCCCGGATGTGACCTTTGTGAACCGGCAGCGCGGCGCGGGGACGCGTGTGCTGCTCGATTATCACCTGGGCCTGCTGGGAATGGACCCCCGGCAGGTGCGGGGTTACGAACGCGAAGAGTACACCCACCTGGCCGTTGCCGCCGCCGTCTCCTCGGGGCGGGCAGACACCGGCCTGGGAATCGCCGCAGCTGCCCAGGCGCTGGACCTGGATTTTGTGCCCCTCTTTCAGGAACGATATGACCTGGTTATTCCGGTAGAATACTATTCCAGCGACCTGCTGGCGCCGCTGCTCGAGCTGCTTCACGACCCGGAGTTTCGTGAAGCCGTGGCAGCACTGCCGGGCTATGATGTCAGCCAGATGGGAAATGTGGTCGTCTGATACAATAATGATGTGACGAAAGGAGGGAATTACAATGCCGCTTCAAGCTGGAATTCCGGCCCCGGATTTCACCCTCAAGGATGAAACAGGAACGGAGCGCCGACTGTCTGATTACCGGGGTAAACCGGTGGTCCTTTACTTCTATCCGAAGGATGACACCCCGGGCTGTACCACAGAAGCATGCCGGTTTCGTGATGATTACAGCGCTTACCAGGATGCTGGTGTAACCATTTTAGGGGTCAGCCCCGATACACCGAAAAGCCATGCGAAATTTAAGGAGAAGTACCAGCTGCCCTTCACACTGCTGGCCGATGAGGGCCATACCGTAGCAGACATGTATGGTGTATGGGGACCGAAGAAGTTTATGGGCAGGGAGTATGAAGGCGTGCTGCGCACGACTTTCCTCATCGACCCAGACGGCAACATTGCACGCGTCTTTGAGAACGTGAAACCGGCCGATCACAGCCGGGAAATTCTGGAAGCCCTGCAGCAGGTATGAGGAATAACTGGCCCGTCCGTGTTGGCGTGATGAGGTCAGTACATAGATAAAAAAACAGCTGCGAGCGGTCTTGTATGCCGCTCGCAGCTGTTTTAAGTTTCGACCATGTGGGCCAGGATCATATTGTGGGCCATGTGCGCTTTGTCGGCCCCCCGGAACTCAAACTCGTGGTCTCCCCGGCAGGTGTTGATGATCAGCTTGCTGCTGGCAAAGAAGCCTCTGCCGGTGAGGATCCCGCTCTCGTCCTCTGCCGCCAGGCTGATGATGCGAGAATACGGAATCGAGACAACAGCTTTCATCCGGCGCAGAAACACCTTGTCATAAAAAATGATGCGGTGCGAGGTGACCCCTAAAAAGCCTGTCCCGCTGCCTTTCATATCGAAAACAGCCTCCACTTTTTCTCCCGGGAGCAGGGAAGCCTGTATTTTATCGAGCTGGTCTTTGAGATCGTAAATTACCTCGGCCATAGGTGCAAATCCTTTCATATCGCGGGCGAAGCGTTCAAATCCTGCTGCCAGTATGTACGCCTGGAGGGTGAAAAAGTTTCCGGCGGATGCCAGCAGCGGGTTAGAGGGCAGTAACCACAACCGGTTTTCCGCGGGTCACGATGATCGTATGCTCATATTGAGCGGAGAGGCTGCCGTCCGGGGTGCGCAGTGTCCAGCCATCCGCGGCTGTGACCACATGGTTGGCACCGGTGGACAGGAACGGCTCGACGGTGATCACCATCCCCTCGACCAGCTGGCGGCGGTCCAGCCGGTTGTAGTAATTGGGGACGTGGCGCGGCTCTTCGTGGATACTGCGGCCGACGCCGTGGCCGTTGAGATCGCGCAGGATGGAAAACCCGCTGCGCAGGGCCTCTTCCTCGACGGCTTTTCCGATCACGTTCAGCGGCAGGCCGGCCTTTACCGCGGCAATCGCTCTGAGCATGGCGTTTTTTGTGCTGCGGCACAGCTTCTGCTGCACACGCCCGACCGGAGGAACCGGGATGGTCTCCGCAGTATCGGCAAAATAGCCGTCCAGTTCAGCGGAAATATCGATGTTCACCAGATCGCCGGGTTGAATCACGCGCTCCCCGGGGATGCCGTGGGCGGCCTCGTCATTGATGCTGATGCAGGTGGTCCCGGGGAATCCGTACACCAGAACCGGCGCCGAGCGTGCACCGTACTGCTGCAGGAATTGGGCGCCAATTTCATCCAGCTCGCGAGTGCTGATGCCCGGGCGGACGTGTTTTTTCATCTCCTGCAGCACCAGGGCGACAATCCTGCCGATGCGTTTCAAGCCTTTGATATCCTGATCGCTGTCAACCGTCATTCAATATGCCTCCTGCTTCCGGCCGCAGCTGTTCAATGATGGGCTGCACACCCTGCAGCCAGCGCTGATGCCAGAATATACGGAAATTCTACTCCAAAGCCGTGGGGGTAGGGAAATCCCTTAAGCGGAAAAAGGGGGATATCCCTTAGGGATTTGGGAAGGTTCCCCATTGAATTCGCCTCCTGACATCTATATAGTTATATGCGTCTGGGAGTTGTCCGCTTTGTGTGCTGCACGAGACGAGACAAATCCCGATCCCTTTCAGGGGACAACTTTTATCGGTAGTTGATGGAGAGAAGATATGAAAAGGAGAGAGATCGGTATGCGCAAGAAACTCGTAACTTTCCTGTCACTGCTGGCGGTGTTCACGCTGGCACTGGCCGCCTGTGCTCCCGGAGGAGAAGAAGGCGGAACCCCTGGCGCAGGCGGGACAGTTCTCCCGGGTACTGATTTTCTGGAGACGCCCGAAGAGACGCTGACTGTCCCGACCGAACCGGCGTTAACCGAACCGGTGGAGACTGAACCCCTGGCCACCGAGCCGGTTATAACGGAACCGGTGGCGACGGAGCCAGAGAGTGTGCCCGGCACGGGTGGTTTGAACCCTGCTCTGGTGTCGAATTTGCTCGAGTTCGACATCTGTGATACCAGCGACCAGCAGCTTGCCAGCGTCAATGACCTGGTGCTGGACTTCAGCCAGGACAGCGCTGACATGACCGGCACGACCACCAGCTCGATTGGTAAGGGTCAGGTGACCTACCTGGTTGCTGGTGCAGGCGGTCTCCTGGGGATTGGTGAACGCGATATCCTCATCCCCTGGGACGAGGTAGAGATCAGCCGGCCAGATATGACCACCGGCGATGCGGCTGCCTGTGTGGTGGTAAACGTGCCGCAGGAAGCTTTTAATGAAGTCCCTGAGGTTGACCTTGCGAGCATTGATCTCGAAGATGAAACCTGGGATGACGAACTGAGCGCTTACTGGGAAGGCCAGACGTCCGGCGCAGGGGATCTGGGCACTGCCATGGTTACGGAAAGCGTTGAAAGTGTTGACGGTACGCCCGCCGCTACCGAACCGGTGATGACCGAAGCCATCGAGACCCCCGAACCCACCGGCACGACCGGCATGGATGAAGGGACCCCTGGAGCCGCAGGTACGGAAGGTGAGATCCCTGGCGGTACGCTCGAACGGGCTTTCCTGGCGTCTGAGCTGATGGGCACCAGCGTGCAGGGAATCAACGGCGAGGACCTGGGCGCTGTTGAAGACGTGATAATCGATGTCGAAGACGGCAGAATCCTCTATCTGCTGCTCTCGGGTGGTGAGCTGGATCTGGGCGGCGATCTGCTGCCTGTCCCGGTGAACATCCTCAATGAGGGCGCCGAAGAAGGCGTACTGCAGCTTCCCACCGATGTCACCCGGCTTGAAGGCGTTCCCACCGTCTCCATCGATGAGCTGATGGCCACGACAGAGACCGGCTGGGATCGGGGAATCCAGGACTTCTGGAACAATCTCTTCGCCCCTGGGACCACTGCTCCAGAGGACAGTATGGATACCGCTACGGAAACGGTTGAGCCATCTGGATAAGCGCAGGATCGCATAGCCTCCTCTAAAGAGTTGTAACGCGCAGTCTCCCACTCGATGTTGGAGTGGGAGGCTGTCTGATTTTTAACGAAATTCTGCCGGTTCTGGAGTGCGTTAGCCGGGCACAGCTACCTGCGGCAGGTCCTTCAGGGACTGTTCAAGCTTCTCCTGCGGAATGGTGTAGTTCTCAAGCTGTCCGCTGAAATAAGCCTGATACGCCATCATGTCGAAGTTGCCGTGGCCCGACAGATTGAACAGGATGACCCGCTTTTCTCCCTTTTCACGTGCATCCAGCGCCTCATCAATGGCCGCCCGAATGGCATGCGCGCTCTCTGGGGCTGGGATGATCCCCTCGGTGCGGGCGAACTGGACCGCCGCGGCGAAGGTTTCCTTCTGCGGCACGGCTACCGCTTCAAGATAACCGGCGTCGTACAGGGCGCACAGGCTGGGGGCCATGCCGTGATAGCGCAGACCGCCTGCGTGGATAGGCGGGGGTACGAAATCATGCCCCAGGGTGTGCATCTTGACGATGGGGGCCATCTTGGCGGTGTCGCCGTAATCAAAGGTGTAAACGCCCCGGGTCAGCGAAGGGGCTGCCTGTGGTTCGACGGCGACCAGGCGCGTGCGCTGTCCCTCGCGCAGGTTCTGACGGAGGAACGGGTAAGCAATACCGGCAAAGTTGGAGCCCCCGCCGACGCAGCCGATGACAACATCCGGGTATTCACCCGCCATATCCATCTGCTTCAGCGCTTCTTCGCCGATCACGGTCTGGTGCGTGAGAACATGGTTGAGCACCGAGCCCAGGCTGTACTTCTTCCTGCCGTTCGAGGTTGCAGCCATTTCCACCGCTTCTGAGATGGCGATCCCCAGAGAGCCGGGGCTGTCCGGGTTTTCTGCCAGGATGGATCGACCAAACTGGGTGCGGTCTGTGGGGCTGGCAAAAACCTGGGCGCCAAAGGTCTCCATCAGCATGCGGCGGTAGGGTTTCTGCTGGTAAGAGACCTTGACCATGTAAACTTCCAGGTCCAGGTCGAAGAAGTTGCAGGCCATTGAAAGCGCGGAGCCCCACTGGCCGGCGCCTGTTTCAGTGGTCAGTGCCTTTACGCCGGCTGCTTTGTTGTAGAAGGCCTGGGCGACAGCGGTGTTGGGCTTGTGGCTGCCGACCGGGGATACGCCTTCGTTTTTGTAGTATATGTGCGCCGGGGTTCCCAGGGCTTTTTCCAGCCGGTGGGCGCGAATCAGGGGCGTCGGCCGCCAGAGCTTGTAAATTTCACGCACCTCATCCGGGATCGGAATGAAGCGTTCTGTGCTGACCTCCTGCAGGATGATTTCCATCGGAAAGATCACCGACAGGAAATCGGGAGTCACCGGTTCTCTGGTCTGCGGGTGGAGCACCGGCGCCGGCGGTACGGGGCTGTCGGCGTTGATGTTGTACCATTCGCGGGGGATGTCCGCTTCACTGAGTAGAAAACGAGTCTGGTCGGTCATGGTGTAAACCTCCTCCTTTTTGTTATCTTCGTTATCTCTGGCTGGTGAGTTTTTCACTGGCAAGCAGCCCCATGCGGGTCATGACTTCGGCAAGGGTTTCTTCCGCCAGGGGACGGGCGCGTTCTGTACCTTCGTGCAGGATGTCCCTCAGATCGTCCGGATGGGCGATCAGTTCAGCACGCTTCTGCCGGATAGGCGCCAGGTATTCGTTCAACGCTTCCGCCAGCCGGCGCTTGACCTCCACATCGCCGATCCTTCCCTGACGGTAGCGCTCTTTGAACTCCTCCACCTGGGCCTTATCCGGATTGAAGATATCGTGGTAGGCAAATACGGGATTCCCTTCCACATGCCCGGGATCGGTGGCGTGGATACGAGTCGGATCGGTGTACATGTTCATGACCTTACGGGTGGTCTCTTCCGGGCTGTCCTTGAGCAGGATGGTGTTCCCGTACGAGCTGTGCATGGTGCGGTTGTCCGTTCCGGGCAGACGCGGGGTGGTGGAGAGCAGCCCTTCGGGCTCCGGAAAAGTCTCTCCATAGAGCTGGTTGAAGCGCCGGGCGATCTCGCGGGTCAGCTCAATATGGGGAAGCTGATCTTCACCTACGGGAACCACGTCCGCTTTGTAGATCAGGATATCTGCAGCCTGCAGCACCGGGTAGGTCAGCAGGCCCAGAGAGGGGGTAAGGTTCAACTGCTGGGTTTGCTCTTTATAGGTGGGCACACGGTTGAGACGTGCCACAGTGACCAGCATGCTGAACAGCAGAGAGAGCTGCGCATGGGCGGGCACCCTCGACTGCTGCACGATGACAGATTTCTGGGGGTCAATTCCAGAGGCTATCCAATCTGCGAGCACTTCCAGGATGTTGTTCTGGATTCTCTCCGGGTGCTCGTAATCGGTCGTCAGCACATGCAGATCGGCGATGAGAAAATAGCAGTCGTAAATATCCTGCAGCTGGCGCCAGTTTTCCAGCGTGCCGACCAGGTGACCGATGTGACGCGGTCCGGTGACCCGGTGTCCGGTAAGGATGCGCCCTTTTTTATCTGTCATAATCACCTCCTGCATTTCATCTCTTCGTCGTTTCCGGCGAGCTCGCCAGAACGAAAAGGAGCAATTTAAACAAAAACGCGTTCATCCAATCTCAGGGACGAACGCTGTTGATGCTTTCTGCATCCGGTCCGCGGTGCCACCCCGCTTAGGCTGGCATCGATTCAGGTCCAGTAAACGAAAAACCCGCCGGTGATGCGACGGGAAGGTAAATGCCAGCCTCACTCTGCAGGTACGCTCCATTTCGTAAATGGAGGATACCTTTTGCCCTGATAACGGTGGCAGCTCCGGCTCAGGCTACTCCCGGTGGTGTACTGCACCAGTTTCGCCCTGCTACTCCGAGGTCCATTCCCCGCCGGCGTACGTGTGAGACTCTCACCTTGCTCTCACTCTCTGTAACGCCGTTTCGACGAGTACTCGTCCTCTTCACAGTATTTCACGATTCGATTGGTCTGATTATATGGAAGGGCGCCGTGATTGTCAAGCCCTCATTCAGAACGAAAGGCGTTCAACGCACCCGTTCCAGCAGCCGGAAAGTAAACGGATATTCGTTCTGCTCGTCGGCTGTCTGCATCACCCGCTCAACCTCACGCCAGTTCTCTTCATCCCACTCGGGGAAAAACACATCCGCCGGCCGGGTGACGTGCACGCTGGTCAGATACAGGCGGTCAGCCAGCGGGAGTACTTTCGCAAAAATTTCTCCTCCACCGATGATGAAGGCTTCTGTTTCTCCGTTCGCACGTGCCAGCTCGAGGGCGGCTTCGATAGATCCGACCACATAACAGTGCGGCGGGCTGCACTCAGCAGGCCGGTAGGCCGGGCTGCGCGTGATGATCACCGTCGTGCGGCCGGGAAGCACCCGCCCGATGGACTCGTAGGTTTTGCGCCCCATGAGGATATGGTGTCCCATGGTCAGCGATTTAAAGCGCTTCAGATCGGCAGAAAGGCGCCACGGCAGGCTGCCCTGCCACCCGATCCCTCCATGTTCATCAACGGCTGCGATGATTGAGATGAGCATCGTTCACACAGCGACCGGTGCTTTGATGTGCGGGTGGGCCTGGTAGTTGAGCAGCTCGATATCTTCGTACTGGAAATCGAATATCGATTTCACCTCTGGATTGAGGCGCAGCTGGGGCGGCGGGTAGGGTGTGCGCGTGCACTGCAGGCGGGCCTGCTCCAGATGGTTGTTGTAAAGGTGCGCATCGCCCAGGGTGTGGATAAACTCGCCGGGCTCAAGCCCGCAGACATGAGCCATCATATGGGTGAGCAGGGCATATGAGGCGATGTTGAACGGCACACCCAGGAAAACATCGGCGGAGCGCTGGTAGAGCTGGCAGGACAGGCGTCCTTCAGCCACATAGAACTGGAAGAGCACATGACAGGGCGGCAGAGCCATCTGCTCGATCTCGCCCACGTTCCAGGCGCTGACGATCAGACGGCGGGAATCGGGGTTCTTTTTGATCATTTCAACCACCTGGGCGATCTGGTCAACCGTACCCCCATCCGCAGTGCGCCAGGAGCGCCACTGGCGGCCGTAAACCGGACCCAGATCGCCGTTCTCATCAGCCCACTCGTTCCAGATGCTTACCCCGTGCTTCTGCAGGTAGCCAATATTGGTGTCTCCCCGTAAAAACCAGAGCAGTTCGTAGATAATGGATTTGAGATGCAGTTTTTTGGTGGTAACTAAGGGAAACCCCTCCCGCAGGTCGAAGCGCATCTGGTAGCCGAACACCGAGCGGGTTCCGGTGCCGGTGCGGTCCATTTTCTCTACCCCGTGATCCAGTATATGCTGCATTAAGTCCAGATACGGTCTCATCCCTGCGCCTCCTCACGGTGGTTGTTTCGCCTGCATTTGCCGAATTATACCCCGAGGCCGGCAGGGTTTACCGGCGGGGATTTTCTGTGTTCTTCAGTATAATTTGGGCATCTTCGCACCACCAGGGAAGCAGGGATGAATTTACGCCTTATTTTGTGGGAAGCTCTCGTTGAAGCGTACGACAATTTCTACAGCCTGATGTTAATCAATGTGCTGTGGTTTCTGGTTACGCTGCCGCTGGTCACCGCGCCGGCTGCGGCCGCCGGGCTGTACTACAGCACCAACCATCTCGCCCACCATGGATCCTTTTCGTGGCGGATATTTTTTGAAGGATTCCGCAAACATTTCTGGCTGGGCTGGCGCTGGGCGCTGGTTAATCTGTTCGTGCTTGTTGTCCTGGCGGCGAATTTCATTTTTTACGGCGGCTTCGAAGGGGACTGGACCACGCTGGTGCGCGGTGGTGTCATCTGGCTGGTGATCCTGTGGCTGCTGCTGCAGCTCTACACCTTTCCACTGCTCCTCGAACAGGTCGACCGCCGTATGCTCGTAGCGGTTCGAAACAGCGTGGTACTGTATATCAAAAGCCCAGGGCTTAGCCTGGGCTTGATTGTGCTTTTTATTTTGATCGCTGTGCTGAGTTCGATCCTCTGGATACCGTGGATCATCATCAGCGTCAGCCTGATCACTTTTTTAACGCAGAAAGTGATGCTCGCAGTTCTGGAGACGGTGCCTTCAAAGTAGGTCTGCTTCAGGACTGCTGCAGCAGTGCGCGTCCGAGCTGGATATCCGCCTGAATCTGTTCCACCAGCGCCTCGACGCTGGCGAAGCGCTGTTCGCTGCGTAAGAAGCGCAGGAACGCAATTTCCACCTGCTGGCCGTAGATTTCGCTGTTAAAGTCGAGCAGATGAGCTTCTACACGCGGGGTGGCCGGCTGGTTATCAAAGGTGGGGCGGTAGCCAACATTGGTCACCGCTCCCCAGGTCTGGCCTCCAACCTTCACATGGCAGGCATACACGCCGGGTTTCGGCAGCACCTGGCCGCTCCAGATATCCAGGTTGGCGGTGGGGACACCGATCGTTTTGCCCCTGCCGTCTCCATGGATCACACGCCCCTCAAAGCTGTACGGCCGTCCGAGCAGCTCTGCTGCGAGGAGGGCATCTCCGGCAGCCAGGGCGGCGCGAATCCGGCTGGATGAAATGATCTCCCCAGCCGCCTGCCGGGCGGAGATAACTTCTACCTCATAACCCAGCTCGCTGCCAATTTGCTTCAGTGTTTCCGGATTACCTTTGCGGTCTTTTCCCAGTGCGAAGTCGTAACCGACCCATAGTTTTTCGAGTTGAAGGTGCTGGTGGACCCAGCGCATAAAATCCTGCGCTTCGGTTGCTGCGACCTGGAGATTAAAAGGATGGGTCACGACATAATCCACACCCAGTTTATGAAGCAGGGCGGCTCTTATTTCCGGAGCGGTGAGGTACCCCGGAACCTTGCGTTTGCCCAGGACTTCAGACGGGTGAGGATAAAAGGTGAGCACAACCGCCGGCTTGCCTGCGGCATGTGCGCCTTCAACCATCTCCCTGACCAGCATCTGGTGCCCCAGATGAACTCCGTCAAATGAACCGATCGTCAACCAGGAACCGGTAAGGTAAACACTATCCAGTGACCAGTAATGGAACATAACCTGAAGCGGTAAGCGGAGAGGCGCTCAGAAATCAGGACTGGAAAAAGACTTTACGCGGCTGCCATTCGCCGCTTTCTTCATCGACTTCCAGCAGTGCAACCAGGTCGCCCTGCTGGCTGACGCCTCGCGCCCAACCGGTCTGCCCTTCGGCTGCCGGAACACGGTGGCCGTGGCGGATGAGCTCCACGGCATCGGCGTCCAGCTCAACCATGGGCCAGTCGGAAAGCGCTTCTGCGGCGGGGATGAGGTAGCGGTACCAGTTGCCGGCGTCGAAAGCTTCCTGCAGACGGCGCAGCGGAACGGCGTCGCGCAGGGTGAAGCGGCCGCTCTTGGTTCTACGCAGACCGATCAGGTGCGCTCCAGTCCCGAGCTCCTTCCCCAGGTCGTGGGCCAGCGAGCGGACATAGGTGCCCGACGAGCAGTAGACATCAATCACCGCCTCCGGCGGCGCCCACTCGAGCACTTCCAGGCTGTATACCTGCACGGTGCGCGGTTCGAGATCCACCTCCTGGCCGTGGCGAGCCATCTCGTAAGCCTTCTTGCCTTTTACTTTAACGGCCGAATAGGGAGGAGGTACCTGCTCCATCTCGCCGACAAACTGCTGCAAGATCTCGTTAAATTTTTCTTCGGTAATGTCGCCGATATCTGCGGTGCTGGTAATCCTGCCCTCAGAATCGTACGTGTCGGTCGAACTTCCCAGGCGGATGGTGGCCTGGTAGCGTTTATCAGAAGCAGAAACATATTCGCTGAGGCGCACAGCGGGCCCGATCAAAATGACCAGAACGCCCGAGGCACGCGGATCCAATGTTCCTGTGTGACCTGCTCTGCGGATTCCGGTTCCTCGCCGGATAATCTGGACGACATCGTGGGAGGTCAGCCCCACCGGTTTGTCCACGACGAGTACCCCTGATACTACATTTTTTATTTCATCTCGTTCCATGTTCCTTATCCGTCCCGTTCTTGATGGGCTTTGTTCGGCAAAACTATTTTGCCGGTGTGTTTTCGATAGAGATTTGCGTGTTTAAATACTGCCGCGTGACCGAAAGCACCTGCTGCTGGATATCTTCGAGCGAGCCTGCAATATCCGCTCCCGATGCAGATGGATGGCCACCTCCCCCAAAATGGACGGCGATGGGGGAGATATCGATTCCAGGGCGCGAGCGCCAGCTCACCTTGACGTGCTCATTGGGCTGCTCGACGAATATGATATAAACATCGGCGTCCTGGATGGATGAGAGCACATTGATCAGGTCGGCGTCGTCCCTGCCCGGATAACCGGCCGCCTCGCGGTCGGCCCGCGTCAGGCTGGTCCAGATCAGCCCGTCCTCGCGCTGCATTCTGCTGAGACCGAAGGCCCACAGGCGTGTCGCTTCAAAAGAGCGGCTGGCGAGGGACAGGCGGTACAGTTCGGGGAGATTAGCCCCTTTTTCCATCAGGCTGGCAGCCGTGCGCAGCGCCTCCGGGCGCATATTCCCGGTGCGAAACCCCAGCGTATCGGTCACCAGGCCGGTAAGCAGCGCGTCCGCGACCGCCCGCGTCACCGGTAGATCCAGGGCCGGAATGATCCGGGCCAGGATCTCGGTGGTCGCTACGGCCTGCGGGTCCACCAGGTTGAGGCGCGCAAAATATAAATTGGTCGCGTGATGGTCGATGTTTATATCGGGTTGTGTTCCGTTTTTGAGAACTTCGCCAGTTCTGTTTAAGTCCGAGCAGTCTACGACACAGATCAGATCGAAATCGCCCTGCGGGCGGTTTACGATCTGATCGTGTCCTTCAAGGTGCCGGAATGTGGGCGGTACGCCGTCCGCTGAAACCATCTGGACCTGTTTACCCCCGGCCTGGAGCGCGAGCCCCAGGCCAAGGATAGAACCAATCGCGTCTCCATCGGGGCGGATGTGAGAGAGCACCAGAATACGCTGGGCGGCGAGAATTTTCTCCCTGAGCTTTTCGATGTTCAAATCACTCATTGTCCTCGGGGGCGCCCTTTCCGGCGTCTTCCGCATGCTCCTCGCCAGCAGATTCACCCCGGGCCCTGCGTTCAGCTTCGAGCTGGGCAAACAGGCGTTCCACTTTTTCTGCCCGTTCGAATGTCGGATCCCAGATGAAGCGCAGCTGCGGGAAGGTGCGCAGCTCGATGCGCTGAGCAAGTTCCCGGCGGATGAATCCCTGGGCGCTTTTCAAGCCTTCCTGGATTTCTTTCCAGCGTTCGTAGCCTTCGATCGCGGAGATATATATTTTAGCGTAGGCCAGTTCGCGGTCTACCGTGACATCAGTCACGGAGATGCCCGCAAGGCGCGGATCGGCGATCTCCTGAACCAGCATCTCAGAGAGTTCTTCCCGTATCCGCTCAGCAACACGCTGCATCCGCGTCTTGGAAACCACTGTAAAACTCTTCCTCCAGTTTGCGTATTCGTTTGATCTGGCGTTAAGCTACCGCCACTTTTTCCACCGTGTAGCTTTCCAGGATATCACCGATCTGGAAAGCATCGAAGCCCTTGATGCTGAGGCCGCATTCGAAGCCGGCGCGCACCTCGCGCACATCGTCCTGTTCGTGCTTCAGCGAAGCCACGCTGCCTTCAAAAACAGACTGTCCACCGCGAAGGACACGGATGCGAGCGTTGCGGCGCACCTCTCCGTCCACCACACGGCAGCCGGCGACATTGCCGACCTTCTTGATGTGGAAGATCTGCCGCACCTCAGCGTGCCCGATCACGGTCTCTTTTTCTTCAGGCTCCAGCATGCCTTTGAGCGCTTTTTCGATGTCCTCAGTCAGCCTGTAAATAATATCATACAGACGGATCGAGACACCTTCCGCTTCAGCAAGGCGGCGGGCGGCGCTGTCGGCCTGGACGTTAAAGCCGATCACGATGGCGTCCGAAGCGGAGGCCAGCATGATATCGCTCTCGCCGATGTTGCCTGTTTCGGCGTGCAGGATGTTGATCTTGATATCGCCCTCGCTCATTTCATTGAGCGAGTTGATGATTGGCTCGAGGGAACCCTGGACATCTGCACGGATGATCAGCCGCAGTTCGCGCACCTCGCCGGCCTGGAAGCGGTCGAATAACTGCTCCAGGCTGGTTACGGATTTCGCTGCAGCCGGGGCGTTCTGCTGGGCCTGGATACGGGCCTCAATTTTCTCGCGCGCCTCGCGCTCCGAGGAGACGACCTGGAAGAGGTCACCGGCCTGAGGCACATCGTTAAGGCCCATGACCGAAACCGGAGTAGACGGGCCGGCCTTGCGGATCTTGCGCCCGCGGAAGTCAAACATCGCCCGCAGGCGGCCATAAGTGTTGCCAACCAGCACGACATCGCCCACATTCAGGGTTCCGTTCTGCACCAGCAGGGTGGCCACCACGCCTCTTGCCCGGTCTCGTTCCGCTTCGATCACTGTACCGATACATCTCCCGCGCGGGTTGGCGCGAATGTTGAGCCCTTCGGCGACCAGCACGATCGCCTCCAGGAGGTCATCCAGCCCCTGCTTCTGCTTGGCGGAAATTGGAACGACAATGGTGTCGCCGTCCCACTCATCCGGTACCAGGCCTATCTCGGCAAGCTGCTGTTTCACGCGGTCAGGATCGGCGCCGGACCGGTCGATCTTGTTCATGGCCACGATGATCGGCACCTTTGCCGCTCTGGCGTGGGCTGCAGCTTCTTTCGTTTGCGGCATCACGCCGTCATCAGCGGCAACCACCAGGATCACCAGGTCGGCGCCCTGTGCGCCGCGTGCGCGCATGGCGGTGAAGGCAGCGTGGCCGGGCGTGTCCAGGAAGGTGATCGTACGACCGTTGTGTTCCGCCTGGTAGGCCCCGATGTGCTGCGTGATTCCACCGGCCTCTCCACCAGCCACGTTGGTATGGCGGATGGCGTCGAGCAAGGTGGTTTTGCCGTGGTCGACATGCCCCAGAATGGTAACAACGGGGGGCCGGGTTTCCAGTTCAGCCGGGTCTTCTTCTTCAATCACGCGCCGCCACAGAGGTATTTCCCCTTGATCTTCTTCCTCATCCGCTTCTGGTGTTTCGAGGGTGACCTCGTAACCCATCTCAGCGGCCACGATGGCGGCTGTGTCAAAATCGATCTGCTGGTTAATGTTCGCCATTACCCCATTGGCCATCAGTGTCTTGATAATTTCGATGGGGCTGGCGTCCATCGTTTTTGCCAGGTCCCGGACGGTAATCGTTCCCGGGAGTTCTATGGTTCGAGTTTGTCCATTCTCGCTCATTCGGCACCTCCTTCATTAATTTCCCGAATACTGCATGTGCCCCGCGAGCGGAATAGACTGCTAACCGCTACATCATTTCAGAAAGCCGCTTGAGCATTTCGTCTGTACCCGGTAAAGGAAAGTCATTTTCTTTATCGGGTGCACCGGGAAGCGCCTATGCATTGGAGATTTCCTCCTCCGCGCGGCTTGCTTCCGGCAGGTTGGCCATGAAGTCTGTCAGGCGCTGGCGGTCTTCCGCAGACAGCTCAGTCTTCAAGGCGTGCGCAAGCGCTCCCTTTAGCCCACGTTCCCAACATTCCCGGCGGTCGTGCAGGTAAGCCCCACGACCAGCCATTTTGCCTGTTGGGTCAATCAGGACTGCTTCCGGGGTGCGCACAATGCGAATTAGCGAGCGTTTGGGTAGAACGCTGCGACAGCCTACGCAGGTGCGCTGGGGCACATGTTTACGTCGTACAGTTTTTTTCGGCACCCAATTATCTCTAGAGCCAGAACTTCTAGGATTTCCTCGGTACCTTCCGGATGCCGGTCGGGATGGCAGCTAAACCTGAAATGCCACCCCGACCAGGAAAACACCGGATAGGCTTACTCACGAAAACCTACAAATCCCAACTTTCATCCCAATCGTCACCACGTTTGCGCTTCTTCTTCACAACCATGATGTCCTGATCGGGATCGTACTCCATCTCGACGTACTTCTTCTTTTTCTTTCCCTTCTTCTTCGGCTTGCGAGTATCGGTTTCTTCCTCTTCTTCATCGATAAACTCATCGAAACCGATCGCCTCCGGGGGAAGGGAGAAGATTTCATCCAGCAGGTCGGCCTGCTCTTCCATGGTCTCTGTCTCGGCAGCGGCCGCGGGCCCGGCAGCCTCTTCGTCGACTGGCTCAGCGCTGGCTTCAATAACCTCTTCGGGCGCTTCTTCCGTCACCTCTACCGGTTCGGTGGTCTCTTCGACGGCTTCTTCTTCGACCGGAGCCGTTTCGGCCACAGCTTCTGCTGCCGGTTCGGCGGCGGTTTCCACCTCAGCGGGGGCTTCTTCAGCCGGCTGGGCCTCCTGCTCGCGCAGGGTCTGTTCCAACCGGTCGAGGGCTTCTTCGAGTTCCTTCATGCCCTTCGGCCCCATTCCGCTCAGCTTCAGGATGGAATCGGGGTCGGTGCGCATCTGGACCATCAGCTCGCCCACGCTCTGCAGGCCGGCTTCACTGATGACAGCGTAGACCCGGTCGGAAACCTCAAATTCTTCGAGCGGGATGTCGAAGGCTGCTGCAGGAACATTGGCCTGGGCAATGCGCTGGCGCTCCTGTTCGGCCTGTTTTTCGGCCTGCCGCTGGCTCAGCAGCCCGCGCTCAACGCGGTCCACAAAATGGGTCATCACCTGGTACTCTTCCGGAGTTACCGGGCGGCCTTCAGCTTTCTTGGCCAGAATGGCTTCCAGCTGCGGCAGCAGCTCAGCTTCTTCTTCAGCGATCGCTGCATACGACGGATCGTTCTGCACGCGGTAGAGGGCGTCGGTCGCTGCTTCGGGCAGGCTTTTGATATCGATGCGCCAGCCGGTCAGTTTGGCTGCCAGGCGGGCGTTCTGCCCGTCGCGGCCGATTGCCAGGCTGAGCTGGTCTTCAGGCACCACGACTGTGGCCGTCTTGATCCCCTTGCCGTGTTCGTTCAGGTATACACCGGAAACACGGGCCGGGCTGAGCGCTTTGGCGATGTAGACGGCCGGATCTGGGCTCCATTCGATGACGTCAATTTTCTCATCGTTGAGCTCACGGACGATGGCCTGGATGCGGACGCCGCGAATACCCACACAGGCGCCAACCGGGTCGACGCCCGGCTGCAGCGCGGCGACAGCCACCTTGGAGCGCTGGCCGGGTTCGCGTGCGATGGAGCGAATTTCGACCATGCCGTGATAGATTTCAGGTACTTCGTTCTCCAGCAGGCGGCGCAAGAAGTTGCGGTGTGCGCGCGAAAGAATAATTTGCGGGCCGCGGGTGGTAATTTTTACCTCGAGCAGCAGGGCGCGCACCCGGTCGTGCACCCGGAAGCGCTCTCCCTGGATCTGCTGGTTGCGCGGCATGATGCCTTCGGCCTTCATGTCAAGCCCCAGGGTCACGCCCTGAGAGTTGACGGCCTGCACCACACCGCTGACGATCTCGCCCAGCTGCTTGCTGTAGTGGTTAAACTGGGCATCCCGCTCTGCCTCACGAATGCGCTGCTGGATCACCTGGCGCGCGGTCTGGGCAGCCACCCGTCCGAAGTTGCGGGGGGTGGTCTCCACCACGACCATGCTGCCAATTTCCGCCTCGGGATCCACTTTCTGCGCTTCGCGCAGAGAGACCTCGGTGCGCGGATCCTGAACAGTCTCCACCACCTCTTTCTCGGCGTAGATCACGACACGGCCAGATTCCGGATCAATTTTGGCTTCAACGTGCTGCGCATTGGACGCATTCACTGCCCGGCGGTAAGCGGAAACCATAGCGGCTTCCAGCGCTTCCATGATGACTTCTTTGGGCAGCTGCTTGTCTTCCAGTACTTCGTTGAAGGCCAGAGTAAACTCGTTCTTCATTCCTTCACTGTCTCCACCTGGAGTTCTTACGGATACCTCTTATAAGTAAAAAAGTGGGGGCTGCCCACTTTTCGACGGAACGCTACCCCGGCCAACGCTGGCCGGGCAAAAAGAATTTTAACATGGATTGCAGCCTCGCGCAAGGTCTGAAAGTTAATGTTCAGCAATATAAAATTAATGGTTTCACCCTGAAGGGTCAAGTTTTTTTTCCATTCGCCATGATGGCTCGTGTACTTCGCGGCGTTTTCCCAGGTGGTCGATATAGGACCAGCGGCCAGCCTCCCGGGCAACGATCCGGTAGCCGTAGCGCCGGTACAGGCGAATTGCTTCTTCATTTTCTCTGCTTACGTTCAGGGTGACCCATTTGAAACCGCGCTGGGCCAGTTCGCGCTCGGCGGCCGCCATGATGCGCGTTCCCAGGCCCATGCGGCGGTAGTTCTGGCGGATGCGAAAGCCGTAAATATAAGCCCGGCTTTCTCCATTGGCCAGCTCGTGCCGGGCGCTGTTCAACTGCACAAACAACTGGCCGATTACCCCTACACCATCCAGAAACGCCACCCACATGATGGCATTCCCCCGGCGGGTGCTTTCGTAGATTTCGCGATACAGGCGGCGGAAATGGATAAACTCGCCATCCCATTCGAGCCCCGGCAGGTCTTCCTCGCGCAGATGGCGGATAGTTACCCGCTGCAGCAGGCTGTCTGGAGCCGTATCGGAGCTGGGATACCCTTGCTGGGGTTCATGTTCCACGGTGTTCGTCCTGTTTCTCCGGCTGGTACCGGGCGATCAGCTCCTGCAGCAGTGCCTGCTCCTCTTCAACGGAATTGATCTCTCCGTTCAACCAGCCGCTGCGCAGCCTCTCCAGGATTTCCCGGTATGCCGGCCCGGGAGGCAGGCCCAGTTTTTTCAAATCGTTTCCGTTTACAGTTGGGGTGATCTTCCGCCATTGGGTGGTGAAGGTTTGCAGCAGCTTGCGCAGGTGAATGTCGGAAGTGGCCAGATACACCACGAAGCGGGAAAGAGCGGGGACGTCTTCCAGACGCTTCACCACTTCCGAAGGAGCTGATTCGGCGAGCTGCGGCAGATCACGCCACAGAGCACAGGCGGCGCTCACAGCGCTGGTCAGATCGACGGGCATTTTAAGGCGCGCACAGATTTGCTGCGCATCCTCCTCGGAATGGCGCAGAAGCCAGAGCCCATACGCCAGATCCTGTTTCAGGCTGCCTTTGTATTCGCCGAGTTCCCAGTCCGGGTCTGGCTGCTTGGCGGACAGGACTTCGAAGCGCGACTGCAGCCAGTGATCCCACGTAAGCTGGGGGTGGATCGCAGCCAGCAGCCCCAGCTCATTCAGGCGGGTGAGAATTTGCGCTGCGCGCTGCTCGGCCAGGATGTGGTTCAGCTCGTGCCGTATGCGATCGCCGGACACTCTGTTCAACAGGGGGCGGGCTTCCAGGAGCAACTCCAGGGTGCGCTTTTCAATCTGAAAATCGAAGCGCTGCTCAAAGCGTACCGCACGCAGCATGCGTGTCGGATCGTCCACGAAGGAAAGTGAATGCAGCACCCGCACCAGGCCGTGGCGCAGATCATTCAGCCCGCCCCAGTAGTCGTGCAGGTCTCCATAATGGCTGCCGTCCAGACGGATTGCCAGGGTGTTAATGGTGAAATCTCGCCGGTGGAGGTCCAGTTTAATGCTGCCGCGTTCCACCGTCGGCAGAGCGGTGGGATAGCGGTAGAACTCTGTGCGGGCGCTGATCAGGTCAATCGTGCGCAGGCCGCAGTCGGTCACCAGCCTGCTCCCGGCCGCAGGGGCCTGCTCGGGTTCTTCTGGCTGCGCTGCGTCGCACAGGCGTATAACCTGATCTTCGATGTGAATCTCAGCCGGCAGATGCCATTTGGCTGTGCCGAAGCGCGCGTGCGTTGTGACCCGGCCGCCAAAACGTTCAGCCAATCCGCGCGCCAGTGCAGGGGCATCGCCTTCGACTACCAGATCGAAATCCAGGCTGGGTTTATCGAGCAGCAGGTCGCGCACAAAGCCCCCGACGATGAACAGTGCGGTTTGCTGGCGTGTGGCTTCTTCCGCTATAGCCTGCAGCAGGGCAAGGCGGTGAGATGGGAGCGCGGCCCGGATGCGGCTGGCCAGATTCTGGCGGCCGGGGGTGGGAGCACGCGGCGCCAGCGTCTTGAGCAGGTCGGTGCGGGTGACGATGCCGATCACCTCGCCGCTCTCCGGGTGGACCACCGGCACCTGCCCCCACCCGCTGTCGGTCATCACGCGCTGCAGGTGTTCGATCGAGTCGTCCGGGCGCACGACCACTTCGCCGGCGTCCATCAGGCTGGTGACCGGGAGATTCAACTTATGCGAAAGCGCCCGGTCGACCGCCCGGCGGGTCAGCAGGCCGATCACCTTTCCATCTGAAACGACCGGGTAGCCCTCATGGCCATAGCGGCGCATCCGCTGCGCTGCTTCTTCGACGGTGGTGTCGGGAGAGAGCACCTGCGGTCCGCGGGACATCAACTGGGCGACGGTGATGGCAGGGCGGACGTGTTCGGGCAGGATGCCGATCAGCTCAGTGGCTACATTTTCCAGCTCCCGGCCGCGGATCAGGCCGGCAGCGGCCCGTTCGTGTCCCCCGCCGCCAAAATGGGCGACGATGTTGGCCACATCGATCTGGTCGCTGTTCGAGCGGGCGATCATCTGCACCCCGCCGCGCGTTTTTACCAGGAGGAAGAGGGCGTCCGGGTCGAAAAAGTCGCGCATTTTGTGCGCCAGGCTGGAGAGCTCTTCATCCAGATCCGAGGCATCGCCGCGGGCGATGACAATGGTGTGCCCGTGGATGTGGTAATGCTCGCTGCTCTCCAGCAGGGCGGTGTAGAGCGCCATCTGCCCGGCCGAAAGGGGATGGTTAAGGAAGTTGTTGGCGACTTCCAGGCTGGCTCCGTGTTCGAGCAGATAGGCAGCAGCACGCAGGTCGCGGGGTGTGGTGCGGGTGTACGTCAGCGAACCCGTGTCTTCGTAAATTCCCAGCAAAAGCAGGGTGGCCTGGATGGGCGTCAGGTTCCCATTCTGTTCGCGCAGCGATTCCACCAGCAGCGTGGTGGTTGCACCGATTTCCACGGTGGTGATATCCCAGTTGGAGGGAGGGTTTTCACGGATGGGGTGGTGGTCGATCACGGTTACCGGCGTATCGGGCGTCATCCCCTTGATGGTCACCAGAGATTGGGTATCCACCAGCGTGACCCCTGCGATTGGGCTGCCCTCCAGGTCGCGCGGATCGACAAAGGGGAGTTCCGGGCCGTAGACGGTGAGGAAGGCGCGCACATTGCGGTTCATCCGCCGGGGCAGGACGGGAACCTTATAATCATCCAGCAAGTATGCACCCAGCAGAGAAGCGAGTGCATCGAAATCGGCCTGCTCGTGAGTGAGAATGATCTGCATCGCGCCTTCCACCCTCCGAGTATTGTACTCCATGATGACTGGCTGGCGAAAAAACGCGTGAATAACTGGCCGGCGAGCCGGAGGGGTGGAATGGTCAAACGATCGGTTGGGATAGGAGAGCGGGTTACAGCACGTGGCGGATGGCGAGGAAGTTGTCGAATTCTTCCCGGGTGGGGAGTGATGGCAGGGCGCCCTGGCGTGTGACCGCCAGCGCTCCGGCCGCCGACCCCCAGACGGCGGCCCGGGCAGGAGTCAGCCCGCGCAGGATGCCGGCCGCAAAACCGCCCATAAACGCGTCGCCGGCGGCGGTCGTATCGACAGCCTCTACAGAAAAGGCCGGGATGTACTGCTCACCCGACTCGTCGGCGGTGTAAGCACCTTCTTCGCCCAGCGTGACGATCACCCGGTTTACACCGCTCGAGCGCAGCTTTTCGACGCCATCCTGTACGGATGGACTGCCGGTGAGGAGCTCCAGCTCGTGCTGGTTGGGGACCAGATAATCGATGGAGGCCAGCAGCTCCGGGTCGAGCTCGCGCGCTGGGGCCGGGTTGAGGATCACCTGCATTCCGTGCTCGTGCGCCGCTGCGACGGCCTGCCGCACGGTTTCGAGGGGGATCTCGAGCTGCAGTAACAGCAGGCTGGCGTTCGCAAATGCTGGCCGGGCGCTGCGAATGTCGTCTGGCGAGAGGCAGCCGTTCGCTCCGGGGACAACCACAATATTGTTCTGGCCGGCGTCATCGACGGTGATGAGGGCGACGCCGGTGGGCTTATCCGGATCGCGCAGCAGGAAGGTGGTATCGATGCCTTCCCGCTCGACGATGGCCGCCATCTCATCGCCGAAAGCATCGCTGCCTACCCGCCCGATCATGCATACGTTACTACCCAGGCGAGCCGCAGCGACGGCCTGGTTGGCCCCCTTCCCCCCTGGAAATGTGTGGAACGCTGTTCCCAGAATGGTCTCACCGACCCTGGGGTGACGGGGAGCGCGCACCACCAGGTCCATATTCAGGCTGCCAACCACGAGTATTCCACCGGCGGAGAGATGTGAGGCCATAAGTTCCTCCCCTCAAAAGCAAACGAAAGCCTGCCGGGCAAACGTTTGCGCAAACGATTACGCTGCTGTGATGTTAGCATGTTGTGAAAAGATTGTCAATTCCCAGATTTTTTGTATTTTTTTTATTTATGGACCGCTTAAGTGCGAAAAAATGTGCTATCATATAAGCCCAACTGTAACACCAGGTTAAAATCTGCGTTCCTATTTTTAACCGTTCCTCCCTATCCCATTTCTACCCTCAGGTCCCGGCTTTGGAGATGCGCGCATGAGCATGATTCGTGTCCTCCTCGTAGATGATCATCCCGTCGTCCGTCTAGGGATCCGCCATTTACTGGAAGGACAACCAGACATCGTTGTTGTCGGTGAAGCAGGAGATGGCTTCGAGGCCATGGACATGGTCAAAAAGCTGTCCCCTGATGTTCTGCTTCTGGATATGGAAATGCCGGGCATGAACGGGTATGATGTGGTTAACCAATTGAAGGCGGAAGGTATTTCGATCCCCATCCTGGTATTAAGCGCCTACGATGACCGCCAGTATATTCAGGAGCTGCTGCGCAGCGGGGCCTCTGGCTATCTGGTGAAAGAGGAGCTGCCTGAAACGCTGATCGAAGCCGTGCGCGGCGTCGCACGCGGCGAGCGCGGGTGGGTCAGCCGCCGGGTGGCGGTGCAGATGACCAACTGGATGATGAAGAGCGGCGAGGAGATTCAAAAGCTCACCGCACGCGAGGTAGACGTCATCAAAGGGGTCGTCGCCGGAAAGACCAATCAGGAAATCGGCTTTCAACTGGACATCAGTGAAAAGACCGTGGAAAAACATCTGCGCAGCGTTTTCCACAAGCTGCAGGTGACCTCCCGGGTGGAGGCGGCCGTGCGCGCTGTGCAGGCCGGGCTGGTCCCTCCTGCCGGAGAGAACGGTTCTTCATCTACGACTTCAGCGTCCTGATATCGACAGGGCGGCATGTGAACAGGCGCGGTATATTCAGGCCCGCGCCTGTTTTCTTGAGTACAATCGAGGCGGGTCCGGTGTGTGGCCATGCCTGCGGCCCGCCCTCAACGACGATCAATGTTCTGGAGGAAAAATGAGCTTACATGACGAAATCTTCGAGCAGCCTGCAGTACTGCAGCGTGTGATCGATGAAGCGCTGCCCGCTGTTGATGAAGCCGCCCGTATGATCCGGGAATCGGACACGCAGTACATTTTCCTGGCCGCCCGGGGGACTTCGGATAACGCTGCTCGATATGCGAACTACCTGTTCGGTATTCGCAACGGTCTGCCCGTCGCTCTGGCGACCCCCTCTCTGTTCTCTCTGTACCGGCAGCCGCCTTCTCTAAAAGGTGCTGCGGTGATCGGCATATCCCAGTCGGGCCGGTCGCCCGATATCGTCAGCGTGCTGGAGGAAAGTAAGAGGCAGGGCCGGCCGACTCTGGCGATCACGAACGCACCGGATTCGCCGCTGGCGCAGGCCGCCGGTCACGTTATCGACATCCTGGCCGGCACGGAGGCTGCCGTGGCGGCTACCAAGACCTACACGGCCCAGCTCCTGATCCTGGCGATGCTTTCGACACGCCTGGCGGGTGACCAGGCAGCCATGGATGAACTGCGTGCGCTGCCGGCGTGGGTGGAGGAGGCGCTGAAACTGGATGCACACATCGAGCAGGTCTGTCAGCGCTACCGCTACATGGAACAGTGCGTGGTTCTGGGGCGCGGCTACAATTACGCCACCGCTTTTGAATGGTCGCTGAAAATTAAGGAACTCACCTATACCATTGCCGAGCCCTACTCGCCGGCCGACTTCAAGCACGGGCCCATGGCGATCATCGATCGCGGCTTCCCGGTCCTGGCGGTGGCTGCTGATGGGCCGGTGAGCGCCAGCTTTATTGAATTCCTGAGCTCGCTCAAACAGGAGCGCCAGGCAGAAATTGTAATGATCGCCAACCACGCCGCCGCCCTCGACCTGGGGCGGGTTGCGCTGCCGTTCCCGGCCGAAGTACCCGAATGGCTTTCGCCCCTGGTGGCGATTGTGCCGGGGCAGTTGTTCTGCTATCATCTGACGCGCATTAAAGGGCTGGACCCCGACCGGCCGCGCGGGCTGACCAAGGTCACAGAAACGCAGTGAGGGAAGCAGGAAACAGGCTTCCGAGAACAGGATGCAGCGGAGTGATCTCCGCTGCATTTATTCTTTAAATGCTATTGACAGCCCAGAATTCTTATGCTAAATTATTCAAAACGATTGCGCAAACGATTGCGCAATCGTTTGTCGGCAGAATTTCCTTCATTACCTGATCCGTCTCCGGATCGCCCAGCCGAGGCTCCACATGGAGGGTGTTTATGGCCACCATGCGCGATGTCGCTGAACATGCCGGTGTGTCCGTTACCACGGTCTCTCACTATATCAATAAAACGCGCCGGGTCAGCGATGAACTGCAGATGCGAATTTCTGCCGCCATGGAAGCGCTCAACTACCAGCCAAATGCCCTCGCACGCAGCCTGCGGCGCAAAATTACACATTCCCTGGGCATCATTATTCCCGACAGCGCCAACCCATTTTTTGCCGAAGTCGCACGGGGGATCGAAGACGCCAGCTTCGAACAGGATTACAACGTTTTTCTGTGCAATACGGACGGCAACCCGAAGAAAGAATTGATTTATGCCAATGTGCTGGTCGAGAAGCAGGTCGATGGGATTCTGTTCGTGGCCTCCGCAGGCACTGCCCACGACCTGATGAGAACCCTGGCCCAGCGCAAGATCCCGCTCGTCCTCGTAGACCGTGACCTGCCGGATGTAGAGGCCGATTCTGTCCTGGTGAACAACCGGTTGGGAGGCTACCAGGCCACCCGGCATCTGATCGACCTCGGGCACCGGCGCATCGGCTGCATCGCCGGCCCTTCAGACCTGACCCCCAGCGCGGAGCGCGTGACAGGCTATCGTCAGGCCCTGGCTGAATGCAGTATCCCCATAGATGAATCCCTGATCGTCAAGGGCTCCTTTCACTACCAGAGCGGCTTTGAAGCTGCGCAGAAGCTGCTTTCACTGCCCGAACCGCCCACGGCAATTTTTGCCTGCAACGATCTGATGGCGGTCGGCGCCATCAGCGCAGCGATTAAATCCGGACGCAGCGTTCCCGGGCAGCTTTCCGTGGTCGGTTTCGACGATATCCAGCTCGCCTCATATGTCAATCCCCCGCTGACAACCGTAGCACAGCCGACGTACGATGTCGGTATGCTGGCAGCGAAACTGTTGATGGAGCGGCTGCAGGACCGCGATCTGCCGCCGCGCCGGCAGTACCTGGAGACGCAGCTGGTGATCCGTGAGTCGACCGCCGCCGTGGACGTGCCCGCATGAGTGATCCAGTGCTGAGTTTATCCGTCTGTATACTGGAAGTTCAGCGATCTACAAGGGGGGCCGAAAGGAGGTGCCTTCGTTCATCATACGAGTCAGCCAGCAGCCAGCCAGCAGTTTTAAATCCTTCAACTGCCGGGTCGTTGAGAGACTGCTCGCGGCCCTGCCAGACCTGGACATAAGGAAAAGGAGAAGGGATTAATGAGCGCTATTGGGCCGATGAAAAAAGTTTCTGGTTGGGTGATCATCCTGACCATTCTGATTATTGCCAGCGTCATCGCGGGCTGCGCACAAACGCCTCCCGCCTCACCTCCAGAAGAACCCGCTTCGGAAACCGGAGGAGAAACCGCCCCAGAAGCCGGGGAGGGTCAGGAAACTGGATCCCAGACACCGGTCACCATCGATCTGTGGACTGAGTTTACAGCCGGAGGGGAAGCCACGGGGATCGAGGAACTGATTAACACCTGGAACAGCAAAAACAACGGTATCACCATTAACCACCGGCCGATCGGCAACGAGGAATTTTTCACGGTCGTCCGCACCGGGTTGGCGGGCGGTGAACCACCGGACCTGCTCCAGTTTGAGGGCTACCAGCAGACGCGCGACTTTGCTGCCGCAGGTCAGTTGATGGACCTGACCGATGTATGGAACAAGCACAAAGACCGCTTTGCCCTGCAGGAAGCCGGTGAATACTCCTGCACCTATGAGGACGGCGTTTACTGCCTGCCCTACACGTTCCTGACCGGCTGGCAGATCTACTACAACCCCAATATTCTGACCGAGCATAATATCGAGGTTCCCACCACGATGGAAGAGTTCCTTGCCGCAGCTGAGACTCTCAAAGCTGCCGGAGTCACCCCTATCGCGCTGGGCAACAAAGACGGCTGGCCGGGTGAACACTGGTGGATGGCCTTCCTGGTGCAGCGCTGCGGCGTCGACAAGGTCTACCAGGCGATCCGCGGAGAAGGGGCTTCATTCACCGATGAATGCTTTGTGCAGTCCGCTGCAGACCTGAAGAACCTTGCCGACAGCGGATACCTCAGCCTGGGCGCCGTAAGCGATGACTACGGCACGGCACAGGCCGTCTTCCTCTCGGGGCAGGCTGCTTTCTTCCAGACAGGAAGCTGGTTCGCCTCGGGCTGGGAGCAGGATCCTCCGCCATTTGAGGTTGGTATTATGCCCTTCCCGCGCTGGGAGGACACGGAGTTCACCGGTGATGTGATCGGGGCTGTCACGCACACGTTCGGCATCCCTGCCAACTCCGACGCCAGGGATGCCGCACTGCAGGTGCTGGAATGGCTGGCCTCCGATGAAGCGGCTGAAATCTGGGCCAAGAACGGCAACTCGGTCATGGTGGCCGGCGCAGTGGAAGCTGCTGCTCCGCAGGTAATCAAGGACATCTGGGCGAAGGTCCAGGAAGCGGATGATTCACTGCCCTGGATTGAGAACGAGCTGCCGCCCGGTGTCGGTGAAGACAAGGTCTACAACGGCACTGTGGCTCTCATCGGCGGGACGATGACCCCTGAAGAGTTCGTGCAGTCCATTCAAGACGCCCTGGAGGAAGCGCGCCAGTAAAGCGTCATATAAAAGGGGCAGCCTGACCTGGTCGGGCTGCCCCTTCGTGTAATACGTTATGCGCCGGTTTTCAAGCAGCAGTGTTATCAAATATAGAACCGGACGGGGGAAGATCGATAACCTGGTTTGATGGAGCAGATCGATTCGAAACCGGCTGAGATGTTTATGGAGGTGCGATGAGAGTGTCACCCGCCGTACAGGAAACTGCGACTTCATCACCAGTAGCTCACTCTGCGGCGCAGTCCAGCCTGCTGTACAGGGGCAGGGCCTGGATTCTGGCCATACCCTTTCTGGCCCCTGCGATCATTTTTTACACGCTGTTTCTGATCGTCCCACTGGTCGGAACACTGCTGCTCAGCCTGACCGAATGGAGCGGCTTTAATTTTGCGGATATCCGCTTTGTGGGATTGGAAAACTTCAGACTGATGGGCCGGGATGAGATATTCTGGCTCTCGCTGCGTCACAACCTGATCTTTCTGGGAGGCGCAGTAGCATTGAAAACCACGGTTGCGCTGGCCCTGGCGCTGGCCCTCGAACAGCGGATCCCTTTCACTAACCTGTTCCGGGGTGTGTTTCTCATGCCCACCGTGATCTCGCTGGTGGTGGTCGGGGTGGTCTTCCGCCTGGCGCTCAGCCCTTCCCTGGGTCTGATCAATCCTTTTCTGCAGGCTGTCGGCCTGGGGAGATTCGCGGGCGATTTTCTGGGGAATCCCAACCGCGCGCTGCCGATCTTAATCCTGATCGATACCTGGCACGGATTTGGCCTGTATATGTTCCTGTTTATTGCCCGACTGGCGGCGATCAACTATGAACTGCATGAAGCTGCTTTCGTAGACGGCGCCAATCTGATCCAGGATATTCGCCACATCACGCTGCCGCTGATGAAAGGTACATTGATGATGGTGCTGCTGCTGGCCGCAATCGACAGCCTTAAGCTGTTCGCCACGGTCTATGTCATGACCAAAGGGGGGCCGGGGCACAGCACCGAGGTGCTGTCGACCTGGGCTTATTTCCAGGCCTTCACAGCCAACAAAGTCGGCTATGGCAGTGCGATCCTGGTGGTTTTGCTGTTAATCACTTTCGTGCTTGCCTACCTGCAGGTAACACGTTTCCAACCTCGAGAAGAAGATTAGCCAGGAGGGACGGATGCGGCGCACAAAAATTTTACAGATGGCTCTTCTCTATCCGGTGTTCCTGGTGCTTTCGATTTCCATCCTCTACCCGCTGGCCTGGATGGTGTACAGCTCTTTGAAGAGCGACACGGATATCTTCGCCGATGTTTTCGCACTGCCGAAGACGCTGTATCTGGACAATTATCTGACGATCTTTACCACCGGTGGGATGGATATCTTCTTCAGGAACAGTCTGGTGGTCTCGATTGCATCGGTGGCCGGTCTGCTGTTGTTTTCCTCCATGGCGGCTTATGCCTTTGCCACCTTCGAATTTCGGGGGAAAACAGTGCTGTACCTGTTTATTCTCATCGGTCTGATGGTCCCGGCACAGGCCCTGATCATCTCGGGTTTCAAATGGATGTCGATCCTGAAGTTGATCAGCAAGCACTGGGCTTTGATCTTCACCTATTTCGGCTGGTCCTCCTTTGGGATCATGGTGCTGCGCAATTTCTTCCAGTCTGTCCCCCGTGAGGTGAAAGATGCTGCTTTGATCGACGGCGCCGGTCACTGGCAGATGTTCACCCAGATCATGCTGCCCCTGGCGCGCCCGTCGATTGCCACGATCGCCATCTTTTACTTCATGTGGATCTGGAATGACTTTATCTATCCTCTGGTCTACATGCAGGATCAGACGAAATACACCGTGCCCCTGGGGATCCTGTTTCTGAACGGGAAATACATCATCAACTGGGGCATGCAGATGGCCGGCCTTTCGGTGGCAACCATTCCACCGCTGATCATCTATCTGATCTTTCAGAAGCAGTTCATTCGCGGCATCCTGGCTGGCGCTTTGAAAGGTTGAGCACAGCTATTTGTACGGACTCACCGCCCGGTTCTCTGCGCGCGGCTGCAAGCTGTTCGTATTGACAAATCAAACACTGGTTCAATTGTGGAGGAATATTTATGCCTGAATTCCCCTGGTCCCGGCTGCCCTTAAGCGGCGACCATTTCCGCTCCGCCCCCCGCGAGTACGGTATTCTTCCCTTCTGGTTCCTGAACGGCGAGCTGGACCCCGATGAAATGCGCTACCAGCTGCGTGAGTTCCGCGAGAAGGGCATGCCCGGGATCATCCTGCACGGGCGCTACGGCCTGGAAATGCCTTACATCGGAGAGAAATATCTGCAGCGCATCCGCTTCGCAGTGGAAGAGGCGGAGAAGCTTGGCCTGCACACCTGGATTTACGATGAAATGAACTGGCCAAGCGGCACGGCCGATCACCGCGTGCTCAAAGAGCGGCCCGATCTGGCCCAGCCCTACCTGGAGTGCATCAGTCTGACCGTGCGCGGGCCGTGGTTTACCTACCTGACCGGTGCCGACAGCCGCTACCTGGATTTTGAGCGCTCCACCCCGGTAGCCGCCTTCGCGCTGGGCAGCGACGGTCAGGTGATTGACCTCACCCCGAATCTGTCGTTCACGAACGTGATCCCCTGGGAAGCTCCGGCGGGCAACTGGCGGCTGCTGTACATTGTGGAAAAGAAGGCCGATTATTACATCGACGCCCTGAACCCGGAGTCGACGCGCGAGTTCCTGCGCCTCGGGTACGAGCCGTATGCCAGAGCGGTGGGGGAGAAGATGACCCGCCCGATGGTGGGTTTTTATACCGACGAGCCCGCCATGCACTACTTCCTCACCGGCGGCGACAACCCGGTAGTGCCCTGGACGAAAGACATGTTCCGGCGTTTCAAGGAACGCAACGGTTACAACCTGCGCCTGCGTCTGCCGGATCTATTCTTCGATGTCAGCCCGGACAGCGCCCGGGTGCGCCATGATTTCTACGAGACTCTGACCGAGTTTTACAGCGACGCGTTCTACCGCCAGATCCATGAGTGGTGTCAGGAACACGACGTGCTCTTCACCGGTCACCTTCTGTACGAAGAGTGGCTGCGCCGCATGGTGCGCGTGGAAGGAAACCTGTTCAAACACTACCGTCACATGGACGTGATCGGTGTGGACCACCTGTACCCGATCGTCGGCAGCCAGGACCGGCCTGACGAGCATGTGGCCATGAAAGTGGGCAGCTCCGCTGCGCACCAGCTGGGGAGCGAGCGGCTGCTGTGCGAATCCTTCGGCGGGATTTTCATGGACGCCACCATGCAGCGCATGAAATGGATCGCCGACTGGGAGTACGTCCTGGGGGTCAACCTGCTCAATCCCCACGGGTTCCACTACACCCTGGAAGGGCCTCGCAAGCGTGACTGGCCTCCGTCGATGTTCTACCAGTACCCCTGGTGGCATTACTATCAGGGATTCTCGGACTACATCAGCCGTCTGAGCTATATGCTCACTGGCGGCAGGCACGTGGCCCGTGCGGCGGTGATCTGGCCGATCCACTCGGTCTTCGCCACATATACCCCGCAGGCCCGCAGCCAGGTTTTCAACCGCACCGAATTTGATTTCAATGCCCTCACCGATATGCTGCTGCGGGTGCACTACGACTTCGACTATCTGGATGAAGATATGCTGGCGGAGGCGGAGATCAGCGGCGGCAGCATCGTCGTGGGTGAAGAAGATTATCCGCTGCTGGTACTGCCGCCGATGCCGTATATCAAGCTCAGCACGCTGGAGCGCATGGAGCAGTTCGTCGCTGGTGGGGGGCGCGTGCTGGGTATGATCATCCTGCCCACGCAGGCTTTCGGTCCGGATGGGCTGGTGGATATCTCCGGCCGGGTGCAGGCATTGTTTGGCGTTGATCCATGCCAGATTCTGGAAACGTATACCCGGTACACAGGGGTCGACCTGTTCGACTGCGAGCATAAAGGCGGCGGAAAGACGACTTTTCTGCACAGCTACGCGCTGGCGCGCCAGCTCCCGCTGCGGCTGCAGAAAGAAGTTGGCACACCGGGGATTCCGGAACACCCGAATTTTGTGATCGAGCCGGAAGGCGATTCGGCCCGCTATTACTTCGTTTCGGAAGACGGCAGGCGGCAGGACATCACAGACGAGGTGCGGGAAGAGCGCCAGATCGTGACGAATAAGCTGCGCCACGCCCTGAACGGTCTGGTCGCACCGGATGTGGAAATCAGCAGTTCCGAAGTCCTCTACCTGCACCGTGTGCGGGACGGCCAGGATATCTACTTCCTGATCAACTCCACCCACCGCACCCAGGAATCGGAAGTCGTCCTCAATGGAGCCGTGCAGCCCTGGCTCTGGGATCCATCTCGGGGCAGTGAAACGCCGATTACCCCGCTGCGGCTGGTGGACGGGCGTACACATTTCAAGATCGCTCTTCCGCCGGTGGGGTCGGCATTCGTCATTCCCCGCCCGATCCAGGATGGCTGGATCAGCGAGACCAACGTGACCATCGACGCGCTGGATGCCGGCCGTGTGCTGGCCTACGGTACCGCTCCCCGGGGATATATCGTGGTTCAGCGGGAAGGGCGTACGGAGCGCATCGAACAGAACGGCGGAGTTCCGGGCAGCGAGGAGATCCTGGATGAAGGCTGGGAGTTTGAGGCGGAAAGTCCCAACGCTCTGGTGATCGGCGAGTGGCTGGCGGCGGCAGAGAAATCCGGGGAGCCTGTCGAGGCGTATGCTGCCCCGCAGGCGGATACTACCGGGTGGCAGCGCCAGGTCCCGGGAGCATGGTCGTTCCAGCTTCCGGCGGAACCAGAACAGGCTTACCCGATCCCGGTCTGGTACCGCATCCCGTTCCATATCACGGATCTGCCTTCCAGCCTGAGCCTGATCGTCGATGGCTTTGCGGGCGCAGAATGGCAGTTGTATGTCAACGGGCGCGAAGTCACATCTCAACCGCAGCGCAGCCCGTTTGACAGCCAGATGCTTTCACTGGAAATCGGGGACTACATTCAAACGGGTGAAAACCTGGTCGCTGTGCGCCTGGTGCTGCGCGATGCGACGGACGGCATCACCGACCTGCTGAAACTGACCGGGAATTTCCGCCTGGAAGGTAACCGGGAAGCGGGATACAGCATCACTGCCCCACAGCGTGCGATCCGTCCTGCAGCCTGGACGGAGCAGGGGTATCCCTTCTTCTCCGGCCGCGGGGTGTACCGCTGCCGCTTCCAGGCGCCAGACACCGCCGGGCGCCGTATCTTCCTGGAAATCCCCGCTCAGGACGATGTGGTGGAAGTCGTTTTGAACGGCAGGCCGGTTGGAGTCTGCCTGTGGGATCCGTACCGCCTGGAGATCACCGGGGAACTGCAGCAGGGCGAGAACCTGCTGGAACTGCGCTTTGCCAACACATTAATCAACCTGATGGAGGGCACTCCGCGCCCATCCGGCCTGATGGGACCGCCGGTGCTGGTGCCGTACAACCATTTCACTTTCGAACTGTAGGTTTATTTCTGGTTAATAATTGAGGAAGAAGGAGGAAACAGCGATGCCAGTTGTAGATCGAAGGGAATTTGGGGGCCGGTTCAGCGTAACCGAGAACTCCCGGCGTCTCGCCAATTACCGTTATCTGGAAATCCAGATGATGGAAATGCTTGGCGGATGGTCGGCAACCACACCCCAGCTCTCCCACAAAGCGACGTTCGGCTACCATGTGTACGATCACGCACTGGCAGCCGACCAGATCGGCGAGCGCCTGCTGCAGCTTCGTTCGTGGAGGGAGCGCCAGGAGCCGCCGAACGATGACTTTGCCCGCCTGTGTGAGTATGTCTGGAACCTGGATAACCAGGTGGACAGGCTGGTAGCCGTCTACCGGGTGCTCGAACCCCATCTGGTCAGCACCTACGTCTACCATGCCGATGCGACCGACCCGCTCACCGATACGCCGACCGTGCGCCTGCTGCGCCAGCTCGCGGCGATGGGGCAGTCGCACATTGCCTGGGGGCACATGGTCATTGATTCGCTGACCTCCACCGCGGCTGAACGCAAGCGCGCCCTGGAAGTGCAGGCCGAACTCGAGGGGCGCCTGGTGGAGTGCGGCGGGGTGACCGGTAAGGGGATTGAGTCACACTGGCTGGCCTTCCACAGTGTGAAGGCCGATAATGTACCTTCCAAGAAGCGCACCATCCGCAAGAGCGGTGCCTACACCTTCGTCAAGCGCGCGCCTGCGCTCGAACATCCGGTCGTTCAGGAGCCGTTCTGGTTCTCCGGAAGTCGCGAAGACTTCGAGAAACACTACAGCGCTGAAGATGAGTGGTCTATCGAAGGCTTCCGCCACAAGTTCCACCAGCTCCTTTACGGCGAGGTAGAGACGACTGACCGGATGGGAAAAATGCTCGCCGAGTTCCCCGACCTGCCGTGGGAGATGCGCATGGATCTGGCCAATCAGATGTGGGACGAGGCGCGCCACATTGAGATCGTGGCTAAAGCCTGCGAGGAAGAGCTGGGCGCCGAGCTGGGATACGGCCCGTGGCCGCTGGTGTGGTGGTGGATGCAGAACGAGGAAGATCCTCTGCGCCGCATCGCGGTGACCAATGGCTGGGCTGAGTCGAACCTGATGAGCACCCTGCGCATCTGGCGCGAAAAGGCCGAGGAGCGCGGCTACGACCGGATCGTGGAGCTGGCCGACTACCTGCAGGCCGACGAGATGAATCATGTCAAGCTGGTGAACCGCTGGGTGCGCGAGCTGACCGAAGAGGATCCCGTACACCGGGATGATCTGGTGGAGTGGGGCACCAGGGCGGTCCACCGCATTCAGAATTTTTACTCGGGCGGGTACACCGAGGTCGGAGCGGGCAGGAACAGGGTGAAGTTCAGTTTTATCCGCTCCAATGAACTCAGCGATGATGAAGTGGAGTTTGTCGACAACCCCAGCCCCATTATCGGCGAATAAGGTCCGTTAGCCGGCATGAGAGCTGTGAATTGCCCACAGCTCTCATGCCAGATCTCAAGGATGCTGTGTAAAACAGCGAAGGATGCAAAATGAGCGAACAGATGACCGGACGTCAGCGCATGCTGACAGCATTTAGCCTGCGCGAAGCGGACTGCGTGCCCGTCGCCCCGGACCTCTCTGCCATGGTCCCGGTGCGCCTGTCGGGGCGCCCATTTGATGAGATGTTTCTGGACGGCCTGCCGCATCATGGTTACGCTTCCGCCAGCGTAGCCCAGGCTTATGTCGATGCCGTGCGCTACTATGGCATGGACGGGTGGTATATCTACGGCTCGCTTCCGGAGATCATCCCCGAAGAGCGGCAGTGGAAGGAGACCATCCGCCCGCGCCCGGAGGGCGGGCAGATCAAATGCCGCGTGGCGCAGACTCCTTACGGCGAATTGAAGACCGAGACCGTTTATTTCCCGGACGAGCCGCCCTGGGACACAGAAAAACCAATAAAAGACCTGAAGCGAGACTGGCCGCGCCTGCGCTGGATGATGGGGGAGGACGAAAACTGGCAGTGGGCCAGCGAGTTTGTAGACCGCGATCGCATCGGGGAGGACGGCGTCTATTCGGTTTCGATCGGCATCCCCCAGGACTGGTGGTTCTTCCAGCGCCAGGGCGGGTACAACGTGATGTTCTATGAATACATCGACGAAGAAGCCTATATGCAGGAGATCTTCGATTTTTACACCCGCTACGCTCTGGCCCGCCTGCGGGCTGTGGTCAAAGCGCGCCCGGACGAGGTTATGCTGGGTGGATCCGCCTCCAGCCTGAGCGTGAGCAGCCTCAGCAACTTCAAAAAATATGATCTACCCTTTATCCAGGAAGCGGCAAAGATCTGCAAAGAGGCCGGGGTGTTTTCTCACCTTCATGTGTGCGGTAAAGCACGGAAGATCGCCGAACTGGTGGCAGAAGAGACCGATGTGGACGTCATTGAACCGCTCGAAGAGCCGCCCGGAGGTGATGTGGACATTGCAGAGTATAAGAAACGCTACGGCCACCGTATTTGCCTGAAAGGAAACATCAACACCTTTGATTTCATGCTCAACGCTACGCCCAAACAGGTGGAAGAAAAGGCCAAACGGCTGATCGACGACTGTGCCGCCGGGGGTGGCTTTGTGCTCTCCACCGGAGACCAGTGTGGGCGCGATACCCCCGACGCAAACATCTTCAAGCTGGTCGAGGTCGCGCGAACCTACGGCCGGTACCGGTGACAGCCCCATAACAGCGAGGTGACCCAATGGCAGAAACTGTGCGTGCTTATGAAACCCAGCTCGAATTCTCCGGAAAATCCGGCCATGCGGTGGTGGTGGAGTTCGGCAAACCCTGGCGCTTTGTGTTCTGGGACAAGGCGCAGTATGTGGGCTGCGTCGACCTGGGTGAAGGGGTATGGTTTACATCCGAGTGGTGCGAGACCAACAGCCCGAACGACCTGCACTGCTACGAACCGATCATGGACAAGCAGCTCCGCTGGAGCAGGGTGCAGATCCTGGAGTCGGGGCCGGCGCGCGCCCGCGTGAAATGGTCCTATGCTCTGTGCGATATGCGCTACCGCATCTTTCACGGCAACACCCGGGCGGAGGAAATTTACACCATTTACCCGGACGGCGTTGCGGTGCGTGAAGTGGTGCTGTGGCCGGGGACGGAGAGCAATCACGGGGGCAACGCCAACCTGTGGCAGATGGCCGAGTGGATTCTGGTGAACGCAGCCGGTTCAAACCCGCTGGATGTGCTGCGTATGCCCGAGCCTTTTACCCTGCGCAACGGCTGCGGCGAGCAGATCAACGTTCCCTGGCCGCTGCCGGCCAGCGATTTTGAGCCTTTCTGCGATTATTACCCCCAGGTGAAAGACTGGCCGGTGTACGCCGGCAAGGTCAACCTGAAGAACCAGCCTAACCCGTTTATCGTCATTGTCAAGAACCAGGCGATCTTTCCTTTTATCCCCTGTCCGGTGTGTAAAGGCAACCACCCTTATTTCAACCTTTTCCCGGGCAAGAACCTGTATAATGTCTACAAGCACTGGCCAGTCACCGACATGGAAGACTTCATTCAGTGGGTGCCGGCGGGGGATGAGATCGGCAAAGTCGCCACCCACACCTCGTTCGTCGATGTAAATTACGCGCTGCGGCGCAGCCCGGACGATTACATACCCACGCCCGACCAGGGGACGACCTGGCACCTGCTGGTCGGGGCGACTGGTGTGGACACGGACGGCACGGAGCTGGAGGAGCTGGCTCATTCCTACAGCCAGCCGGCGCGCATCGAGATCCAGCGGGACCCCGGGGAGCCGGACGACCTGCACCGCGGGCGGGTGCTGCTCGAGGGCTACGAGTACCCGCTGCGCGCGTACACCTTCCGCAAAACCGGGGAAGATCGCGTGGAGATCACCATGATTCCCACTGCGCCGCAGATCAACCCGGTGTTCCTGATCAACGGGTGGACGTCGGCTAGAGTTCGCATAGTCGTGGACGGCCAGGAGCTTTCAGAGGATGCCTTCACCGCGCAGATCAGCGGGCACGACCTGACTGTCTGGCTGCCGGGGCGCTTCACGAAGGAAACACAGATTCGCTTTTTTGTCTGAAAGGGGACAGCAGTGAACCTATACGGCCAGCAGTGGACCCGCCGGGAACTCGAAGCCCGCCTGGGGCGCCTGGAGCAGGTTGCCGGTGTGCAGCGCTTCCAGTACACAGAAGGCCCGGAGAGGGATGTCGAGCAGATCCGGGTGCGCACCGGTGGCGGGCTGGAGTATCACGTGGTGCCAGCGCGCGGCCTGGACATCTCCCTGGCGGCTTTTGGGGGTGTGCCGCTGAGCTGGCAGTCGCCCAACGGCGAAATGCACCCCGCCTTCTATAATCCGCGCGGCAGCGAATGGCTGCGCACCGCTGCCGGCGGATTATTGATGACCTGCGGACTGACACAGGTCGGTTCGGCTGGCGAAGACCAGGGTGAGGAGCTGGGGCTGCACGGCCGCATTCACCATATTCCTGCCCGTCATGTCGTTGGAGAGGGCCGCTGGGCCGACGACAGCTATGAGATGCGCGTGAGCGGGGTGCTGGAGGAAGTTTCCATTTTTGGTCACCGCCTGCGCCTGACGCGCGAAATCCGCAGCCGTCTGGGGATCAACCGCATTGTGATTCACGACACGGTTGAAAATACAGGCTTTGAACCGGCCCCGCACATGATCTTATATCATTTCAATTTTGGTTTTCCACTGATGAGCGAGTCCACCCGGGTGGAGCTGCCTTCGCGCAGGGTGACGCCCAGAGAGGCGGATACACCGCTCCAGGATCTGGACCGCTGGCAGGCTCCCCAGCCTGGCTTTCAGGAGCGGGTGTATTACCATGAAGACCTGCTCGCCCGGGACGGCTGGACGGAGGCAGCCCTTTATAACCCACAGTTCCCCACTGCCGGCGGGCAGACTATCGCGCTGAGTGTACGCCTGCGCTGGACGGTGAACACCCTGCCGCGTCTGGTGCAGTGGCGCATGCCAGGAGCCGGGGAGTATGTGCTCGGGCTGGAACCGGCCAACTGCTGGGTTGGGGGCCGGGCGGCCGAGCGTGAACTCGGCACGCTGCTCACCCTGCAGCCCGGGGAGCAGCGCGTCTACCAGCTGCTGCTGGAAGTGGAAGCCCTACAGGAGGATGGACGATGAAACGATCGGAGATCAATGAAATCTTACTGGATGCAGATGCGTTTATCCGCCAGCACCAGTTCTACCTGCCTCCTTTTGCCTACTGGACGCCTGCAGAGTGGCGTATGAAAGGGGAGGAGGCCTGTGAAATCGTTGAAAACAGGCTCGGCTGGGATATTACCGACTTCGGGTCGGGCAATTATTCCGAAGTGGGTCTGTTCCTCTTTACCATTCGGAACGGCAGACCGGAAAACCTGAAAACCGGCAAAGGCAAACTATACGCCGAAAAGCTGCTGATCGTCGGTGAGAACCAGGTGACGCCCCTGCACTTTCACTGGAACAAAATGGAAGATATCATCAATCGCGGGGGTGGAAAGCTGGTTATCCAGCTGTATAACGCTACCGAAGACGAAGGCCTGGCTGACAGCGATGTCACAGTCAGCACGGACGGCGTGCGCCGCACAGTGAAAGCCGGCGACGTGATCACGCTGAGCCCCGGTGAGAGCATCACCCTGCCGCCGTACTGCTACCACAAGTTCTGGGCCGAAGAGGGCCGGGTGCTGGCCGGCGAGGTGTCGGTCGTCAACGATGACAGCGCCGATAACCGCTTCCTGGATCCCATCGGGCGTTTTCCGGAGATCGAAGAGGACGAAGAGCCGCTGTACCTGCTGGTGAACGATTATGAGAAATACTATCAGGTGGAAAGGAGATAGCTGCTGAGCGCCGGATAGACTCTCCCCGGCGTTGATGGAAGGCTTTTCTGGGTAATCAACCGGGAAACGCGCAACCAGCCCTCAGGATAAGACCGCCCGGACACCTTGAGGCTCACGGTATAAAGGCCTGCAAGGCGGCATTTCTGCCGATTGTCACGCCTTTAAGGTGACAACAGCTGTGTGGGGTGAATGTTACAATGACCCCGGGTCTATCCTGAGGGAGACTCTTTTAAAAATAAATAACCATCAATGCCGGTAAAAAATTAATTTACAGGAGAGTTAAATGATTACTACAACACTATTTCCAGGACGCTATATTCAGGGACCAGGTGCGCTGAGCACACTGGGTAAGGAATTGAAGCGTTTTGGTCAGAAAGCCTTTGTCATCTGTGACCCCTTCGTTTACAAAACCCTGCTGCCCGGCTTCAAGGACAGCCTGACGAGCGAAGTCGAAGCCTGCATCGAGGCCTTCAACGGAGAGTGTTCGGATGAGGAAGTCGAACGTCTGGCCGCACAGGGTAAAAGCCTGGGCAGCGAGATCATCGTTGGAATCGGCGGCGGGAAGACGCTGGACACCGCCAAGGCGGTCGCGTACACGTTGAAAGTGCCCGTGGCAATCGCCCCGACGATTGCCTCGACCGATGCGCCCTGCAGCGCTCTTTCAGTGATCTATACCCCGGAGGGCGAGTTTAAACGCTACCTGGTGCTACCGAAAAACCCGGATATCGTGCTGGTGGATACCCAGGTGGTGGCGAATGCGCCGGCGCGCTTTCTGGTCTCCGGAATGGGAGACGCCCTGGCAACCTGGTTTGAAGCCTCCTCCGCCCAGAAAAAGTATGCCGCCAACATGACCGGCAACCGCGGTTCGATGACCGCCTATGCGCTTGCCCGCCTGTGCTACGAAACGCTGCTGCAGTACGGTACTCAGGCGAAGGCTGCCTGTGAAGCAAAGGTTGTGGTGCCAGCCCTGGAACACATCGTCGAAGCCAATACCCTGCTCAGCGGTCTGGGCTTTGAGAGCGGCGGCCTGGCTGCGGCTCATGCCATCCACAACGGCCTGACTGTGCTGGAACAGACACATGCCTACTACCACGGCGAAAAGGTGGCCATTGGAACGCTGTCATCGCTCTTCCTGAGCGACCAGGACCCGGATGTCATCGATGAGGTGTACACCTTCTGTGAAGAAGTGGGTCTGCCCACCACGCTGGCGGAAATTGGCCTGGCGGATGTGGCGGACGAAGAACTGATGAAGGTGGCGGCTGCAGCCACTGCAGAAGGGGAGACCATCTACAATGAGCCGTCCCCCATCACCCCTCAGATTGTCTTTGCTGCGATCAAAACAGCCGACGCCGAAGGCCGGCGCCGCAAAGGCATCTAACGATCAGTAAAGAATAAAAAAAGGGCCGCCCGGCAAAGGCGGCCCTTCTCTTTATGATGCAGTTCAGCCCTTATTAGCTGTCTCGCTGGTGAGGGGCAGTTCGATGCTGAAAACGGACCCTTCACCGGGTTTGCTTTCCACGCGGATCTGACCGCTGTGGGCCTCGACGATGCTCTTCACGATCGCCAGGCCCAGTCCGCTGCCGGCTGCAGGGTGGCTGCTGTGGTAAAAGCGTTCGAAGATGCTGGCCAGGTCCCGTGGGGAGATTCCGGGACCTGTGTCGCGCACCCAGATGTGCAGACGGTCATTAACCAGCGCTGCACCGGCCTCCACAGCACCGCCCGGATCCGTGAATTTGATGGCATTGTCCAGCAGGTTTGAGACGGCAATCTCCAGGCGCCGGCGGTCACACTGAAACGTGATCGGCTGCTCCGGAGGGATAACCTGCATCTGGACGCCTTTTTCCTGCGCGCGCATCACGAAAGGCGCAGCTGTGCTCTGCAGGAACTCCTCTGCATCGCAGGCCTCCAGGTCCAGATCGACCAGCCCGGCGTCCAGACGGGAGAGATCCAGCAGGTTGTGGGTGATCCACTCCAGCCGTTCGATTTGAGTCTGGCTTTCGGTCAGGAACTCCTTCTGCACCTCCGGGTCCTCGCCGGCTCCTTCCTGCAGGAGGATATTGAAGTTTTTCAGCGCTGTGATCGGCGTGCGCAGTTCGTGTGAAGCGTCGGCGATGAAGCGTCTGAGTGCGTCGCGCTCGGCAGACAGCGCCTTAAAGCTGTTTTCGATCTGACTGGCCATCTGGTTAAACTGCAGGGCGAGCTGGCCGATTTCGTCCTGAGACAGGACGGCGGCGCGGATGGACAGGTCACCGCTGCCCATCCGCTGTGCGGCTTCACCGAGATGGCGCAGCGGCGCAGAAAGCCGCTGGCTGATGAACAGCCCCAGGACACCGGCCAGAACGGCTGCGCTGCCCCCGGCGAAGATCAGTGCACGGCGCATGGTGTCCAATGCGCCGGCGCCGAAGTCGCTCCGGCCGCTGATTTCCACGTACCCGAGCAGGCGCCCACCGGAATAAACAGCCTCCTGTACAACCGTAGGAGAGACCTCCTCCGGGATTTCAGGCTCAGGGGCAGGCTGCTGGCTGCCCACGCCAGCGATCTCGTTTCCCGAAGATGATTCAATTGAGAAGCGGCTGCCCCACGGCCCGATGCGGCGGCGGATGATGGCGACGGATGCTCCGGGCAGGTTCCTTTGAATGGATTCCTCCAGTTCGCTCAGCGAGCGGCCGCGGCTGGGAAGGATCCAGAGAAACGGAGCGGCCTGGTAGCGAGTGGAGGGAATTCCCTCCAGCAGCGAAAGCCATTCACCCTGCTGCGGGTAGACCCAGATTAACTGGTTGTCTTCGCCGGGAGAGCCCGAGTCGTAATAGACACCTCCCCCGGCGTCCAGGATGCGCACCCGGTAGTTCCCCAAAAAGGCCGCTGTTTGCACGAGCTGCTGCAGGTCTTCCTGCCGGGTAACGGGCCACAGGAGCTGCCCGACCTGCAGAGCGATCATCTCTGCATTCGACTGCAGCTCCTGTTCTACCTGGCGTTCAAGAGCATTTTCGACGATCTTCAGGGCCAGCAGGCCAAGCACGGTCGCTGTGATGAGCGCCAGAGTTACGTAGCTGGCGGTCAGCCGCCAGCGGATGGAGGAGAAAAACTTCTTCAGATTACGCCTCTCCATTCGATTTTAACTGCGGCAGGGCAGGCGTCCCCTGGCGTTCCCTGCGGAAGAAGCCCCGAATTTCTACCCCGAGATAGACCTGTCCTTCCTGATCCGGATTTTCTTCCAGGGTCACTTCAACCTCGATGGGGTTTCTTTCGCCCTGGCGGATGACCGTGATCTGTACGCTGTCGCCCGGTTCGAAACTGCGAATGGTTTCGATAAAGGCAGTGGGGGATTCAACGGGCTCACCATCGACGGCCGTGATGACATCGCCCTCCTCCAGGCCGGCCCGTTCCGCCGGGCTGTCAGCAGTCACTTCGCTGATCACGATACCCTGCTTGACGCCCTCGGGAAGGTCGTCGAAGAAGGGCAGGTCAAACGGAAGCCCCTCGAAGGGGAAGCGGTCAAAGCGGTACCGGCTGCCTCCCTCCGGTATATCCAGCATACCGGGCACGTGGATGAAATAGATCCCCAGGTACGCACGCCCGGCCTCAACCGGGTTCTCGCCCAGCTCGACCTCGACTTCCAGCGGATCGTCCTCGCCCGCACGCTGAATTTCAAGCGTGATCGTGTCGCCGGGCTCGTAATCCTCCAGCAGTTCACGCAGATCCGTATCCCTGGTGATCTTTTCTCCATTGATCGCCGTGATGAGATCACCCTGCTGGATTCCGGCCTGGTCAGCCGGCCCGCCATCGATCACTTCGCGGACGATAATAGCCGGTGAGCTGGTGACCGAGATTCCCGGTGTGCCGAAAACCCCTACGTCGATATGATCACCCGTGCAGGGCAGGACACCCAGATAGGCCTGGCCAGCCTGCTCCGCCAGGGTGACTTCTACCGTCCGCTCTTCATCTCCGTGACGGTAGCGCAGTTCTACCGTGTCCTCCGGCTCGTAATTCCGCAGCAGCTGGACCAGCTCGCGAGCGGTGTTGACTTCTTCACCCCCGACCTCCAGGAGGATATCGCCGCGCTGCAGGCCCGCTTCTGCTGCGGGGCTGTCGGGCTGCACGCCTGAAATCAGCACACCATCCTCTCCAGCCTGCACTTCTTCATCCTGAGGCGCGCTGCTCTGGATCCACTTCAGGGGCTCGGGGAGACTGGCCTGAGCGGTATTTGCGTTCATCAAGAAATAGGTGAGCATCGATCCGCCCAGGGCGCCGATTCCCAGCACCAGGAAGAATGCCAGGACTCCAGCAAACAGAAAAAGAACGCGTTTGTTCATGTTCCTTCTACCTCCTTATGGTATTCAAGCTGGTTGAATTGTATAAGGGGGTGGTTATGAACAATTTGCGCTCAGGTTAAGAAATCGCAACAATTCTCCTCAAGACTTTTCGAATTTATAGCCGAATCCGCGCACGGTGACAATCCAGCGCGGGTTTGCCGGGTCGGGTTCTATTTTTTCGCGCAAATGGCGGATATGCACATCCACTGTGCGTTCGCTGCCGACGTCGCTGTCGTATCCCCACACCGCATCGATCAGGGTCTCGCGGGGGATAGGCCGGTTGGGGTGGGTCACCAGATAGCGCAGCAGGCGGAACTCTATCGGCGTCAGATAGACCGGACTGCCCTTTTGATGCACCTGCAGCGTCTCGAGGTCCATTTCGATATCGCCGAAGCGGATCTTCTCTCCGCTCAGCGCTTCAGCCAGCTCGCCGTATGAGCGCCGCAGCAGGGCCCGCACCCGGGCGATCAGTTCGCGCAGGTCGTACGGCTTGACAACGTAATCATCGGCGCCCAGCTCGAGACCAAGGACCTTGTCGACCGATTCGTCGCGAGCGGTGAGGATCAGAATGGGCTGGCGCAGGCCCTCCTGCCGCAGCCGCCGGCAGACGTCGAAGCCGCTGATATCCGGCAGGCGGATATCCAGGAGGATCAAATCGACTTTTTTCTCCTGTGCAGTTTGCAGAGCCTGCTGTCCGGTTTCGGCTCGCAGCACCCGGTATCCCTCTTTCTCCAGCGCGTATTCAAGACCGCGCGCCACCGCGCGATCATCCTCCACGATGAGTATCTGTTCTCCGCTCATGCGATCGCCTCAAGCGACAAAACCGCTGTCCTGCAGCAGCCGGGAAATAAAGGGTACCCGGACCTTTTTCCCCTGGTAGGCCTGAACCGCCCAGAAGAAAAACACCAGATACAGCAGTGATCCCAAACCAACGGTCAGGATGGAAACGGGAATCAGCACGACACCGGCTGTAATCGAGTGCATGGCATGATAACGAATGTAAAGGCTCTGTTTTTTGCTGTCCGCAAACAGCGAATACAGGGCCAGAATGGGCCAGAAGGGGGTAACTGGCAGCCAGGCAAGAGCAGCCCAAAGACGTTCATCCTGGGTAGAAACCTGCGCGTTCCTCATTGCGCTCCTCTCGTCTGCAGATCCTGATCCATCAGCAGGATGATACCTGTTTCACGCGAGATCGATGTTTCTATTGTACCGCTGTTGCCCGGGCCCTTTCGCTTTTTTGAACCGGCCCGGGCGAGGTTTCTTAACGTGTTTTTCACACAGGCTTAACTCGGTTTTGCTTATGCATATCTTTCTCTCATGCTAAGATGCGCTTTGCAGCACGTGTTCGGATTTGATACCAGTAAGCACGAACGAGGATCAGATGTGTTCATCTGCATGCTGTAAGTTACTTTGCCCTGGGGGATCTCTAAGGGTTTGGATCCAACTGGTCAACAAGGATGTTGCGCTGCTCAATCCCCTCTGGGAAGGCATCTTCCCAGCTTGAAAAAAGGAGCAAAGTTTGAAAACGAAACTGCTGGCGATTGTTGCCTGTCTCTCCCTTTTTGTGGTCGTACCGGTATTTGCATCGTCCGCTAATGAACCCCCGGCGCCCTGGATGGCGCCGCCCCCCCTGGTTTTGGAACCAAACTGGATTGAAGAAAGCACCTCTGCAGGTGCAGATATGGCTGTGGCTGCGGCCAGTAATAAAGTTTTTATCCCACTGCTGACAGCGCCCAACGGCGGTGGGGGCGGAGATAATCGCGTCAGTGGAGAAGCACAAACCGCGATCCGCCTGGTTAATGAATATCGCGCCCTCGCCGGGGTTGGTCCGCTGACGCTGAACCCCACAATCGTAAAGGCTTCAGAAAATCACGCCCGGTACCATATGTTAAATGTTTCCGATCCGGACGCCTGGATTTACGGCGCTCATGGAGAGGTGGACAAAAAACCGGGGTATACCGGACAGTGGCCTTCAGACCGGCTCGAAAGACAGGGCTTTCCCTGGATCGGCGGAGCAGAGGTTATCCATTACTACGGTGATCCGGAAACTGCTGTGCGGGACTGGATGAATACCGTCTATCACCGTATTCTGCTGCTCGATCCAGTGGCCGAGTACGCCGGTTACGCCGGGGACCAGAACAGCCAGACGGCCATCGATGTGATGGATTTTGGGATTGGACCGGAAAGCAGACAGAAAAAGCAGCCCGCTCCCTACCCCCTGGCTTATCCGGCGAATGGACAGAAAAATGTCCCGGTTTCCTGGAGCGGTCTGGAAGCACCCGACCCGCTGCCTGCAGGAGCCAAGAAACCCGTCGGTTTCCCCTTCACGCTGCAGGGCGTGGGAGGGACCCTGGTAGTCGATAAAATCGAACTGGTGGACGGTGCCGGTAACCGGGTGGCGATTCACCCTAATCCGCCTGACTGCTCCAGTTTCAACTGCTACGCAGTGATCGCAGTCTCGCCCCTGAAGCCGAACACCGTTTACCGGGTGCATGCCAGAGGTAATGTGGGCGGCGTCCCCTTCGACCAGACGTGGGAATTCCGTACCGCTCGCTGATAACCGGCTCACGGTCAGTCTGAAATTAAAATTCTGCAGAAATACCCTGGAATCCACCCAGGGTATTTCTATTGACCTGTCCCCTTATGACCAATATAATCGTACGGATGGACATCCAGGAACTGACACAGGCCATGCATCGCTTCGTCCGCGCTCAGGGGTGGTACGAGCCCGACAGCCAGCGCCCCCAGACCCTGCGGAACCTCGCTATTTCCTTAAATCTTGAGGCGGCAGAAGTCCTCGAATATTTTCAATGGGATGACGAGTTGAAGAACAGCGCAGAGTTCGCGGGAGAGCTGGCCGATGTGGCCCTGTACCTGCTGCAGATCGCCAGCCTTGCTGATATTGACCTGGAGCAGGCCATCTTAGACAAGCTGGAAAAAAACTATTCTCGTAAATGGGACTGATTCTCACATACCGGGACTGATTGAACATCATGAGCAATGAAAAACTTCCTTCACGCAGCGAAAACTTTTCCGAATGGTACAACCAGGTGGTGCAGCGGGCCGAACTGGCCGATTATGCCCCCGTGCGCGGCTGCATGGTTGTCCGCCCGTATGGATGGTCGATCTGGGAAAACATACAGCAGGCGCTGGATAAACGGTTCAAAGCGACAGGGCATGTAAACGCGGCCTTCCCGCTCTTCATTCCCATGTCCTTCCTGGAGAAGGAAAAGGAGCACGTGGAGGGTTTCTCGCCGGAACTGGCGGTGGTGACCGTCGGCGGGGGTGAAAAGCTTGAAGAACCCCTCGTGGTGCGGCCGACGTCGGAAACCATCATCGGGTACATGTATTCCAAATGGATCAAATCGTACCGGGACCTGCCGGTGCTGATTAACCAGTGGGCCAATGTGGTCCGCTGGGAGATGCGCACGCGCCTCTTCCTGAGAACCCTGGAGTTCTACTGGCAGGAAGGGCACACCGCCCACGCCACCGCGGAGGAAGCGGAAGAAGAGACCATGCGCATGCTGAATGTGTACACCGATTTTGCCGAGAACGAAGCCGCGGTCCCGGTGGTCCCGGGTGTGAAGAGTGAAAGCGAGAAGTTCGCCGGAGCGGTGCGCTCGTACACTATCGAGGCCATGATGGGCGACCGGCGCGCCCTGCAGTCGGGGACCTCGCACTTCCTGGGCCAGAACTTCGCAAAAGCCTTCGACATCCAGTTCCTGGACTGGAACAACGAACTCCAGTATGCCTGGACCACCTCCTGGGGGCTGTCGACCCGCTTTGTCGGCGCGATTATCATGACCCACGGCGACGATCAGGGTCTGATCCTGCCGCCGCGGCTGGCACCCATCCAGGTTGTGATCGTTCCGATTTATAAGAACGACGACGAGAAAGCGCGCGTCATGGAAACCGTCAACCGGGTGCAGTCTGAACTGTCCGCTTTCCGTGTGCATGTCGACAGCCGCACCGAGCTGACCCCGGGATTCAAATTTAACGACTGGGAGCTGCGGGGCGTGCCTCTGCGGATCGAAATTGGGCCCAAGGATGTGGAAAAGGGAAGCGTGGCCTTCGCCCGCAGAGATATCCCCGGAAGAGAGGGGAAATCCTTTGTCTCGCAGGATGGGCTGGCGGACAGCGTACAGAAGATGCTGGACGAAATTCAAAAGTCGCTTTTCCAGCGCGCGCTGGCTTTCCGTGAGGCGAATACCTACCGCCCGGATGCCTATGACGAACTGAAGGAAGCCGTTCAGAAGGGCTGGGCGCTCGCCTGGTGGTGCGAAGATGCCGACTGCGAGGCGAAGGTCAAAGAAGACACCCGGGCGACCACGCGCTGCATTCCTCTCGAGCAGGAAGGTGGCCAGGGCACCTGCGTGGTCTGCGGCCGGCCTGCGGCGAGAAAGGTGTATTTTGCCCGCGCTTATTAATAAAGGGATGCAAACGGATCTGGGACGGCGGGATCCAGGGAGCTTTCTACTGTAAAATGCCTGCTATTCAGCCTGCCCGTCTGCGCCAGCAGGCTGCGCTCCTGGCGGAATCGTTCCACGAGCCGGAATCGTTTCTCCGCAGCCTGCACCATCTGATGGAGTTCTACGCCGACCGCGCCCACCGGCCGGGGAGGTCAGGGACGCCGGCGCCTCTGCTGCTGGCGTACCACGTTCGGCCGCCGGTGCTGCGCCAGCTGTGGCTCGAGCTGGCCCCTCACGCGCGCGAGGACCCGCAGGCAGCGCTGCGCCTGTGCAGTGCCTTATGGGACCACGGCTATCAGGAAACTCGTTTGCTGGCCATCCATTTGCTGGGGGTCATCCCCGTCCAGGACCCGGATTTTATTCTCGGTAAGGTGAACGAATGGCTGGGGGCGAAGAGTGACCTGCTGCTGGTCGATGCCATGCTGGAGCACGGCTTTGCCGGTCTGCGGGGTTCATGTCCTGGCGTACTGCTGGAGCAGATCGAAAAATGGCTGCAGAGTGACCGCCAGCACGAACAGCGCTACGGTTTGCGCGCACTGCTGCCGTTTATCCGCGATCCAGAATTTGAGAACATGCCCGTCATTTTCCGGCTGGTCACTCCGTACTGCCGCGTAATCCCCTCGGCAGGCCTGCGGCCCGATATTCTCGATATCATCGCCGCTCTGGCGCGCCGTTCACCACCCGAAACATCCTTCTTTTTGAGGGAACTTCTGTACACGCCCGAGTCTCCCGACACACCCTGGCTGGTGCGCAACAGCCTGAAATCGTTCCCGGTCCAACAGCAGAGCAGTTTGCGGTCGAAGCTGCGCGAAATCGAGCGGCTGTAATCACCCCCTTGTCGTTTATAATAAGAGGAAACTTGCCGATTCAAAACGGTCATCCATGTTTTCCTCATTCAAACGCGTCCGCAACCTGCGCCGTTATCATACGATTATCTCTGTTTTAACGCGCCACGGCTTCGGATCGGTGCTGCATATGCTGCAGGCCGACCGCTACCTTCCGCTGCCCCCCAGAATTACCAGATCCGAAATACCTGCTGTTCAACATACTCCGGCAGTGCATTTACGCCTGGCGCTGGAAGAGCTCGGCCCGACCTTTGTTAAACTGGGTCAGGTGCTGAGCACGCGCCCCGATCTGCTCCCACCGGAATTTATCATAGAACTCAGCCGGCTGCAGGATCGCGTGCCGCCGGTCGAATGGCAGCAGATCTGCACGGTGATGGAAACCGAGTACGGCCGTGACCCGGCGGACATCTTTTCTTCCATTGATCCTACGCCTCTGGGATCCGCCTCCCTTTCCCAGGTGCATGCCGCCACCCTGAAGACGGGCGAGGAAGTTGTGATCAAAGTACTGCGTCCGAACATCGAGGCGGTCATCGAGGCGGACCTTGAGATCCTGAACGATATCGCCCGGCTGGCGCAGCGTACCCAGGTGGGGAGGCATTACGATATTGTCGGCATTGTCGACCATTTCTCGTTCACCCTGAGGAATGAGCTGGACTACCGCCGGGAAGGCTTAAATGCCGAACGCTTCCGCATGAATTTTGAGGATGACCCTTTCCTCTATATACCGAAAGTTTACTGGGATGCCTCTACACAGCGCATACTGGTGTTAGAACGGCTGTCGGGCATCAAATTCGGCTCACCGGAGGCTCTCGTTGAGGCCGGCGTCGACCTCCAGGAGCTTGCGTATCATACCTCCAGGGTGATCGTCAAAGAGATCATGGAAGACGGATTCTTCCATGCCGACCCACACCCGGGAAATTTCGTCGTTACGCCGAAATCCTGCCTGGATGAGCAGGATAGTGAGGCGGAAAGCCCGGAAGAACGTCCGGCGGAGCAGGTGGAGTTCTGCCTGGGCGTGATGGACTTCGGTATGGTTGGGTTTATTTCCAGGACGGACCGCATGAACCTGGTGCAGGCCGCTTATCTGGCCTCCAGGAACGATGCTGCGGGGCTGGTGGAGCATATGCTGCGCATGGGCGCGCTCCCGGACCGAGTCGACACGCGGGCCCTGGAGCGAGAAATTGAACGCATTTTCAACCGCTACAGCGGTTTGCCGCTGAAGGAACTCGAGGCCCGTCAGATCCTCGACGAACTGCTTAATCTGGCATTCCACTACCGGATCTCTCTGCCGCCCGATCTGTGGCTGTTGTTCAAGACTATCACCATGATGGAAGGGCTGGCCCGCCAGTTGAATCCGGAATTCAATATGCTTCAGATATTTGAGCCGCAGATCCGGCGGGTGTTCGTCCAGAACCGGATGCCGTGGGAGTGGGGCCCGGCGTTTCTATCTGATCTTGAGTCGCTGGCCTTCACATTAAAGGAATTACCGTCGATTGGGGAGGGGCTGCTGCGCGGTATCCAGCAGGGCGAGTTCCCGCTTACGATCCGCATGGCCGCCAGTAAGGAAACGATGGACCGTCTGGACCGGGTGAGCACGCGTTTTTCCCTGAGCATCATCACGGCAGCGTTTATCCTGGGCCTGGCCATCCTATTACCGCTGGCCAGCGGCAGCACAATCGCCACCGCGCTGGTGGCGATTGGATTTTTCGCCGCGCTGATGCTGGGCGTGTGGATCGTGCTCTCCATTCTGCGTTCCGGAAAATAGTGCATGCACCGGTGGTTCATCAGGGGGAATATCATCATACCTTGCTCCCGTACCCTCTGTTTGGTATAATGGCCCCTCAGACTAGACCGGCCGTGTGGTGGAGGCACACCCTCCAGCTGCTGGCCTGGAGACCTGCTCAGTTATTGAATTGAAAGGAGTAGATGTCATGCCGCTGGACAAAGAAGTTAAATCCAAATTGATTGAAGAATTTTCCCGGCACGAGGGAGACACCGGATCGCCGGAGGTTCAGGTGGCTCTGCTTTCCAGCCGGATCAACCAGCTCACCGAGCACCTGCGCCGCAACACGCACGATGAATCCTCGCGCCGCGGCCTGCTCAAACTGGTTGGCCAGCGCCGCAGGCTGCTGGCTTACATTCGCCGCAAGGATTTTCAGCGCTATATGGCGCTTACCGAACGGCTTAATATCCGCCGTAAATAGTCACCACTCGAGTAGATGGTTGGCAGGTCTCCCATCTACTCGTTTTATTTAAACGGGGGAAACAACGTCCGGGCGGGCGCGCCTTCCATTAAGCAGGAAAATTCCGCACGCTGGGTTACGGCAATGTTTTTCGTAACCCTGACTGCGGTATAATAAGAATCGTTGCGTGTGGGAGATCAGCACACACAAACCTCAGAATCATATGATTCAGGAACTATTTGCCTGCGAGTTGGGAATTGAAAGGCGCCGGTAACCCCGTTGCCGGCGCCTTTCAGTCCCTGACTCCGCAGGCGATCTCAAGGAGAAACGATGATACCAGAACCAAAACGTTATTCAGTTACGATCAGCAATAAGACTTTCACCTTTGAAACGGGAAAGCTTGCCGGTCAGGCAGGGGGCGCAGTCAATCTGCAGCTCGGTGAAACCGTGGTGTTTGCCGCGGCGACCATGTCCGCCGAGGTGCGTCAGGGGATCGACTTCTTCCCCCTGACGGTTGACTATGAGGAGCGGATGTACGCCGGTGGGCGTATTCCGGGTTCTTTCTTCCGTCGTGAGGGGCGGCCCACGGAAGAAGCGATTTTAACCGCCCGGCTGACAGACCGCCCGCTGCGCCCGCTGTTCCCCAAAGACCTGCGCAACGACGTGCAGGTGATTCTGTATGCCTTCTCAACTGATGGAGAGAATCCGATTGACATCCTGGCGGTGAATGCCGCTTCTGCCGCGCTGATGATTTCGGATATCCCCTGGAACGGGCCGGTTGGAGCGGTGCGCGTTGGCCGCATTGAAGGCGAGTTTGTGCTCAACCCGACCTATTCAGACCTGGAATACTCCGATCTGGACCTGCGTATTGCGGGCACCCGCGATGCCATCCTGATGGTCGAATGCGGGGCGAATGAAGTCACTGAAGACGTAATGGTAAAGGCCCTGGAGTTTGGTCACCAGTCGCTGCAGCCGCTGATCGACATCCAGGAGCAGATGCGGGCGGAAATCGGCAAGCCGAAGCGCGCCTACACTTCCTTTGCGGTCGATCCTGCTCTGAAAGAACAGGTGTACGAGCGCATTCGCCAGCCGGTAACCGATATCCTCAGCCAGCCTTACGTCAAGACCGAGCGCAACCTGGCCCTTGACCAGCTGCGCGAATCGGTGGTGCTTGAGTTCGCCGGAGAAGATGAGACGCTGGCGCCGGCGGTGAAGAGCGCGTTTGAAGACGCTTTCCGTAAGGTCGTGCGCGACCGCATTCTGGAGACGGGGATCCGCCCGGATGGACGCCGCACGAACGAAATCCGCCCCATCTGGTGTGAAGTGAACGTCAGCCCGCGGGCCCACGGCTCGGGGATCTTCACCCGCGGTGAAACCCAGGTGATGACAATTGCCACCCTGGGCACGCCGCGCGAAGCACAGGAGCTGGACAACCTGACGCCCTCCGAGACCAAGCGCTACATGCACCATTACAACTTCCCGCCCTTCTCGACCGGTGAAGCCCGCGCGCTGCGCGGTGCCTCGCGGCGCGAGATCGGGCATGGAGCGCTGGCGGAGCGCGCGCTGCTGCCGGTGATCCCGCCGGAATCGGAGTTCCCATATGTGCTGCGCCTGGTTTCCGAGGTGCTGAGCTCGAACGGTTCCTCATCAATGGCATCCGTCTGCGGGTCGACGCTGGCGCTCATGGATACAGGCGTGCCGATCAAGGCGCCGGTGGCCGGCGTGGCGATGGGCCTGATCAAAGAAGGCGACCGCTATGCCATCCTGACCGATATCCTGGGAATGGAAGACCATCTGGGCGACATGGATTTCAAAGTGGCCGGCACCGATCGCGGCATTACCGCCCTGCAGATGGATATCAAGATCGGCGGCATCTCCTCTGAAATGATGGCGGAGGCCCTCGAGCAGGCGCGCCAGGGGCGCATCCAGATCCTGGATAAGATGATGGAAGTGATCTCGGCGCCGCGGCCCGATTTGAAACCCCACGCGCCGCGCATCACCGTGCTGCACATCCCGGTGGATAAAATCGGTGCGGTTATCGGTCCGGGCGGCAAGACCATCCGCAGCATTCAGGATGAGACCGGCGCCAAGATCGATATCGGCGAGGACGGTTCGGTTTACATCGCTACCACCGACGGTGAGAGCGCCATGCGTGCGCGCGAGCGCGTGGAAGCGCTGACAGAGACAGCCGTGATCGGCCGCATCTACACCGGGCGTGTGGTGCGCACGACCGATTTCGGGGCCTTTGTCGAAATCCTGCCCAATGTCGACGGCATGGTGCACATCTCCCAGCTCGACACCCAGCGAGTGGATAAGGTTGAAGACGTTGTGCGTGTCGGCGATGAAATCACCGTGATGGTGACGGATATCGATCCCCAGGGTAAGATCCGCCTTTCACGGCAGGCTGTCCTGGAAGGGTGGACGCCGGAAGAAGCGGCTGAGCGCGACCGCCCGCGCAGCGGTGCGGGGCGGCCGGCCGGAGGCGGCGGGCGAGGCGGTGACCGCGGCGGTGACCGCCGCGGATCTGGCGGAGGCCGCAGGCGGCGGCAGTAAAATCTTACAGATTTAGAGAGGCGTTCATCACGAACGCCTCTCCTTTCACCCATTGGGTCGATCGTACCTGACTTCCTGGGGGAGGGAAGATTGTCATCATAATGATTATTGGACCTTCAGATGAACTGAAGAATTGGAGGGATAATGACCACGAATAAAATCGGTATCGCCAGCAGCTACGATCTCGATAATCATGGTCTGCGCAACATCAACCTGGCTCACTGGACGCTGCCAACCCCGGCCCTGATCGAGCGGATCGTCAGCCGGAGGGAGGGTCAGCTGGCCCACGAAGGTTCGGTGGTGGTGCGGACCGGGACGCACACAGGGCGCGCAGCCAACGATAAGTTTATTGTCAGCAGTGGACAGATTGAAAGCCAGATCGCCTGGGGGAAGGTCAACCAGCCGCTCAGCCCCGATCACTTCGAACATCTTTACAGCCGCATGACGGCTTATTTCCAGGGCCGGGACGTATTTGTGCAGGATGCCTATGCGGCTGCGAACCCGAAATACCGGCTTCCCATTCGCGTGATCACCGAAAATGCCTGGCACAGCCTGTTCGCCCGCAACATGTTCCTGCGCGCGCGGGTAGAAGACCTCCCCAATCACAGGCCTGAGTTCACCGTCCTGCACGCTCCCGGCTTTCACGCCATCCCGGAAGAGGACGGGACGCGCTCGGAAACCTTCATTATCCTCAACCTGGACAAGAAGATTATCCTGATCGGCGGAACGGCGTATGCAGGGGAGATTAAGAAATCCATCTTCTCCGCACTGAATTACCTGCTCCCGCTGCAGGGGGTGCTCTCCATGCACTGCTCAGCAAACGTGGGGAAAGAGCGCGGCGATACGGCCCTGTTCTTCGGCCTGTCGGGGACGGGCAAAACCACCTTATCATCGGATCCCGACCGCCCGCTCATCGGCGATGACGAACACGGCTGGGGGGATGATGGCATTTTCAACTTTGAAGGCGGGTGTTATGCCAAGGTTGTCCACCTGAATCCCGAGCTCGAACCGATGATCTGGGAGGCCACCCGGCATTTTGGGACGATCCTGGAAAATGTGACCCTGGACAACCAGACGCGGCGGGTTGACTTCGATGACGTCAGCCTCACCGAGAACACCCGGGCGGCGTATCCCATCGGGTTCCTTAATAATTACGTCCCTTCGGGCCAGGGAGGCCACCCGGAAAACATCTTCTTCCTGACCGCAGATGCTTTCGGCGTAATGCCGCCGATCGCCCGCCTGACCCGCGATCAGGCGATGTATTATTTCCTTTCCGGTTACACGTCCAAACTGGCCGGCACAGAAGCGGGGGTTGGCTCTGAGCCCCAGGCCACTTTCTCCACCTGCTTCGGTGCCCCGTTCCTGCCCCTTCCTCCCTCGGTATACGCCCGGCTGCTGGGCGAAAAGCTCGACCGTCACAATGCAAAGGTCTGGCTGGTCAACACCGGTTGGACCGGCGGGCCGTACGGGGTTGGTAAGCGTATTCGTCTGCCGTACACCCGGGCGATGATCACCGCGGCCATCAACGGTGACCTGGACGGAGTGCCGGTGCGTATTGATCCCATTTTTGGTCTCGAAATCCCCGAGCACGTGCCAGACGTTCCCGATGAGGTGCTGGATCCCCGCCGGACCTGGAACGATCCACAGGCCTATGACCAGCAGGCCCGCCAGTTAGTGGCACGCTTCCAGGAGAATTTCAAGCAGTTCAGCGGAGAGGTCACACAGGACGTAGCAGGCGCGGGACCGGTGGTAACCGCATGAGCAGCACAAAAGCAGGGCGGTGATCACAATCATCGCTCTGCTTTTCTTATCTGTAACATTTTCAGGTATTTCCGCCAATTCCGGTATAATAAGAATATATGGCAAACGTTTGCCTCTCGCCAAGGAGATTCCGATGCGATCTGACTTTATCTGGATGAACGGAGAGTTGGTCCCTTATGAGCAGGCCACGGTGCATTTCATCACACCAACGCTGCATTACGGTGTGGGCGTATTCGAAGGCATCCGCTGCTATTCCACACCGAAGGGACCGGGGGTATTCCGTCTGGGGGAACATCTGGAGCGCTTTCTCGATTCGATCCACATCCTCGGCATTCAGAATTTCCCTTACACGGTAGAAGATCTGCGCCAGGCAACGCACCTGACCATCCGGGAAAATGGTTTTAAAGAATGTTATATTCGCCCTTTGATGTACCTCAAGGGGCCGATGGGGCTGAATCTTGATCGGTCCGAGCCCCAGGTGGGCATTGCTGCCTGGGAGTGGGGCCCTTACCTGGGTGAAGAGGCCAAAGAGACCGGCGTGCACATGATGGTCTCCTCGTTCACGCGCCTGCACCCGAACACCAACATGACCAAGGCCAAGATTTCGGGAAATTACGTCAACTCCATGCTGGTGAAGACCCTGGCCCTGCGCTCTGGTTACGATGAAGCGGTGATCCTCGACCCGCAGGGTTATGTGGCCGAATGTACGGGTGAGAACCTTTTTATGGTCCGCAATGGGGTGTTATACACACCCCCGGCTGCCCCGGTCCTGGAAGGCCTGACACGTGATTCCATCATCAAGCTGGCCGCAGACCTGGGAATTCCAGTGGAAGAGACGATGATCACCCGTGACCAGCTTTACATCGCCGATGAAGTCTTCATCACCGGCACCGCGGCGGAAGTGGTAGGTGTGCGGGCGATCGATCACCGCACGATCGGTCCCGGGCGACCCGGTCCGGTGACCCGTAAATTAACAGAGGCGTTCACGGATGTGATTCGCGGTCTCAGCCCGCGCTCGGATGAGTGGCTGGATTACGTAGATTTAAAAGAACGGCAGGTCGCTTCCTGACAGACTGAACGCGAGATGCCCAAATAAAACTGCAAGGCGGAGAAGGCTGCTGCGCTGTGCAACCTTCCTCCGGCTTTTGCATCTTAAACTTAAAAGGCATCACAAAATAAACAACAGGAGAAAAAATGGATTTAGATTTAAATATTTCTGGAATCGCCAGCCCTTCCTCTGGAGGTGCAGAGATTCCTGTGAAAGTCCTCATCCTGGGATCAGGGCCGGCCGGTTTTTCTGCTGCCCTGTATGCCGCCCGGGCGGACCTCAACCCGGTGGTGCTCACCGGTATGGAACTGGGCGGTCAGGTCTCGCTGACCTATATCGTTGAAAATTATCCCGGTTTCCCGGAGGGAATTGGCGGCCAGCAGCTCGTCGAGCTTTTCCAGAAGCAGGCCGAGCGGTTTGGGGCCCGCGTGGAATTCGACACCGCAACGAAAGTGGACCTTTCCCAGCGGCCGTTTCGTGTCACCACATACAACGCCACCTACCTGGCCGATGCGCTGATTATCGCCACCGGCGCCACCCCCAGGCACCTGAATGTGCCGGGTGAGAAGGAACTGACCGGGCGCGGCGTCTCTTACTGCGCCACCTGCGACGGCTGGTTTTTCAAGGAGAAAGATGTCATCGTCGTTGGCGGGGGCGACAGCGCCCTGGAAGAGGGGATCTTCCTGACCCGTTATGCAAGGAGCGTGCGCATTGTCCACCGCCGGGATGAGCTGCGGGCTGGGCCCATCCTGCAGCGGCGTGCGATGGACAACCCCAAGATCAGCTTCATCTGGAATACGGTGGTGGAAGAAATCAAAGGCCAGGAAGCGGTCGAGGCAGTAAGAATGAAAAATCTGGTCACCGGCGAAGAATGTGTTGAGCCGGTGGACGGCGTCTTCATTTTCATCGGTCACACCCCCAATACCGAGTTGTTCCGCGGGGTGCTGGATATGGATGAAATGGGCTATATCAAGACAGACCGCTATTATCGCACGAATATCCCCGGCGTATTTGCGGCCGGCGAAGCTGCCGATCCGCATTTCCGCCAGGTGATTACATCTGCCGGGATGGGCGCGGCTGCCGCCATGCAGGCCGGCCATTTCCTGGATGAAACCGTCGGTTATCAGACCTGACCGCAGGTCTTGATAAAACGCCCGTAGAAGCAGGGAAAACCGGGCAAAGAAGCGCACCTTTATAATCGATCTGGATACAACATAGGAGAGGAATATGAAAAATAAAGTATCCATTATTGGGGCCGGAATGACCGGTTCCACCACCGCTCACTGGCTGGCAGAGCGCGAAATCGCCGACATCGTCCTCGTTGATGTGGTCGAGGGCATGCCCCAGGGGAAAGCACTCGACCTGCAGGAGGCGCTGCCGGTCATCGGTAAGGATGCGCTCATTACCGGCACTAATGATTACGAGGCCACAGCGGGCTCAGACATCGTGGTCATCACGGCGGGCCTGCCGCGTAAACCGGGAATGAGCCGCGACGATCTGCTGTTTGCCAACGCCGACATCGTCCGCAAGGCGACCGAGGAGACCATCCGCCGCTCTCCGGATGCGATCTATGTTGTCCTGACCAACCCGCTGGATGTGATGGCTTACCTTACAATGAAGGTGGCCGGGGTGGAACCGCATCGTGTGGTCGGGCAGGCCGGTGTGCTCGATTCGGCCCGCATGCGCACCTTTGTCGCTCTGGAGCTGGGTGTGAGCGTGGAAAACGTGCACTGCTACGTGCTGGGCGGCCACGGCGACGAAATGGTGCCGCTCACGCGGGTCTCGAACGTGGCCGGGATCCCGCTGGAGGACATCCTGCCCAGAGAACGCCTGGATGCGATTGTGGAGCGCACTCGCAAGGGCGGCGGTGAAATTGTGAGCTTATTGAAAACCGGCAGCGCTTACTACGCCCCTGCAGCAGCGATCGCCCAGATGGTTGAGGCAATTCTGAAGAACAAACATCTGGTGGTGCCCGCTTCTGCTTACCTGCAGGGTGAGTACGGGTTGAACGATATCTTTTTCGGCGTCCCAGTCCAGCTCGGGCGCAGAGGTGTGGAGAAGATCCTCGAATATAAACTGAGCGACTCAGAACGGGAAGCACTGGAGAAGTCAGCGGCAGGGGTAAAGGAGAACATCGCCAAGCTTAAGCTGTAAAAGAACCACACAGGGTTCATGAACATCAAAGCTTAAACAGGAGGAAAAATGACGCTAAAGGAGAAGATCGAAGCCAGGCTGCCCGAGTGGAGGGAACGGGTAAAGCGGCTGGTCAAAGAAAGTGGGGATGTGAAGGTGGGGGACGTGACCATTGCCCAGGTTTACGGGGGCATGCGGGGGGTGAAAAGTCTGGTCACGGATATCTCTTATGTAGATCCGGTGGAAGGCATCCGCCTGCGCGGCTACACCATCCCTGAGCTGCTGGAAAAGCTTCCCCGTGAGGAGGGTGACGAGATCCCACTGGTTGGCGGCTTGTATTATCTGCTGCTGATCGGCGAGATCCCCACCCTGGAAGAAGCCCGGCAGGTCGAGGATGAGTGGAAAAAACGCTGGGATATCCCTGAGTATGTGCCGAAAATCCTGAAGGCCATGCCGGCTAACGTCAGCCCAATGACCATGTTCTCCCAGGCGATCCTGTCCATGCAGGTTGAATCGGTTTTTGCACGCCGCTATGATGAAGGCATGCACAAGGATGAATACTGGGAGCCGATGCTGGAGGACAGCCTGAACCTGACCGCCAAGCTGCCGGCGATCGCAGCGCTGATCTACAGCATCAAATACCAGGATGGCCATATCCCCCAGCAGGACGAGAGCCTCGACTGGGCTGGCAACTTCGCTCAGATGATGGGCATCGAGGACCCGGCCTACAAAGACCTCTCACGCCTGTACTTTATCATCCACTCCGATCACGAGAGCGGCAATGTCAGCGCACACGCCACCCATATGGTCGCTTCGACCCTTTCGGATATTTATTTTGCTGCCTCGGCAGGCATGAACGGCCTGGCCGGACCCCTGCACGGGCGCGCCAACCAGGAAGCGCTGCGCTGGCTGCTCGAGGTGCAGGAGCGCTACGGCGGCGTCCCCACACGTGAAGAGCTGCGCCAGTTTGCCTGGGATACGCTGAACGCCGGACAGGTCATTCCTGGATACGGGCATGCGGTGCTGCGCAAGACTGACCCGCGCTACCTGGCGCTGCGCGACTTTGGTCAGAAACACTTCAAGAACGATGAGCTATTTGATCTGGCCTGTCTGGTTTACGAGGTCGTACCGGATGTGTTGAAGGAGCAGGGCAAGGCCAAGGATCCGTGGCCAAATGTAGATGCTATCAGCGGGGCCACCCAGTACCATTTCGGCGTGGTTGATTGCAGCATGAAAGGCGGCTGCGGCTTCTACACAGTGCTGTTCGGCGTCAGCCGCATCCTGGGGGTGTCTGCGAACGCTGTGTGGGCGCGTGCGCTCGGGCAGCCGATCGAACGCCCCAAATCGCTGACCACAGCGATGCTGGAGGAGATTGCGGCCAGCATGAAGCAGCCGGCGTGAGCTGCGTATAGTATTATTTGAAATAAGAAATGCGGGCCAACCGGCCCGCATTTCTTATATCTTGTGATAAAGCCCGCAGCTTCCATCACTATTGAGGTCATTTTTTCTGTGTGCTGGTCTGTTTCGGGGTAAGGTAGAGGGCTGGATCCACGGCCATCTGCCTCTTTTCACCGGGCATTTCGGGCATGGCTGCCCGTATATAGAGAACCCGGGCCCAGCCGGCTTGTCATTTCGTCGTTTGCGCCTGTGCACCGGATGCCGTGCCTTAACAGCCGCGGAATGGTAATAGCACGTGTACGGTGATAAGGGCACAGCGCTAAGGCGAGATACACACATTCTCCCCGGAACCGGTCCAGACAGCTCGTCTTATCCTTTCTAGGGCTGTGCCCACTGGCGCAAGAGGATACAGAACCGCACGGTCCCTGATCCCTTCATTTAAATACCCATTCTCGCAGAATAGCCAGGTGAAGAGATAAAAAAAGCCCTGAAAAACGCTCTACGGCGCTTTTCAGGGCTATGAAACTCACTTTACCGGCATCAGGGCGTGGGCGTCGCTTCAGGACCGGATGACGGCGATTCTGGTGCGCTGCCGGTGCCAACCCAGGTGAACACCCGCGGCTGGCTCGGAGCGCCGGCCGCTTCCCAGATGGGCCGGCCGTCTTCATCCGTGTCGACCTGGCGTACGGTGATCACCGTCCAGCGCAGGGTGTGTGCTCTGCCGTCCGTCGGCCGCAGCGACGTGGGCACAATGAACTTGGTATCGGTGACGTACTCCACCAGCTTCGGCGATTGGGCAGTCACGTCCTCGATGGTAACGGCATAGGCTTCGTTAGAGCGCAGCGTACCCACAGCCGACCACTGCAGAGTGATCGTCTCATCCGCCAGGGTGAAGGGCGCGCCATCGGGAGGCAGCAGCAGCGCCGGCGGACCGTATGGAGGCGGAGGGGTGGGGGTCGGCGTCGGCCCCGGAGTTGGCTCACGCTCACAGAGCGGGATGACCAGCGTCTGGTCGAAGCGCACCAGCTCGTTCACGAGCCCGTTCCACTCGGCGATGGCCTCCTTGGAAACCGCGTACATGGCTGCGATCTTGCCCAGCGTATCACCCTCGGCCACGGTATATTCGATGGTCTCACAGGCGGCTACGGTGGCCTGCTCCGGCGGCAGCGTGCCCGTTGGCGGCGGGGTTGCCGTCGGCGTCGGGAAGGGGATCAACAGGGTCATCCCTTCCGTCAGCGGGCTGCACGATGCGGGCAGATCGTTGAGGAGCACAATACTCTGTACGGAAACGCCAAAATTGGTGGCGATGGCCAGACAGGTGTCGCCTGCTTTGATGGTGTAAGACTGCGGTGTGGGGCTGGGTTCGGGTGTGTGGGTGGCCGTTGGCGGCTCTGAGGTGGGCGAAACCGTGGGCGTGACGGTAACGGTGATGGTGGGGGTTTCACTGGGAGCGTTCTCTGCCACAACAGGGGTCGCCTGGCGCATCGCAACGTAGACCAGGCCCGCGCCAATGACCAGGAACATAGCAAACAACCCGAGGATGGCGGGCAGGCTGAGGGTCACCTCAGGCATCCGGCTGCCCTGCACCACCTTCGGGTTCTTGGCTGCTTTATCGATGCTGGTCAGGTCAGTGCCGCAGACCAGACAGCGGGCTGCGTCTTCACTGACGCGGGTACCACAGGTCGGACAAAGCTTGGTAGGTTTAGATGGTTTATCAGGCATAGTCGATTAACTTGTCCGGCTTTTAGCCGGAACCCCAGAATTATACCAGCCTTCAGAAATAGGTAAAGGGCTGGAAAGCGGTCAGACAGGTCTGTGCATGGTGGTATACTGGATACACATGGTCCAATACAGTGTCTACCTCCACATCCCATTTTGCAGGCACCGCTGCGGATACTGCGATTTTAACACGTATGCCGGTCTTGAGTCACTGATCGGAGAGTACACCCGGGCGCTGTGCCGGGAGATCGAGCTGTTGCGCTGCAGCACGGAAGAGCGGCTGCCGGTGCATACGATCTTCTTTGGCGGGGGAACGCCTTCGCTGCTGCCCCTGCAGGAGGTTGAACGCATCCTGTCGACGCTGGAGGCATCGTTTGACCTGCAGCCCGGGGTAGAAATCTCGCTCGAAGCCAATCCGGGAACCCTGACGGATGAATACCTGCGCGGACTGCGCAGCCTGGGGGTCAACCGCCTCAGTCTGGGGATGCAGTCGGCCAATCCGGAGGAACTGCGCCTGCTGGAGCGCCAGCACAGCTATCACGAGGTCGCTGCGGCCGTGGCTGGCGCACGTAAAGCCGGTTTTGACAACCTGAACCTGGACCTGATCTACGGACTGCCTAACCAGCGGATGGAAACCTGGCAGCATACCATGGAGCTGGCGCTGGGCCTGCATCCCGAACATATCTCTCTTTATGCGCTCACCCTGGAACACGGCACGCCGCTCAACCACTGGGTGCAGCGCGGCCTGCTCGCCGAGCCGGACCCCGATCTGGCTGCCGATATGTACGAGTGGGCGGATGAGCGCCTGGCCAGGGCCAGTTACCGGCAGTACGAAATCTCGAACTGGGCCATACCTTCCGGGCAGGGGATCCGCTCCTGCCGGCACAACCTGCAGTACTGGAGAAACCAGCCTTATCTGGGCTTTGGCGCCGGCGCACACGGCTATGCCGCCGGCATGCGGACGATCAACGTGCTGGCCCCCGCCGCTTATATCGAACGCTGTATCCAGGGCGAACCGCGCCGCTTCCCCCTTACACCCGCGACCCAGACAGGGCAGCAGATCGACCGCCGTGCAGAAATCGGCGAGACAATGATGATGGGCCTGCGCCTGACAGAGGAGGGGGTTTCGCGCCTCGCTTTTGAACAGCGCTTTGGAACGCCCCTGGAGGCGATGTTTGGGTCAGAGATCGAAGAATTAAGCCAGAAGGGGCTGCTGGAAGTAACGCCGGACCGCATCCGCCTGACGACCCGCGGCCGGCTGCTGGGCAACCAGGTTTTTATGCGCTTTCTCTAGCCCCCTGAGCACTGCTGCCGCACAAAACAGCCCTTCAATTATGCTTTTCTGCTCAACAGGCGCCGCGCCAGCCCGATTAAGGCTTCACCGGCCTCGCCAGATGGCCTGGCCTGCTCCAGGCACTCCAGAGCCCGGGTGGTGTGCTGGTTGGCGAGCTCCCGGGTATAGTCATAAGCGCCTTCATTTTTAAGCTGCTCGGCCAGTTCGCGCACCTCATGGCTGCGGATATTCCCCTGCGACCAGCGGCGTGCAAAGGGCCCCTGGCGCTCCAGACCGTACAGCACCGGCAGCGATTTTTTACCCGAGATCAAATCGCTTTCGGCGGATTTGCCGGTCAGCTCCGCATCGCCCCAGATTCCCAGTAGATCGTCCTGCAGTTGAAACGCCAGGCCAAGGGAGAGACCAAAGCGTGCGTAGGCCTGAATAACATCCTCCGGGGCGCAGGCAACAATAGCGCCGATGCGCGTACAAGCGGAGAGCAGCGCCCCAGTTTTTCCCGTTACCATGGGCCAGTAGGCTTCAATGGAAAGGTTCCCACGCGACTCATAAGCCAGATCCAGATACTGCCCCTGCGTGAGCTGCAGGCAGGTCTCGTGCAGGACCTGTGCGGCCCGCAGGGAAACTTCGGGTGAGGCCGTCTCTGCCAGGCGCAGAATGGTAAGCTGGGCCAGGCTGAACAGCGTGTCGCCGGCATTGATCGCCTGCGGTACCCCCCAGCGCTTCCATACGGTCTCTCGCCCCCGCCGCAGGGGGCTGTTGTCCTGGATATCGTCGTGGATCAGCGAGAAGTTGTGAACCAGTTCCACCGCTGCAGCTGCCGGCAGAGCCCTGTGCCAGTCATTCCCGGCAGCAGCGCAGGTGAGCAGCACCAGCAGCGGGCGGATCCGTTTTCCGCTGGCCTCCGGACCGGCTCCTTCACCTTCCCAGCCCATATGGTAGGCGAGCATATAGTGCAGTTCGGCAAGATCGTTTCCGCCGGCCTGCTGTACGGCCCGCTTTAATTCTTCTTCAACGGCAGAGAGCATTTCATCGAGGATCATTGCTGGTTTCTGTAATATCCCTCTCGGTTAAATTCGCTGCAGACCGGTTTTGCGCAGTGCGTTCAGATCTCCGGCTCCAGTGGAAAACATACAAACCTGAATTTCCCGGCGCACTTCATTGATCGTCTGGACAGTCTCTTCGTAAGAGCGGGATGCAGCTTTGATGAACGGGCCGGCCATGCCGCCCAGCACAGCACCCAGGGCCAGGCACTTGGCCAGGTCCACCCCGCTGCGCAGTCCGCCGGAGGCGATGATGGTCATTCCGGGGGCCGCGCGCTTCACATTCAGAATGGCTTCTGCGGTAGGGATGCCCCAGTTGACGAAGGCTGCCGCCAGGCGTGCCTGGCTCTCGTTTTCTGCGCGGTGCATCTCCACCTGAGACCAGGATGTCCCTCCTGCGCCAGCGACATCGATGGCGCTCACCCCCGCACCGGCCAGGAGGCGGGCATCTTCTTCGGAAAAACCCCAGCCCACTTCTTTGGCGATCACTGGCACTGGCAGAGCCCGGCACACGGCCTCGATGCGCTGCAGCAGCCCGGCAAAGCGCGTATCGCCTTCCGGCTGGACGGCTTCCTGTAAGGGGTTCAGGTGCAGCACCAGCGCGTCCGCTTCGATCATGTCTACGGCCCGGCGGCATTCATCCACACCATAACCGTAGTTGAGCTGGATGGCGCCCAGGTTGGCAAACAGCAAAATATCCGGTGCATACTGGCGCACCTGGAAGCTGTGCGCCAGTTCGGGGTGATCGATGGCAATGCGCTGGGAACCCACACCCATCGCAATGCCGGTCTCCTGGGCTGCGCTGGCCAGGATGCGGTTGATGGCCGCTGCTTTGTCCGTCCCGCCCGTCATCGAAGAGATCAGGATCGGAGCCCGCAGACGGCGGCCAAACAGCTCCAGTGAAAGGTCGACGTCCTCCAGGTTTAATTCCGGCAGGGCACGGTGGATAAAGCGGTAATGCTCCAGGCCGGTGGTCAGCCCGGAACTGACATCTTCCTCGACGTTGATGCGGATGTGATCCGATTTTCTTGAGCTGATTTGCGTAACTTTTGCCATAGGCCGGTGTTCCTGTCTGGTGGAGTATATCACTTTCTCGCCCGATTTCGATCCGGTGTGCAGTCTCTTGACAGCACGTGTGAGGAGGTTACAATTGCCCCAGTTAGCAGGGCTTCACCGTAACACCAAACATCAAATGGAGGATTTCCGATGGCTGAAACGTTTAACGAGGTGAAAGAGATTATCGTCGATCTGCTGGGCGTGGACGAAGAAAAAGTGAGCATGGACGCCCGCTTCCGCGAGGACCTCGAGGCGGATTCCCTGGACCTGGTCGAACTGATTATGGCCTTTGAGGATAAGTTCGGCGGCGAAATCTCGGACGAAGACGCGCAGAAAATTACCACCGTAGGAGAAGCCGTTAAATACATCGAAGAGCGAATGAAATAATCTTCCCACCCAGAAGATATTTATCCCGGCTCATTCATAATATGTCCGCTTCTGCGAGGCGGACTTTTTATGTTTCTCCGGCATTTTTTCAGGTCATTTGCCGGATATCTATAAATATCCCCTGCAGGCGCTGAATTGAACCTTTGCGCCGGGCAGGGGATACCTGTACGTAATTTGAATTAACCGGCCGGAGCTTACCAGAGAGAACGGCTCAGCGTTCTACGAGCAGCAGCCGGATTTCGCTAAACCAGCAGTTCGGGGATTTCTTCCGGGTGCCTGGCCACACGCACGTTGGCTTCCTGCAGGGCCCGGATCTTATCCTCCGCCAGGCCAGAGCCGCCTTCCACGATAGCGCCAGCGTGCCCCATCCGTTTGCCCGGAGGGGCGGTCTGCCCGGCGATGAAGCTGGCGACCGGTTTCGTCATATGATCGGCTATATATTCGGCAGCGCGCTCTTCGTCCGTCCCGCCGATCTCGCCGATGAGGACGACTTTTTCGGTATAGGGGTCTTCCTCGAACATTTTCAGGCAGTCCAGGAAGTTGGTGCCATTGATGGGATCGCCGCCGATCCCAACGCAGGTGCTCACGCCCATACCGTGTTGTTTCAAAGCGGCCAGCACTTCGTAGGTCAGCGTGCCGGAGCGCGAGACGACGCCGATGCTGCCCGGCATGGAGATATCACCCGGGATGATTCCGACGTTCGATTCGCCCGGGGTCAGCAGGCCCGGGCAGTTGGGGCCGATCAGGCGCACGTTTTTCTGGTCCAGATAGATCCGCACGCGCATCATATCCTGGACGGGGATCCCCTCCGTGATGCATACGATCAGTGGGATGCCGGCGTCGGCAGCTTCGAAGATGGCGTCGGGAGCGAAACGGGCCGGCACAAAGATGACAGACGTGTTGGCTCCGGTGGCTTCTACGGCCATTTTGACCGAATCGAAGACCGGGATTTTGCCGTCGAGCACCCATTCCCCGCCCTTCCCGGGCGTCACCCCGGCGACGATGTTCGTGCCGTATTCCAGCATCTGGCGGGTGTGGAACGACCCTTCCGAACCGGTAATTCCCTGAACCAGCAGGCGTGTGTTTTTATCGATCAGGATGCTCATCGCACTTTCTCTCCCTTTGCCAGTGCAACGACTTTTTGTGCGGCATCTGCGAGTGTTTCGGCAGTAACCATATCGGCGGCAGCCAGCAGGTGACGGCCCTCTTCGGCATGCGTTCCCGCCAGGCGGACCACCATGGGGATATCGGTTTTTACCTCGTCCAGGGCAGAGAGGATTCCGCGCGCCACCTCGTCGCCGCGTGTAATACCGCCGAAGACATTGAACAGCACGGCTTTGACGTTGGGATCGGAGAGGATAATGCGCAGGGCTGCAGCGACTTTTTCGGCGCCTGCGCCCCCACCGATGTCGAGGAAGTTGGCCGGCTCTCCGCCGAACAGCTTGATGACGTCCATGGTGGTCATGGCCAGTCCGGCGCCGTTCACCATGCAGCCAATATTCCCATCCAGTTTGATGTATGTCAGTCCGTATTTGCGGGCTTCGATCTCTGAGGGGGCTTCCACGTCCAGGTCGCGCATTTCAGCCAGGTCTGGATGGCGGAAGAGGGCGTTGTCATCGATCGTCATTTTGCCATCCAGCGCCAGAAGCTGGTTGCGGTTGGTGATCACCAGGGGGTTGATTTCCGCCAGGGTGGCGTCATGATCAATGTAAACCCTCCACAGCCCCTGCGCGATAGCGCCAAAAGTGCGCCAGTGCTCTTTTGAAAGGTCCATGCCCACTGCTACATCGCGCCACTGGTAGTCCCGCAGCCCCAGCAGCGGGTCGATATGCACGCGGTGGATCTGCTCCGGGTTTTTCCGGGCCACTTCTTCGATGTCCACACCGCCGGAAGCCGAGGCGATCAGCACAGGTCTACGTGCAGCGCGATCGTTGGTAATGCCCAGATAAAGCTCTTTTTCGATATTGGCGGCTTCATCGACCAGCACTTTGCGGACCGGGAGCCCCTTGATATCCATTGCCAGAATCTGCGTGGCAAGGTCTTCGGCTTCTTCTGGGCTCTTTGCCAGTCGAATACCGCCTGCTTTGCCGCGGCCACCGACCAGCACCTGGGCTTTAATTACAGCGCGGCCACCCAGTTCTTCAGCTATTTGCTTAGCCTCTGCTGCGGTAGCCGCTACTCTTCCCTTGGGGATCGGTATGCCATACCTGGCAAAGATCTGTTTTGATTGATATTCGTGTAGCTTCATGCAGGTCTGTTCTCCCTTGTCTGACCTTGAATTGTAAGACAGCACGAAAATTATACCATCGCCGTGCATCCCACAACCTGCCCTGTGTATGTGAAGATGCCGTAGATGGTGATATGTTCTCAAAAAATGATGATCCACCCCTTCGCTCAGGATGGATCATCATTTCCCGACCTGCGTCGGAAAGGCTGCGTTATCTCACGCTTTCAGACAGCATTGATGACCCGCTCGCTGAAGAAGCCCCCGCTGCCTGCGGCGACGCGCCGGATGGCGTCGACCACCTTCTCAGGCGCTTCATCTTTCGCCAGATAGCCGGCCACGCCGTATTCCAGCACACCCTGAACGAAGTGCTTATCGGTATGCGCGCTGAGCACCAGGATGCGCACATCGGGCCGGAGTGCTGCGAGGTGCCGGACGACGCCCAGGCCATCCAGCTCGGGCATCTCCATATCCAGCACCAGAACATCCGGGTCATGGCGGATGACGCAGTCCACCGCTTCGATCCCGTTGGAGGCCTCGCCGACAACCTCGATCCCGGGCGCCCTTTCTAGAATTAAGCGGATCCCTTTTCGTACCATGGTGTGATCGTCTGCAAGAACTACTCGGGTCGGTTTCACTTTGCTGTTCCTCCGGCCGCTCTGGTCCTGTCAGGCTCTCTGATGACTTCTGGTATTTGGTTGTTTTCTAATGTAATAAATATTCCCATCATTTTTCCCCCCGGGCATGATCTTGGAGCTGGTAAATTCTCATCCTCAGGCAGCATTTTTTACCCGGAGAAAGCCGGGAATGGCCGGGATGATTTGATTTGAACATCTACATGGACTGACTGCCTCGCTTTCCCCTCTATGAGACGATGACGCGCTGTTCAGCCGGGTCGATTGTATCATAAAAACTGGTCATCAAAATAGTTCTGTAATCCTATTTATGGAGACCCTTTTCTGGCACTTCGACTGGTTATTGTCCCCTGTGCCCCGGCTGGCTGCTTCCGGGCACAAAGAGATGCATCCGGAGTCCAAATATTGTGACGCTGTGCAGCTATAAAAAAAATTCCCCGACCCTAACGGTCGGGGAATTTCGTGGTATGGCAGCTGGGGGTCGAGGATTCGAACCTCGGCATACAGATCCAGAGTCTGCTGTCCTACCACTAGACGAACCCCCATTGCTCAAGCGGGCATCATTCTACCACGCCATCTGGGGAATGTCAACAATCACATTCGGGTTTACCCGGAAGTTGATTCAACGGGCAGCCCTTCCAGGATATCGATCGCCCGGCGGATGCGCTCGAGCACTTTCTCTTTTCCGATGATTTCCATGCTTTCAAACAGCGGAGGGCTGACCTTCTGCCCGGTGACGGCCACACGCAGGATGCCGAAGACCTGACCAGCTTTGAGGCCCATCTCTTCCACCAGGTTGCGGAGCGGCTCTTCTGCGGTTTCGGGAGTGATCTCCGGCAGCGATTCCAGGATTTCCAGCGAGCGCCGGGCAGCGGCGGCGGACTCGGAGGCGGTCATTTTCTTGCCGATCAGCTCTTCAGGTTCGGGATGGACCTCATCCTGGAAGAAGAAGCCGGCGATCTCCGGCGCCTCATCCAGCGTGCCGATGCGCTCCTGAATAATGGGGATAATTTTGCGCAGTTTTTCGTCATCCACCTGATAGCCGGCTTCTACAAAGAAGGGTTTGACCCGCCGGGCCAGGTCGTCCTGCTCCAGCGAGCGGATATGCACACCGTTGAAGTGGTCGAGTTTGGAGAAATTAATGGCAGCCGGCGAGGGGTTCAACTTATCCAGGCTGAACTTCTCCACCAGCTCGGGGAGGGTGAAGATCTCGGTGTGGTCATCGTAGCTCCAGCCCATGAGGGCGATCCAGTTGACCACCGCCTCCGG
>Ga0134103_1000172_pt1 | contig 81450 bp, 82 predicted proteins | sample 14_taG_2_FD_94445 | JGI IMG/M metagenome (GOLD analysis project Ga0134103, IMG submission 94445) | Switchgrass degrading microbial communities from high solid loading bioreactors in New Hampshire, USA - 14_58_20_212_A1 metaG | ecosystem: Engineered > Bioreactor > Semi-continuous > Anaerobic >...
AATTGCCTCATTGGACATTCCCGTTTTATACATTTCATCAAACACAAATATAACCTTATTTTTGATGTCCACCATGCCACAAAACAAGGCTGACGGGTCGTTGGTATAACCAAAGTCAAGTCCAAAGACTGACTTTATTCCCGGAATTTTCTTAATTTCCTCTAAATCAAATGCTTTTTCTTCCCAGTTTTCATATATTAGACCTTCAACTATTCCCCACTCACCTAATCCTGCAACCCTGTAGCGTCTAGGATTGTTTGTTTTCATGTTTTCAAAAACTTTAAGGTCAGCCTCATCCAAAAATTCATTCATTAAATAATTTGTGGTCATGGCCAATATATCATGATTGGGCTCACAATCAAAAAAGCGTTTTTTAATCCAGTGTTTTTCGTTCCAGGGGTTAAAAGTAAGGGTTATTTGTTTAAATAGCCCCTCAGGCACTTCGCCGCGGATGGACTCATCTAAAGTATCAAAATCTGACTCTTTCGTAATTTCATATGCTTCTTCAATCCACATCCAACAAAGGGAACCTTTTTCAACTGTAATTGATGTAATTTTAAATGGGTCATCAAGTCCCCTAAAATATATCTTTTGCCCCGTGGGGATATATTCCATCTCCAGCGGTGACTCTGTAATTTTCCAATAATATTGCACTCCAAGCCTGTTTATGGCCCACTTTAATTCGGCAAAACATGAGTCTTTTAAAGTTCTGTAGGTTTTCCTGATTACCAAAGTATTTGCCGCAGGGTATTTCATCATGTTTGTTATAACCCAAAGCGCCGTTGTCTTTGACTTTTTGCTTGCCCTAGACCCTTTTACAACCCTGTACCTTCCTTTAAAGTTCCAAAATTTATTATAGTGCCCGCCGACTATCCCTTTAAGTGATATTTTCTTCATCTTCATTTGTATCACTATCCGTAAGGTCATCAATAATCATAACCGGCACAGCGCCTTCAACCTTATATTTGTCAGTAAACATCCCTAAATGTTTACCAAGCAATTCAAGCGCTTTTATTTTGTCATAAACCTTTATCTCCCTTTCAACAACATCACCGTTTTCCGTTGGAATTCTTCTGACTTTTATTGAGCTGATTGCGGCAGTATCCTCCCGATTGGTATTATCTTTAATTGTCGCTTCATCAATATTTATTACATCCGTTGGATTTACAAAAGCAATTTTTGCCAGCTCTAATATAACCCGGTCAGCATTAATTCCTGTTCTTTTAGACCTTTCAGCGAGAGCTTTTTCAATTGCGTCTTTAATGTAAGGTTTTGACATGTTTTCATCAGCAATTTGTCTTGCGCTTGCAGGTGAATATCCTGCTCTGATTGCAGCTTGTGTTGCGTTTAGGTCAATTAAATACTCTTCTATAAATCGCTTTTGTTTTCTTGTTAACCTTGCTATTCTGCATCACCTTCCTTCATTTTTTAAACAAAAAGAGAACACCGCCGGAGGCAAGCAGCGTTCTCTTAAGACGGAATACCTGAAACTTGGGCATCATTTCAGGGTAAGATAATTATCCCAACGTAGTCAGTTAAGACTTAGGGTAGTCAACTAAGGCTTTTACAAGCCTCCGTTTCTATAAACGGGGGTAGTTGACTTTACTTTTTAATATATTTATCCACACTACCATATTACCACATAAAAAAGTGACATTTAGTGCCATCTTTATTGTGTGTTTATGTGTTTTATGATTTTATCTAAAGCATTATTATATAATCTTATCGCCTGCCTTCTGCTGTATGGCACATACATTTCTATGTAGTCCCAGCGGATACCGTTTAAATACCTTAATGTCAGTATTGTTTTTTCCCATTGTGACAGCGGCTGTATAATTATATTAAACCACTCTAACGCCTCATCCAGTTCCTGCTGCAGGCGGGCAATTTCCTTGCGGTACCGCTCGTTATTTACCACAGCCCTGAAAACAGGGTCAGAAGGGCTTGTCCCTTTTGGCAGGTCGGAAAGTTCATAGCTTTTAAAACCGCAGGTTCCGATTAAATCCTCATAAAATGCAATTTTTGCCTTTATCTCATGCTTTTTGTTTGCCACATCCCAAAGCTTTTTCTTTAAATCTTTTTTGGTCAAACCCTCACGCCCCTTTTAACAACTCAAGCGTCCGCTCTTTCTGCCACTGGGCATAGCTTTTGCCACTTTGACGCAAGCGATTTATTAAATCGTCAAAACTTGCCCATGATTTTTCATCACGTTTTAGATGTTTTTTACCGTTGTGATTTTGAAAATACTTTGAGCAGTATTTATCGCAATACTTTTGGTTTAATGTTAAGGCTTTAAATTGATTGCCACAGCATTTACAAAGTCTTATCCTTTCGGTCTTATATAACATGTTTTTAATCTCTTTTGAATCCATATTGTACTTTTTAGCCAAGCTGGTAACACTATTACCTCTTTGCCAATCTTTATATATGCATTCAGTTAACACGCCTGACATATTCATTACTCCCCCCGTTTGCTTCATAAATGCTTCACGTCCTCAATACCCCTGGCAACTATGTATTTTCCGCCGTGGCTGATTACATCATCACGGAATTTCTCCTGATATTCTGACAACCTTCCGTTTGGGGTTTTAACTTCAATCCAAATATGCTGACCATCTTTTAAGGCATATAAATCAGCTATGCCACGGTAGCTTCCCAAACTCTGGTGGATTTTAACCACAAACCAGCCATGCCACTGGAGATATTCTTTTATTTGACGTTGTATGTCCGCTTCTGTTAGCTTTGCTTTTTCCAATTCACATCACTCTCTTTTGAATTTTTCACGGTACTCGCCGATAAGTGCACAATACCTTTCTTCAGCTGCTTTAAGCCTGTATAGTGCTGCATTAGTGTACCTGTTGCCTGCACATTCATATTGCTTTTGAGCAGTTTTTAGCTCATGATATGCTGCTATAATTTCATTCAGTAGTTCCTCTGTTTCCACCTCATTTTTTTCATTATCAATACTTTTTAACCAAGAATATGCGAAAGATAAAGTCAGCACGATTATTACTATGTATAACCACAAAGGCAGAATTACTGTTTGCATGGATTTTCACTCCTCACTTTCCTGGTAAAGAGCCACCTTTCCGTATTTTTTTTGTATAGTCTTTCTTGGCCTAGTTTTTCAAGCATTTCATAATCGTATCTGCCGTTTGATTTCACCTTAAACTCGTCCTCCCAGCCTTTAGCATTTAACCATGTTGCAGGGTATGGGATAAATTGTCCCCCTTCTTTTTGCCACTCTGCCGAAGTCTTGGCCCGCTCAAGTCCCGCCATTATGGCACAAAAGAGCTGCTCGTCCGGCTTTAATTTTGCCCAAGCTTTTTCAGCTTGCCCTTTACTTTTCTTTCTTGGGTATGCCGCCCAAAACTGGTCGAAAAGCTGCTCCTGCCTTTTGTTTGTAAAAGGCGATCGTGGCCCGCTTTTCTCTTCAGGGTTACTTTCTCCTGTTATGTCCTTGGTTTTAGTAGTCTCTGTTTTTGTATTCATACGCGCGCCACTTGGTGCGCATATATATAAATATCCTGTTTCTGTTACTGTTTCTGTTACTGTTCCTGTTCCTGGTTTGGTATAGGGTTCCGAAACCCTTTCGGAAGGGTTTTGAAATGGTTTATCAAAACCTTTTAGGATTGTTTCAAAATATTTGCAATACTCCCTTACACAGTCAGCGAAGTATTCAAACAACTGGCTTTTCGGAATTTCTGCCAGCTGTTTATTTAACCCTTTTGCTTGGTTTTCATTTTCTATTTGGTTATAGCAAAACCACTTTTTAATCAAAACCACTTGCGCGCTGTAATCATATATAGCCATGTCATTATTTTTTAACTCCTCAAAAGCTTTAGCAACCCTTTCCTCGGTAAGTCCAGTGTCAAAGCATATGTACGGTAAGGGCAGGTAATAGTACCCGCCCATATTACGGTGGGGAGAAGTAAGCAGGTATAAAAAGAGCATTTTACCTTCCTCCGACAATGTTCTAAAGTCTTTAGAGTGCCATATTTTTACGAAAATTTTTGAATATCTTGATTCTTGAGCCATTCTAACCTCTCCACCTTAACAATTAAATTTCCGGCATTTCATCCCACGTCCGGCCATCCAGGAGCCGACCAGCTCTCTTTTTGCCAACTTTGCGCATATGTATTCCATCGCTTTCATTAGCAAAGCATATATAATCTTCATCTGCGGTATCTATAAATCCGTCCTCACTTATGCAGACGTCACCAGGATGAACTCCTCCCTCAGTTATGCCAGCCCATTCTCCCCATTGTTTGAAGAAAAACGGAACACCAGCCGCCTGACACTGGTCCCTCAAACTCCGTACCCAATCCGGATGCATCGGCCTTGCGCCGGGACCTGTTTCGCCACCACAGATGACCCAGTCAAGCGAATTTATTAAGTATGATTTCCCTGGTTTTAGTCCAGTTCCAACAGACATGCTTAAGTCAACACCATCGCTGAGGCTTAAATCAACCGGCCCCAACATCGGCTCCACACTCACAAATCGGACCGTTGCCGGTATTTGTAGCAGTATCGGTATGCGTTCATCGGCACGGGCCTGGTTTTCTGCTGTTACGCCTAGCCAGACGTTGGGCAGAGGCCACAGTCTTTGGTGATCTATACGTTCTGATAAATATCCAGCATCAACACGGTTCATCGCCCATTTAAAAGCCGATTTAGCAACCTTTCTGCGGAAATGATACGATGTCAATAAAGTGCGCATCCGATCTGGACGCTTTGTAAGAACCAGGAATGTATGTGGGCCACTATAATAATTAGGTGTATAAACCGGATATTCCTTGCCCCATGATGTTTTGTATGTGCCAATTTGTTTCTTCCCGTCATTCGTGCCACAGAAATTTTCACATGCAACAGCCATGACACCAAAGACATCGGCAATAAACTCATCTGGCACGTTTTCATGGAATAAATCTGACATTGAGCACACGAACACCTTTCGAGGCTTGCGCAATTTGAAAGGCTCTTCCAACCTTTCTGAATGTAATGTTACTCTAAACGGTTCTTCTGCCGGATACCCACACCGCCCACGGAGCCTGTTTGCCATGCGCCGAGCATAGCAGTTTTGACACCCTTCGCTTATAGGCGTGCAGCCGGTTACAGGGTTCCATGAATACTCGGTCCACTCGATTTTTGTTTTAGGCATCCTACTTACCCCTCACTTTCTCCGGTTCCATCTCCAGCATTTTCTCCAGTTCCCCCTGGTGTCCGCAGAAGATGCATCCTTTCGCTGTGTCCTTGGCTGTATACTGCTCCCCTCCGCAAGCGGGGCATTTAAAACGGTTCATGTCTCGACCTCATTTGCATCTGTAGCTATGGCCTTTTCTAACAGTTTGGGTAAACCCTTTTTAATAATTTCAACGGTCGCTCTATCTACAACCCTGTCAATAATTGCATCTTTCTTAGAGTAGATGTACTGCTTTACCGCTTTGTCTACGCCATCTCTTATTCCGGCTCTAGCTTCACGGTTCTCATATCCATGTGTTTCAACGATGCGTCTTGCGATTTCCTTCGACACCAATTCAGCTATATAGCCCTCATCAATTTCGATTTCTAACTTCACTTTCCTCGACCTCGCTTTACTTGTTCTGCTCTTTACAGCCTTTTATACACTTCCCACACAAAACAACTCTATGCTTCAAGCAAAAATCCGGTTGTGAGCCTGATGTTTTGTTCCCTTTCCACGCAGGAACATAATGTCTACAATTGATTGTTTCTTCTAGTGCGGTCGCAATATGCATTTCCTTTTCTTGTATTTTCAAGCTAAACACTCCTTTGCAGGATTTCCTGCAGTTTTTGTATATAAGGCGGGCCGGATTCGAACCGGCTCGGTAGGTTCAGTTCCTTTTTTCATGCGAGGGACCTACCAGGTGTACGAACTCCTGCGGTTCCCACCACACCGCCGCCCAATTGTTCTTCTTCATTGTCTTCTTCATCCCTGCCCCATCCACAATAGGGGCAGGGATGCAAATCTTCTTCGTCTTCCAATACACGGATGCGATGTCTGCAATTTGGACAGGTCATTGCGCATTCTCTCCCGTCTGCTCTTCTGCTTCTATAACTTCAGCTTCAAATACTTCTCCAGTGCCTTCTATAGCTTCATCAGCCAACTGAACAATGTCTGAACTGTCTTCAATGTATGCTCTCTGCATTTCGACAGACATGATTCCATATTTGGACAATAGCAGCCTTAAAACTGTTTTCAGCGCCATGCTATCAAAATCTGTTGCCCAGACGCTGCTTTCACGGCCATAGCTTTTTGAATACCGCTCGGCGTGCTTGGTGACTTCCTCAACCGACATATAGAGAGTTTTTCTAAAGCCATTCAGCGTTTCAATGAATGCGAAATAGCCTATTTTCTTGTCGCTGATTCTCTTAGAAGGGTCAATCTCAATCTCACCAGTAAGCTTGTCCTGTTTGACCAGCTCGCCTTCGTACACAACATCAGCGTTGATATATCTGTATGCGCCTGTCCTCATACAAAGCTGGATATATCCCTTATAGCCAAGTTGGAACGTGGGAATATACTGCCCGGTCTTGCTGTCGCGGTATGGCACGATCCACGCAAAACCGAGTTGTTTGTTGATGGGTAATTTCAGGCTTGCAGCCTTGAGAGCTTCCATGACAACATTTCTTGGATCGCACAACTGTAAGGTTTTATCTGTGTTATATAAATCAATTATTGATGCTACAAAAGCGCCTGCATTCTCCTTGAGCACTGCCTCAAACTGTTCTTTTACGCTTTGGGCGGCCAATATATGCTTAAGTTTATCAATGGGCCTTGCAAGTTGTTTCTGTTCCTCGTTTGCCTTTGTTGCCTTCTGAATTAGGCCTGTTTGCTTTGTCATGATTATGATACCTCCTTAATCTTGAAAATTCTCACTGTTTGAGCTGGCTTGAGGTATTTTTCATATATTTCCGTCTGCTCCTTTTTCAACCTTTGAGTATCCAATGTCTGCCGGATTTGGTTTTTCCACTCGACGATGTATCCCTGAGCCCTGCCGATTTCAGCGTCAGCCAGAACAAGCTGGAGTTCTTGCTTTACCATGTCGCGTTTCTGCTCAAGTTCTTTTACTTTGTTGTCCAATTGAAGGTACTGTTCTATTTTGTCTTCGAAACCAAATAGTGCAATTTCTGTTTTTTCTCTTGCCTCAGGGAATAGTTGCTTGATGATTTCCGTTGTCGCTTCTGATCCATCCGGAGCCGGCGGAATTTGTTTCATGACGTGGTTTTCCCAGAAATCTTTTTCTGCTTCAATGAGCGCCTGGATCTCGGCCTCATCACGCTCAATGGTGAATACGTGGAAAGATTTGTTGAGCACTAGGACCGCCAGATACCAGCGCTCAGCACCAGTAACGGCCATATAGTGCATGCACTGAACATAATAGTTTGGAGGAAATTCTCCCTGAGAAAATTTCGTACGATTCAATACCGATGTGGTTTTGCACTCAAGGCCGGCGTTTTCACCGACCACCCAGCGGTCTATATTGGCTAACATCCAATGATGTTCGGGGTGTTGGAGTATCGCATTCCTGCGACGGACTTTCTTGCCTGTCTGCTCACAAAACCTAGATGCAACGTATTCCTCTAAATCCCGGCCCTGCCTCATTGCTTCGTTGTCCGGCTGTTCTTTCTTTAATCCTAATTTGTCCACATATACATCAAATGCAGAGCGGTACCGATCAAGGCCAATTATGGCGGCGGCATCGCTACCTGATACTCCAGTCCTTCTCCATCTTAACCATTCATCATGGTCAATGCTCTTTGTTGAGACTAAAGCGACGCTATGCATATTTAAAACACCACCCCTTGTAAGTTTTCATCCTGTTTTTGCGGTATAGAACGTTATGGATGTGACGTTGGCAAAGATTTAATTGTCTTGCCGCTTCTCTTTGTGACTCGAATATTCGAACTTCCCCGCTTTTGTGGATTGCTATAATAGGCATCTTGTTATGGACTTGCCTCTTTTGCTTATGAGAATGGTCAAGGTTTTCGGCCATTGTTGTCCATTCCAAGTTGTCCACCATGTTGTTTTGTCTATTGTTATTCTTATGGTTGACGGTTGGCTTGTTTTCTGGGTTAGGGATAAAAGCCATCGCCACCAGCCTATGAACTTTGAAATAGTAAGGCTTGCCATTTCTGTAGAGTATAACTTTGAGGTATCCATATCGGTCTACGTATTGTTTTAAAATTCCACCTTTAGTTCCGCATCTAGGGCAAGAATAAACCCTTCCATAGTTGCTGACTTTATATAACCCTTCAAATCCAGGTACGTCTTTCCATTCTTCTCTGCCACGTCTCTGCCACTCAAGCCATTGTTCGCGGGGCATGTCCAAAGTTTTTGCAAGTTCTACTGCGGTCATGCTTCCACCCCCAGCGCTTCTTCTATTGTCTTGACCTCAGGGTCTATATACTGCACCAAGCATTCCCACTCGGCATGCAGTATCTCTCCCTCAACAACATATACCTCTTCGCCTTCGTATATTTCGCCTCCGCAACCTTCACAGTATGCCATTACCTCAGCATTCTGCGGATCGGGAAGTCCTTGTGAAAATCTATCTAGATTCATACGCCAATCCTCCTTGACACTCCATCCTATAAATGATAGAATGGAGTTGGTGTTAGTGAGGCGTTAAGCCTTTTTCTTTTTGCGTTCTTTCACCACGGCCACTACTTTACCGTCATGGATCGTCACCGCATAGCCCATCTGGTACAGTAGCAAGCAGTCGTTTAGGTTGACAGGCATTGGTATTGGCTTTTTTCTCATTTTTTCTCACGCTCCTTTCTCCGCTTTTTCCTGCACTCCGGGCACCGTTTCGGGAGCGGGTAGCCCATGTTGGAGTACCACATGATTTCTCTCCGGTTCATGGCGAAAACCTTGTTGCAGACTTTGCACTTCACGGATATGGCCGCGATACGGCCGATTTCTCGGGTTTCTTTCATAGCTTGTCCCACCTTTTCTATCCGACTAATGCTTTTTTCTGTGTATAGTTCACCTCATATCCTCTGCGGGCCAACAATTTTGCCAACCAGTCAAGTCCGGCCATATCAAGATATAGTTGACTGCGTTCGACAACCATGTCGCCCATCGGAATAGGATTTTGTTTAACTACGAAATGCTCCTTATATTCGGAATAAGGTAAGTATGAGTTGCCTTTTTTATAGATTATTCCTTCTGCTACAAGGATTTTGAAAAACTTGTTCTGACCAATTCCTTTAATGTCAATTATTTTTGCAGCTTCACCAATTGTTACGGTTCCCTGGGCATTCATGAGATAGTCATAACCTTGTGCTTTCGGTTCCAGCTCCATGCGCCTTTGTCTTTCCTTTTTCAGCTCGGTTGCAAGACGGATGATTGTGTCCGGATCCGAGAGAACTTTCTCGATTGTTTCCGGTGTCATGTATGCGCCGTGTTTGCGAATGGAGGGAAGGACCTCCTTCCGGATCCAGCGCTTAAACTGTTCGGCTTCAGGCTTCCTGCTTGTGAAAACTAGCGCATATACACCGGATTCTGAAATGATAGTTGTTTGTTGTTCCCTGCCGATGGCGTCGGTAATACCGACGGCATCTTTTTCATCGTCATCAAGTCTTGACACAGCATCCCTGCCATTTGAAATTTCAAGAATATCACAAACATCTTTTGCCACAAACCATGGTTCGCCGTATTTCTCAATGACGCGGACTTGTTTCGTATTGTAGGTGAATGGGATTATGTTTGGCATGGTGTCCTCCTTCCACTTATGCCTCTATCCTACGGAGCTTCCCGTATTGAAAAATCCTTTCGTCTTTCTCTTCCCTGACATTCTCCAGGGCTTTCTTCTTCAAGAATTCGTCTACCTGTTCTATATCAAAGATGTACCTGTTGCCTGCCCTGAAATGCGGGATTCTGCCCGCGCGGGCTTCGGTATAGAGAAAATGCCTTGATACACCGAGTGCTTTTGCAGCATCTTTTAAAAGCATCCTTCTGGTCATTGCTTGTCCTCCTTTCTTGTTTTTCTCTCCCTTGGATGGTAAAATTTTGTTGAAGGGAGGTGAAAATGTGACTGATTATCAAAAGCAAATATTAATTGATCTTTACAATCGATATAAGGAAGGCAAAGATGGAGCCTCAATCTGGTTTTCAGGAATGTCGTACGAGGAAAAACAATCCTGCTTAAATTCTCTGAGATATCTTGAAGAAAAAGGCTTTATCCATATTTATGCTCGTGGTTCAGGCTTTGTTGGATTACGCATAACTGCTGATGGTATTGATTTAGTAGAAAATGACTTTTCCATTCCTTCTGTAGCTCCGGTAATACAAGGGAATAACAGTATTTTTGTACACGGCTCTAATAACGTAATTGCTAATAACTACAGTAAGATATCTCTTGAAGTTGAGAATTCAAAATTACCCGATGAAATTAAATCGCTTATTGAAACGCTTCTCCAGGAACTGCAAAATCCTAATTTAAATAAAGCTGAAAAAGATAATAAAATTAAGCAATTTTTACTCGATATATCATCGGGTACTTTATCAGGATTGGCGGTTGAAGGCTTAGTTTTTCTCATTTCTTCTCTTTTTGCTCGCCTTTAATCGCAACATAGAGAACCAGTACTCTATAAGTTCTTTCAGAGTGCTGGTTCCAACTTTTTCTATTGGAATCACGTCATTTAATAGTTGCCCGCTTACTTTATGAAGCCCAACGTGCTTTAATCTGAACATTTTTTTAACGATAACCAATCGATATTTCTCATTGTTAATTGTGAAATCAACATATATTTCCATTCTTTTCACCTCCACGCCTTATTTGGACCTGCTTTCCCGCTCTTCGGGCTCGCCAGCTGGGTCGTCGCCTATTCAGCGTGTACTTGCAGGCTCGGTATTCTTTTGTCAAGGTACTAAATCCATTCCTCCCATTTTGTAGTACAATTGGGTTGAAGGGTAGTTTATTGGCAAGTCCAAACTTTAGTGGGAAAATTCAATAAAAACTATCTACTCTTAAGGACGAGTAACATCCCGGGCTTTATTTTTATGACAGCTTGTTCTTGAACTTGTCCTTCAGGAACAGCTGTCTTTTTTCTTTTTAGCCACTTTATTTTCATCCTTCCTCACCTCCTTCCTCCTCCTGACGCTATGAGTTTTCTCTTACCCCCAACCAATATATCAACTCCATTGAGTTATTTAACATACAGCGGGGTCTCTTTTTTCCACCGAAAAAGACCGCGCGAGAAAAAACGGGATTGACACCTTCATATATATGTGATACAATTAAATTACGTTGTGAGGCGGCTTATGCCGTCTTTTTTTCTTTTCTGATTTTTATAACTTTGCCGTCATGGCATATTACTGCGTATCCCATCTGCCAAAGTAAATAGCAGTCATTTAAAGTCACCGGTTTTGGCACCTTCTTTTTCCAAAACATTTTCTTCCCTCCTTATGATTAATTTGCAATTAAAAGAGCAACACAAGCACTCATTAAATCTTCAATTTCTTTGCTTACCTTTTCCCAGTCGCAAGCTTCATGCTCGGATATGGTATCATCACAAGCTATTGCTACAACCGTATCATTTGCTTTTAAAACGTCCGACATTTCTTTTTGCAGCCTTAATACTCCTGCGGATAGCCTTTTTGGCTGTACTTCGGGCAAATATCTCTTGCCCAACGGGTTGTTAAGCTTTAAATGTAAGTACCAAAGCCACTTGCAGCCATATACCTCAATCATTCTTAATACCAATTCGCTTGAAGGACATATTGCCCCGTTTTCATATGCGCTCAATGTCCTGATTGGTATAGGCAGCAGTGCGCTTGCTTGTTCCTGTGTCAATCCTGCCTGTTCTCTTGCTTGTTTGTATATATATCCGCAGTATTTCCTCATTCCCTCATCACCCCCTTTTTTGTATAATTAAAAGTAAAAAGTAAGATATTTAAAGAAACCGAACCTCCTCTCATAAGTTTTCATCCCGCGCTTCCCACCAAGCTTGTCCATCAGGGAAGCGCAACCCTAAGGGTTGCTTATGATTTATTTAAGTATTTTTATCTTCATTTTCTTGTTCTAATTTTCTTAAATAAGGTAAGGCTATGTTTACTATCCTGGAGAGGATTGCTTCGATTTCTTCCGGAGACTTTTTGATTGCGTCATCAGCAATTTTTATCGTTGTGTTACCGATTTTGTATTCTTCAATTATGGCCATGATAAACACCTCCGGAATAATGTATTAATTGACTGCTTGACTGTGTTACACATTTATCCAACCACCTGTGTTTTGATTATTTACCTTATCCATCCCTTGCAATGGCAAATGCCGCCATAAAAAATGTTGCGATTGCAGCGCCTATAAACGCACCAGCTAAAAAGGCAAACATTGTATAAACCACCATCCTTTTAGTTATCTGTTAACTCTTGCACATATAGATAGGTATTATGATAAACTTCGCAGAAAACTCAACTTGCCCATAAGAAATATGTATTACCGAATAAATGCCAATCAATTTACAAACAACTATCATAAAACAGCTGTGTTTATATTTTTTTGTTACAAGAATTGTTGTTATTTGCCTTTAGCTTTTTGTTATTTTTAGCCATTATGGGTTCTTTGTTAATGTCATTAACACCATTGCTCCAATTAGTAATACCAGAATAGCAATCTTATCAATATAACCGAAAACTTGATATCAGCTCTGTAAATTGAATTATCATTATTAACATGACAAACAGCTTTAATAATAAAACCATTTATTACCCCCTATGCGGTTTTTGGGCTGTCATTGCTTGTCGAAGTTTCTTGGCGCTTTGCAAAGCTGCTAGGTAAAAAAATATCATTTGGTGTTTTGTTTAAAATAGCTGCAATATCCAATGCTAATTGCAAAGGCATTCTTCTTTTATTATTTTCAAGCTGGCAATAATAACTCTCTGAAACGCCAAGTTTTTCAGCTATTTGTTTTTGTGTTAAGCCAGCTTCCTCGCGAAGTTGTTTTAATTTATTTATGTTATTCATCTTATCTATCACCTCCATTTACTCTTTGCATAATGCCAAGTTCTAGTTTAATTATAAATCCTTCTTTGCAATCTGTCAAGTTTTAATTTTCGTTTTTGCAAAGTTTTGTTTTTTATCTTTAAACTTTGCTATTTGCAAGGTATAATAATTAGTATAGGTGGTGATATATATGAATTTCGGCGAGAGATTGCGTCAAATTAGAAAAGAAAAAGGTTTAACTCAAGCTGAAGTAGCAAAATTGCTGTCGATTGGAGAGTCAACTGTTTCATTTTATGAATCAGGCAAACGACAACCTGATTATGAAACGCTAATTCGTTTATCTGAAACTCTCCATGTTTCAATAGATTATTTATTAGGCAAAACCGACATACGCAATCCATACAGTGAATTTATGGAGTCTGCGAATAAAAAATATGGTTCACATGGAAAAAAGCAAGCTGAAGAATTATTGGAAAATGTACAAGCCCTGTTTTCAGGCGGAGAACTTCCAGACGAAGATAAAGACGAATTCTTCAAGGCTATAACTGAGATTTATTTTGAATCAAAAGAGAAGAATAAAAAGTACACTCCAAATAAGTTTAGAAAGAAAAAAGAAAACTGATTGACGGGTGCCGGCTTATGAAAGATTACATTAAGTACAAAAGCGGAGAATTAATTAACAAATACAAAACCAGAAACCCCTTTGAGCTTGCAGAAGCATTAAATATTAACATAAGATTTTATGACTTTCATGAACTAAAAGGCTTTTATACCTGTTACAAACGTAACAGATACATTGGAATAAACCGAAATTTATGTGAAGTTGAGCAAGTGCTATGTTGTGCCCACGAAATAGGGCACGACCAGCTACATAGGGAACTAACATTATACATGAAAGATTTTAATTTTTTTTCCAACTCTAAAGCGGAATACCAGGCAAATTTAATGGCTGCTCACATACTGATACCTGATGATTTATTGGACAAGTATGCAAAATATAACTATACGATAGAGCAAATCGCAGCTGAAGAAAATTTGTATCCTGATTTGATAAGGCTTAAATATTTGGATTATGGATTTTTTTGATATTTTACTAAAACGAGGTGAGTTTGGTATGGCAATATACCAGCAAACTTTTTTCAATGACTACCTTAAAAAATCTAAAACCATAAAAGCTGATTCACTATGGGAATTTGAACTTAAGAAACAACAGCTTTTTGCTATATGGCAGGAAGAAGAAAATAAAAAAAGAGAAAGAGAAGCTATTCAGAGTTTGAAATTAGCAGAGAAAGAAGAAAAGGAACTATTAAAAAATCAAGCGCTTAAACTATCAGAGGAAGCTAAAAAAGAAATTGAGGAGTATAATAATATTCTTCAGTACACATTGACAATTGATGATAAGCTTGACTGGAATACTCAATACAAAAAGGCAGATTATCCGCCATTTGAAACCAATCTTACAAAACCAGCAATTGAAGATTTTTATATAAAATATAATGTCCCCAAAAAAACCGGGTTAGAATTTATTTTTAAGTCATTAAAAACAAAAAGGGAAAGTTTTGAACACCTTGCGATTCAAGCATATAATGAAGCTATAGAAGAATATTATAAAAAGTTAGAAGAGGAAAACAAACAATACTTAAAAAAGAAACAAGCCTTTGAAAAAGTAATTGAAGAACATAACCGTACTATTACCCAATGGAAAGAAAGCTATGAATTCGGTGAAAAAGAAGCAGTTGAAAAATATGTAAAGGTAATTTTGGAAAATTCAAAATATCCAGCTTCTTTTAACAAGGATTATGAAATTCAATATGACGATAAAACAAAAACACTCATAGTATCATATAACCTGCCAAATCCAGAGCAAGTTCCCAAAGTTACTGAATATAAATTTGTTCAGTCTTCAAAAACTATAAAACCTGTTGAGTTTAAGAAAAAAGAATTTGATATTTTTTATGAAAATATTATTTTGCAAGTCACCCTTAGAACTATCCACGAAGTATTTGAAGCCGATTATGCCAATACAATTGATGTAATAGTATTTAATGGTTGGGTTACTGCTATAGATAAAGCAACTGGAAATGATTTTACATCTTGTATTGTTTCATTACATACCAGAAAAGAAGAGTTTATAAAAATAAATCTTGCTAATGTGGAATATAAAGAATGTGTGCGGTCTCTAAAAGGATTGTTTGCCGGCGCGCTTATTAATTTGGCACCCGTAAAACCAATACTGGATATTAATAAAGAAGATAAAAGGTTTGTGGAGTCAAAAGACGTGTTAGCCCAAATAAATTCTGTTGAAAACTTGGCAACAATGGATTGGGAAGACTTTGAACACCTAGTTCGTCAATTATTTGAAAGAATGTTTAGCGAAAACGGCGCCGAAGTTAAAGTAACACAGGCAAGCCGTGATGGCGGGGTTGACGCCGTTGTATTTGACCCAGACCCAATTAGAGGTGGTAAATTTGTGATTCAAGCAAAACGATATAATAATGTGGTACCCGTTTCTGCGGTGCGGGACCTATACGGTACCGTAATAAATGAAGGCGCAACAAAAGGAATTTTAGTCACAACAAGTTATTTTGGCACTGACTCAATTGAGTTTTCAAAAGATAAACCTCTAACATTAATTGACGGCCAAAACTTGGTATATCTTTTTCAACAATACGGATATAATGTACATATTTCATTAGTTAAATAGAAAATAGATATTAAAGGAGTCAACTTATGTCCTATTGCATATATCTGCGTAAAAGCCGCGCTGATTTGGAAGCGGAAGCCCGGGGCGAAGGCGAAACGCTAAAGAGGCATGAGCAGGCGTTGCTTGAGCTTGCGAAAAAAATGAAAATTAATGTTACTGAAATATACCGCGAAATCGTGTCGGGTGAAACAATAGCCTCACGCCCGGTTATGCAACAGTTACTTTCAGATGTTGAACAAGGGCTATGGGAAGGCGTGCTTGTAATGGAAGTGGAAAGGCTTGCCCGTGGTGACACAATCGACCAGGGGATTGTGGCCCAGACCTTCAAGTATTCAGGGACTAAAATTATCACGCCATTGAAAACCTACGACCCCAACAACGAATTTGACGAGGAATATTTTGAATTCGGGCTTTTTATGTCAAGGCGCGAGTATAAAACCATAAACCGCAGGCTCCAGCGGGGCCGCCTTGCCTCCGCGAAAGAAGGCAAATGGGTGGGAAATAAACCACCATATGGTTATGTAAGAAAAAAGCTTGAAAAAGAAAAAGGATATACATTAGAACCTCATCCTGAACAAGCTAAAATAGTAAAAATGATATTTGAATTATATACCAAAGGGGAACGCCAAAAAGACGGAAGCTACAACCGCCTTGGCGTTTCCCTTATTGTCCGCAAGCTAAATGAGCTTCATATTCCCCCCGCAAAAGGTGATGTATGGGTTCCAACAAGTATTCAAACAATATTAAAAAATCCTGCGTATATAGGGAAAGTGCGCTGGAATTTCAGACCCCAAGTAAAGAAAATCATTGACGGAAAGATAAAAAAAGCCCGTCCCCGTACAAAACCAGAGGACTGGATACTTGTAGAGGGGCTGCATGAGCCAATTATTGATGAGGCGACTTGGAATTTAGCGCAAAAATATCTTGCAGAAAATCCTCCGAAGCCATGCCCGACAGGAAAATCTGTCCAAAACCCACTTGCAAGTATTATAGTATGCGGGGTTTGCGGGCGGAAAATGCAGCGCAGACCATATGGCGGCAGGCAGCCTGACTCGCTAATTTGCCAAAACACCGCATGCTCTAACGTGAGCGTTTTTTTGTCATATGTGGAAGAGCGGCTGCTTGAGGCTTTGCAAGATTGGCTCAGGAACTATAAATTAAATTGGGGTGTAGCAGAAAATCAAGACAACAACAGTAATATACAAATTGAAGTTTTAAAAAACGCGATTAAAAACCTAGATGATGAGCTAAAAACCTTGGAAAAGCAAATGGATAATATTCACGACTTGCTTGAACAAGGAGTTTATTCCACCGAAAAATTCCTTGAGCGTTCAAAAATAATAAGTGATAGAATAAAGGAAGCAAAGCAAAACAAAGAAAAACTCTCACAGGAACTAGAGCGTGAAGAATTAAGGGAAAAAAGTAAAAAAGATATCATCCCTAAAGTTGAAAGAGTCCTTGAACTATATAGAAAAACCACTGACCCTGCATTTAAAAATGAGCTTTTAAAAGAAGTATTGGAGAAAGCAGTTTACAAAAAAACCGTCAACGGCCGCTGGCATCACAGGGCTGACGAGTTTGAGCTTATATTATACCCAAGGCTACCAAAAGAAGATTAAAAAAGTCATTGATAACATCATGGCACCGAAGAATTGGGCCACCTTGAGATGATTGGTACAATCGTTCATCAGTTAACAAGGGGACTATCTCCCGAACAGCTTGAAAAGCAAGGCATGGGCGACTACTTCATTGACCACGGGAATGCTATTTATCCTGCAAACGCGTCTGGCGTTCCGTTTACCGCCGCGTATATCCAAAGCAAAGGCGACCCAATCGCGGACTTGGTTGAGGATTTGGCCGCAGAACAAAAAGCAAGGGCGGTTTATGACAATATACTAAGGGTTTGCGACGACCCCGACGTTAAAGACCCCATCAGGTTCTTAAGGGAACGTGAGGTTGTGCACTTCCAGCGCTTCGGTGAGGCGTTGCGCCGCGTGCAGGAATTAAACTTGCAAAAAACCATGTTTGCGTTTAATAACAACAATAAAAAATAACCTTATTACCTATATATAAAAGAGGAAAGCCAAAGCTTTCCTCTTTTTGTGTGGGAAATAATATTGCAAAGTATTTTCTTTTTTACCTCAAACTATTCGGCTGCTTCCCACAGCCCAAGCTCATTGGAAATTTTAAATGAAGTACCCATTTCTAAAACTGAGCCCGGAACCCAGCAAAAACCGCTGTCATTCAATTTGCGCCCTGCGCCTTTTGGACTCCAGTCCCTGCCGATAAAAGGCTCTATTTCCCCTTTTATTTTTAAGTTTGAACTTTCAAAACCGCATTTAGCGTGGGACCAAATGTGGGAATTTTCTTTTAAGTTTACATAAACTTCGCAATCCCTTTCTTCCCAGAACCCACTAAAACCTAAACTTGATAAATCGTTACTTTTTACTTCCTTTATGCTTTTATATAATTCAAAAAGCCCAAAACCGTATTTCCTCTCTCCCCCGATTTGCAAAGAACCTGCCACTTGCGAAAAATTAACGCTTGTGTTTTTGTGCTTGTCCCTTATTGTAAAGTCATTTTCATTAATATCTTCAATACAAAAATTGCCGTCGGAAAAATTTGATACCCAAATAAGTCCGCGGAATAAAACAGGTTTGCTTTTTTCTTCCAATGTATATGGGCTTATGAATTCCACTTCATGCAGCATTCCTTCTTCTGTGCCAAGGGAATTGGGATCAATTGCGGCAAAAGCTTGTGAAGTTATGTACTTTTTTGCAAATTCATTGTAATAGTATTCTTTTTTATTTGAGCATGAATTTTCGCCTGAGGAACTTGTTTTTACATCATTAACAAGCATTCCAAACTTTAAACCTTCATCTGTAAATTTAGGGGCAAGTAATGATACATTTTTGCCTTTATCCAATATGTAAAAATACCCAAACCTCATGGCCTTTTTAAAAAAATTCCCGATTGCGTCATAATTCCTTGAGCCCAAATCCCGCGCAAATTTTGCAACAAGCGCGCCCCTAAAGGGTTTTGCGGGGATATATTCCCTTGTCAAAAGCAAATTTAAAACTTTTTTATGCCCAATATGTAGGGGGGTTTTAAGCCTGTATTCCAACAAATAAAGGTGCCAGAATAAATTATCCGCCATTTTCACTCACCTTCTTTTTTACGGCTTTTTTATGAATTAGTTATGCTTTCATTTTCTATTTTTTTCATGGCTTTTGCGCGGTATCTTGCGTAAATCAAGGCTTTTTCCATCACTTTTGCGGCAAGTATTAAATTATCAAGCCCGTTTATTTTATCAATAAGTTTGAAAAATTTACTCTGACAAAAATTATCATTTTGTTTGGTATCTTTATCATCTATTATAGGCTCAAGTTCTTTTTCCAACATTTTTGCCGCCTGATTTAGTATTTCAATGGCCCCTCCTTTTTCATCATTTCCCCTTGACTCACAAAAAAGCCCAAGGGCGTACAGCCCCTGTTCCTGCAAAACGCCCAACGCTTTTGTAATTAAGGTTTCAGCGGCTTTATAATTTCCAAGTTTGCTTCTTACATTTTTTGCTATATTGGACCCATACTCCGCCCCAAGCCTGTCCAAGTTTTGCATATTATAAGCCCCCTTTCAAAACCCCGTCTGCTTTGTTATCAGCGTCTTTTTCAGTTTTAAGATTTAAAACCTTAAGCCTGCCCATTCCTCTTGTTCCCATTCCGCCAATACCAAACGTTTCAAAAAGCCCCAGCCCTTTTTCCACATTGTTTTTAACCCAGTCTGCGCTTACAATCCCGCCATCTTCTGTTTTGAGTTCTTCCCCCTCAACCTTAAAGAATTTTCCTGAATTATAAACCACGTCAAACTTTAAAACCGTTCCCCTAGGAATGGCTTCATATGTAAATAGCGCACGTTCTTCCGCTGTCCCTGTGGACGGGTCAATGCTAACAGAAGTCCTCACTTCAAGGTTGCCGTTTACTATGTGGGGAAAAATCCCGTCGGAAACAAGCACCAACCTGTTTTTGACAATTTCAGGAACGGGAAGTTCCTTTATTTTAACTTTTATCTCATCAAATTGCCCGTCCCCCCTGTTTAACATTATCCACCCGAAGTTTAGCACTTTTTTATTATCTAACTGTCCCCCTAAAGGATAGAAATAGTCATTTTCAATCTGAGAAACATCAACTCCCAGCCCTTCCAGCGCCAAAGGGGAAGTTACCCAGACAGGGCCTGCCATTGAAGATACCGCAAAGAATAAGATACGGGCGTCAAAAAACTGTGCAAGCCCCTGCAAACTGCGGCTTCCTTTTGAAAAGCCAAAAGGAACGCAAACAGGACAGGCGGGATTTACGTTTCCGCAGTGTTTTTCCCCTCCGTCGCCGCCCCTTCCGGCGCAAAAAGATACTTCTTTTTTATCCTTTGCCGTTGCCATTGCGGTAAAAAGCCTTGCGTTCCCGCTTAAAGTCGTGCCCGGGATTTTGGGGATATTCGTTCCCGTTTCCCTGATTATCGGAAGGTCAACCCTCTCAAGCCTTGCTCCCCCTGCCCCAATATGAACCGGGTCGGTGGCAATAGCGTAATAAGTTTTTTTATAGTAGTTTAAGCCATCTTCCAATTTTCCGCTAAACATTTCTTATCCCCCTTTTATTTATCTTTTCTTACATGCAGGTTCCAATATAAGCACCGTTCAAACAAGCCTTTGTCATCTTTTAATGAGCGCTTGATTTGGTCAAACAATTCTTTTCCGTTTTTCTCTGACAGTCCTAAAATGTTTATTAAATTATCTTCAATTAAATCTTCAAAGCTCTTAAACCCCAAATTTTTGCTAAAGCTTTTTATTCTTTCAACTTCATCTTTAAACGCGTATATTTGGGAGGTGCTCCACGTTTTTGAGGAAATCTTACACTTAATTTCTTTCCAAAGGTCATTTATTCGCTTTATGTAATGAAGCGGCATTAATTTTTCCCCAACTTTGTACCTGTCGGCGGAGTGTTCCAAATACATTAACTCAAAATAGGAAGGCTCAAACTCAATTACGTCGTCAGCTTTAATTTCTGTCACATGGGTTACATAATTCTCGTCCCCTGTGTAATCAAAAGAACTGGATCTTCCTTTGCCATTTAAATTCCTAATATATGGGTACCACTTGTCATCTACACAAGGATCCCCTGTATTGTACGGCACCTTCCATAAAAACGACTCTTTTGAATATTCCTCTTTTAAAATTTCAAGCTCAACAGTTTTATTGGTTTTATCATTATTTACATTTTTTACTTTTGCTTCAAGGGATTGAGCCTCATTTCTAAAAGTATCCAAAAGTTTTTTCCCTGCGTCCATTGCCACATAAAGGGGCATTCTTCGGTCAAAGGCAATAACCCCCATGTGGAACGGAAGCCTGTCAATTACTTTTCCAAATTGTTCTTCATATTTATTTAAAATATCTTCTGCTATATCCAATGCGTCATAGGCAGGCACCATCACCATGAACTGGTCTGGAAAATCATAAATTTTTGTGTAGGGTATGTATGAAGCAAAATCTTCAGCAAGGCCTGCTTCAATAATTTTAGCGCTTCTCCAATACCTTTGATTATCACTTTTTAGCTTAATGTTTTTCTCTTTTAGTTTTTGGCATATTTCTTCAGCGCTTTTCCCAAATTTTGTTAATAACTCAAGGTTTACCGCGCTTATAAATTCCCCATCATTTTTATTTGTTAAAACTGCGCTAAACCTTGTGCCTTCGATATCCACCTCAAATGCGGTGAATTCTTCCTTTTTTATTTGTTTTGTGTCAATTTCAAATTTAATGCGCTGGGTTCTTAAGTCCGAATTCCAATGATTTTTTAAAATGTTTTCAAATATTTCCTGCTCAATGAATTCCTGTGTTGTTCCCCAAATCCTAAAAAGCCTTGCAAGGAACGGGTGTTTTCTGAATATAAGGCTGACTAAGTATTTTGCTTTTTCCTCATACTGGTCCTGACCCAATTTCAGCGCTTCCCCCGTGGGGTCGCGTAATGCGACGGCTGTCCAAAAATCATTAGCAAAATCATTTGCTGTTTTATTTTTTTCTACATGAACCAAAGTATTAAAAAACTCTTTCCACGCATTATCTACGTCTTCATTTAACTTATTATCTTTGATATAATTATTAGGATTTTTTAAAAAATCTGAGAGTAATTCTTCTAAATCTTTAAGACAATTTATATTTAGTTTAATTAAATTGCTTTTTACTGAGTCCGATTCTTTCCATTCTTCAAAACTTCTTGAAAGTAATGTTCCCACAAACCCATCTTCAGAAAGCCATTTTCTTAAATCAAACTGTCCAACAATTAGGGCAACCCGGCCGTTTTTATCAGCAACTTCATCAAGCCAAATGGTTTCTATTTTATCTTGTTTTTCTTCTTTCCAATTATTAACTCTACTTCTATACCTTTTGTTACAATTTTGACATCTCTCTTCACCTTTTTCTTTATAATTAATCCTGCAAACAGGGCAAATGTCCTTATCATCTGTTTTTTCGATATTATTTTTTTTTGCTTGTTCTTTAAGGTTTTTCACAAAACCTGCCACATGGTGATACTGCATTTTTTTGCGGCCATCTTCAATTTCTTTTGATAATATAACGCAGGTTCTCGTTTCATCTGAAACGCTAACATGAAAACTAAAGTCAATTCTATTTAAGTTTTTTAATTCATCAGTTATTAGAGTTATTATATAATCTATATCATCAGAATTTTTAAAAGCTGGAAAAGTAAAGTATATCCCCGTTGTGTCCCGATATATTTCGTTTCCTAAGCAATATTTAAATTCAATTAATTCTTTTATTTTTTCATAGGCTTCATCCATTGCGCTTTTATACCCTAATATGTCCCCAATTTTTAAACCCTTTGATAAAAGAGCGATGGTCTCAATATTTATTTTCAAAATTCTCCACTTAGACCTTCCCCTGGGTTCAAACCAACCTTCCGCTAATACTTTTATAAGGTTTGATTTTGTAAGAGACGCAATCGGATGGGCATAATCGTAAAGACTTATTTCATTAATCGGTCTTCTTGTTTCCCCCAGGGTTTTGGGGTAGTATGTTTTAATTAATTCAACAAACCTTTTATATTGAGAATAAATATTATCGTATTTTTCTTTTTCTTCTTCCTTTTTGTTTATATTTTCGTTTATTATTTTTAAGACATCTACAAGACCATCAAAGAATTCCTTTTTAGTCTTTTTTATTTTGTCATTGTCTATTTTTGTAATGTCGGACACAAAATTTCTGTTTTCATCCTGCAAAAGTTCTATTTCTTTTTCATATCCAAAAGCAGTAGATTTAAAAGTATTTTCTTTCCTTTGCTTTTTGACATCTTTCCCCATTCCTGCTAACCCTTTATCAATTCCTGATGCAACCCCGTGGGCGTCCGATAAAACTTTTAAAAGCCCTTTTGGTTTATCACTCCAAGCATGCTTTTCAATAAAATCTGAAAAACATATCACTTTATCGGTTTGTAAATTGGGAATCGCTTTTGTTAATTTATCAAAAATAGCCCAATTATTTATCAATAAGTCACGGAGTTCACTCCCCTCAAAAAAATAATCATCTTTACAAATTTTTTTGTAATCATAACTTAGTGAAGACTTTTCCGCCTGGGCTTCAATAAACTCTTTTGAAAACCTTCCAAGAAGGTGCAAATATGCGCCTATTTCAAAAAGGATGATGGGGATTCTGTTCTTTTTTAAATTTTCCAATATACCATTTTCATTTTCCACTTTATCATGCACATTGGTCATATTTTTTCCCTCCATGCACTAATAATCTCATTCAATTCGTCAAAGCTTACAAATTTTTGTTCATTGAAAAATCCTTTTATTTCTACTTTGCTTGAATTCTTTTCCCAAATATTTTCTCCTATCCCATATCCTAATGATTTTTTAGCCGAAAACCCATAGGTTAATATCATCATCTCAACCGCTTGAACTATATCGGACAAATCCTTTAGCGCTCTTTTTTTGATTTCTTCATCCTCTAAACCAAGCCAATAAATAGGAACATAAAGCAGTCTGAAAACACCCTTTGCCCCTTTTGGCACCACTTCAAAATTAATTGGAATTTTTCCTGCCCCGCTTTTTCGGTCATGGGGGTTTATAACCGTCATATCGATTTTGTCCCAAAAAGTGGGGTAAAACCTTAGCATTCCTTCAAAATGGGCGTCTTCTGCTTTTTTTACCTTAAAGAAATCTTTGACTAACTCTTTATAAACCTGCTCTGCCCCACTGCAAAGCCCGTCCAGATATTTAGTCCATGAGGATTTTTCATTCCATCCTTTTTCAGTGCCAAAGAGAAGGGAATGTTGAAAACGTATTTTTGCAAATTCATCGGGGTCTTTTTCGTTTTCCAAAAAAACTTTCATCATGACCCATCTTAAATTCCCTTTCCATGACATGGCAGAAGTTATCGGGGTTTTAAAAACTTTATCTTTCCTAACAGGGTTGTCGTTTACATAAAAAGGTGTGTCGTCCCTTGAGAAAAAGGGTGTTTTTAAAGTTATGGGAATTTCCAAAGCCCAGCTTCCGGAAGGAAGCCCGTTTAAGTTAATAGGGGAATTTATTATATGTAATGATATATCTTCATCTTTCAACACTTTTTTAATATATTCATTGTACTGGCTTTTATTGTTTCTTGATGTACGCAGGATTTTTTTAAGGCTCCCTTTTGCTTTGTCTTTTTGTTTATCTAAAGCAGTGCCTAAAAGGAGAGTCTTTGTATATGAATCTTCTATTTCTTCATACTTACCCGAACTCTCAATTAAATTCTCCAAATCTGCGTCGCTATTTATTCTATAGCGCTTATAAAAGTCATAATCTTTTTTTATTTCATATTTCATCTTTAATCCCCCTCCCCGGACAAGAGGCTTTTTAAGAACTCTTTTTCGTTTTCTTCTTTTTTAACCGTATCCCTGTAAGAAGAAAACTCCCTCCATGCTTTTAAGCTGTAATTCTGTGTTTGTTTTCCCAATTTTTTGGACCAATAATCTGAATTTATATATTGCAAAGCCTTTTTTAAGGAATTGAGAAATTTTTCCCTGCAAAAGTTCTCTGGAAGCTCATTTTTCCCAATCCAGCCCCAGACCCTGAACTCCCAAAGATTTTTTCCAACTTCATAAGCCCCTGAAACATGGATTTTTGAAGACATTTTTGAAAAAGCTTCTCCATTTAAAAAAAATTTCCTTATTGTGCCAAACAAATAATTTTGTATGTTTTCATTGTTTTCGCAAATTCTTTTTATATTCCTGTTATTCTTTATCAGTTTTTTAACTTTGCGGGAAAAGACGGGGGCATTCATTCCATTCTTCCAATTATTGCTGTCCGTTTCAAATTGGACTTTGGCAAAAAACATTTCACAAAGATTTGGAAAGCCGCCAAAGCCTTCATTACATCTTAAACCAAACCCCATACCCGCCCTTTTTTTAATAATGTTGTCAACTGAGTGGGTAAAACGGGAAACATCGGTTTTTATTTCGTCTTCTATACCAAAAACCCCGTATCCATGCTGGGTTTTACTCCCTAATGCCCCCCATTTTGACGCGATAAGTAGGGGCACCAAAACCAAACTTTCATCAAAGTCTTTGTCCAAAGCTGAAAAATTCAATTTAATTTTTCCGTCATCCTTCTTATCAGCTGACAAGCCAAACATCCTTCTTAGTCCCGTGGCGCCAAAAACCATGCAAGAAGCGCACAATTTTGGATTTTTATTTTCTTGGTTTTGTTTTGGGCATTTATTTTCCCCCGTGGGGTCACAGGCGGGATATCCCAATCCTCTTAATATTGCTTCTGCCCACCATCTTAACGAACCCATAATTCCTGTAATTTGAAGTTCATTGTTATTTTTATCAATATCACCAGTCCAAATTGGGGTTTTTACTGACAAGTTTGGCATTTTAAAACCTCCGGTTAATTTATTATCATATTGTGAAATTAACAAACCCTTTGGAAACATTTTCTTAATTTTAATAATACTACTAAAAATCATCATTTCCTTTTTTTTATTACATTTTTGGCAAAATTTATTATATATAATGTTGATATTTGGTATTTTTTCTGAAAAATATATATTTAAGCATACTATATATGGGTTGGTAAAAAATTTGCATAATTTTATAAAAATATATTGAATTTTAAAAAAAGGTGTGGTAACATGTTAAAAACAAACGTTAAACTTTTAAGTCGGTACAGAGCTGCCGGCAAGGTTTAAACAATAGTGGGATATTGTGCCCTTTTTTGGGGGTACTATGTAAGCATGTTTGTTAAACCTTGTCTGTTTTGTACGGACAAGGTTTTTTTGCTAAAGGGGGGATATGGAATTGATTTTAAAATCCTGTATAATGAGCGAAATTGACGTTGAGCGTGCTTTAATTAGAATTGCCCATCAGATTATTGAAAAAAACCACGGGACTGATAATTTGTGCCTGATAGGCATAAAAAGGCGCGGCATTCCTTTAGCATACAGGATTGCGAGAAACATCAACAAAATTGAAAATGTGGACGTGCCTGTTGGCGAAATTGATATAACATTATACCGCGACGATTTGACGAAGGACAGAAACGAGCCCGTTGTACTTGATACCCATGTGCCGTTTTCGGTGGTGGACAAAACCGTTGTACTGGTTGACGACGTGATTTTCACGTCAAGGACTGCCCGGGCCGCAATTGACGCGGTGATTAACCTGGGAAGGCCGGCAAAAATCCAGCTTGCGGTTTTAATTGACCGGGGACACAGGGATCTTCCCATTGAGCCCACCTATGTAGGAAAAAATATTCCCACGTCGCTTAATGAAATTGTGGTGGTAAACATCACAGAATATGACGGCAAAACAAACGTGTGCATTTATCAAAAATAGTTTGCAAAAAATTTTTAAATAAAAATTTTAAAGAGAGGGATGGAATTAATGAGCGAAAACAAACAAGTTATGGGATACTTGCCTGATGAGTGTCCTCCATTTTGGAAACTTCTGCTTTACGCAATCCAGCAGGTAATTGTAATGTTCCCTGCGACAGTAGCCGTTGCGCTAATCACAGGCTTTGAAATTTCCACAACAATTTTTGCCAGCGGTTTTGCAACCCTATGCTTCATTTTAGTAACAGGGCGGCAAATCCCGCTTTATTATGGCTCAAGCTTTTCATATCTTGCCGCAATCACAGGGCTTATTACCAGTGAAAGCTTAATGCCCCTTTTAAGTTCGGAATCCGTTGAACAAATTCAAAGATGGCTAAACAAATCCGCAGACCAGGTTATAACTCTTCCTGGCGAAGCGATTTCATACGCACAGTTTGGTATCGTGATGAGCGGTTTTGTGTCCATTTTGGCAGGCTTTTTGGTAAAAGCAATCGGGCCAAAAGCGGTGGATAGAATCCTTCCTCCCACAATTACAGGGCCCATTGCAATGGTAATCGGGCTGACTTTGGCAGGAAACGCCCTTGCTGACGCGGCGCCACAAGCATTGGCAGAAGGCGCAAATCCCACAATTTTTAACTCCGGCTGGGTTTGGGTTGTGTCCCTTGCCACACTACTTTCAACAATACTATTTTCTAAGTACTTAAAAGGGTTCTTAAGCCAGCTTCCGCTTCTTCTTGGCGCGTGTGTGGGCTGCCTTGTGGCGGGTTTGGTTTATGTAATCGGCGGGGAAAGCATGTTCAGGACAATCGCTGACTCCTCCACCGCCATTTTCCAAATTCCTAAATTTACATTCCCAAAAGCAAGCTGGCTTGCGGTATGGTCCATCATGCCAATTGCTTTGGCGACAATCCCGGAATCTACAGCACACATGTACCAGCTTGACGTTTATGTAAATGATTTGGCTAAGAAGAAACAATCCGGCAAAAAATATAACCTTGTTGAAAAATTGTACCTAAACCTAATCGGCGACGGTATCGGCGATATCGTGGCAGGTTTTATCGGCGGCCCTGCTGGGACAAATTATGGCGAAAACATCAGCACAATGGCAATTACAAAGGTGTTCTCCGTGCCCGTTATAATTGGCGCGGCAGTGATCGCAATGATCATGAGCTTCTTTACTCCGCTTGTGAACCTAATCTACTCCATCCCTCTTGCGGTAATCGGGGGACTTGAAATCTATCTCTTCGGCGCAATCGCGGCGCAGGGTATCGCAATCATGATTGAAAAGAGAGTGGACATGTTCTCCGCTAAAAATATTGCGGTAATTGCATGTATCATGATTATAGGCTTGGGCGGACAATACAAATTCGGTGGAAACATCCCCTTCGGAAGTTTCTCAATCCCATGTATCGCAGGCGCGGCGATTTTTGGTATCTTGCTAAACGCTGTGCTAAGCATTGGGGATAAGGATAAAGAAGAAAGCGAAAATTAAAAAATTAAAAAAGGGCGGTTTTTAAAACCGCCCTTTTTAATTTTGGGTTTATTTACAATTTCCTCAGTATTGCCTGCTAAAATATGACCCCGCCCGCTAAAATTTCATTACAACATATATTTTTTAAAAGCCACGATTAACAAAGGGGGGGTTTAGCCTGCTAAAGCCACGTTCATTTGATAATCATAATATCATAAAAAGAGGAAAGCCCGCGCTTTCCTCTTATCTTTTCTTTCTTAAGCCCCTAATAAAAATTATAACTAAAAGGGAAAAAATCACACCGGAAAAGTCGATAAAAACATCTAAAATACTGCTGGACCTGCCTTGGGAGTATACTTGGATTAATTCGTCGCAGCAGGCGATAAATAGCCCGCCATACTGGGTTTTTATCTTTACCGCGCTTTCTTTTCTTCCCCGCGACGCAAAGGTGTTATATAGTAAAACACCCAAAATGAAAAACTCAAAAAAGTGGGCAAGTTTTCTTATAAGCGCCCCCAATTGAAGCGGGTCGGCCTCGATATGTAGGTAAGAAAGCGCCCCTTGAATAACATAAACAATGGAGTCGCTCAAATCCCCCGACATATCGCCTGTTAATGACGATTGATAAAATATAAACCCTGTCCAGATAATTGTTAAAAGCAAAAAAATCAAGTGTTTTCTGTTAAACATGGCAGTTCCTTTCTTTGGAATTTTATTTTATATTACCACAAGAATAGAAATTTTACAAGAAAAATCCCCTCATTCACAGGGAATGAAGGGATTTAGTTAGTTTACTTATTTTCCAATCATGCTCTGTTCAACTTGTTGAATCATTTTCTTAACCATTTGTCCGCCAACAGAGCCGTTTTGTTTTGAAGTTAAGTCGCCATTATAACCTGGTTTTAATGTAACGCCAACTTCAGCTGCTGCTTCCATCTTGAATCTATCAAGAGCTGCTCTAGCTTCTGGTACTAATTGTTTGTTTCTTGCCATATTAAATCCTCCTAAATGTAATTTTTATTTGTATCTTTTTACACTCATATTTTCTACCCTGAACATTTTTTTATACTGGTAATTTATTTTTGTTTTGGTTTAAATATCAAGGCGATGATATATCCAAAGACTATCGCCGCGGTTATGCCTGCGGCGGTTGACATTACACCGCCTTTGATAATTCCAATCAAACCTTCGTCGTTTACGGCTTTCATAACACCCTTGCAAAGGGAGTAGCCAAAGCCGCTCAAAGGCACCGTTGCGCCTGCCCCCGCGAAGTTTACGATGGGCTCATAAAGGCCAAAAAGGGTTAAAAAGACGCCAATTGTCACATAGCCCACCATTATGCGGGCAGGGGTGAGTTTTGTTTTATCTATTAAAATTTGTCCAACTACGCAAATAAGTCCACCCACGATAAACGCTTTTAGTAAATCCATAGCTATTCCTTCCTATTTTTATTTTTTCTCAATTTTTATTTTGCCTAATTTGAGATTTTTTAAAATAGGTTTTATTTTACTATAAAAAAAGGTGTGCATTACGCACACCTTAAAAACTATAAAATCACCTTACTTTGAACGCTTTGTGGTTGTTAGACAAATCCCGTTAAGTGATTTTTAAGGATATGTGCAAAAAAAGCACAGGGCTGGCGTTGTAGCGCCGCGCAAGCCCCTGTTTTCATGAAAAAATCTAAACAGGGTTTTGCCTGAGTGTGTCGATTTACGGCACGCATGCGCATAACGCACGCATTTTTTCAAGGAAAATTTACTATGGCACATATCAGGAACATATATTGGCTTTCAAAACGTTTGTGAAGTTTTAAGTTACTAAATTTTTTACCTTATTGCCCTGTCCAGCAACGCCTTTAATTCGTCCTCGCCAAACTGGTACTTTTTATTGCAAAAATGGCATACCACTTCCGCGGACTTATCCTCATTTATGATTTTTTCAAGTTCTTCTTTCCCTAAACTTACCAAAGCCCGCTCTATTCTTTCCACAGTGCAGTCGCAGTGGTATTTGCACTCCATTTGGCTTAAATACTCAATTTCAAATTCGGATAAAAGCTTTTCAATTATCATTTTCGGGGTGTATCCTTCTGAAATCATGTGGGAGATGGAAGGAATTTCTGAAATTACTTTTTCAATGGCGGAAATATGGGCCTCAGTTGCTTCGGGCATCATTTGGATGATAAAGCCGCCCGCGGCTTTTATGGAATAGTCCCTGTCAACTAAAACCCCTAAAGAAACCGCGGAGGGGATTTGTTCGCTTCTTGCGAAATAATAGGTTAAATCCTCGGCAATTTCCCCGCTTTGGATTTTTACCCTTCCGATATATGGCTCTTTTAAGCCAAAATCCCGTATTATGCTTAAGTAGCCGCCAGTTCCCACCGCGCCGCCTACGTCTAATTTATTGTTTTTATTAAGCGGCAAATCCACATGGGGGTTTCCCACATAGCCTTTAACTTCCGCCTTTGAATTTGCGACAGCCAAGACCTTCCCAATGGGGCCGCCGCCGTCAAACTGGATTGTAACCGTATCCTTTTCCCCTTTTAGCATTGCCCCCATCATGGCCCCGGCGGTCAAAACCCTGCCTAACGCCGCGGCAGCGGTCGGGAAAAGGTCGTGGATTTTTCTAGCCTCTTCAACAAGGCCAGTGGTGCTTGCCGCAAAAACCCTGATTGCGCCGTCCTTTGTTATGGCGCGTTCTATTGTGTCTGCCAATCAAAATGCCTCCTTAAACTGGTACTTTTCAGTCGCCACAATTAATTTAATACATTCTTCCAAATCTTTTTTGCTAACTGTTTCGCTTGGGGAATGGATATACCTTGAGGGGATTGAAATCACCCCCGCTTTTACGCCGCTTCTGGTTAGGTGGATTGCCCCCGAGTCGGTTCTCCCGCCCTCAAGCACCTCAAGCTGGTATTTTATATTATCCTTCTTCGCGCATTCCTTCATGTAGTTTACAACATAGGGGTGGCTGATTATTCCGTCGTCTTTTATTTTAATGCACACTCCATTATCCATCATAACCGCCATCCTTTTAGCCTCCGGGATGTCGCCGGTGCGGGTTACGTCAATCGCTATGGCAAAGTCAGGGTCCACATTAAAACCTGCGGTTGTGGCGCCTCTTAAGCCCAATTCTTCCTGTGTGGTAAAGACATAATAAATGTCGTTTTCCGTCCTTAAATTTTTCTTTACCGCTTCAATTAAGCAGTAGCAGCCCGCCCTGTCATCCATGGCTTTGCAGCTTACATGGTTATTTAAGTCCACAAACTCGGAAACCAAGCTTGCGCTGTCCCCGATTTGGACATATTTTTCAGCTTCTTCTTTTGATTTTGCGCCGATATCGATAAACATTTTGGATAAGTTTAGTTCCCCCATTTTAGTGTCGGCGTCAAAACTTACAACCCCAACTGTTCCGTTTTTGAATCGGACTTTACGGTGTACCATATTGTAGGGGTTTATGCCGCCAATGTTTGAAAACCTCAAAAACCCCTTATCGTCAATTACGGTAACAATTACGCCGATTTCGTCCATATGCGCGGCATACATTATTTTTTTGCCGCCCCCCGTGCCTTTTTTAACGCAGATTAAATTGCCTAAGGGGTCGGTTTTATATTCATCTACATAGTCTTTTACTTCTTCTATTATAATATCCCTGATATTTTCTTCTTCACCGCTTGTGCCGTTGGCAAGGCATAGCTTTTTTAGAAGTTCCATGAAATCATCCCTTTCAATTAAAACTTTTTAAAAAGGCGCGGGCTAAACGCAAGCACTCTGATATATCAAATTTGCTTGCCACGCTGCTTGGGGAGTGGATGTACCTGCAGGGGACCGCAATTACCCCCACTTTTACGCCGCCGTTTGACCTTTGAATGCTTCCAGCGTCAGTTCCCCCCGCTGTGGTTCTTTTAAGCTGGTATTTTATATCTTGCCTTTTGGCAACATCCATAAGCCTCCCTACCACTTCCTTATCCATTATGGCCGACCCGTCCATTATGGTAATAACCGGCCCCCTGTCGTGGAAGGAAACCTTTTGGTGTTCCTTTGCGGGGTGGATGTCGGAACAGGTTGTGCCTTCAATGACCAGCGCGAAATCTGCGTTTACCCTGTTTGCGGCGATTATCGCGCCCCTTGTCCCCACTTCCTCCTGGGTGGTAAAGGCAACATATAAGTCGCAGTCATAGTCCTCTTTTAGGATTTCTAAAAGTATCGCGCAGCCCACCCTGTCGTCCAAGGCTTTTGCCTTGATTTTGCCATGCCCGAATTCCACATAATCGCTGTCAAAGACCGCAAAATCACCGAGTTTAACTTTGCCTTCCGCCTCTTCCTTGCTCTTTGCGCCGATATCTATATATAAATCCTTAATATTTGCCTTGTTATTTCTTGCCTGCCCCTGTTGAAGGTGTACCGCTTTCATTCCTAAAACCCCGGGGATTTTATCTTTTCCGATTAACACCCGTTTTGAAACCAAAACCGCGCTGTCAATTCCCCCTACGGTTTTAAATTTTAAATATCCCTCATTTGTGATTTGGGAAATTAAAAACCCCACCTCATCCATGTGGGCGGCAACCATGACTTTCGGGCCCTTCCCTTTTTTGTGAACGATAATGTTTCCCATGGAGTCGCAAATTACCTCGTCCGTTTTTAAATCCTTGATTTTTTCCAAAATAAAGTCCCGAACCTCATCCTCGCAGCCTGAAACCCCTGCAAGGGCTGTTAACTCTTTTAAAAGCATATGTCTTCACCTTCAATTTTATTTAAAAATAGGGAAATAAGCTTTCCTGTCTTTTCCACGTCCTGTGTGTTTAGTGTTTCTACCGTTGTGTGCATGTAGCGGAGGGGTATGGAAATCAATATGCAGGGTATGCCCTCGCGGGCTACCTGTATTGCCCAAGCGTTTGTCCCCGTGTTTCCCCCGTCTACATCAATTTGGAAGTCGATTTTTTCAGCCTTTGCAATATCGATTAATTTATTGGTAAGTTTTCTGTGGGTATTGGGCCCGATTGTAATAACGGGGCCTTTACCCAAAGGAAATGTCCCGTCCGACGCGTCGGGGGTTGTGCCGTGGCACACGTCAACGCTAACCGCAAGATCCGGGTTTAGTTTATATGCAAGGGTTTTTGCCCCCCTCAACCCCACTTCTTCCTGAACCGTCGCGCAAAGGTAAATGTCAAAATCGCATTTTAGCCGCTTTAGGTATTCTGCCGCCAAAATTAAGCTGGCAATCCCCGCCCTGTCGTCGTGGCAGCGGGATGCGGCGTTATTTGACAATAGTTTGGTATAGCCGCTTTTGAAGGTAATCCTGTCCCCAACATTTACCAGTTTTTCCGCCTCTTGTTTGGAAAACCCTATATCTATGGCTAAATCGTCCATGCTTAGGGCCTCGCTTTTGTTTTTGTCAATTAAATGAGGGGGTTTTGCGCCGACTACCCCGTAGAGTTTTTCTTTCCCATGCACAATGACTTCCGCCGCGGGCAAAATCTTTAAATCAATCCCCCCGATGGGGCTTGCAAGCAGTGTCCCGTCGTCATTGATTTTTGCGACAACCATTCCGATTTCATCCATGTGGGCCTCAATCATTACCTTTTTGGCCCCTTCCTTCCCGCAGGGGATAAAGCCAATTACATTTCCTAATTTGTCCGTTGAAACCCCTGCGCAATATTCGGAAAACAGGCTTTCCACCACTTTTTGAATTTCCTCTTCATACCCCGATAGCCCATAGGGCTCATTTAATTTTTCAAGCAGCGCGTTTGTATCCATAACAACCTCCAAAATTAAACAATCTTGGTTTTTTTGTTTTGGGCATATTCTGTTACCAAGGCCTTAAGGATTGCCATAACGGGAACGGACAAAAACATTCCCAAAAGCCCGAAAAGGCCGCCGCCCAAAGTAATTGCCAAAATTACCAAAATGGGCTTTATGTCTAAAGTATCCCCGATTAACTTGGGGCCTATGATATTCGCATCTATTTGCTGCAAAACTATTAATGTGACAAGCACATAAATTGCCTGATAAACCCCGCCTGTCAGGAATGAAACCAAAACCGCGATGGCGCAGGCGATAATCGCGCCAAAATAGGGGATTAAATTCATAAGCCCGATTAAAAAGCCCAAAAGCACCGCGTATTTTACCCTGCATATTGCCAGCGCAATTGTGCTTAAGACCCCGATAATCAAAGCGTCAGTAAGCTGGGCGTAGATGAATTTGGTAAAAATTACATCAATCCTTGATAAATAACTTGTCGTCTTTAGCATTTTACCTTCTGAAAGAAAAATTCCAAGCAGTTTTTTCAAAATTTCAATCAAATATTCCTTATCCAGTAACATATAAATTGATATTATTATTGCCAAAAACAGGCTGAAAACCCCGCTGGTAAACACAAAAACCCCTTGAGCGTATCTGTTTAAATCATTTAAATTTATATAATTTATTATTGATTTGGGTGAAACTGAATTAAACACTTTTTCATAATCAAAATCCCCCAAAAAGTCAAACCTTTCCTTTAAATTGTCCAAATATCCTTTTGCTGCGTTAATATAGGCGTTCAAATTGTTGATAAAGTCAGAAAAGCTTTTGGAAATGGCAGGCACAAAAAACCTCAAAACAGTGGACACAATAATAAAAAGTGCCAAATAAATCACAAAAACGCTGATTCCCCTGGATTTATTCCTTATAAATTTTACCCTGCTTTTTTTTAATAAACCCTCCAGCTTTTTTGCGGGCCCGTTTAAAATATAGGCCAAAGCAAAGCCGATGAAAAAGGGTTTTAAAAGCCCTAAAACCTTATAAATTCCCGCTATAACATAGTCTATTTTATCCACCATTTTATATACGATAATCAATGCTGTGCCAAGCAAAAAATATAAAACCCATCTTTGCCACTTTATCTTTGCCATTTCTTCACCCACTTTTGTTTTTATAAGCGTATTATAGCAAATAAGCCTAAAACCTTCAAGAATAATATGGAAAATCAGCCCTATAAAAACAAAAAATCCGCAAGCATAACTTACGGATGAATAAGCAAATTATAAACATATTCAGTATGTATAAATTCAAAAATTAAAGTTTTTTAAGTTCTTCAATGCAATCGGGGCAAATATTTTTTCCTTTATACATATGAATGTCTTTTGCGTTGCCGCAAAAAGCGCAGGCAGGCTCATATTTCTTTAATATGATTGTGCTACCGTCAACATATATTTCAAGCGCGTCGCGCTCGGAAATATCAAGAGTTCTCCTTAGTTCAATAGGAAGCACTATTCTGCCTAATTCGTCAACTCTTCTAACAATTCCTGTTGATTTCATCTTTTTCTCACCTCGCTCTGTTTTTTTTCGGAATTTACAGTAATATAATAACATATTTATAAATTTTAGTCAATAGATTGTCGACAACTTTTTTAATTTTTTTGAAAATATTACATTTACTGGTCGGTTCTCATATTTATTTACATTTTTACATAATATTACTATAAATGAAAGGGGGCCAAAACATGATAAACTACATCTGGGCGTTTTTGATACTTGTGTCAATCGTGGTTTCCGCCTTTACAGGAAGGATTGACCAAGTAGCAAACGCCGCAATAAAATCATCAAACGAGGCCATAACAATGGTGCTCACCTTGTGCGGCGCCATGTGCCTGTGGTCGGGGCTTATGAAAATAGCTGAAGAAGGGAATTTGGTAAAGGTTTTATCCAAGCTTTTATACCCCGTAACCAAAAGGCTGTTTCGGGAAATACCACAAAAATCCCAAGCCATGGGCTATATTGTTATGAACATTGTGGCAAATATTCTGGGAATGGGTAATGCCGCAACACCATTAGGGATTAAAGCTATGGAAGAATTGGACAAATTAAACGGCAAAAGCGCCCGGGCGTCTTGTGCCATGTGCACATTTGTCGTGCTTAACACCGCCTCAATCCAGCTGATTCCGGCAAATATGATTGCCTTAAGAATGCAGGCAGGTTCATCCAACCCTTCAGAAATCATAGTGCCGGTGTGGATAATCTCGTTTATTACATTAATTTCTGTCCTTTTGTGCGCAAAAATACACGAAAAAATGGACAGTTAAATAAAGCAAAACCTTAAATAACCATCCTACCTAGCTACAATTATTAAAATAATATAAAAAGGAGAGAATTATCACTTTTCGTGATACATAGTTATGAATGTGATAACTTTATTATCCAATTTGGCAATGCCGGTTGTAATATTCTTTATAATAGCCTCAGGGCTTATGAACAATGTGAATTTGTTTGAAGCCTTTACCCGCGGTGCAAAAGAGGGGCTAAAGACCGCATACAACATTGCCGCGCCTTTAGTCGGGCTAATGGTGGCAATTGGAATGTTTAGGGCCTCAGGCGCGCTTGATTTGATTGTCCATGCCATATCCCCTGTCTGCAACTTTTTAAAAATCCCGCCGGAAATAATGCCACTGGCACTAATGCGGCCAATTTCAGGCAGCGCGTCATTAGCAATTGCCAAAGACATATTAACAACATACGGGGCGGATTCTTTGATTGGGAAAATAGCTTCAATCCTAATGAGTTCAAGCGAGACGACCTTTTACACCATAACGGTTTACTTTGCGGCAGTGTCCGCCACAAATTACCGCTACAGCCTAAAGTCCTCTTTGCTTGGAGACTTGGTAGTGGTATTCGCAAGCGTTGCCGTTTGCAGAATACTCTTTAGTTGAGACCAAAAATTTGGAAGAAAACAAAACAAAGAAATCCAATCTCAAAACACTAAAATAATATAGCATTTTTATATCAATTTGTCAAGAAAAGTATTTTATTAATTATATTTTTTCTTTAAAATTTAATTTTAGATGAAATATTTACATAAATTTTATATTTAATGCTATATATTTCTAAACAACTTAATAATTAACATAAATTTTAGGGCTTGGTTAATTCACCAAGTCCTTAATATATGTTTTAGACAATACCCGCTTTAATACAAAAACTGATTTTATAATTTCTTCCACCATGCTTAAAAAATAAACTGCCTCCATTGGAAGTTTTAAATATAAGCCTGTAAAAATTGTAAGCGGCACGCCTATAAACCAAACCCCCATAAAATCCATAAAAAAGCAAAACAATGTGTCACCGCTGTTTCTCAATGTTCCCACAATGTGGGTTAAGGTAACGGTTTTAAAGGGAAGGTAAAAGGCGCAAATTAAGATAAGGTGGTGGGCAATTGTGCGGGTTTGGCTGGTTAAATTAAAAATCTTTATAAAAAATGGTGCAAAAATTATAACCAAAGCCACAAAAAACAACGCGCACAAGGGGTTTAGGATTGAAAACCTCAAGGTGTAATCATAAGCCCTTTCTTTGTTTTTTGCCCCGATTTCTTTTCCCACCATCACCCCTGAGGCAAGGCCTGCCCCAAAGACAAAAAAGGTTGCAACCTGTTCCATTGTTGAAGCAACATTGGCAGCGGCGGCAAAATTTTTGCCCATCCTCCCGTATACCGCGGAATATATGGAAACCCCCAAACCCCACAGTGTTTCACTGACAAAAACAGGATAGGCGGTTTTTATAAATTTTACCACCAAATCTTTTTTTATGGCAAAATACTCCCTTAAATTTGTCCTTAAAAATTCTTTGGTAGCTAATGTTAAAAATACGGTAAGCGCACATTCAATTATCCTGGAGATTAAGGTCGCATAAGCCGCGCCCAAAGTACCCAGGGCGGGAAAGCCTAATTTCCCAAAAATCAAGCAGTAGTTTAAAATCCCGTTGGTTACCAGCGACACGCCCCCCATCGCCATGGGTATTATGGGGGATTGGGTGGCTTTTAAGACGGTGGTAAATATAAATGAAATGGAATAAAAAAGCGCGCTTACGCCTATAACCCTTAAATAATTCGTACCCTCTAAAATTACATCCGCTTCTTTTGAAAAAAGTCCCATAATGTTTTGGGGAAAAGCCGTGGTTAAAAACAAAAAAATGATTGACGCCATAAGTGATATAACCGTATTTAGAAAGACCACGCTTTTTATCCCTTTTTCGTCCCTTTTTCCCCAGTATTGGGATATAAAGATGGAACACCCGCCCGAAATCCCAAAGGTCATCAGGGTAAAAACGAAAAACGGCCTGTTGGCAAGGCTAACCGCCGCAATTGATTTTTCACCTAATTTCCCTACCATTATGTTGTCAAGAAGATTAACTGAGCTAGTCAGCACGTTTTGAATTGCAAAAGGTATACTTAAGTACAAAAAATTTCTTAAGAAGTCCTTTTCAAATATTTTTTTCAGCATAAAATCACATCCAACTTCAATATTATATCACCATTTTTGAGCTTGGCAACATTTTTGTTATATTAGTTTTTTTAATTTCATATTCTTTATTAGCAAAACAATGAAAGGATGAAAACAATGGCAAGGAAAAAAAGAAGAAACAATGAACCAAACCCTCTCATTTCACGACTTATCACCCAACTTATCGCAAGCTGTGTGGTATTTACCATAATTTTGATAATTTCAAAAGCCCATCCCGGTTTTGACAACCAGATTAAAGAGGCGCTAAATTACAACATAAACCTTGACGCCGCCATTGAAGGGGCAAAAAAATACATACCCGCCTTTTCCCACCAGGAAGATGAAGATTTTGTCTCCCCCACGCCGTCGGGTTTTGTGATTATTGAAGAAGTAAAGGATGAAGAAAAAGAAGAAGAAAACAAAAACCAAAACAATGACGAAAGCGGCGGGGAAAAAAATGAAGAATCCCCGGCGGAAGTAAAGGAAGAAGTTAATGATTAATATTACAAAATATATAAGCATTCACCCGCTAACGTTGGCCCTTTTTGCCGTATCCCTTTACATGGGCATATTCATTGAAACCGCCTTTATTTTCGGGATTATCTTTTTACATGAATTAGCCCATTTTTTAGCGGCAAAAATTCTGGGAGAAAGCCCGAAACAAATAAACATAATGCCTTACGGCTGCTCATTGGCAACCGGGAAAATAAAAAACGACAAAAAGGCGGTTTTAATTTACCTTGCAGGCCCTTTGTTGAATTTGTTTTTTATGCTTTTTGCCCGCCATGAGATAATCTTTAACACTAACCTTACCATGCTTTTGGTAAACATGCTTCCTATATATCCGTTAGACGGGGGAAACATATTAAACATAATGTTAAAGAGGGTATCGCCTTATTACAAAAAAATTTCCATCTTTTTAGGGCTTTTCACTTTAATTTTTTTGGCTTATTACTCATATAAGACAATTTATATTACCCCCTATCCGCTAATTGCGCTCCTCTTTTTGACTAACGCGTTTTTCGCAAAGCAGGATGAAAAATATATCAGCCTAATGCGGCGGATAATTGAAAGCCACAATGAAAACGAGTTAAAATTCCAAATCCTTTCCGCCTATGAGGGGGAAAGCTTGTCAAAAGTTTTAGCATACGCCAAAAAGGGCTCAAGCCTGCTTGTACATGTTCTTGACAAAAAGGGAAAAAAGGTCGGGGTGCTGACAGAGGGTGAAATCATAAACGCCATACCCATCATGGGCAAAAAAGCCAAACTGAAAGATTTATTAAATACTGTTGAAAAGCGGGGCAATTTTGGTTAAACTAATATTGACCATTTTTTTGAGAGGATTGATTGCATTGTTCGATTTAGATAGAATTTTATCCCGCGTTCAAAAGCCCGCGAGATACACAGGCGGCGAGCTAAACGAAGTAAAAAAGGACCCGGGTAAGGTAAAAATCCGATATTGTTTTTGTTTTCCCGATGTTTACGAAATTGGAATGAGCCATTTAGGCATGAAAATTTTATACAGCATTATCAACGAAAGGGAGGATACATACTGCGAGCGCGCCTTTGCCCCTTGGTTTGACATGGAAGAGGAATTGGTAAAAAACAATATCCCCCTTTTTTCTTTAGAGACAAAAACGCCCTTAAACCAGTTTGATTTGCTGGGCTTTACTTTGCAGTATGAAATGAGCTATTCAAATATTTTAAATATGTTAAAACTTTCAAACATCCCCTTGCTTTCAAAGGACAGAAAAGAGGGCGACCCCTTTGTGTACGCAGGGGGGCCTTGTGCTTACAACCCCGAGCCTTTGGCGGATTTTATGGACTTTTACACTTTAGGCGAGGGGGAAGAAATCACCAATGAGGTTTTGGACGTTTATAAAAAATGGAAGGAAGAAGGGGGCACACGGCACGAATTTTTATGTAAAATAGCCCGTATTGAAGGGGTTTATGTGCCTTCCTTTTATGATGTGGAATATAATGATGACGGCACAATAAAAAGCTTTGCCCCGAACAACGAATACGCAAAGCCAAAAGTTAAAAAAAGAATTATCAAAGATTTGGAAAACGTGTATTATCCCGACAAATTCATTGTGCCGTATATGGATATAGTACATGACCGCATAATGCTTGAGGTTTTCCGCGGCTGTATCAGGGGCTGCCGTTTTTGCCAGGCGGGCATGATTTACAGGCCCGTGCGGGAAAAAAGCCCAAAGCGGCTATTAAGTGACGCTAAAAAGCTTATTGAGTCCACAGGGTATGAGGAAATTTCCCTATCGTCATTAAGCACAAGCGATTACACCGGTTTTAAAGAACTGGCGGAAAAACTATTGTGCGTAACCGAAAGCGAAAAAATCAATATGTCCCTGCCCTCCCTGCGTGTGGACAATTTTTCTTTGGAATTAATGGACAAGGTCCAAAAGGTGAGAAAAAGCTCAATAACTTTGGCCCCTGAGGCGGGAAGCCAAAGGATGAGGGATGTTATAAACAAGCAGGTGACAAAAAAAGATTTATTAAAGAGCGCCGAACTGGCATTCCGCGGCGGGTGGACAAGCATAAAGCTTTACTTTATGATAGGGCTTCCCTATGAGACATTAGAGGATGTTGTGGAAATCGCAAATTTGGGAAAAGAAGTGGTGGATGTTTTCTACACCCTTCCGAAAGAAGAGCGCAAAAGGGGCGTTAATGTAACTTTGAGCGTTTCTTCCTTTGTGCCAAAGCCCTTTACCCCTTTCCAGTGGGCAAGGCAGAATACAATTGAAGAACTTCATGAAAAACAGATGGCGGTTAAGAAAAACATTAAATCAAAACACATTAAATACAACTACCACGAAAGCAAATTAAGCGTCCTTGAAGGGGTTTTCGCCCGCGGGGACAGAAGGCTTGGAAAAGTTCTTTTAAAAGCCCATGAATTAGGCGCCAAATTTGACTCGTGGAATGAAGGTTTTGACATGGAAAAATGGGAGAAGGCGTTTTTAGAGTGCGGCATGGATTACAGCTTCTACACCCGCGAAAGAAGCTATGAGGAAATTCTCCCGTGGGATTTTATAGATATCGGGATTACAAAGAAGTTTTTGCAAAGTGAAAACGAGCGGGCAAAGAACGCCCAGACAACGCCAAACTGCAGGGTAAAATGCGCATCCTGCGGCGCAGCGGTTTTCGGAGGGGGTGTGTGCTTTGAGTAAGTATTCATTCAGGTATGAAAAAACGGGCCTTGCAAAATATATCTCCCACCTGGATTTTGTTAGGGCCATAAACCGTGCCTTGAGAAGGGCCCATATTCCGGTAAAGTATTCCCAAGGCTTTAACCCCCACAGCCTCCTTTCTTTTGGAATGCCGCTGCCTGTGGGATACACTAGCGTGTGCGAAATTTTTGAGGCCGAGCTTGAGCGGGATATGGATGAAAATTTGATAATGGAAAAACTAAACAGCACCCTGCCTGACGGGATTAGGATTTTGGAAGTTTCAAAAGTCTGCCCCGATATTAAAAAAATCAGGTACGCAAAATATATTATAAAGCCTGAGTTTATGCCAGGGAAAGATTTTGTGAAGTCCTTTTTGGAAAATGACACAATAGTGATTGACAAAAAAACCAAAAGCGGGATAAAGGAGAAGGACATTAAAAAGGACATCAGGGAAATAAATTTATGCGGCACTTTCATTGAAATGGTGCTTTCCGCCTCAAATACCGCCAATTTAAAGCCCGACGTGGTGGCGGCCGCGTTTAAAAAATACGGGTTTGATTTGGGTTTTTGCCAGTATGAAAGGGTTATGTTTTTTGATGAAAATTTAAACAAAATATAGGTGAAGGATATGGAAAACAACGCAAATGTAAAAGAAATAATTAAAAAATTGCGGGAAGAAATAAACTATCACAACTATTTATACTATGTAAAGGACGCGCCTGTTATTTCCGATTATGAATATGACTTGCTTATGCAAAAGCTAAAAAAGCTTGAAGAAGAACACCCCGAACTAATCACCCCCGACTCCCCTACCCAGCGGGTGGGGGGCGAGGTTTTGCCCTTTTTTGAAACGGTTGTGCACACCGTTAAAATGGAAAGCCTAAATGACGTTTTTTCAAAAGAGGAAGTGTTTGATTTTGCGAGGAAAACGGAAAATGCATTGGGGGAAGAAGTGGAATATGTAACCGAGTATAAAATCGACGGGCTTTCCGTATCACTGGAATATGTAGATGGCGTATTTACCCGCGGCTCCACCCGCGGGGACGGCACCGTAGGCGAAGATGTGACGGCAAATTTGAAAACAATAAAAAGCATACCTTTGTCGCTTAAGGAAAAAATCCCCTACCTTGAAGTGAGGGGGGAAGTTTATATGCCAAAGGAAAGCTTTGAGCGGCTAAATGAAAAATGCATACAGGAAAACAAGCCCACCTTTGCCAATCCCAGAAACGCGGCGGCGGGGTCACTGCGCCAGCTTGACTCAAAAATTACCGCCCAAAGGGGCCTTGATATTTTTGTGTTTAATATCCAGCAGATTGAGGGAAAGGAACTCAAAACCCACAGTGAGTCCATTGAGTATTTGACGTATCTGGGGTTTAAGACCATACCGATTAAAAAGGTTCACAAAAGCATTGAAAGCGCCTTTGAGGAAGTTTTGGAAATCGGGAAAATCAGGGATTCCCTGCCCTTTGAAATAGACGGGGCGGTAATTAAGGTGAATAATTTAGATCAGAGAATCCGCTTGGGAAGCACTTCAAAATTCCCGCGGTGGGCGGTTGCCTACAAATACCCTGCGGAACAAAAGGTGACAAAACTTTTGGACATTGTAATAAATGTGGGCCGCACAGGATCCCTTACACCAAACGCGGTGTTAGAGCCTGTAAGGATTGCGGGTACTACAGTGTCAAAGGCAACGCTTCACAATTTTGACTATATCCGGTCTAAAGATATCAGGATTGGCGACTATGTGATTGTGGAAAAGGCGGGGGAAATTATCCCAAAAGTAGTAAGCGTGGTTTTTGAAAAACGGGACGGCTCGGAAAGAATATTTGAAATGCCCAAAAAATGCCCCGCCTGCGGCGCCGACGTAATACGGGAAGAAGATGAGGCGGTGTTCCGCTGCCAGGGCTCAAGCTGCCCTGCACAGCTTGCCCGAAACATTATCCATTTTGCCTCAAGGCCTGCCATGGACATTGAGGGGCTTGGGGAAGCGATTGTGAATTTGTTGATTGAAAGGAATTTGATAAAATCCAGCGCGGATTTATATTACCTTAAAAAAGAGGATTTATTGAATTTGCCAAAGTTTAAGGAAAAAGCGGCAAGCAATTTATTAAACGCTATTGAAAAGAGCAAGGAAAACGACTTATCCAACCTCTTGTTCGCTTTAGGCATTATGCACTGCGGCCAGCGCGCGTCTAAAATTTTGGCGGATTTTTATAAAGATATTGACAATATTATAAAAGCAAGCCCTTTTGAGATGATGACGCTAAATGAAATCGGGGAAAAGATTGCATACAGCGTGGCAAATTATTTTTCACAAAAACAAAATATTGAGCTTATCGAAAAGCTAAAGGCCGCAGGGGTCAACACCAAGTCAAAGGCGCAGGATGTTTCAGATAAGAGGTTTGAAAACATGACCTTTGTTTTAACAGGTGCCCTATCCAATTTCACAAGGGATGAGGCCACAAAAATTATCGAAAGCTTTGGGGGCAAAGTGTCCTCAAGCGTGTCTAAAAAGACCACCTACCTCCTTTGCGGAAAGGAAGCTGGAAGCAAGCTTGACAAAGCAAAGGATTTAGGCGTTACAATAATTGACGAAGAAACATTTTTAAACATGATAAAATAATAGAAAGGGCGGTTTAGTTGAGGCTAGTTTTTAAGGTTTTAAAATCGGCTAAAAAGTATTATAAGCATCTTATCTTGTCCCTTTTCTTCCTTTTGGTGATGAATATAACCCAGCTGGTTTCACCCCAGATTATAAGGAAATTTTTAAATTTAATTGAAGTCAGGGATGAAAGATTGCTTGAAAAATCAATTTATTATGCCCTGCTTTATTTGCTAGTGTGCTTTCTTTCATCCTTTTCCACGGGCATGCGTACATATCTTTCCCACGTTGCGGCGTGGAATTATGTGCACGATATCAGGGTAAAGCTTTATGACCACATACAGCGGCTGTCTTTAAAGTTTTACCATGACAGGCAGACAGGGCAGCTTATGAGCAGGATTTTGTCGGACACTTCCGTCATGGAGTTGTTTATCGCCCATGCGGCCCCTGAAATATTAAACGACTTTATATTATTAATCGGGGTTTTGGTTATTCTATTTACCATGAATAAAATTTTAGCCATCACCTCCGTTTTGGTCGTGCCCTTTATTTTCGGCGCGGTATGGGTGTATTCAAAAAAAGTGCGCCCCCTTTTTAAAGACGCCCACCAAAAATTCGGGGAATTATCCGCTTGTGTTCAGGACAATATTTCAGGGATTAAGGAAATCCAGGTTTTTAACAGGCAGGATTTTGAGTTTGACAGGGTTTGGGGAATTTCCAACGAGGACAAGAATTTGCGCCTGGACGCGTTAAAGAAAAGCGCCATGTGCCACCCTTCAATAAACTTTTTCAACCGTTTAGGCACCGTTTTTGTAATCGCTGTGGGCGGTATTTTGGCAGCGCGCGGCCAAATTCAGGGGTCCGAGATTGTGGCCTTTGTGCTTTATCTAAACGTGTTCTTCCAGCCCATCAACGACTTTGCCCGTCTTTCTGAAGACTTGCAAAATTCATTGGCCGCGGCGGAGAGGGTTTTTGAACTCCTTTCAGAAGAAAGCGATGTCAAGGAAAAGGAAAACGCCATTGACATTGGAAGGTGCAAAGGCAATATTGAGTTTAAAAACGTATGCTTTTCCTACCGTGATAACGTGCCTGTGTTAAAGGATTTAAACCTTTCCATAAAAGAGGGCCAGACAATAGCGTTAGTAGGCCCCACAGGGGTTGGGAAAACCACAATCGCAAGCTTAATAGCAAGGTTTTATGACCCGACCAGCGGGCAAATTCTCTTGGACGGGCACGATTTAAGGGATATTTCCCTTGCGTCCTTGCGGGACAACATCAGCATGGTGCTTCAGGATGTGTTTTTATTCAACGGCACGGTTGCCGAAAACATTGCTTATGGTTCTGAAAACGTCACAATGGAAGATATAAAAAGGGCCGCGAAAATCGCAAACGCCGACGAATTCATTGAAAAGATGGACAACGGCTATGACACCATTATCGGCGAGCGGGGCATAAAGCTTTCAGGCGGGCAAAAGCAAAGGATATCAATCGCGAGGGCAATTTTGAGAAACCGCCCCATTTTGATTTTGGACGAGGCCACCGCGGCGGTTGACAACACAACGGAAAGGCTAATTCATGAGGCCATTGACAATGTGATAAAAGATAAAACCACAATAATTATCGCCCACCGCTTATCCACCATCAAAAACGCGGATAAAATCGCGGTGATACAAGACGGCAATATTGCCGAAATCGGCACCCATGATGAATTGATTAAGAAAAACGGGATTTACGCGTCATTATATAATGAATAAAAAAAGAGCCTTTTGGCTCTTTTTTTCACCGTGCCGGTTTTGACGCACGCTCAATAAGCACAGGATTTAGGACTTTTTTTGAAAACAAGGGTTTTCGCTTTGCTTCTATTGTGCCAGCCCTTGCAAGGTGTGGTTTTCATATCCCCGAAAACTGCGGAATTTAATGAAAATATCTTTGCCCCCGACAACCTCAAAAAAGCAGTTAATCTACAGTTTTGTAAAAAGAGCCTTTTGGCTCTTTTTTTATAAGAAAAAATGCTGTTTGGCTTTCCAAACAGCATTTTAAGAAAGAAGGTTAGTTAAGGTATTAAGCTGCGCTTCGTGCCTATCTGCGATTTGGTTGCACTTTTTCTTAAGAAATGCGTCAGAACACTGGTTGGCAAAGGCTCTGTACTTTTTAACAAGCATTTTTTCATAGTTTAGCTGTTCTTTTATCCTTGCGATTTCATCCGGGGATAATCGGGGCATTCACTTTCTCCTTTCAACTTATCCTTTGTTCATATTATTTGCCTTCATTGGATGAATATTCATACGGGTAAAAATAATTTTCTTTTATATTCGCGCACACAATCCAATGCCCGTCAAGATAAACCGAGCAGTCCGACAAATGCTCAAAGGGGTTATTGTCTTTATCTTCCTTAACCGCAACCGCCACATTATCCCCGTCAATCCCATAGTGGTAGCAGCGGTTATTATAAATTGACTCCAAAACCTTCGGGTAATTTAGTATGTATTTTATAATCGGCTCATTTGAAAAATAGGAGCCGTCGGTCACCGTGTGCCATGTGAAATTATCCTTTTCAAAAAAGGTTTCCTTTTTAGTTGTTTCTTCCTTTTCTAAAACCGGCTGGCCGAGAATTCTTGCAAAACACTCCGCGTCATCATCCTGGCAGGACCAGTACACATTTTTATTGTCCCGCACAATAAATACATCGTCAAAGTCAATGTTTACCTCTTTGCGCAATTTTCCCTCAACCAAATTCCCGATGTGGACTTTTTCCATGTTTTCCTTGTTTATTACAAAAACTTTCATAACCCCCACTTGGTTTGAAACATTTATATCTATGTACCTTTTTCCGCCATCTTCCAAAACCTTTGCCTCACCTGTCCCGATTTCCGAGTTTAAAGCGATATTTTTAATTACCATACCTGCACCTCCAAAATATACTTTCAATTTATATTATTCTTTTTATTAATAAAAATTACTTTTGAATTAAAAATTAATACAAAAGGGACAAAAAGTTAGAAAACGAAAGAATTTTTTAGTAAACAAAAGAATTTTTAAGATTTCGGAAGATTTTTCCGTAAAAATTATCCTTGATACATTTTGCTAGTTAGAGTAATATATTGATTGTGATTAGCACTCACCATTTATGAGTGCTAATAAATTTATAATCGAAAATCATAAATTAGGAGGGTTATATTTATGAATATTAAACCTTTAGCTGACAGAGTCGTTATAAAAATGCTTGAAAGCGAAGAGACAACAAAAAGCGGTATCGTGCTTGCAGGCTCAGCAAAGGAAAAACCGCAGATTGCTGAAGTAGTTGCGGTAGGGCCTGGCGGCAATGTTGACGGCAAAGAAATTGAAATGACTGTTAAAGTTGGGGATAAAGTTATAATTTCCAAATATGCCGGAACTGAAGTTAAGATTGACGGCGTAGAATACACAATTTTGCGTCAAAGCGACATTTTAGCAAAAGTTGAATAATAAAAAGGAGGAATAAAGATGGCTAAGGAAATCAAATTCGGTGAAGACGCAAGGCGCGCGTTAGAAGCAGGTATTAACAAATTAGCTGACACTGTTAAAGTTACATTGGGACCAAAGGGAAGAAACGTTGTTTTAGATAAAAAATTCGGCGCTCCACTAATTACTAACGACGGTGTTACAATCGCAAAAGAAATTGAATTGGAAGAACCCTTTGAAAAAATGGGCGCAAACCTATTAAAAGAAGTAGCAACAAAGACCAATGACGTTGCAGGTGACGGTACAACAACCGCAACCTTGCTTGCTCAGGCCCTAATCAGGGAAGGGCTTAAAAACGTTGCCGCAGGCGCAAACCCAATGATTTTGAAAAAGGGTATTGACGCGGCAGTGCAGGCCGCTGTTGAAACCATTAAGGCAAACAGCCGCGCTATTGAAGGAAGAAAGGATATCGCAAGGGTTGCGGCAATTTCCGCGTCCGACGATTCCATTGGCGAACTAATCGCTGACGCTATGGAAAAAGTGTCCAAAGACGGCGTTATCACCATTGAAGAGTCCAAGACCAGCGAAACATACAGCGAAGTTGTGGAAGGTATGCAATTTGACCGCGGATATATCTCCCACTACATGGTTACTGACTCTGAAAAGATGGAAGCTGTCCTTGATGACCCGTACATTTTAATTACCGACAAGAAGATTTCAAACATTCAGGACATATTGCCAATCCTTGAACAAATCGTTCAACAAGGCAAGAAGCTTTTAATCATTGCTGAAGATGTTGAAGGCGAAGCTTTGGCTACATTGATTGTGAATAAATTAAGAGGCACCTTCACCTGCGTTGCCGTTAAAGCGCCGGGATATGGCGACAGGAGAAAGGCAATGCTTGAAGATATCGCTATTTTGACAAACGGCCAGGTTATTTCTTCCGAACTAGGCTTAGAACTAAAAGAAACCACCCTTGACCAGCTAGGCAGGGCAAAACAGGTTAAAGTTCAAAAAGAAAACACCATTATTATTGATGGCCTAGGCGACAAGAAGGCAATTGAGGACAGAATTAACCAAATTAGGGTACAAATCGAAGAAACCACTTCTGAATTTGACAAGGAAAAATTACAAGAAAGGCTTGCTAAACTTGCAGGCGGCGTAGCTGTAATCAAAGTGGGCGCTGCTACCGAAACCGAAATGAAGGAAAAGAAACTAAGAATTGAAGACGCGCTCGCTGCTACAAAAGCCGCTGTTGAAGAAGGCATTGTTGCAGGCGGCGGTACCGCGTACATTAACGCTATTGAATCCGTATCAAAACTTTTGGATAAATTTGATGGGGACGAAAAGACCGGTGTTAAAATCGTACTTAAAGCCCTAGAAGAGCCCTTAAAGCAAATCGCCCTAAATGCAGGCGTTGAAGGCGCGGTTATAGTTGAAGCTGTTAAGAAGATGGAAAAAGGCATTGGTTACAACGCACTAAGTGGCGAATTTGTTGACATGGTGAAAGCTGGTATCGTTGACCCGACAAAAGTTACAAGAAGCGCGCTACTAAATGCGGCTTCCGTTGCTTCCATGATTTTGACAACCGAAAGCGTTGTTGCCGACAAGCCTGAAAAGGAAGACAGCGCGGCTAACATGGGCAACATGGGCGGTATGTATTAATATAAATATAACCCTTTATAAAAAAAGAGTTTGGCACACGCCAAGCTCTTTTTTTTATCCCATTTGCCCCGCATTGGGGTGATATAAAAGTCAATATAAAACATTATTTTTTTACGCTTTCAAAATATTTTTCGTTATATAAAACCGAGGGGTGGTTGGGCTTAAACTTTTTGGCTAAATTATTATATTTTATGGCCTGTTCCCTGTCCCCGAGCCTGTCATATATCACGCAAAGCTGGATTGCGGGGATAAAGCCAAGGTAGTCGTGGTTTACAAAGCCCCAGGTTTTTTCCTGTTTTAAGTTTAGCACCAGCTCATACCAAAATTTTGCCTCATTTAACATCCCTTTTTCAAACAGTATTGACGCGATATTGCAGCAAACCTCGGGCCGTGGCGTAGTCCTTTCAAAGGTTTTAAACAAAACCCCCAAGGCCTTTTCTTTTTCGTTTATCATCCTGTAACAATGGCTTAATTTTAAGCAGGCGGTTACAAAATCCTCAATCCATGTGTTTGGGATTTTTAAAAATTTTTCAAACTGGGCAATTGCTTTATCGAATTTGCCGTGGTCGCTTAGCTCCCTTGCGTAGTATAACTGCCCCCGCGGGGATAGTTTTTCGCCCCGCATTATGAGGGATTCATAGATTTTTAAGTTTCTGTCCGAGGAAGTATGTTTTTCTTTTTTATGAGTTATCGCGATATCCACTTCAATTATATTCCCCGAAGGGGTTATGCATTCATGGACAGGCTCATGCCATGTAAAGTTTTTCTCCCTCTTTAGTAGCCTTTCCCGGTAGTAGGAAAAAGTGGGGTTGCCGTTTTCATCAAAGGCAATGTTATATTTCATCATAACGCAGTCAACGCTTTTATCCAAGGTTTTTTTCAATTCTTTTATTTTTTCTATGTCCTCGGGCAGCACCACATCGTCGGCGTCCATCCACATTATATAGTCCATTGTGGCTTTTGAAAAAGAATAATTCCTTGCCTTTGAAAAGTCATTAACCCATTTGAAATGGTACACCTTATGGGTGAATTTTTTGGCAATTTCAACGGTTTTATCGGTGGAGCCCGTGTCCACGATTATTATTTCATCCGCAAATTCCTTTGCGCAGTTTAGGCATCTTTCAAGGACATCTTCCTCATTTTTTACTATCATGCACAAGCTTATGGTAATCAATTTTTTCACTCCCATTCCTATTTTACATAAGCTATTATATGGGATGGGAGCGCTGTTTGTTATTGCGCGCGCATAAAACAAAACGCCCCCGCAGATTGCGGGGGCGTTTATTTCATTTTTTATTAACCTACGATACCGGAACGTTCGAAGTTTTCTACGAACCTCTTTTGAATTAAGAAGTAAATGATTAACAGTGGCGCAAGATATATTAGCGCTGCCGCCTGTTTTACCGCGTCAAAAGCAAAGGTTGTAGCGCCCGGTTTGTCGTACCATGTCTGCACTGCGGTAACCACGTTGTTAGCGTTTGTTGACGCGAAAGTTTGGTTTAGCGCAATGCTCAAGTAGGGGCCCTTCGGATGGAAGTAGCCGGTGTAATATGTATCCCCGTAGTTCCACACAAATGACAATATGGAAACCGTCATAATAGCAGGAACCGCGTTGGGTAGGGCAATCCTGAAGAAGGTCTGGTAAAATCCGCAGCCGTCAATATACGCCGCTTCTTCCAATTCACCGGGTAGCCCTTTGAAGAACTGCCTGAACTGGAACACGAACAGGCTTTGCTTTAGCCCAAACCCGAAAAACGCCAGGATAAACAATGTAATTGGCTGGTTAATTAAGTCAATTGTGCTGCCTGTAAACAGCTTAAACAATCCGAAAACATCAAACTGCTTAAACCTAAGGTATTGGGAAATAAGTAGTGATTGCGGCGGCACCACAAAGGTTACAATTACAAGGATGAAGATTATATCGTTAAATTTTGATTTAATCCTTCCTAGTGTATACCCTGCCATTGAGCACACAAACACCTGGATTGCGGCGATTACCGCAGAATATAGAAGTGATTGTGCCATTGTGACAAAGTTTCCAAACACAAGGCGTATTGCCGCTTTAAAGCTGATTACCGACCAACGTATCGGCACCCACACAATATCAGGGCTTCCGAGGTCTTCAACGTCATTGAAGATAACGGGGAAAATCTTGATTATGGGGTATAGTATAGCAAAACATAGGCCAATTATAAGAGAAATAGTAAAGATATTAAACACAAACTCCTGTGACCTTCTCTTTACTAAAAGGCCGTCGGCTAAGGAATTGTCATTCCACTTTTTCTTGACTGCTTTAACAAAATTATTTGCTGCCATAATCAAGTTTCACCACCTTTGCTAAGATAAACAACATAATTGCAAGCGCAAGCAATACGTTGACCATGTAAACCACGGAAAGCGCCGAACCTACGCCTATGTTGTTTCGGTTAAACGCGAAGTTATATATTTCGTTTGCGATTGAGCTTGCTAAGAACAAGTCCACAAACGAGTACACAAACGCGAAAATTGTGATATTGCCTAGCATTGGGAAAGTAATTTTCCAGAATACTTCATATCCTGTCGCACCTTCAATTTTTGCTACCTCATACAAAGACGGGTTGATAGATTGAAGCCCTGCCAGGTAAATTAGGGTTTGAACCCCCGCTTTTGAAATTATGGAGAAAATGTTTGACACTATCCCCATGATAAAGGATATGGATTCCCGCGGCAAGAAGGAGTTGGATGTAAGTAGGGTAATCAGGAAACTTCCTTCCTGTGTTGTTTGGGAAACTATGCCGGTGATATCGCCTGCGGAGCTTTCCATAGTAAGGCGCGTTACAATTTGCAAGCCTAAAATAATCGGTAGGAAGAATATTACGCGCACAACTCCCTGTCCCTTATAGTTCATGTTTACAAGAAGCGCACAGAACAAGCTGAATATTACAATTAGGGGGGTGTTTATGAAAATGTTTGAGTTTTCATCGGCAAACACCCTGATAAACTGCTGGCCCGTGCTGGAAATTTCGGTCTGGAACAAGTCCACATAGTTCTTTATCCCTGAAAAAGATAGTGTCATACCACCGGTATCCGCAACACCTACGGTGTTGAAGGAATAAATAATGGTATTAATTATTGGTACCAAAAAGAATAGCAAAAAACCAATTATCCACGGCAGTAAAAAAACTGTTCCATTAAGCTTCTGGCTGGTTTGAAAGCTTACTCTTACCTTTTTAACTTTATCCGTTTTCATCTTACTGCCCTCCTAAAATGACATAGCCCATACCGGGGATGTATGCCCCTTCTTCAGTTGTCACGTCAAAGGTGTTGTAGTTTACAACTACTTTTACCCCACCTTCGTATGTTGTTTCAAAGACATTGTCGTCCAGTACCCTATGTCCTACGATTTTGGTTGAACCAATTTTACTAAATGCCTTGTCTATTTCATCCATTACATATTTAATATCTTCTTCCAACGCGCCAAATTCGGTTGAGAACAGCTCCGAAAAGTTTAGCTCTTTTAATTTGTCCACGCTTTGGGCTGTTACCGTGAATTTTGGCCTTGCCGCGGTTTCAACCGCGTTTAGGATGAAGTAGTTTTTGCTGCTGGAAGCCATGTTGATATTAAGTGTTGTATACTCAACAAGACCGTTTAGCACAATCTGCCTGAATGGAACCGATGTTTTAAATATGCCATAGCGGCTGCTTTCCCTGGAAATGTCGGTTAGTATGTCAGCATATAGGGCCCTGCTTTGATACGGGTTTTGAAGGATTATGGATGAATTCTGACCTTTTATTGCCCTAAGGGCGTTTTCGATAATTTTTTCGCCTTCAACCGGTGTTACTATGTCGCCGGATTTGTAGTTTACATAATAGGTGTTGCCCATATCCTGCAATGTGAAATTCTTAAAGTTTAGCCCTTTTGCGTCATTTAGGAATTTATATGTCAATTTTTCAAGATACCTTGGGTGCAAAATGTACCTTCCAATCCCGCCCATGTCAAAGCGTCCGCTTGGCGCATGGTAGTTATAAAACTCAGCGGGTTTGCCGTTATACCCGATTAGCGCGTGCATGCCCGGGTCAAAACCGCCGCCGCCTGAGTAAATGCTTAATAAGTTCACGCCGATGTATAAATCATCGCCCATTAACTCTTGCGCTTTCTTCAGGTCTTCTTTGTTTCCGTTTTGTTTTACAAGCTCAATACCGTTATTAACCTTGTTATACATTCCGCCATTTACAGCGCCGGTATATGTAATGGTCTTATCGTAACCAGAAAGCTTCCCGTAAATGTCCATAAGCTCTTTGTAAGTGGTCATGGTCATAATTTTGTCATACGGGATTCCTAAAAACCTGTCTTCTACGGTTAATGAGCCTATCACGTCAAGATATAAGGCGGGTTTTTTATCGTAATTTTGCTTTAAGTTATATTTATCCACCAAGTAGTCCTTATAAGCCTGCGCCATGTTGTAATAGGTGGCGTCTTCGGAGAATAGCTTGTATCTTATAGTATAATCCACATTAATCGGGCCTGTGGATGAAAGGAATCTCGCGTTATTGTCGGAGTATTCGCCAAACACCTTAACCCTGTAGAATTGCACCGCGTCAAAGGATGTGTAAACCTTATTAAACGGTGTGCCGGATACATCGTCTTCGGTGATAGCGGAAGCCGCGTTAATGTACGCAAGCTCTTCCCCGTTTTCAATAATTCCTAAGAAACCTCTCAACGCCCCGTCATATTCCCCTGCCATTCCGAATACCGGCATCATGATGTCTTCTTTGTATTCGGACTGATAGTACATGGTCTGATAAATTGTGTTGTTGTAAACAGGGCGGTTGTATTCGGGGTATCTTCCGTCAAAGCTGTTTAGGTCAATTAGCGCGCCCGCGCCGTCAGGAACAAAGATAAACCCATTGCTTGTGTCCTTTGACGGGATTAGCCCGAAGTTTGGATATACAACTATATTCTGAAGGGTAAAGTCTTCAACGTGGGACTTGGTTTCATAGGTTGGGATTCTCACAACGAAATCCCCGTTTTCGTCAAGCTTTGCTTCCAATGTTACGTCAATTTCGGCAGGCTTTGAAATGTTTACCACAATACCGTAGCGCATGCTGTCTTCCAAAAGCATTTCACGGGTATAGCCCACGTCTTTTGACAAGCTTATCAACAGGTTTGCCGCAGAAACCGGCGGGGTTCCTGAATACCTGTTGTAATAGCAGCCCTCGTCTTCGTCCCTTGCGTAAATTAGGGAAAGGGCTGTCTTATAACGGTTTGCGGTTATTTCTTCAATTTTTCCTTCCGCTAATAGCTCATCTATTTTATTTAGGAAGATTTCTTCATATCTCTCAATGGATATCTTTTGCGGCATGTACTCATTTAAGTTTGTTGACTCGGACTGCCTGAACCTGAAGTAAATCTTAAAGCCGTCGGGTATTCTTTCAATGTCATACTCGCCGTTTGATATTGAATAGGTGTGGGCGTCCCATGTTGTGAGTGTGCCGCTTCCCGACAGGAATTCTATTAGTATCGGGGATTTTTCATTTACCGTTGCCTTATCCCCTTCATAAATGCTGTGCCATTCAAATCCTGTCTGGGTATCTTTGATATATGCGTCTAAATTCTTTGTGTTAAGATATAGTTCTTTCCCTGCTCTTGCAGTAATAAACACATCCCCTGCGTCCTTGCTGATTTGCGCAACTGCGTCGGAAAGAGGCGCAAAGTCAATCGCAGGCACATTACTCCTTCCAAGCTGGAGTTTTTGAGCGTAATTAACACTTGTTACGATGATTATTACAACCAATATAATTGTCAGGATTTTTAATAGGCTTAATCTCTTCAATATCTCTTTCATATTCATCACAACCTTTTCACAAGCTCACTGATAAACGCTACGAAGAAGTTTACAACTCTTTCCATTAGCGATAAATACAGTGTAGACAAAAACACTATAATGATTGCAGCGATAAAGGTTGTAATAATCATAACAATATTGGTTGAAGCGTTGTATTCGTGTATTACGCAAAGGCCTGCAAAGATTAAGTAGCAAAACCAAACATTGCCGATTGCTAAAAACACGTTTAGGATTGGCACTTCTTCTAGGATGATGAAGTTGCTTATTACAATGCCCAATGCGTCAATTATTAGCTTTGGTAAAAGCGAGTAACCCAAAACATTTACAATGTCGCCGAATTTACCGCTTCCTTCAAAGATTGCGGTAACGCTCCAGTTGGAGATTGCAAATAGCAAAAACGGGAAAAGCGTAAATAAAAACCTTGTCAAGCTGTTCATTTCATGGATTGGGTTATTATTAATTATAAAGCCTGTATACTGATATTTTATTATACCTAATAAAGAATACAGCAAAAGTATCAGTGCGGCTAACATATAATTTTTCTTCCTGCGGAAGCGTACTTCGTAAAAACCGTCAAAGGGGTGAAAGATTACATACCATATGTATTTTAAATCGCTTAAAAATGTTGACATCTACCGCACCTCCCCTACTCCCTGTTTTTCCTGTGATAGCGGTACTCGGAATAGAAAATGTAAAATAGGAACGCCACAAATACTAGCGCAATCCAAATGAAGTTGTTTTGGATTTGAATATTTCTATATCCGTTATACGCTTTTGAATAATATGTCCTGTCGCCGCCAAGTTTTAGGTATTTCATGGCTTCTTCGTATTTGTCCTGCATTAGAAGGTTTTTGCCGATTTGAACATAGGCGATATCGTAGTTTGCGTTCTTTTCAAGCACTTTTCTCATAAGTTCGGCAGAACCGTCGAAGTCACCGTTGTAGTATTTCTTTTCAGCCTCTAAAATAAGTTCGCCAAACTCAGTCGGGGTGAACACAAAAGCGCAGGCAAGGGAACTGTCCGTAACTATTAAGCTGTCCCCTAACCATGTGATACCGCTTGGGGTTTTGAAATTCCCTTTGCTGTTTCCTAATCCCCCGAACACGTTTAATAAGTTCCCGTCAAAGTTATATACGAACACTCTTCCCATGGTGCTGTCAACAACCGCGTAAACACCATAGTCTGATACTGCGATATCCACAAATGAGCTTCGGGTGGTATCCGCCATATTGCCACGGAAAATGTCGCCTTGTACTTCGGAGTAGCCCATTTCCCTAAGCACGTTTTCACCTTTGGCGTTAAGTCTGAATACCATGTGCTGGGCCGATGCGTCGTTTGTTACCGCGTATATAAAGCCTTCATTGTCGCACATTACATTGTTGAAGGACGGGGCATAGATTTTGCTCATTTTTTGTTTTTGGGCTTCTGAGGCGAAACTTCTCCAGAAAATATCAACCAAATTAACCCTTGGTGAGTTTACGCCAAAATATCTTGAGAAGGATCCGTCAGGGTTTAGTTCTATGATACCTTCGGTGCTGCCTTGGACAACCAAGAAAATCCTTCCCGCGTTGTCCACCGCAACCTTTGAAGGCTCAAACAGGGTGCTTCCGATCATGTTATCCGGCTTTTCAATAATCCTGGATAGGGTGTACTTGTCTTTTTTAAGCACAACCACCCTTGACGCGCCGGTGTCCGCGATGAAGATTTCATCGTCTGTAACAAACACCCCTTCAGGGTTTGTGAGGATGAGCTGTTTTCCGTTTTTAACAACAATTTTTCCTTCGTCGTCCCTGATTATTTTAATGGAGTCCAAAAACTCCCCGGTTTCGCTGAATATATTTAGCCTGCTTGTTTCCTTGTCCACGGTATATATCGCGTTGCAGCCGTAAAGGTCTGAATATGCCACAAACACGTCTTCCATGGTTTTTAAGGGGATGTCGCGGCCCGCTTTTTCAATAGCGGATGAATCAATTACAAAGGATAGCTCAAAGGCTGAAATACTCTTGTTTGCATCTCCCCAGTAGTTATAGATGTAATTTGAGCTGTAAGTATTTTCGGCAAACGCTGTCAATGATGATAGGGTGATGCATAAAATTAGCAGTGTTAATATACATCTTTTCTTCATACCATTACCACCCTTCCTCATTCCTTAATACCTGATGATGCCATAGTTTCAATAACGTTGCTTTGGGAGATAACAAACACGGTTATTGGAACTATTAGCATGATTAAGCTAACTGCCGAAGCAACCCCGGTTCTAACCACACCTGCGCTGACAATCTGGGAAAGCGCGTAGCTTACTGGTTTTAATTTTTCCGTGTAGATAAATGAGCCGCCGGTTGCACCCCACAATGATTGGAACGAAAGTATAATTAGCGTTACCCACGCAGGCTTTGAAAGGGGCATGATGATTGATGAGTAAATCTTAAATTCGCTCGCCCCGTCAATTTTTGCAGATTCCAACAAGCTCATCGGGATATGGCTCATGTGGTTTCTCATAAGGTATACGCCCAAAGTGGAACCCACTGCCGGGATTACCACTGCCCAGTATGTGTCAAGAAGCCCTAGCTTTGACATGATTATGTAGTTTGGTATGCTTGTAACCGAGCCGTTAAACATTAGGGAGTATACAATTAGCGAGTTCATGGTGCGCTTCCCCGGGAAATCGTACATTGCGAGGGGGAAGGCCGCCATGGAGCCCACAAAAACCGTTCCCGCGGTACCTAGTATGGTCAAGAACACTGTGTTAAAGATATATCTTGAAAACGGTACCCATGAGTTGCCTATAATCTGGAATAGGTCCTTGAAGTTGTTCCACGTTGGATTTTGAACGAAAATCCTTGGCGGGAACAAGAAGATTTCATTTAGCGGTTTAAAGGCGTTAGTGAAGATAAATACTAGCGGGATTACGCTGAATAGCCCGAATAACCCTAAGAATATGGTAAGCGCGATGTCAACCGCCAAAGACCTGTTCCTTCTAACTATTCTGCGGCGGGCAAGTCTTTTCTTTATATATTTAATCATAGACTTAGTCACCCACCCTTCTTAATAGTTTTTGTACGATGATGTTTGAAATTAGCATGATAAAGAATAGTATTGTCGCAATTGCCGACGCGTAACCCATTTCATAACGGATGCTGCCGTAGTCCTGTAAGTGTAAAAGGATTGTATGCCCTGCGTATTCAACGGACGGGAAGCCCGCAAGTTCGCTGGACACCCCTGATACGGAAAGGGATGTGGTAATCTGCATAACCGCGCCGAACATTAGCTGTGGCTTCATGCTTGGCAGTGTGATAAACCAAAGTTCCTGCCACCGGTTTTTAATGCCGTCGATTGCCGCGGCTTCGTATTTTTCCTTATCAACGTTTTGCAAACCTGCAACAAAAGATAGGAAACCTACGCCCAAGCTTAGCCACAATTGAACGATGATAAGTATTGGCATAACGTAGTCCGCGTTTTCAAACCACAAAATCGGGCTGGTGATAACGCCCATCTTCATTAGCCATGCGTTTATGTAACCGTACTGGTCGGATGAGAAAAGAAGTTTCCAAATCATGAACGCGTTACCTGAAATGCTGGGCGCGTAAAACACCAAAGTCATAACGGCTCTAACCTTTGGCGGAAGTTCGTTAATTAGCCATGCAAACACGAAGCACATTAAATATGAAACAGGGCCTGTTACTATCGCAAAATAAAGTGTGTTTTTCACCGCGGTTAAAAATACGCTGTCGTAGACAATTAGGTTAATATAGTTTTCAAGCCCAATGAATTTTGGGAACTCGAGCATGTTAAAGGATGTAAAACTGATAATTATTGAAACTACTACAGGTATAAAGGTAAAGCACAAAAATATGAGCGCAAAGGGCGCGATCATTATGTATTTTTCCTTGTGCATGCTCCATATCTGTTTAAAAGATTCCTTTTGCTTTTTCTTTTTAGGCATGCTACCTTGCCTCCTGTTCTACATAATTCATATTGAACTCTTTACGCTTCTTGGTAAGTTCCTTCTGAACGTCCTTTAGGTTTAGATACAACGCTTCGCGCGGGTTCTGGCCGTCGGTTACCACTGCTTTAAACGCGTAATCAAGCATACGGCCTGTCATATAACCGCCAGGAACTTCAGGAACCCCAACAGTGTTTTCAAATTGCTGCAATATCATTTCCGCATGTCTTGCTGGCCATGGTAGCTGTTGTAGGACTTCTTTGTTCGCGGTCGCGTATCTTGCACCTGAACCCATGATAGCTTCTAGCGTGTTTGCAAATCGGGTCTGGGTATCCGCATCAAGCCACCATTTAATAAAGTCCCAAGCGTCTTGTTTGTTTTCGCATTGTTCTAGCATTATGCAGCCTACGGTATCGGATACAACCACATTGCTGAAGGTGCCGTCTTTTCTCACTGTTCCAGGAACTGGTGCAAATGACCATAGACCCCTGATTTCAGGTGCAAACACTTCCAATGTATTGTAAGTTGTATAGTTTGCAATACCTATCGGGATTTCACCGGTTCTGAACCTGTTTGTGAAGTCCGCGCTAACAGGAAGCTTATGGGTAGTGAAGAATTCGGTTAACTCTTTGAAAGCAACCATTGCTTCTTCGTCATATAATGCGGTTTCTATACCGTAATCCGCCCCTTCGCCCTTGTATAAATTGCCTCCGTTTTGGAATACAAGCGTTGAATACAGGCCGGTGGTTGGGATATAGAAATCGTAGTTATTTATATGAAGTGTTGGAATCATCTTCCTTACATCGTCCCAAGTCTTTGGAACGCTAAGCCCTAGCTGGTCCAGGATGTCCTGCCTGTAGAACATCATCATGAAGCTCTGCTGTTCAGGAAGGCCGTATACACCGTCTTTAAACCTCATGGCATCAATTGCGCTGGGATAGAACCTTGAAGCCACTTCCTCAAACCCGTCAAGCTTTGAAAAGTCAACCAGCGCGTTTCTTTGTGCAAAGTTCACGATTGTGGACTGTCCCATGTTTAATACCACGTCGGGTCCGTTTCCAGCCAAAGTTGCCGGCAAGATAACGTCAGCAGGAATTAGCTGTAAGTTCACTGGTTTTCCTGTAATCGGAGTGTAGGATTCGTCAATTAGGTTTCTAACGATTTGAGCCTGGTCGCGGCCTGAGGGCATCCAAACAACTATTGCGTCTTTTCCCACTTCGTTGACGTCTGAAATTTGTGATTCGTCAACAAAGAAGGTAACCAAAAACCTTATAAGCTCGTTATACATCTTTATGAAAACATTGGGTTCCGCAGGCTTTAATTTTGCCTGGGGTGAGCTTAAGGTAAAGGAGTCAATTTCAAGAGGCATTTCATAAATTGAAAGTATCCATGTACCAAGGCTTGATACGTTGGAATTTAACTGTGATATTTGCTTTATTACTTTTTCCGGGTCTTCAGCAAGCTCCTTTGCCTGCATTGCCATCTTTTCCAATGTAACTGTCAACTGGCCTTTTTCACCGGTGATTTGCACTACTTCATCCGCAACGGCAGTAAGCCTGTTGGCTTCATTTTCCATTATTTCCGCAAAATCCGGAATCTTTTTGGCGATTTCGTAGTCTATATACTGGTCAGGAACAACACCGGTGATTTGAACAATCCTTCTGTATAGGTCATTCAACGCAAATATGCTGTCTTCAACCTGTGTTAGGGCGTTTGCAAAGTCGCCCAATACCACTTCAAGGGAAATGGTGTTTTCGCCCTTATTGAAATAGAATAACAGCGGCTCGTTGTCCTTTGAAATTATGTAGTTTTGGAACTCGCCTGAAAACGCAAAACCAATCTTTTTGGCTTCTTCAAAGGGAACTTCTCCGTTTATCCTTAACTCACGATAGCTCTTTACCCCGCGGTTTGTGTTTTGTCTTCCGCGGAAGGAAAGCCTGTATAAGCCATCTTCCGGCACGTTTATCTTCCAGGTTATAAATGTGCCGGGCGTTCTCCAGTTAGAGCCCCCCATTGTGTTTAGCATGATTTTATACGTATGGTATGGAACTGTGTAGGGGCTGGAGTAGTCGCTGGTAACCCCGACGTTTGTGGATGACTTTTGTATTGCCAAAGTCATGTTTTCGTCGGTCCTTTCAGCCTGGTATACCAAATTAACGCCGTCATACACTTTTGCGTCTTTGTGTTTGTTTATGTATTCTTCATAGCTTACCGGCGGTTTTGCCGCAGTTAATGTGATTTTTCCAATCTTTAACGGCTCTTTCACGGACTCAAAAGTGATGGTGTGTTCGCCTTGTGTGAAATAGAATTTATATGGTTCCTGGTCCCTTCTTTGGGAGTCGGAAACATAGGTGGAAAGCCACATGTATTCTTCCACCGCGCTGGGCCTGATTTCGTTGCCGTTTTTGGATTCAATGCCGATGGTATCGGAGTTGTTCCAAATGCGGGGGAATACCACCTGGCTCATTCCTTCAAAGTATTGTTCCCCGTCAATTTTTAACGCCCTTTGGGGGTTGGCATTTGTGCCTTTTACGGGGTAGTAGTCTATTTTAATATTGTAAAATCCTTCTTCTGCCACATCAACTTTAAAGGTAATGCTTCCTTTTTCATCGGTTACAACCCCGTCGTTTTCCAGTGTGGCTACCATTTCTTCATCAGTTTCGTAATTTGTGATATCCACCAAAACTTCGGACCGTGCCATCACACCGCTGTATCCGTTTTTGGATAGATATTCCTCATAATCATCTGCCATAAAAGCACTCATATTTCCAGTGTTCGCAACGGAATCACTGGATCCCGGCAATATAAACGCCAAAAGGACCATAAGCGCTATTACTGCGATTATACCAATTAATACTTTATAAGAAGTGCGCATTTTATTTATCAATCCTTTCTGACGATTATTTTTCGACCTTAACCATTATCGTCTGGCTTGTTTTGTTTCCGGCAAAATCAGTTACTGTGATTTCCACTGGATATTCCCCTGGCGTTGTAACATCTAGGTAAGATAGGTCAGCACTTACGTTGGCTTTTACATCGTTGCCGTTTACATCTTCAGCTTTATCAATGTATTTACCGCCCCAGTCAATCGCTGACGCGTCGTCGTCAAGTTTCACTGCCGGGTATTCTTCTTTTATAACCAGTGTGGGTGGCACAGTGTTATGCGGGTCATAAATGATAACATCCTGTTTAGTGCTTGCTTCATTTCCTGCGCTGTCCACAACTTTTGCCACAACCCCGCCGCTGTATTTGCCGATTGTGTTAAAGTCAGTGGCGGATACGTCTATTTGAATCTGGTCAGGGCTGAATTTGCCATCAATGTTGTCGTCCGCTTCAAATATCTTGCCCCAGTCAATGGTGGAAGGATCGGTTCCAACCGGGAATGCAATTGGTTTTGAGCTGGATTTCTTAATACCGGGGGCGATGTTATCCACAACTTCTTCAGATGAAATTGCTTTGGAAATAACATCCAGCCTTTCAAACACGGTGTTCTTTTCAGCTTCAACCGCGATTGCATATTTGGGTGAACCGTTCACGCCGTAAATTGATTCACCTAAAATGTTTATGCCCCATCTGGATTGAATGCCTAGGGATTCTGCCATTTCATTTTCTTTTACAATACCTAACTCATAGAAAATCCTGCGGTTAGCTTCGCCCACATGTTCGTGGAAAATGTCGATGCCATAAAGCAGTGCTTCGGAGTCTGAGCGCTGTTTCATGTATTCTTCCATTGTGTCAACTCGGGCTAATGTCTTGTAGTATGTGTTTTTATATAATTTATAAGCCTCAAGGGCCAATCTGCTCTTTTCCTTGCTTATGCCTTTAAGAAGCCCCACGCTGTCCGCAAATGCGGAAAGGTGCTGGTACCTTGGGTCATCCACCGCGTAATCGTCGGGCCTTGGCCATGGGATAATACCCATTGACTGCCCGCGGCTTGCAAGTTCTTTTGACTTTGTACCCGCAAGCCATCTTGCAACGTTGGTAAACACGGTTTCGCCGTTACCAAAGTCGTTGGAGTTCCATAGCCAGCCCGGGTTTATTGTACCGCTGTTGTTTACGCTCATCATAAGGCCTTTGTTCATCAGCCTGTCGATATATTCCATAGCCCTTTTAGCTTCTGGAGTGTCGAAAGTAGCGTCAGTACCGTTAAAGAGGCACTCGCCCACGGAGTGTAGCGCCATTAATGCCGCATAGGTATAGTCGGTCTGGAAGGCCTTAATTGGCACGTTGGTTCTGACCGGCGCCATTTTGCCGTTGTAGTAAGCTTGGATTTTGGTTAAATATTCTTCAAATTTTGACCATGTCCACTCGCCGCGTTCGTATAAATCGCTTGGATACACGGTCCTTCCGTTTTCCTTCAAGGAGTCCACTGCTTCTATGTAGTTTATGTTATATACTAACGGCCAGGTTTTTACAAACAATAAATCGCGGTTCATCAAATAGTAGTGCCCGAAAATTTTGTCGTTTAATATCCACTGTCCTTCCGGGTCATCCAGGAAAATGTCCGCATACTCATCAAGGGGCTGAAGCACGTTTTGCCCTAAAATGGTACCCTGAATACCGTTCCAAAGAATAGCCAAATCGCAAACCGGGTCCCCCGCCAAAACGCTTTGCAAAAGGATTGTTGACACGTCTTGGGGATATTGCAAAAACTCGATTTCCACATTTAGCTCTTCTTTTACTTTAGCAAGTGCCGCTTCCGCCGCACGAAGCTCGTCAGGAGTCATGAAAGGCTCCCCGGTAATCGGGTCGCGCCAATTGGGGTCAATTTCTTTTTGAGCGTGTGTGCCGATTGTAATGGTTATTGTGCCGGCGGATTTACCCTGCCTTGCAGTACCCCTGCTGCAACCGGCCAATAAGCCCACACAAACAATGCATATTAAAAAAATCGCCATTAATTTATTCCTGGTTTTATGCATTTATACTCCTCCTTGCTATGATACAATCATATAATACATATAATTTTCAAAAATTTCAATATATTTTTGTATAATTTCAACATTTTATGCCCAATTTTTTTAATAAAACTTATTCAATTAGCGAACCTCCACTTTTTGGCTATTCATAATTGGTCATTATTTTCATATTTGTTAAATTTTACTAATATTTTCCGTGTTTTATTATTAAAATTTATATAAATAATAAAGCATATGTAATAAGGCTTTGCGCCTTACTTTACATATGCGGAATTTACATAAACAGCAAAAGGCTGATTGCCATGACAATCATGCCCGCAACAAGGCCGTAAATTGATAAATGCTGTTTATCATATTCCCTGGCTGAAGGCAATAGCTCGTCAAGGGAAATAAAAATCATAATCCCAGCCACAAAGGCAAATAAAATTCCAAAGGTTGTTTCGTTAAAGAAGCTGAATAAAAGCATATATCCAATCAATGCCCCGACGGGCTCGGATAAACCTGATAAAAAGGAAAGCAAAAACGCCCTTTTACGGCTTCCCGTCGCATAAAAAATGGGAATTGACACCGCAATCCCTTCCGGGATATTGTGAATTGCAATGGCAAAGGCAATTGCGACACCTAATTTGGGGTCCTTCAAGGCTGAAGCAAAGGTCGCAAGGCCTTCGGGGAAGTTGTGGATGGCAATTGCAAGCGCCGTTAAAACCCCCATCCGCATGAGCTTTGAGGATTTTTCATCCTCTTCCCTTTCCCCGACTTTGCCAAAATCGTGGGGATTTTCATGTTTTGGAACCAAATTGTCAATTAGAGCGATGACAAACATTCCCGCAAAAAAAGAAGCCACGGTAATCCATGAGCCCAATTTTTCGCCGTACACTTCAGTCAATGACATTTTTGCTTTTTGGAAAATATCAACCATGGATACATAAATCATAACCCCTGCAGAAAAACCAAGGGAAACTGATAAAAATTTTGTGTTTGTGCGCTTTGTGAAAAAAGCAAGCGCGCTTCCAATTCCTGTTGATAATCCTGCAAAGAGTGTGATGGAAAACGCAAATAATAAAGTATCAAAGCTTGCTATTTTAACCACTCCTTTCAGGCTGGTTGTCCCGTAAATTCAATATCATAATATAATTTATACTTTTGTTTGTCAATAAAATCTCAATTTATGAAGATATGAGTAAATTTTATGGATGCCCCGATATGCTTGCGGGCGGGATTTTTTTATAAAAACAGCCCATTTTGCAAAAAATTGTCATGAAAAACAAAAAAGGTATGGAAACACCATACCTTTTATTTTACTTATATTATTTGTCCGTCAATTTAACCTTGCTGATTTCCTTTTCATTCTTTTCAATCTTATAATCCTTTTTCCATTCTTCAAGCTGCTTTTCGTATTCTTCGCTCTTTAACCTTTCCTTAATTTCGGTAATCGCGTTGTCATATTGGGTGCCTGAATAAGGCAAATCGTACCTTTTTATAATGTGGTAGCCAAAGCTGGTTTTAATGGGTTCGGAAACTTCGCCCACCTGCAATTTTTTAGCGCCTTCATAAAATTCGGTTACCATTTTGCCTTCGGCAAATACATAGCCTTCATCAGTTTGCCCCGGGTCGTCGTTATATTGGGAAATTAAATCCTCAAAAACCGCGCCGGAATTATATTGCGCCAAAACATCCTGCGCTTTGTTTAACGCAAGCTGGTATAATTCCTCATCGCTTTTTTCATTAGCTTCCTCACTTGCCCCGTCTGTTTCTTCTGAATCTTCCCTGAATGAGTCCAATGAAATTAGGATATGCTTTGCGCTGATATACTCATTTTTATAAATTTCGCTAACCTTTGCCTCATCTACGGTTATGTCTTCCTTAACTTTATTTTGATATTTTTGGGAAATAAAGTTTTCGGTCAACATCTTGTCAAAATCAGACTCGGTCAAATTCTTGCTTTGAAGGAAAGCCCTGAAATTGTCGGCGTTTCCGTAATATTGGTAATAGGATTGCTTATAACTTTCAATTACGGCTTTGTCATCAGCCGTAACTTCAATACCTTCTTCGCTGGCTTTAAGATTTTCAATCTTTAATTTTACAAGGTTATTAAACGCTTCTTCTTTTACCCATTCGCCAGCTTTTTTCCCCTCAATTTCAGCCTCTTCCCAAACCGATTCGTCGCCTGATACTAGTTTTTGCTGGTCTTCGCTGCTCATTTTTTGATATGCATCATTCATTGCCAAATCCAAATAAAACTTATATTCCCCAAGCAAAATCCTTGTGCCGTTAATAGAGCCTACAGAAGTAACGTCCTGAACGACACAGCCGGAGAGGGCCAACATCATCACACAAAAAAGCACCACTAAGCTTGTAATTTTCCTTTTCATTAAATATCCCCTGTCCTTTCAAGTCTTTTATCATTTTGCGTATACAATTTTATACCTTAATATAATATATCATTTGCTGTAATCTTTCAATAGATGTAACATAATTTTAATATGTTCTAAAAGTTCTTTGTCCTTCATGCCCTTGCGTTTAAATGATAGATAGGGCCGCTGCCCTCCCGATAGCAGCACCTCGCCCTTGTAATCCCCCACAAGTTTTACAACCGCTTCCAAATCGGGCATATTGTTTTTGTTAAAGTATAAAATTACGCTCCCGTTTTGCTCGTTTATTTCAACTATGCCGCACTCTGCCGCAATCTGGCGGATAAAGGATATTTCAATAAGGTTCCTAAGTTCCTCCGGCGGGTCCCCGAACCTGTCCTCAAGTTCTTCTTCCACGTCATAGCGGTCCGATAAATCCTGTATGGAAGCAATCCGCTTGTATATTTCAATCCTTGCCTCGGGGGATTTAATGTAATCATCAGGTATAAAGGCGCTCACATTTAGGTCAATTACGGTTTCTTCCTTAGACGGCGGGAGTTTTTCGCCCTTTAGTTCCCTGACCGCCTCTTCCAACAGCCTGCAATATACGTCATAGCCCACCGAATTCATAAACCCGTGCTGTTCTTCGCCCAACAAATTCCCCGCGCCCCTGATTTCTAAGTCCCTCAAGGCGATTTTAAAGCCCGAGCCGAATTCGGTGAAATCCTTGATTGCGCGCAGGCGCTTTTCCGCAACTTCGTCCAAGACTTTGTCCTTTTTGTAGGTTAAATAAGCATACCCTACCCGGCTTGACCTTCCCACCCTGCCTCTTAGCTGGTATAGCTGGGCAAGGCCTAATTTGTCCGCGTCTTCAATAATTATGGTATTTATACTTGGTATATCCAATCCCGTTTCAACTATTGTGGTGCAGACCAAAACATCAATGCTTCCGTCAATTACGCGCATCATTACATCTTCCAGCTCATTTTCCGACATCTGCCCGTGGGCCGCTTCCACGTTTATACCGGGAAGCATTGCCTTTATTTCTTCCACCACTTTGTTTATATCCTTAACCCTGTTATAAAGGTAATAAACCTGCCCGCCCCGGGCGATTTCCCGCTCAATTGCGTTTATTATCACTTCTTTATTGTATTCCAAAACATAGGTTTGAACCGGGTGCCTGTCCTGCGGGGGCTCTGACAATATGCTCATGTCCCTTATCCCCAGCATTGCCATATGAAGGGTGCGGGGAATTGGGGTCGCGCTCAAGGTCAAGCAGTCCACATTCTTTTTAATTTCCTTTATCCTTTCCTTGTGGTTTACGCCAAACCTCTGCTCCTCGTCAATTATCAAAAGCCCCAGCTTTTTAAACTCCACGTCTTTTTGGATAAGCCTGTGGGTGCCAATAACAATATCAATTTCCCCACTTTTTAAGCCTTTTATAATCCTTTTTTGCTCTGTGGGGGTCCTGAAACGGGAAAGCATTTCAATTTTAATTGGAAAATCCTTCATGCGCTCAACAAATGTGTTGTAATGCTGGGCCGCCAAAATTGTTGTGGGAACCAAATACGCCACCTGATAGCCGTCGCAGACGCATTTAAAAGCGCCCCTTATTGCCACTTCGGTTTTGCCAAAGCCCACATCCCCAAAAAGGAGCCTATCCATGGGCCGCTCGCTTTCCATGTCCCGCTTCATTTCCTCAATGGAGCGCAGCTGGTCCTCCGTTTCCTCATAGATGAAAGAGTCCTCAAACTGCCGCTGCCACGGGGTATCGGGGGAAAATTTTATGCCCTTCATGCTCTGCCTTTGGGCATAAAGCTCGATTAATTTTTTTGCCATTTCGGTAACTTCTTTTTTTACCTTTTGCTTGGTCTTGTGCCATGCGGTGCCGCCTAGCTTGTTTAGCTTTATTTCCTTTGCGTCAACGCCTATATATTTGCTGATTAAGTCCATCTGGCTCACCGGCACGTACAAATAGTCCCCGTCCCGGTAGGCAATCTTCAAATAGTCCTTGGTGACGCCTTCCACCTTCATGCTCACCAAGCCAAGGTATTTTCCAATACCGTGGAAGGTATGAACCACATAATCCCCTTCGGTTAGTTCCGTGTAGGATTCTAACTTGTTTTTGTCCTTTTTAACCTTCCGCGTCTTTTTCTCTTTTGCGAAAATCTCTTTGTCAGATACTATAACCGTATTTATGAGGGGGTATTCAAAGCCCTTCGTGAGGGAGCCGTGAACAACGCTTATAACCCCCCGCTGGCTTAAATTTTCGTATTCGTCCTGGTACTCATAAGTAAAGCCTTCGGAAAGCAGGGCGCTGCACAAGTTTTCACACCTTGACTTGCTTCCCGCAAGAATGACAATCCTGTATTTTTGCTCCCTCCACGCCTTTAAATCCTCAAACAAAAGCTCAACTTTGCCGCTGTATGAATGAAGGGTTTTCACCTGGAAATTAATCCGCTTTTTGTATTTAAACCCGCTTTTTGAGTGGGGCAGGTTGGACATCCCCACAACCGCCCTGTTTTGAATGGATTTTAAAATTGTGTGATAGTCCTGTATATATGGCCCGGCCTCTGTAATTATGCCCTTTTCAAGAAGGTTTTTTATATTTTCCTCAATCTCTAAATTTAAAGCCTCCACCCTGTCGTTCACTTTGGAAGGCTCATCAAACACAATGTACCAATCCCCGGGCACATATTCCAAAATATTGCCTGATACATCTTCCTCTTTTGCGGGCACGATTGTGGCATAATCAATTTTTTGGATTGAGCGCTGGCTTAACACGTCAAACTCGCGGATGGAGTCCACCTCATCGTCGAAAAACTCAATCCTCACCGCCGTTTCACAGGAGGGGGAATAAAAATCAAAAATGCCGCCGCGGAAGGAAAACTGCCCCACGCCTTCCACGGTGTCAACAAATTTATATCCCATTTTAACCAGGTCTTCCCGCAATTTTTCAATATCCACCCTGTCCCCTATGCGGAATTCCTTTTTCAAATTTAACAATTGGTTTTTGGGCATAACAAATTGCAATAATGCCTCAACTGGCATTACTGCAAAATCCTTGTTGTGAATATCTGAAATTGCCGCCATCCTCTCATGCTCAATTTTGGGGTCCCTTGCCTCAATGCTGTAAAAAATTAGCTCTTTGGGCGGGATATAAACCGCTTTTTCCCTGGCAAAAAAGCACAAATCCTCATAAATCCTTTTTGCCGACAGGTGGCTGTGGGAAATTACCAAAACCCCTTTTTGGTTTCTTTTGCCCATTGAATAAATAAGGTGCGGCTTTTGGGCCTCTGCCGCACCCGTCACCTCAATGGGAGTTATGCTGTCCGAAAGACATTCACAAAGGGTATTAAATTCGGCAAGTTCTGAAAGAATTTCCAAAAAACCTTTCATTTTGCCTCCACACCGTTATATTTATTCATGGCGCTTTCTATTCCTTGGGAAATGATAACCTCCACCGCATCCACTACGTTTTTTAAGGCGCTTTGAATTATCGCGCCTTCTTCCTTTGAAAACTCCCCTAAAACGTAGTCCACCAAATCCCCGGAAGGTTTCCCCACGCCAATTCTTATACGGGGGAAATTCTCATCCTGAAGGTGGTATATAATATTTCTCATCCCGTTATGGGTACCGGCAGAACCTTTTTTCCTGATACGGATCCTTCCGGTGGGCAAATCTATATCATCGTATATCACAATCAGGTTTTCTATTGGTATTTTATAATATTCCACTATTTCCCTTATGCTTTCGCCGCTTAAATTCATAAATGTCTGGGGTTTTGCGAGGATGACTTTTTTTCCTTCAATCATCCCTTCCCCGATTAAAGCCTTGTGCTTTATTTTATTCACTTTTATCCCGTTTTTTATGCTGAATAAATCAACAGCCATAAAACCTACATTATGGCGGGTGTTTGCATAGTCTTTTCCTGGGTTTCCCAATCCTGCTACCAAGTACATTTTATCCCCCGTGCCAAAGTTATTAAATAAACAGCGGGCTTACGGATATGTCTTCATAAATCCTTTCAATTGCGTCCGCAAAAATATTTGCCACAGTTAAAACTTTAATCTTACCGGATTTTTTATCGTCAGTGAGTTTGATGGTATCCAATACCACCAATTCCTTGATCGGGGAATTTTCTATGCGCTCCAAAGCGGGCCCGGAAAGTACCGGGTGCGTGCAGCAGGCATAGATTTCTTTCGCCCCTTTGTCAACCAGGGCCTGAGCCCCCTGGGTTATGGTTCCGGCTGTGTCAATTAAGTCGTCAACCAAAATAACGGTCTTATCCTTAACATCCCCGATAATATTCATAATTTCCGCCACATTTGCTTTGGGCCTTCTTTTGTCAATAATCGCGATGGGCACATTAAGCCTTTGGGCAAAATTTCTTGCCCTTGTTACGCTTCCAAAGTCCGGGGATACCACAACAACATCATCAAGGTTATCCTTAAACTTTTCCGCAAAATACGGGCAAAGAATGGGCACCCCTAACAAGTGGTCCACGGGTATGTTGAAAAACCCTTGGATTTGAGGGGCGTGTAAATCCATTGTAAGCACGCGGTTCGCGCCTGCCGATGTAATTAAATCCGCAACCAGCTTTGCCGAAATCGGGTCCCTCGCCTTTGCTTTCCTGTCCTGCCTTGCATAGCCGTAGTAGGGGATTACCGCGGTAATCCTTCCCGCGCTTGCCCGTTTGAAGGCGTCAATCATAATAAGAAGTTCCATAAGGTTGTCATTTACAGGGTAACAAGTGGATTGAACCACGAAAACGTCGGACCCCCTGACGGTTTCACCAATATTTACAAATATTTCGCCGTCGCTGAAAACCCCGACGGTGGCGTCACCCACTTTCAGCCCCAGCTTCGCGGCAATATTATTGGCAAGTTCCTTGTTGGAATTGCCGCTGAATATTTTAATGTTCTTTCCGTGTGTTATCATTTTAAAAAAACATCCCTTTCTGAAGCTATATGTATATTAAAAATTATAAACCAGTTAATCCCTCTTTCTTCTGTCAACCCAGTTTGCCTTATTTACCTGCCTTGCCCTTGCAATTGCAAGATTGTTTTTGGGCACCTCATCCGTAATGGTGGACCCTGCCGCAATATACGCGCCCTCATTGATTTTCACCGGTGAAATCAAATTGGAATTACAGCCGATAAAGACATCGTCGCAAATTTCGGTGGTGTATTTTTTCTTCCCGTCATAATTTACAATCACTGTGCCGCAGCCAAAGTTAACGTTTTTGCCCACCTTTGCGTCCCCGATGTATGTAAGGTGGGAAGCTTTTGTCCCGTCACCTAAAGTGCTGTTTTTAATTTCCACAAAGTCCCCCACTTTGCAGCGGCTTCCTATAACACTTCCCGGCCTTAAGTACGCAAAGGGGCCGACAGTGGTATTATTCCCGATTTTAGACTGAATTAAATTTGACATTTTCACACTGACAAAATCCCCGATTTCGCAGTCCTCAATCACGGTATTCGGGCCAACGGCGCATTCTTCGCCGATTGTTGTCTTTCCAAAAATTAATGTGTTAGGATAAATAACCGTGTCCTTTCCGATTTTTACGTCTTTACCTATATATGTTGAGTCAAAATCCATGATTGTTACGCCGCTTAACGCGTGGTATTCATTAATCCTTCTTTGAAGCGCTTTTTGCGCATCATAAAGCTGCACCCTGTCATTTACCCCCAAAATCTGCGTAGCGTCGTCTAAAACAAAAGCCCCGACTTTTTTGCCTCCGCTTTTCATAAGGCCGATAACGTCGGTTAAATAGTATTCCCCCTGGCTGTTTTCGGGTTTTAACTCTTTTAAAAGCCTGAAAAGCTCATCTTTGTCAAAGCAGTAAAAGCCTGAATTTATCTCACGAACCTCAAGTTCCTCTTTTGTCGCGTCTTTTGCTTCCACAATTTTTAAAACTTCTCCGTTTTCATCCCTTATTATTCTACCGTAGGATGAGCCATTGTCAAGTATGCTAGTAATAATTGTTGCACAATTACTATTTTTTATATGGTATTCCATGCATTTTTTAAGTGTTTCGCTTAAAATAAGCGGGGCGTCCCCTGGTAAAACCATCACATATCTGGAAGATTCATCTATGTACTTTTCCGCGCTCAATACCGCATGCCCTGTTCCTAACTGTTCTTCCTGCATGGCAAATTTAACCGTATTTCCAAGCGCTTGCATAACTTCTTCGCGCCTGTGCCCGACTACTGTGACTATATCTGAAATTCCGGCGCCTTTTCCTGCGTCATACACCCATTTTATCATTGGCTCATTTAGGAGTTTGTGGCAAACTTTAGAGTGGTTGCTTTTCATCCTTTTGCCTTCCCCGGCCGCGAGTATGACAAGCGAAAATCTGTCCATTTTAAACTCTCCCCATATTTTTTACTTCATAAAATTATATTTATTTTAGTTTTTTGTCATAACAATTTTATTATAATCTAAAATTTTGGCAAAGTCTATAAAAAAAAGAGGATTAAAGATAAAACAAAAAAAGACAAGCATGAAAGCTTGTCTTTTTTTTGACCATGAATTAGGCTTCAACGGTTTCTTCAACTTTTTCTTCTGTGTTTTCCTGAGCTTCTTCAGCCTTTTCTTCTTTTTTAACTTCAGAAAGGCTGGCTTCGTATTTTTCCAAAATCGCGGTCTGCAAAATATTCCTCATTTCAGCATTTATTGGATGAGCGATATCCTTAAATTCCCCATCCGCTGTTTTTCTGGAGGGCATTGCGATGAACATCTTGTCCTGCCCTTCAATTACCTTGATGTCATGGATAACCAACGCATTGTCGAAGGTAACTGAAACGATAGCTTTCATTTTGCCTTCCGCATTCATTCTCCTTATTCTGATATCTGTGATTTCCATGAACCCTCTCACTCCCTCGTGGTAAAAAATTTGGTCTTTTTTAAAAAAAAAGCTTGATTTATATTTTTCGTATATATATTATCAAATAAAAAATAGATTTTCAACAATATTTCATGCGAAATATTATATTTTTTCGAAATTTTGTATATAATAACATAAGATGGGCATTTTAATTGGTTAATATTTACATAGAAATTTGCAATTTTTTTAAATATGATATAAAATTTTTTGGGGTTAGTTTTTTGTATTTACTGAAAGGATGATATTTTTGTGACTACTTTTGACATTTTGCACCTAACAAAAGGCGCCAAAGTTCACTTCATCGCCATTGGCGGCATTAGCATGAGCGGCCTTGCGGAGATTTTGTTAAAACAAGGAGTTAGTGTTTCAGGGTCGGACATAAAGGCCTCAAAATTAACTCAAAAGCTTGAAAAAATGGGTGCCGAAATACATATAGGCCACGACAAAAACAATGTGCGCGACCCTGATTTGGTTGTATATTCCGCTGCAATTAAGCCTGACAACCCCGAGATTTTAGCCGCAAAGGAAAAAAACATTCCCATTATCGACAGGGCAACCCTCCTTGGGGGGATAATGCTTGGGTTTAATAAATCCATATGCGTTTCCGGAACCCACGGTAAAACCACAACCACCAGCATGATTGCCCAAATCCTGATGGAAGCGGGCGTTGACCCCACAGTATCATTAGGCGGTGAACTTGACGCGATAGGCGGGAATATCCGCACCGGAAACAGCGAGTATTTTTTATGCGAAGCGTGTGAATACTGCGGGAGTTTTTTAAAGTTTTCGCCTTTAGTAAACGTAATATTAAATATTGAAGAAGACCACCTTGATTACTTTAAGGACATCAACCACATAAAGGAAACCTTTAAGGATTACGCCTTAAAAACAAGGCCGGGGGGCGTAATTGTGGCAAATTTCGATGATGAAAACGTAAAAAGCGCGCTATGTGGCATACAAAGGGATATTTACACATTTGGTTTTTGCGAAAATTGCGATTTTTATGCAAAAAATATAAAATTTAATGCCTTTGGAAATGCCACTTTCGATGTCTTTGAAAAAGGGAAAAAACTGTTTGAAGTAACCTTAAAAGTCCCAGGCCAGCACAATGTGCTAAACGCGCTCGCCGCGGTTTCGGCTTGCAAATTTTTGGGGATTTCTGACGCGGATATCCTAAAGGGGCTTTCGGTTTTTGCGGGAACCCACCGGAGGTTTGAAATAAAAGGCAGCGTTAAAGGCGCAAAGATAATTGACGATTACGCCCATCATCCCACTGAAATTGAGGCAACCTTAAACGCCGTAAAGAAAATCCCCCACAAAAGGCGGTTTTTGGTTTTCCAACCCCACACTTACACAAGGACCCTTGCCCTTTTTGATGAATTTGTTAAAGTTTTTGAAAATGAAGAACACGTTATAATCTGCGATATTTATTCCGCAAGGGAAGCGGATAACCACTTGGTTTCCTCAAAGGATTTGGCAGAAAAAATACCAAATGGCATGTATCTTGCAACATTTTCAGAATGCGCAAAATACCTTTGGGACAATATCGGGGAAGGGGATGTGGTTTTGACCATAGGCGCAGGGGATGTGTACGAAGTCGGGGAAATACTTTTGAAATATGAATGCGCGCTGCATAAATAAAAGAAAAAAACGCCGCCAGACAGGCGGCGTTTTTATCACGCAGGCAAAGGCCGGCGCGCTAAAATAAAAGCCCGAAAACCTGAGCTTTGAAAATCAACCTCACGCTTTCGCGGCGCGGGCGCAAGCCCGTGCAAGGTGTTTTTTTCGCATGTTCCCGAAAACAACGGAATTTGGCTTTGCCCCAAAATGCTTAAAAGCGTTCAAAAATGCAGTTACAGCCTGAAACGCCGTCAAAGAGGCGGCTTTTTAAATATATCCCAATTATTTATAGATAAAAAACAAAGAAGGATTCTTTTGAATCCTTCTTTGTTTTTATATTCGGCCACTTTTTGAAAACACACAACAAAAGAAACAAAACAAAAAGCAAAAAGGAGAGAGATATTAAAATGACTTAAAAAAACAACAACCCAAATAAAATACTCTTTTAAATTCAGGCGTTTTTTTAAGACGGCCGAATATGATTTTTTTACGCCCACTAAGACCAAAAATCCTTGTGAAAAAGCGCAAAGCAAAGGAGGCAACTAGTCTAAAGCTAGCTGCCTCCACCCAATTTGACCGTACCGCATAATAATTTCCAAAAAAAGGTAATACTACGCCCATCTAGTCAAATAGAATAATGGCAACCTGACGATCATGGCATATTGCTATGCTTTAGACTCACGGCTTTGCGTCTCCACCTTTCGATGGATTTGCCTTTTTCATTATTTTATTTGGTTGTTATTCTTCCTATAACTTACATTAAAAACATTACTATTACAATGATTTTTATTCGGTTTTTACCCTGAATTTTTTCGGTTTTTGCAATTTTATGTAGAAATTTTAAATATTTTTTGTATTTTTATACTCACTTGGGGTAATTCCTGTGTATTTTTTGAAAGTCCTGCTAAAATATTCCACGTCTTTGTACCCCAGTTTATTTGCGATTTCAAAGGTTTTATACTTTCCAGACCCGAGCAAAACTTTTGCCCGTTCAATTTTCACCCGCCTTATGTATTCCCTAAGAAGTATCCCTGTTTTTTTCTTAAAAAACTCGCTTACATAGGTTTTGTTCATATAAAACTTATCCGAAATGGAAGTTAAGGACAAATTGCTGTCCGATTCTGTAAGAATCATGGTAATTATATTTTTTATCAAAGCGTCTTCTTCCGAGCACAAAAAAAGAAGCCTTATTTTTTCATATAGCACGCTTACTATCGATAAAAAGTAAGCTTTTGAAGATTCAATATCATATATATTATTTTGATTTTTCAAGTCGCCTTCCGTAAGGTACATATCAATCCAGGGGTGTTTCAATCTCACCCGTTCCAATATGTAATTTGCCATAGTGGATAAAACCAGGCAGCTTTCAACGCAATCAGGGTCATGCCTTTTTATGATGTAATCCATTAGGTTTTTTGCGTTTTTTATTGTGTTTTGATTTTTGGTCACAATGTCATCCACCAATAAGTCCACAAAATAGTTTGAAAAATATATGTTTTTGTCAAGGAGTTCCCCTATATTGTTTCGCGTTTTTAAATAGCTTTTCACGTTTTTAAAAACGTTTGACGCGCTCGTTTCTTTAATCGGCTTAATCAATACGTCCAAAACCCCGTATCTTAGAGCAATGTCAGCAAATTCCTTATGGATATTGTCGGCAACCATAATCACGCAAGGGCATATTTTTTCTTCCTTTACTTCAATTATAAGCCTAATGCCTTCTTCCGTTTCGGTGCTGATGTCCACAATTAAAACATCAAAGGCGCCTTTTTTTAACAGGTCCAGCGCTTCAAAACGGCATAGGGCTTTTGAAATTTCAAAATCATCCGACAATGAGCGAATTTTTTTAAGTTCTTCCGCTATTTGGTTGTTGCCACCCACAGTTAATATACGATACATTAAAAAATCCCCCACTGTTATTACTATGCTCTATTGAATTTTACATAAAAACAAACATAAGTCAAACCATTTTTGAGCTAGTAACAATAGGAGTTATTAAAATCAACGGCTGATAAAATTATACCTTAAAATTATGCCCTCCTATTTATACCACGCATTGCTCATTTCCTGGGAAATGTATAATGACGAGTTTGATTGCTACATACAGAAGTAAATTATAACATAATAAACATGCTAAATCAATAAAGTGGGATAAAAGAAAATTAAAGAAAAAATATGTCAAAATTTAGGGAAAAAAATTTAATCATGTCATAATATAGGATATTTTATATTAATGGCAATAAAAAAGTCAAGGAAAACCCCTTGACTTTTTTATTTTTAACTTAGTTTTGACAGCTGTTTTGTATAATTCCTACTAAAATGTATGAATTTTTTTATTTAAATTCATTTTGTTTAACAAAAAACATATTTTACAAAATTCTACATTAATCGCCAAATGAAATCCCAATGTTTTTAGCAAACCTCACAAGTTCGCCATTCGGGTCAACGGCTTTATTTTTCCCGATTACGTTTTCCAATGAGTCATAGCTCATTTCGGTGCCCTTTAATGTTACCATGTTGCCAAATTTGCCTTCCATAGCTAGCTCAACAGCGTATGAGCCGTACCTTGTGGAAAGTATCCTGTCATATGCCGTGGGGCTTCCGCCGCGCTGTAAGTGGCCTAAAATTGTTGCCCTAGCTTCCAACCCGCAAAGTTTCTCAAGGTCGGCTGCCACTTTGTTCCCTATGCCGCCAAGCCTGATCGGGTCGGGGCTGTCCTCAATCACTTTAGATACCACCATTTCACCGTCAATGCTCTTTGCGCCTTCAGCCACAACAACCACTGAAAAGTCCTTGCCCTGCTGCCTTCTTCTGTTGATGGCTTGTGCCACTTTGTTGATGTCATAGGGGATTTCGGAAATCAAAATCGCGTCAGCGCCCCCCGCAATCCCCGCGTGAAGGGCGATAAAACCTGCGTACCTTCCCATAACTTCCAAAACCATAATCCTGTGATGGGAAAAGGCCGTTGTATGAAGCCTGTCCAAAGCTTCCGTCGCCACGCTTACTGCTGTATCAAAGCCAAAAGTCTGGTCAGTGCTTGCAAGGTCATTGTCAATGGTTTTTGGAACGCCGATAACGTTTACACCAAGGCGGGCATAGTCCCTTCCGCTTGTGAGCGTGCCGTCGCCGCCGATTATAATCATTGCGTCAACGCCTGCTTTTTTGATGTTTTCCACACCTACATGGGACACGTCTTTGTAGACAGTTTTCCCGTTTTCCACAAAGGGGTAGTTAAAGAGGTTGTCCTTGTTTGATGAAAACAAAATTGTGCCGCCAACAGGCAAAATCCCCGACACGCTCTCCAATGTCAAGGGGATGTAGTCCCCAAGATAAAGGCCTCGGTAGCCGTTTCTAAAACCTACAACCTCAAGGTTGTACTTTAAAATTGCCGTTCTCACCACCGCTCGGATTACGGCATTTAGCCCGGGGCAGTCCCCACCCCCGGTTAAAATTCCTATTCTTTTTATAGACATACCCTCATACCTTTCCTTTCCGTTCAACATAAAATAAGCAACAAATATTTTACACGATACTCTATCTATTTGCAAGTATTTATTTAAAAGTTATATTTTCATTGTCAAAGAAATCCTGTTTCTTTTCACATCAACGGATAATACCTTTACGTCAACAATATCCCCCACCGAAAGCACTTCAGTCGGGTGTTTTATATATTTTTCGCTGATTTGAGAAATATGCACAAGCCCGTCCTGATGTACGCCGATATCCACAAAGGCGCCAAAGTCAATTACGTTTCTTACTGTTCCTTTTAATATCATTCCCTCTTTTAGGTTTTCAATGCTCAATAAGTCCGAACGCAAAATTGGTTTTGGAAGCTCGTCCCTTACATCCCTGCCGGGTTTTAGGAGGGCTTCAATAATGTCGCGGACCGTGGGCTCGCCAATCCCATGCTTTTGGTAAACCTCATTTAAGTCCACATTTTTTATGCGCTCATTGATATCTTTTATATTGCCTTTTGCCACATCTTCCAAAGTGTAACCGCAAAGGGAAAGGATTTCCTTTGCCGCCTCATAGCTTTCAGGATGTACCGAGGTTTGGTCCAAAATTTCTTTCGCCCCTGAAATCCTCAAAAAGCCCGCGCACTGCAAAAACGCCTTTTCCCCAAGCTTTGGGACTTTTAAAAGCTCTTTCCTTGACTTAAACTCCCCGTGTTCTTCCCTGTATGCCACAATGTTTTGGGCAACCGTCTGGTTTATGCCCGCCACATAGGATAAAAGGGAGCTTGAGGCTGTGTTTAATTCCACCCCGACTGTGTTTACGCAGTCCTCCACCACGCCTTCTAACGCTTCGCTTAACCTCTTTTGGTTTAAGTCATGCTGGTATTGGCCAACGCCTATTGATTTGGGGTCAATTTTTACAAGTTCCGCCAACGGGTCTTGGGCGCGGCGCGCGATGGACACTGCGCTTCTTAACGCCACGTCAAAGTCAGGAAATTCCAAAGCCCCAAGCTTTGACGCCGAATACACGCTGGCCCCCGCTTCGTTTACAATGATGTAGTAAACTTTCCTGTCTACTTCCTTGATTAAATCCGCGATAAAAATTTCGCTTTCCTTTGACGCGGTGCCGTTGCCGATGGCGATTAGGTCAACATTGTGTTTTTTGATTAAACTTGTTATTATTTCCTTTGCCTTTTCCCTGTCGTGGTTTGGCAGGGTGAAATACCCAATTCCTGTGTCCAAAACCTTGCCGCACTTGTCCACAACCGCGATTTTACAGCCCGTTCTGTACCCGGGGTCTATCCCCATAACCGTCATATCCTTAATAGGCGGCTGCATAAGCAGGTTTTTTAAATTAATTTTAAAAAGCCCTATGGCGTCTTCCTGCGCCCGCTGGGTTAGGATATTCCTGATTTCCCTCTCTATGGAAGGCGCGATTAAACGCTTGTAAGCGTCATCCGCCGCTTCTTCAATTATTGATTTTGAGGGGCTTTTTTCATTTGTGACAATTTTTGAAAGAAGGTATCTTATAATTAAATCCTTGTCAACCTCAATTTTTACGCTTAAAAATTCTTCCTTTTCCCCCCGGTTTATGGCTAAAATCCTGTGGTTTGCGATTTTCTTTACTGGTTCTTGAAAATCGTAATACATTGTATAAACCGAGTCCTTCTTTTCATCGCCGGAGGAATAAATTATCCCTTTTTCATATGTGAATTCCCTTATATATTTCCTGAATTCCGCGTTGTCGGAAATTATTTCCGCAATTATGTCCCGCGCCCCCTCAAGGGCTTCATCAACTGTGTTTACGCCTTTTTCGGGGTCAACAAATTTTTTGGCAAACTCAAAAATGTCGGCGCCATCCTGCTCAAGTATTTTTTGCGCCAATTCTTCCAAGCCCTTTTCCTTTGCAATTGTGGCTTTGGTCCTGCGCTTTGGTCTGAACGGGCGGTAAATGTCGTCAATCTCAGTAAGGGTTTTAGCGGCAAGAACCGCGCTTTTTATTTCCTCTGTAAGTTTGCCCTGTTCGTCAATTAAGCGGATTACTTCTTCTTTTCTTTCCTTTATGTTTCTCAAATAGGTAAGCTTTTCATAAAAAAGCCGCAAAGTCTGGTCGTCCATTCCGCCTGTGGCTTCTTTACGGTACCTCGCGATAAAAGGAATGGTGTTTCCCTCATCAATTAATTTTGCGGCGTTTTCGCACTGATAGTATTTTAACCCCAGTTCCTGGGCTAATTCCTGTAAAATTATATCCATTTATATCACCTATATTTCAAGTTTTAAGCTGTCGTAGGCAACTATAAAACCGTACTTTTGTGCTTCAATCTCAAGTTCTTCATGGAGCATTTGCCCGTTGTGGGAAAAATGGGTCATGACTACTTTGGTATTGTCATTGACAGTACCTTGCCCTTTAAACCTTTCGTAGACCTCCACGTTATCCAAAATTCCCATGTGGTATTTGCCGTCCCTGTGTTTTGCGGTGTTTGAGTCAAAGATAACCAAATCTAAATTTTTCCCTTTTAAAAATTCAATAGTAGAGTCAGGGTAAATCCCTGAGTCATTTCCGTAAAAGACTTTTTTGCCTTCAATTTCAATGTAATACACAAAGCATTCCTCATCGGGGGCATGGCGGGCAAGAAGGGGGGTGATTTGTATGTCGTCGGCGTAAAAAGTTTGTTCCCTGTACACCCTTTTAAACTCTATGTAAGGCTTATTCTCTTCCCCTGATAAAGAATAGGAAAAATACTTTTCCACTTTTTCATTCCCGTATATAGTCATCATCTTGTCCCCGTTTATGTGGCAGAAAGGGTTGTGCCTAAACCAAAGGGCCGTTGTGTCAAAGTGGTCGGAATGGGAATGGGTGATTAAAACATGCTTTAAGTGTGAAAAGTCCAGATTGTTTTTTATTTTTTGATAAAACATATCGGGACCGAAATCTATTAAAAGCCTGTTTGCCAAAATCACGGCGGATCTCATTCTAATGTTTTTGCCGCCCCGCCTTTGAGCCTCTTTGCATATTTCACATTCGCAAAACAGCGCAGGAATACCTTCCGCCGCCGCTGTCCCCAAAAAAATTATCTCCACAAAAACCAATCCCTTTAAATTTTTTGTAAATACTTACCTTATGATTATAACCTACAATTTTTATTATTACAAGAAAAGAAGTTTTATTGTTTCTGTCAAGTAATCGTTGGCAACTTTTTTTCTATACAAAACAACTGCAATAATGTTTGTACAAAATTTACCGCATTTATTCCACGTTCCTATTGACACGGGGTCCCCTGCACCCTCT
>Ga0134103_1000177_pt1 | contig 80828 bp, 84 predicted proteins | sample 14_taG_2_FD_94445 | JGI IMG/M metagenome (GOLD analysis project Ga0134103, IMG submission 94445) | Switchgrass degrading microbial communities from high solid loading bioreactors in New Hampshire, USA - 14_58_20_212_A1 metaG | ecosystem: Engineered > Bioreactor > Semi-continuous > Anaerobic >...
CTCGAGCACACGATCAACAACCTCGGCACCGCTTCTGAGAACCTAACCGCAGCTGAGTCCCGAATCAGAGACGTTGATATGGCGAGAGAGATGATGGAGTTCACCAGGGCCAGCATCCTCAGTCAGGCTGCTCAGGCGATGTTGGCACAGGCCAACCAGCTGCCTCAGGGTGTGCTCCAGCTTCTCAGGTAGTCAAATGGTTGACAATCCCTCACAATGCCTTGGGCCCCGGAAACCGGGGCCCATTCGTATGTCTCTGGCCTTTATTTTGAACGAATTAATCCAGTTCAACTCCCTAAACATGATGTACTGCGGAATCATCTGCACTTGGAACGGCAACATCAGAGTTGCGAGCATACAAGTGAACCAGAACCTCTGGCAGGTAAAGCGTATGCGCGCGAACCCGTAGGCCACTACCAGAGAGGACAGAACCGTCCTGCGGCCACCGGAGAGCTGAGCTTCTGCAATCGTCGACAAGTCCAAAATGCCGGATTTCGCGAGCTCATCAAGAGGCATCAGGAGACCACGCTTGACCCACTCGCCGAGTTGTAAACCGGCGGTTCCAAAGGAGAGCAAGATTCTTGTATCAACTGCAAGATTGCTGGTAAGTACTTTCTCCTTTGGTTTCCTTCAATGCCGACATGGCACGTTTGATGCGTCAGAGCAATTCAGGTCTTAACTCCAAGCATTTTTCGTCCGATATACATAGTGAACATTCGTTCCGCGTCACCGATGAATTGCAGTTGCACCGGGACCTACTCGCTCAGCAATTGTTTACGTGCTCGCAGGGCTTGGTCCACATAGGAGGTAGCCGCGATGCGGATTGAGACACGACCATTTCAACAGGAATCACCGGCCTCTAGGATTCCCGAACAACAACGCCTTCGGCGTTCCGCTGCTGATGTTCCTTCCCCGGTTTGCGGTGGTCAAGACAGCCCGGAAAAGATCTCTGACGAGGTGGTTAGGGCAGCAGCTGAAGCAGCAAACATGATAGCGGGAATGTTCGGCACTGCCATAGAATTCGTCGTGCATGAGGAGACCGGATTTGAGATTTTGCAGATCATCGACAAGCGAACCAATATGGTCTTGAGGGAGATGCCGCCTCACGAGATACTCGACATGATAGCGCGGATGTGGGAAGCGATAGGTGTTTTTGTAGATAAGACTGCCTAGCTCATGACTTTGAATAGGGAGTGACTGAAGTGGTCTCAAGCGACCTGCGTATAGGAGGACTGGCCTCTGGCATAGATACTGATTCGGTCATCAAGGACCTTATGAGGGCCCACCGCACTAGGTTGACTAGGTATCAACAAGACAAGACACTGCTTGAGTGGAAACAGCAGGATTACAGGAATATAAACAACCTGTTGCGAGCTCTTAGGGACGCCACGTTCAACCTGAGACTGCAGGGGACATTCCTCAAGAAGTCGGCTGTCAGCAGTCAGGAGTCCGTGGTAACCGCTACGGCCGGTCCGAACGCACAGGGAACTTACGACATCGTGGTTACGCGGCTCGCCAGCGTCGCGACAAAGGCCGGCAAGACGCTATCGGCCGACCCTGCACACAGAATAGATCCATCAGCGAGCCTGTGGTCCCAACAGCATCTTTTCGCCGATGGGTCGGCTGCGGATCCCGATGCGTCCGTGAATTTCGTATGGGGATCCGAAGGAGACCGGTTTAGTTTTACGATCAACGGCGAGACATTCACTTTCTCAAACCAGGCCTCTCTGAATCAAATCATTTCGGCAATCAACGCGAATGATAAGGCAGGAGTGACGATGTTTTATGACTCCTTCTCCGACAAGGTGGTCATAGCTACCAAAGCCACAGGCGACAACAAGGCTGGGGATGAAATAGTTTTCGATGACCCCTCGGGTTTCCTCAATGGACTCTTGCAGTTCTCTGGAGCGGTTGAGACCGGTGGCGAGAATGCGCAATTCTCCATTAATGGGTTTGTCACTCAACGAACTACTAACACTTTTGAGATGAACGGTGTCACCTTCACCCTCAAGGGAGTTTCACCTGATCCGCTCCAGCCTGCAAGAGTGACGGTGAATACAGACACGGAGGCCATCTACAATGCAATCACCGAATGGGTCAAAGTGTATAACAGCACAATAGAGTCGATCTATGCTGAGCTCCGTGAGCCTAGGTACCCGGACTACAGGCCTTTGACTGACGAGCAGATCCAGGAGCAGGAGCTAACTGACACGCAGATTGACAAATGGGAGGAAAAAGCTCGCAGCGGCCTGCTCAAGAACGATAGGTTGATCGCTGGTGAGATGTCTAAGATTCGGATGGCTGTCAGTTCAATTGTTGAGGGACTTGATGATGATTATAATTCTTTATCAGCTATCGGCATCACCACCGGTGCGTACCACGAAAATGGCAAGCTTCACATCGATGAGGACAAGCTGAGAAAAGTTGTCGAGTCCAATCCCGAGCAAGTGATGAAACTGTTCACCAACAGCAGCGATGACGAGGGCGAGGTAGGAATTGCGAGGAAGCTCTACACCCAGCTTGAGTATGCGATAGACCGAATTGCCGATCTTGCCGGCAATGACGGGGACACCGTCGATTCGAGCTTCATCGGTGAACAGATTCGGTCGATCAATAGGGTGATCAGCAACGAAGAAGCGAGGTTGCAGAGGATTGAAGACCGGTACTGGAGGCAGTTTACCGAGTTGGAGAGATTGGTTGCCCAGCTAAATAGCCAGAGCAGTTGGCTGTTGAGCATGTTCTCCTCCAACAGCGGTCGGTAGCGTTTGAGCAGTTAATATATCTGTTTTGATGGGGGTATGCATGATGCCTGTGTCCTGCACTGAAAGCGAGTATTCGAATGCTCGGCTGCGCCTTTTCCGCGAAATGCTGGCAGTGACTCGGGATCTAGACGATGCCCTCACCATCGAGGAAGTGACTTCAGATAACTTAAGGATCATCGATTCGCTTGTTGAGGCTAGGGAATCGCTGATTGCTCAGATCAAAGAATTAGACCAGCGAATGCGCGCCGCCAACGGCAAGGATGGCGAAGCTAGTAGCAGCGCCTCGGCAGAGACGGCCGCCGACACTGATGATATAGATGACATTGCCCATGAACTGATGGTATTGCAGGAGAGAATTGACAAGAAACTTAGACAGCACAGAGCTCGGACGCTGGATCGTATCAAGGAAATCCGAAAAAGAAGGATCAGTCTTTCAGGTTACTACAACAAATATGTTGCAAGCCAACCTCGGTATATCGACGCAAAAAAGTAAAGGCATCAAAGGCAGGGATCTGTGGTGGCTATTCCAAACCCGTACGAGACATACCGGAGAACTCAGGTACAAACTGCCGCACCGGGTGAGCTACTGCTATTGCTCTACGATGGCGCAATCAAGTTTGCGTATCAAGCTAAGGCCGCTATAAGTGCAAAGGATGCTGCGACCGCTCATAATAAGCTTGTGCGCGTCCAAGACATCATCAGGGAATTGTCTGTTACTCTTGACCATGACGCCAGCCCGGAGATAGCCGGCAGACTTGCCCTACTGTATGATTACATGATGCATCTACTGGTGCAGGCAAATATCAAGAAGGATTGCGAGCCTCTCGATCAGGTGATAGGTATGCTTCAGGAACTCAGGCAAACATGGCGGCAAGTGGTTCGAGGCGTAGGATGCCCTGATAGCGGCAACAATGTTCAGGTTTAAGAGGAGATCGAAAATATGTCCCGCAATGACATCATTGATCTCATGGAACGCAAGTACAGGGAAGAGCTTGACCTCTACCGGGTTTTGTACAGCATTTGCGTCGAACAGGAGCACGCCATAAGAAGAGATTCGGTTGAAGATGTGATCCGCCTAGCGCGTGCCAAAGCAGAAGTGATGAAACAGATAAGAGAGTTAGAATCGGAAATCCAGGCGCTGCGGGCGGCGCTGAACAGTGCGGCGCTAGATCAAGTAGCTGAGGAAAACAAATTTACGCTGGGCATGAAGGGGGTTAATCCGGACTCTGATAAACGGTATTTAGACCAATGCGGGTAACCGGGCTTGAAAGGCTTAGTCTGCCTGTTGTCCACACAGTTGTGCTTCCTGTTGACTGATCTTCTTCAGCACACCGTCAGTTTCACTCCCCTGCGCGATCTGAACCAAGCCATTGGAGGATAGCTACCATTTCTATAGAAGTGTTACAAGAGACACCGGCACCCGGGCGCTAAGGATGCCGTGAGTCTGTGTGTTTGTGTGTACTTTCGTTCGGCTGGTTGCAGGAACTCGTCGCTGGTGCACTGTGGATAGGGGAGTGATGAAGGTCATGACAGCGGACAAGCCGGCTGTGAAGATGCTCATTGTCGATGATGAGCCGAATATGCGAAAAGTATTGGCTGACGTGTTTTCAGATGAAGGAATGATTGTCGACGTAGCAGCGAATGGTCTAACCGCAGTATCATTGGTTGAAAAGAATTCTTATGATGCGGCTATAGTCGACCTCAGATTACCAGATATCACCGGGATAGATGTGATTAGAGAGATTCGCAGGCGGAACCTATCCACCGTGATCTTGATGATTACCGCATTTTCAACTGTGGAAACTGCCATCCAAGCGATGAAACTAGGGGCGTATGACTATGTGACCAAGCCCTTTAAGACAGATGATCTAAAGGCCCGCATACATGAAGCTATTTCAGGATCACAGAGCCGGTTGGTCGGGGCAGCAGAAGCCGACGGTGCAGGCTTCAACGGGGTAATCGGGCAGTCACCTCAAGTCAGGCAGATATTTGAGATGATATCGGACATAGCTCCGACTAATGCAACCGTATTAATATACGGAGAAAGCGGAACAGGCAAGGAGTTGCTTGCCGAGTACATACACAAACGTAGTCTCAGGGCGCGCAAGCCTTTTGTCAAAGTGAATTGCGCAGCCATACCGGAAACACTCCTTGAAAGCGAATTGTTTGGGCACGAAAAAGGCGCTTTTACCAACGCGGTTGCGAGAAAACCGGGCAGGTTTGAACTCGCTAACGGCGGAACTATTTTCTTAGATGAAATCGGCGAAATGAGCCTCGGTATGCAGTCAAAGCTACTGAGAGTAGTGCAGGAGAAGGAGTTTGAACGCGTTGGCGGTACCCAAACGATAAAGGTAGATGTGAGGATCATTGCCGCAACCAATCAAGACTTGATGCGCGCCATAAGAGAAGGAAGGTTTAGGGAAGATCTTTACTACAGGCTGTCGGTAGTCCCGATTATGTTACCTCCGCTGCGTGAAAGAAAAGAGGACATTCCCGAACTAGCGATGATGTTCATGCGCAGGTATGCAGAGGAGACCGGCAAACCTGTTACAGGCTTTTCCGAAGAGGCAATGAGGGTGCTTCAGTCGTACAATTGGCCCGGAAACATTCGTGAGTTGCAGAATTGTATAGAACGGGCAGTTATCCTTTCTAAAGGCACAGAAATCCAGGTAAAAGACCTTTATCTGAGTCACCGGCCTATAAACATGCCTGTCAGCGATTCTAAGAGTATAGCTGCCGGAGAGATTGAGGCTTCGTCGGCTCAAGCTGCTGCGTCATCAGAAGATGAGTCTGTGGCTCGCTGACGCTTGGGTACGCTCGCCAGCTCGGTGAACACGTGAGTGGAGGCCTGGGGATGTTCCGGAGGATTTTCACAAGGCTTAAGTTGACCGAATCCATAGCTAAAGTGCTCTTTCTGGCAGCGTTGTTGACCATGGCCGCGCTGACATCGGCGATTCTTCTGCCTCATGGGGTAAAGCTACCTGTAATCATCGCTTTTCTTGCCTTGGGATTAGTGCTTATGACGGTTATCGCAGCTATTATGGCCATAGCGCGCGACAATGCGGAACAGACGGCTCAACATTTGCGAGTGAGGCTGAACCAGGTTCAGCGCTTCGCTGATGATCTCATTGAGAACGACACCGTTTTTCAGAACGACCTTATACAGATCAACACCCGCCTGAACCAGCGCATGGTGAGGCTCCTCCGTTTGCTCGATGTCAGCAAGCGCCTCGTCAGCACCTACAATCCCGAAGCCGTTGTACAGAACATCGTAGACTCAGTATCCGAAATCGTCGGGTATGGGTTTGCCGTGCTCGAGATCTCTGATCCCCGTGTTGGAGGGCTTGGTTCCAAACTAGTGTATGAGTCCGGCAAGACGGACAAGGACATTCGAAATGACCGGTCATTTGAACTTTCTGCTCCTTTAGAGGTTGGCGGGGTGAGGATCGGACTGTTGCGGCTTATTACCGACAAAGTCAACTCAGGCACTCCTGAAGACATACAGACTCTGTCGACGTTGGCCACGTACGCTGCTATAGCACTGGAGAACTCAAGGTTATACACTGCCCTAACCGCCGTCAACAAAGATCTGTCTGCTTTGAAGGATTACAATGAGGACGTAGTCGAATCGGTCGCCGGTGGCCTAATTGTGCTGGACAAGTCATTTAAGGTGTCGACCTGGAACACCGGCATGGAGCAGATCAGCGGAATCAAGCGAGACCAGGCGTTGGGTAGAAATCTGTTCCACATATTTCCCAGTTTGCCTGACGACCTGCTTCAGAAGCTCGTAGTGCAGACCTTGGCAGACAGGAAACCCAGAGACATGCGCAACTACACATTTACTACCCCATCGGGCAAGGAGTTCATAGGCTACGTCAAGATTTCTGCGCTTTCTCCACGTGAAAGAGACGTCGCCGGAGTTATACTGAGCATAGAAGATGTCACCGAAAAGGCTAGGCTAGGTGAGCAACTGAGGCATGCCGAAAGAATGCGCACTGTTGGCGAGTTTGCTGCGGGGATCGCTCATGAGATCAACAACCCAATCGGGATCATATCTGCATGTTCGGAATACCTTGCTCGCAAGGCTGAAGAACAGGCATTTGACTCTGAAAAGTTCGCCAGCCGGTTGCGAATAATCCAGGAGGAGGCGACTAGGTGTTCCGCTATTATTAAGAAACTGTTGGTATTCGCCAGACAGTCTGGGTTCAAGCGCACAAGTGTTGACCTGACTTCATTGATTTCTGACGCCATGATGTTGGTCTCTCCTCGCGCAAACAAGGATCAGATAGAGGTGGTTCTCTCGCTGGAAGATATCCCTAGCGTGATAGGAGATGAGCAGCAGCTCAAACAGGTTTTTCTCAATATAGTTCTTAATGCGCTCGAGGCCAGCAGCCCGGGCGGGTGCATCACAATAAGTACCCGGTTCGTAGAGCGAAGTGCAGGTGACCCTGTTGCGATTAAGCAGTTCATATCATCTGGATCTGCTGACATTTCTGGTTACGTCGAGGTGAGCGTATCGGATGAGGGGCCCGGCATTCGGCCTGAAGACATGGATCGGATATTTAACCCGTTCTTTACGACCAAACCCGATGGGGTCGGACTCGGGCTTGCCATTTCATATAGTATCATTGAGAGCCATGGCGGCCAAATACTAGCAACAAACAATCCGTCCGGCAAAGGTTGCACGTTTACTGTGAGACTGCCGGTGGTCGCATCAACATCGAGTTCAAATTGAAAGCGTCGAATCTTATGACGGTGTTGTCCGCGCTTTCGAATTGGCCGGAGTTTCGCATGATTTAGCGCAGCACAAAGTGGCTTGCTGTCATGTTTCAATAAGTCTAAATTGCCATAGGTCTTGCGTTGGCAAGGCCTCTTTTTGTTGCATGGCACGAGTTTTGCATAGATTGTCAGGCGACCGTTAGAACCTCGAGGTGATCCTTGTGAGTACCACGGATCGTCTGACTCTCGATGTACTTTCCAAGGCTTTGGACGCGACTACCCTGCGACATCAGGCGATCGCGCAAAACCTAGCAAATGTCGATACCCCCGGCTACAAGGCTTTCGGAGTCAGTTTTGAAGAGCAGTTGAGGAACGCTTTGTACGGAACCGGTTCAATCAGGCTTAAAACAACTCATCCGGCCCATGTTCGGTCTTCCGGCAGTTTGAAAGATGTAAGGCCGGTCCTTTTCCGCAGGACCGACACTGAAGCGCGGGCTGATGGGAACAATGTCGACCCCGAGGCTGAGTCGGCTGCGCTGGCCGAGAACCAGTTGATGTACAGCCTGTTGACACGTCTAGTAAGCGAGAAATACAGCTTGCTCAAGTATGTGATTAGCGAGGGGAAGCGATAGCGTATGGGACTGTTTGATTCGTTCAGGATTGCTGCGTCCGGAATGACTGCGCAACGGTTGAGAATGGATGTCATAGCGAGTAACGTTGCAAATGCTAACTCTACTCGAGAGTCCGGTGAGCCGTACAGGCGGAAGCTAGTTGTGTTTTCTGAAGCTCTCGATCGCGAGTTACCATCAAGCAGGCCTACGAGCTCGGGTCGGATCTTTGGATCTTCTAGGTACATCGATTCGGGCGCTCGTCCTGCCATGAGTGGCGTGAGAGTCACAAGAATCGTAGAGGATCCGACTCCCGGTCCGATGGTCTATGATCCCAGCCATCCACACGCGGATGAGAATGGATACGTCCAGATGCCTAATGTTGATATTGTGAGAGAAATGATAGATATGATCTCTGCGTCTAGAGCCTACGAGTCAAATGCCGCTGTTATTGAAGCCGCTAAGAGTATGTTTTTGAAAGCCCTGGAGATAGGTAGATAGAAGCGTGTGGCCGCACCGTCTAAGGAGGTAGAGTGTTAGGATGCCTAGCTTTGATTTGACTTCGATCGGTTCCACTCTGGCGTCAACCCGGAGACTAGGCCCTGCAGCTGAGAGGCCTGAAGGTGTCTCGTTTAGTTCTAACAGTGGGTTGAAAGGCAAGAGCACAGTAAAGAATGGTTCGACTATGTCGTTCAAAGACATGCTTGCCCAGGCACTTGACACCGTAAACAATCTTCAACTCAATGCCGACCTCATGGCTCAGAAGGTTGCAACCGGAGAGATCACTGACATCCACCAAGTACTCATGGCCGTTGAAGAAGTCAACCTAGGCCTCCAATTGACGATGCAGATTCGCAATAAGATTATAGAAGCCTATCAAGAGATCATGAGGATGCAAGTTTAGCCTATTCGCTAGTCGAGTGTGGCTCCAACAACAGGTCCGTGGCGTTTTTGTAAGCGGTGTTCGCTGCAACAGGTGGTACCCAATATCGTTTGGTGTAGGGTGAGCATATGAACGAAAGGTTGGAGCAATTGCGCAGTCAAGGCCTCACCGTATGGCAAGCCCTTGATACTCGCAGGAAAATAGCTGTAGTGGCGGTCTCTGTGGTCGTGCTAGCGGGCTTGCTCAGTCTGGCCTTGTTTACCGGAAGGGAAGACTTCGTCCCACTCTACAGCGGACTTACCACCGCAGATGCCTATCAAGTCATTGAAAGGCTGAAGTCCGAAGGAATACCGTACAAGCTCGCAGACGAAGGACAGACGATTCTCGTGCCCTCTACGATCAAGCACGAGATTCGTCTTCAGTTGGCGAGTGAAGGTATACCTCAGGGAGGCAGTTCCGGATTTGAGTTGTTTGACTCTCAGGGATTCGGCGTGACCGAATTCACTCAACGGGTCAACTACAAGAGAGCATTAGAGGGAGAGCTGGCGAGGACTTTTGCTGCATTTGAGCAAGTCGAATATGCAAAAGTCATGTTGGCTATCCCGGAGCCTACGCTATACAGCGACGAGGAGAAGCCTGTAACTGCATCGATATCTCTCAAATTGAAGCCCGGTAAGAGTCTTAGCCAGGATCAGATCAGAGGTATTGTCCACCTTGCGTCAGCTGCTGTCGAAGGGCTGACCCCGGCCAATGTTACGATAGTTGACACCTCCGGAAATGTGCTTTGGGTGGGCGACGACAGCGAGACGGCTTTGCAGAACAGGCTAAGTGTAGCTCAGCTGGAAGCCAAAAAGTACTACGAAACAACTCTGGAGAGAAGCATAGAGAGTATGCTTGAGAAAGTCGTGGGCGAAGGAAATGTTGCGGTCAGAGTTAACGCAGTGCTCAATTTCGACCAGGAAGAGAGTGAGAGCGAGATACTGGAGCCTGTTCTCGGAGAATCAGGCGCGATTATCAGCGAGCAAACATTCACTGAGGAGATTCAGGGGCCGGGAGTCGTAGCGGAGGGCGTTCCCGGTACGACCACAAATGTCGATACTGATGTGCCGGTTTACCAAGCCGTTACTGATAGTGGGTATACCTCTACTACCAGAAGCGAGCAGATTCGAAACTATGAGTATTCTCGCATTATTACCCGCACAGCCAGGGGCCCCGGCAGGATTGAGAGGCTGACAGTTTCGGCTCTCATACACTCTGCCGGATTGACCGAGGATGACATCGATAATGTACGAGCAATTATAGCTGCTGCAGCCGGCATTGATGAATCCCGGGGAGATGAAATCGTGGTGCACACTATGGCCTTCAAACCTAGGCTAACTGATGACGAGCTCGCGGAAATGGCCTTGCAGGCCGAGCGAGACGCGAGGAGAGAGGCCCTCAGACAATATCTAAAGTTGGGTGTTCCCGCGCTGCTCGGTCTAATTGCGCTCATCTTTGGAATAATCGTCATCCGAACAATGCGCCGGAGGGTCTATCAGGAGCTCGTTCCTGCTGAATCAGCCACCCAGCTTGAGGCCGCAGTGAGCGAAGAAGAAGCAGAAGAAGAGCCTGAAACTGCTGAGAGTAAGTCCGCCGAAGAGCACAAACGAGAACTGATGTTGAGAAACCTGGAGAGACTAGCCAGGGAGAAGCCTGAGGAAATGGCTAGGTTGATCCAGAGTTGGCTCATTGAGGAGTGAGGTGAGGGCTGTGGCTGTGAAGCGTAGCAAGGGTGGCCTAACGGGTAGGCAGAAGGCTGCGATCGTCCTAGTTGCACTTGGGCCGGAGCTCTCAGCCAAGATTCTTTCATACCTCGATGAAGAGCAGATCGAGGAGATTACTATGGAAATAGCTACTATGGGTAAAATCCCTACTGCTACGATAGACTCCGTCCTTCAGGAGTTTTACCACAGCGCTCTCGCTCGAGAGTACTTGGCTTTTGGTGGGATTGAATATGCGAAGGAAGTCTTAGAAAAGGCGCTCGGCGCACAGAAGGCTATGGAGATAATCTCCAGATTGACAGTGTCGCTTAAAGCGACGCCATTTGAGTTTGTCAGGCATGCTGCACCCGAGCAGCTACTCAGCTTCCTGGAGTCGGAACATCCTCAGACGATTGCTCTAGTCCTAGCTCATCTAGAACCTGCGAAGGCTGCTGCTCTCCTGTCTGCGCTGCCTCAGGAGCTGCAAACTGAAGTGGCGATGCGAATGGCAATAATGGAGGGCACGAATCCCAACGTCGTTCGTGAGGTCGAGCGCGAGCTTGAACGCAGAATGAGCACTGCGGGCAACCAGGAGACTACGGCCGCAGGCGGGATCAAGAGCCTCGTCGATATACTCAATAATGTTGATCGAGCGACAGAAAAGGCGATATTAGAGCGACTCGAGGAGGAGAGCCCCGCGATAGCAGAAGAGGTCTCCAATATGCTATTCGTGTTTGAGGACATCATACTGCTTGACGACAGGGCGATTCAGCTGGTGTTGCGTGACATTGACCAGAAAGATCTAGCTCTAGCGCTCAAGGGTGCTAGCGATGAAGTCAAAGAGAAGATATTCAAGAACATGTCCACACGCGCCGCGACTATGCTACAAGAAGACATGGAGTTTATGGGGCCTGTAAGATTGCGAAACGTCGAGGAAGCCCAGCAGCGCATTGTAGCCACTATAAGGCGGCTTGAGGAAGCCGGAGAAATCGTAGTATCGCGCGGTCAGGGAGATGAGATAGTTGTCTAGGATCATCAAGTCAAGTCAGTACAAGGAGACTGACCTGACAGCTCTGGGCTTGCGAGTGCTTACGAGTTCCTCCTCAGCTGCAGCGCAGATTGATACTTTTTCGACACCTCCAGGGCTGACCCTAGAAGAGTGGCGTGACCGCGTGGCTAAGATAGAGGCCGATGCGTCTCAACGGGCGACCGAGATCATTGAGGCTGCAAAGGCTGAGGCGCAAGAGCTGCGGGCTGCGGCCGAGGAAAGAGGATATACCGCAGGCTACTCCAAGGGATACGAAGAGGGATATGCCAAAGGGGAGCGTGAAGCGAAAACCCACTATCAGAGAGAGTGGGACGGCCGCATCGCACAGCTCTCAGCAGTGTTAGACGAGGTGCTAAACTTTAGGGCTGCTCTAGTCGAGCACTACAAGTCCGAGATCGTGGAATTGGCTATTGAAGTAGCTAAAGCTGTGATTCGGACTGATGTAGACAGGGACGATAGTGTTGTCCTCAATGTCATAGAGGAGTGTCTTCGGAAAGCAAGCTCGCCAACAACTCTCACCATTAAGGTCAACCTGGCGGATCTTCCTGTTGTAGTCGAAGCCAAGCGCGATATAGCTGCCAGGTTTCCCACCCTTGAGTCAATCGAAGTCGTTGATGATCCCTCTGTGGAGCGCGGCGGCTGCCTGATTGAAACTGACAGCGGATTTCTCGACGGCCGGATAGATCAGCAAGTAGATCGTATAAAGAAAGCCCTGGACAGAGCCTTGCGGGAGGGCTAGATATGGAAACTTTGATTGATCTTCTTGAAAGCAATCCGTTTGACTTGGAAGGGTTGAAGGCCGTAATAAGAGCAGCCGAACCGATAACCGCCAACGGACGGGTCAAGCAAGTCATAGGCCTTACAATCGAATCCGCAGGGCCCGAGGCGCAGATTGGAGAGTTCTGCACCATATATGCAAGACACCTGCGCACCCCGGTTGGCGCCGAGGTCGTCGGCTTTAGAGGGGATCGCGTTTTGTTGATGCCACTGGGAGAGATGGACGGTATCGGACCAGGTAGTGAAGTGGTTGCATCGGGTCACTCGCTGAGAGTGCCGGTCGGCCCGGGCCTCTTAGGCCGGATTCTCGACGGACTGGGGAGGCCCATTGATGGAAAGGAGCCTCCGGAGATAGAAACCTACTATCCGGTATCAAATACCCCTCCGCCGCCACTGTCTAGGCGAAGGATAACTGAGCGCCTGGGCTTGGGAGTGAGGGCAATTGATGGTCTTCTGACAGTCGGCCGAGGGCAGAGAATCGGTATCTTCTCCGGTAGCGGAGTCGGAAAAAGCACCCTTATGGGCATAATCGCGAGAAACACCGAGGCGGACGTCAATGTCGTCGGGTTAATCGGCGAAAGAGGCCGGGAAGTGCGAGACTTCATCGAACGCGATCTGGGCGAGGAGGGATTGAAACGTTCGGTCGTTGTGGTGGCAACATCTGATCAACCAGCTCTCGTGAGACTCAAGGGTGCCTTTGTAGCTACTGCCATCGCGGAGTACTTCAGGGATCAAGGCAAGGATGTAATGCTGATGATGGATTCTGTGACCCGGTTTGCGATGGCGCAACGGGAGGTCGGATTGGCAATAGGCGAGCCTCCGGCTACTCGCGGATACACGCCTTCAGTGTTTGCACTTCTTCCCAAGCTTCTTGAGCGGTCCGGAACTTCGAGTAAAGGCAGTATAACTGGATTGTATACTGTGCTCGTCGATGGGGATGACATGAGTGAGCCGATCGCGGACGCTGCTCGGAGCATCTTGGATGGGCACATTGTGCTCTCCCGCAAACTGGCTTCCAAAAACCATTATCCGGCTATTGACGTTAACTCGAGCCTAAGTCGTCTGATGGTAGAAATTACTGATGAGGATCACCGGCAAGCAGCCTCAAAGTTAAGGGAAGTTCTAGCAACTTATTCCGAAGCCGAGGACCTAATCAACATCGGAGCTTACAAGCAAGGCAGCAACCCTAAGCTCGACTACGCGCTCGAGAAGATAGACGCTGTAAACAGTTTTCTGCGTCAAGGCATATATGAGCGGTCCACCTTTGAAGACGCGGTTGCGCAGCTCAAATCGATATTTAGCTGAGATTCGACAAATGCTTGGCCTAGTTTTTGCTTACGAGTAGTGGTTGCAGACATCCGTGTGAAGAAGGCGGTGTTGTCGCGTGTCGCGGTTTCAGTTTCATCTACAGACTCTTCTCGACTACAGGATTCGTCGCGAGGACGCGCTGAAGCGCCGCTTGGCCGAAATCGAGAGCGCGTTATTACGAGAACAGCAAGCACTTGAAGAGCTGGAGCAGGCCCGAAGGACCGCTGTTTCTTATTACAACCAGCTCGCGCTGGAAGTAGTGGATGTTGAGGAGGAACGACTGTTCCGCAGCTTTTACGCACGGCTGTGTTCGCAGATTGAGGATAAGCGGAAGGTAATATCTGACCTCAATGAGGAACTCAATGCCCAGCTTGAGCGTGTCGTAGAAGCTATGCGTGAACGCAAGACAGTGCAGAGCCTGCGTGATAAGCAATTTGAACAGTTCAAATTGGGCGAACTTAAGAGAGAGCAAGCCTTTCTCGATGACATTGCCACAACACAGTTCGTTGCCAGCCAAGTAGCCGGAGAAAATCCGATTTAGCAGTCCGGCCGAGATCTCTGACGAAAGGAGGTGAACATGGAATTGGCTGCTAATGCAGTGTTTCAAGTAGCTATGCCAAGCGCCGGCCCGCAATTGGCTCCAGAGCAAGCGGCCCTTCTGCAGCCGCAAGGCCAGGGCAGATGGAACTGGCAGCCGGGAATGCAGCCTGACGGCGCACCGATTCGGTTTCTGACAGCGCTGGCGGAGGCGCTATCCAGTGAAGCCCCAAATTGTCTGGTCAGCAGCGCCGTTGAACCTGTGGGCCTGAGAAAGGCTGCTGAGGCGATGAGGCATGTTTGTAGCGAAGGGCGCAGCGCCGACGGTGGCCGCGAGCAGGCAGGATCGACTCGGGGAATCCGCAAGGAGACTGAAAATACCCGGGCAGTACGACCTGCATCTGATGGACAGGCCATCAGTACAGACTATGTTCCTTCGCCGGAGGAGTGTGGGTTCCCTGTTCCGTGCATCATGGCAGGGATGTCCACTAATCCCGTGGCAGTCAGCTCGGTGCATGAGATTGCAGTGCCTGAGGCTGGCGGTCTGGAGTTGCCGCCTGCTGTCTCATCAAACATGTTTCCGCAACTGCCCTCGGGTATTCCAAAAGTGGCTGAGGACGCCCTCAGTCTCCCGAATCCGGGCTATTTGCCGGGTGGGCCAGCCGACTTGGGGTTGTTCACAACAGAGCAGCTGCAACAGGATTCGGCAGACCTCGGGATTGGCAATGCTGAAGCCGGCTTTGGTCGCGGCGAGTCCATTGGCCAGATCGGTGATGTCCAGGCATACAAGCTAACGCCGGGTGGCGAATTTGCTCTATCTGGCGATGCTTCGGGCACTAATGCCACTGCTACGATTGTGGAACTGGATTTTTCTCCCAAGATCTTGCTTGCCCAGGCCGGAGAGGATAACGAGCGCGTGTCTGAACAACGTCTCATGGGCGGCATATTCTTTGAGGAAACCACTATTTCAGAGAACAAGATTTCAGACAGCCGGATCGAAGGACATGTGCGAGCTGACAGGCCTTACTCGCCGGCGGCAGTCTCTGACTCTGTGCTTCAACGAGAGCATACTGGTGGACGAGTTGCTGTGGCCGATGTGGCCGACCATCCGTCGGCTGAGGTGTCTCAGGCTGCTACTGGTCAGATGCAACACGTAGACCGAGCTGCCGAGCCGGTGGTTTCACTGCAGAGAACCGGTGGACTGACTCCTGCCAGCCGAAGTCTTTCCACGTCCGGCAGGCAGGGTGCACGAGCGACCGGGGTTCAACTAGCTCAGACTGAGTCGGGCTCCGGACGGTCGGGTGGGCTTCAGCAGCTGCCGGATTTGCAGTACCCCACACGCGTGGGTCCCGGTGCCTTTGAGCCGGATAGGACGGTGCCCGAGGATGGTAGGCTGCCTGCCACCACACAGAGAGCTGTTGCCTCGGGAGTGTCGAGTGCGAAAGACAACGTTCAGGGAGTTCAGTGGGGACCGGCTTTCGACGCAGCAGAAAGGCGCGACGTCGCAGTTTCTGCCGGTGGCCCGGATTCTGAAAGCAGAAGCGAAGTGGCCGATGCGGCGACGCCGTTCGCTCATCGGGTAATTGATCGGCAGTTGGTAAGAAGCATCTATGAGCTGGAGTACAGGCGGTTATCTAGAGGACGAGATGGCAGGCGTCAGATTCTGGACGTCCCTGTGGCCGACCGGAAAGCTATGGTGGCCAGTTCGCAAATCGAGGAGAATCCGCCACTGCGAACTGCTGTCGAGCGTCTGGAATTGGCTACCGGTGAACGCCGCACGCTAGGTGAGCAGGAGCAGAGCACGATAGTTCGAAAACGAGTTGTTGAGCCGTTTGCGAGACAGGAGGTAGCGGGCGCATCCGGGCGCAGCGAAACGGCAGTCTACGAGCACATGCCGACTGTTCCGGAGAAAGCCACTTCAACCGATATCTCCCAGAGCAGCACTCAGCACGTGCACCCGAGAGAGTCATCGACCCTGCGTTCGATAGTCGATCAGATCGCCACCGGAATGAGCATCATCGAAGAAATGAGCTTCGAAGCCGATTCCACCAGGCAACAAGTCACGATCGGCCTTGAGCCTGAGAGCTTGGGCAAGGTTGAGGTTCAACTCGAGCTGGAAAATGGTAGGTTGGTGGCCAACCTAGCGGCAGAGACTGCAGAGACAAGGCGGGTCTTGAGACTGTCTGTTGATCGACTCGTGAACGCGCTCAAGGCGCAGGGCCTGGAGGTTGCAGAGGTTCGGATCTCGGAGAGTCAAGCTTCGCAGCCGAACCTGAGCAACAACGATCTTCATAATCACCTTGCACCAGGTCAGTCTCAGGATACGGGAGGGGCCGGTGCCCAAATGGCCGATCTGAGCTACTGGGGTCAGCGCGAGCAACGAGAGTTCTACAGTTCCTATGGCCGGCCTGTTCGGGTAACCTGGGACGAACCCTTACAGGAAACGGCGAGTGAATCGCTTGAAACTTACTTCGAGAGAACTGTGCCCGGCAGACTGGAGTTGAGGGCATAAGCCACATGGGTAGCGACTGAAGGATTGACAGAGGAGGGGGGTGACCATGGTGCCTGTATACGTTACCGGGACGACACAGACTTCCGCGACTCACGACACTGGCTCTCAAGCAGCCAAACGACCGGATGCTCAGCTGGGTAAAGATGAGTTCTTGAAGTTGCTGGTGACGGAGCTCAAGAATCAAGACATCTTCAGCGCAGCAGAGAACAAAGAGTTTATCGGCCAGCTCGCACAGTTTTCTTCCTTGGAGCAGATGCAGAATGTCGCATCCGGGCTTGAGAAGCTAGCTACAGCACAGATGATGGTCTATGGCTCTTCGATGCTCGGCCGCATAGTCGAGGGACCGTCGATGGACGATCCGTCTGTCATCGTATCCGGTGAAGTAACTGAGGTCATCTTCAACGAAAATGAAGTGATACTCTCAGTCGATGGAACAAAGGTGAGGCTTGCAGATATAACCGGCATGAAGGCGGCCACAGATGAGTCGTGACAGCCTAGAATGCGAGGTGACCATGCATGGTTGATAAGTATGCCGCCTCTCAACAGTTGAACGCCTTGAGGCCGGGACTGATCACGGACCGACCGCTAGAAACCGTTAAGAAAAGTGGTCAGTCGGGAAAATCAGCCGAAGTGTCCTTTGCCGAAGTTTTAAGGCAGCAGACCGAAACGCAGTCGTTGAGATTCTCTGCACACGCAGAGAAACGGATGAGAGACCGAAACATTCGGCTGTCAGCCGCGGAGTTGGCCAGGCTTCAGGACGCTGTGGCTCGAGCGAAGGCCAAAGGCGCTAGAGAGTCGCTTGTGATGATGGAGAATGCGGCGTTTGTGGTCAGCGTGAAAAACCAGATGGTGATTACAGCAGTGGATCGTGAAAGCATGAAGCAAAGTGTGTTCACGAACATCGATTCGGCTGTGATTGCTTGAGATTTGTAGGGCTGTTAGCATTCTGGCGCAAGGGGGCAGGACCTCTTCGAGGATGCCCCGTGAGTTCCGACCGATAGACGAACTCACAGCAGCAGCCAAAGGAGGTCGCGGTTACCATGATGCGTTCGATATTTGCTGGAGTATCAGGCTCCAGGAATCATCAGGCGAGATTAGACGTAATCGCAAACAACATAGCAAACGTCAACACTATTGGATACAAGAGCTCTCGAATGACTTTCCAGGAGGCGTTTGCTCAAACAATTAGGTCCGGGTCGAGCCCGATTAGCGGTAAGACCGGCGGGAGGAACCCGGCTCAGGTAGGGTTGGGGAACCTCATTAGAAGTATTGATGTTGATATGACTCAAGGCGGCTTAGAGGGAACCGACAAACCGACTGACTTGGCTATTGACGGTGACGGCTTCTTCGTCGTCAGTGACGGCGTTGCTACTAAGTATACCAGAGACGGGTCTTTCAACCTTGATGGTGAGGGATATCTTGTTTGCCCGGGCTCCGGATACAAGGTACTCGGTTGGATGGCGACTAATGGGAAGATAGACAAGTCGCAGCCGCTTGAGCCTATTCGACTGCAACTGGGCGAGAGCATGACCGCTCAGGCAACGGATCTGGTCCGCTACAGAGGCAATCTCGACGCTGAGTCTTCGGACTTCTACACTCTTGAGTCCTTGGGTATAGCGGTAGAAGTTGCAGAGGTACTGAATCAGGTTGCGGCGAACGCCGCGTCCGTTCCGGGGGCAGATGCGCAGGCCGTGGTCAATGCGGTGACTGATGCGCAAGATGATGTCGACGGCGATATTGAACAACTGATTACGGCGGCTAATGGCGCATTTACCGATCCTTCTGCCCCGCCCGACAGTGTCATAACGGCCATTAGGGATCGAATTGCCGATACATCAGCGCCTTTAGCGTATCCCGGAGTTGCCGAGGCAGTGGCTGATGCCTGCGAGAAGGTGGCCAACAGTATACCCGGTGCCACTGCGCAGGACATCGTTCAGTTCTTAACAAAGATTCAGACAACTGTGGCTGACGTGGGTCAGGCCGCAGTTAGCGCTGCCAATAGCGTTGACAGCTCAGCCTCCCCTGATAAGGTTGAAGACGCTGTTGCGGGCGTCCTTGACAGTGTCAATGTATCTCTGGCTGCGGCTCAGGCAACACCGTCCGAGTGGTCAACTCAGACAGAAGTGTACGATTCGCAGGGTGTTAAGCACGAACTGCATTTGGTGTTCACCAAGATAGAGAACAACAGATGGGCGTGGAAAGCCGTGAGCGATGGGGCGACCGGAGAAGGCATTATCAGGTTCCGGACGGATGGATCGTGTGACCGCGACTCTATGCTCCAGCGGGTTACCATCGATCCACGTAACGGAGCTGAGATCATCAACATAACCGTTGATTTCAGCAGTGTGAGCCAGTTCGGCGCAGACTCATCTGTCACGGATGCCGTTGTCAACGGATTTCCATCAGGAACTCTTGAGTCGTTCAAGATTGATCCCGACGGTACTGTTATAGGAATATACTCGAACCAACAGAACGAGGTGCTCGGACAGATCGTCCTAGCAAAGTTTACTAACCCGGCAGGTTTGAGCCGTGATGGAAACAACCTGTACTCCCAGACGCCGAACTCGGGAACGCCGAATATCGGAGCACCCGAGGATTCGGGCAGAGGCTCTATCATGAGCAACATGGTCGAGATGTCCAATGTGGACCTTGCCAGGGAATTTACAGATTTGATCATAACGTTGAGAGGATTCCAGGCTAACGCCAGGCTTATCACTACTGCTGAGGAAATGCTTCAAGAGTTGATTCAGCTGAAGCGTTAACAAGTATCTCTAGCTGCTTAGGGGCGCCCGGTAGAACGGCGTCTGGAGCCCCGGTCTAGGGCGCCCCTCTAGACCGCCTGGAGCTTGAGCCTTTGCCGCTGCGGGTGCGGCAGGATTGTGCGAGGAGAGGAACCGAAGTGATCGAGCTCACACGCCTGAACGGAAAGACCTTTGTAATTAACTCTGATCTGATTGAGACTGTGGAGGAGACTCCTGACACAGTGGTCACTCTCACTGTTGGCTCGAAGTACGTTGTTCAGGAGAGTAAGGAGGATATTATTAACAAAGTTATAGAATTTCGCCGTAGGATTATGCTTCCATAGGGACAGCGGGGTGTTCAAATGGACCTGTCTACGATTATTGGAATAGTCGCAGGCGCATTCATGTTCGTGCGAGCGATGGTCTCTGAAGATGCCGTCGCGGAGGGTTTCTTTCAGCTGGAATCGATTTATATAACTCTGGGCGGTACGGTGTGCGGTGTTCTCATAGCTTACACCTTCGACGAGATCAAGCAGATCCCGAGAATATTGACTAAGGCCCTGTTTACCCAGGACTACTCTGCAGATGACACGCTGGAGACCCTAGTACGCTTGGCGGAGAAGGCTCGACGAGAAGGGCTCTTGGCTCTAGAAGACGATTTAGCCGAGATTAAAGACGGGTTTCTCAGGAAGGGTATACAGCTGGTAGTAGATGGCACTGATCATAACATGGTGCGAGATGCTCTTGAAACAGATCTCACTTATCTAGAGTCTAGGCACGCCGTCTGCCGATCGATCTTTGAGACTGCAGCCGCACTGGCTCCGGGATTTGGAATGCTTGGAACGCTCATTGGCCTTGTGAAAATGCTTGGGAGACTTGACGATCCGTCGGCCGTTGGGCCGGGCATGGCAACTGCGCTCCTCACCACGTTGTATGGCGCTCTGCTGTCTTACTGGATATTCACTCCCATCGCTAAGAAACTGGCGCTTAACAGCAAAAAGGAAGTTCTCGTTAAGGAAATGATGCTCGAAGGGATCCTTTCCATACTGTCCGGCCAGAACCCGCGGATAATCCAGGAGAAGCTCAAGTCCTTCCTGTCTCCTGAGAAACAAGAGGCCGTTGAAGCTAGACGAGAGGAGGCAGGCGGCCCAGCTGTTTCAACTGTTCGCACCAGATAAGAGAGTAGGAAGGGGGTGGAGGAAGTGAGAATGCGGCACGAAAATTCGCCCGAGCCACAAAACTGGCTGACCACCTATGCAGACTTGATGAGTCTGCTACTCTGCTTTTTTGTGTTGCTTTTTGCATTCTCGACTCTTGATATGGCGCGGTTCAAAGATGTTATCATGTCTGTAAAGGGGGCGTTTGGAATTCTTGAGGGTGGTCTAGCCGTGTTTGACGCGAATCAGCTTCCGGTCAACTCAGGTCATGTGCAGCAAGACTATCCGACGGACAGAGGTCTACAGATTGCTCAAGTGGCAAGTAGAATCAGTGCACTCTTAGAAGAGAAAGGCATCGATGGGAGAGTAGAGATAGTTCCGGATTACCGACGGGGAGTTGTCATCCGGTTTAGGGATGCGGTCCTGTTTGACTTTGCGAAAGCTGACATTAAGCCGGAATCCGAGGAGTTATTGCAGGCGATTGCCGATATTTTGAGGGAATTGCCTTACGAAATAATGATTGAAGGGCATACCGACAACGTTCCGGTTAAGCCGAATAGCGAATTCGAGTCCAACTGGGACCTGTCGACGAGGCGGGCTGTACGTGTACTGAGCTACCTAATTGAGGAGGCGGGGGTTGGTCCCCCTGAGCGGCTATCGGCTGCAGGCTACGGCGAATACAGACCCGTAGCAGCAAATGACACCGAACAGAACCGGGCTCAGAACCGCAGAGTGGACATTGTGATACTGGTTCCGCCGGATACAGGTGAGCAGCCTGTTCCAGAGGTGCAGACCCAGGCTGCTGTTGAAGGCGGCCAAGGGATGGATGAGGTGATTTTGCGATGACTCAAAGACCGGGCATGCGAGCTACAGCGGACACCTCTGTGGAGCAGAGAAGGGGATGGCTTTCCGGCAAGCGCTTCAGGACCCTCGTGGTGTTGGCAATTATTGCCGGTGCTGCTCTTGGATACTTTTTTGCAGCACGGGGTGGGTTCGCCAGTATCAAAGAGAAATTCGAAAAGCCGGTGGTATCGGAAATCGGTCCGATAATGACCTTGGATGCGTTTGTAGTCAATCTTGCCGGCAGCAGGGGCGAAAGATATCTCAAGACTACGCTTTCTGTCGAGCTGCGCAACGAGAAAGCTCTAGAGGCAGTGACGCCTTTGACTGCGTGTATGAGAGACGCTATAATCGGGGTTCTGTCCTCGCAGACGATGGACGATCTCGAGACTCCTGGGGCCAAGGATGCTCTCAAGCAGCAGATTGTGACCAAACTCAACGAAGTCATCGGATCTCCGCTCGTTGTGAATGTGTACTATCAGGACTTCGTCATGCAGTAGGCTCCGCTACTGCTATACTAATAGGGTGGAGCCAGAGGTGAATGCCGAGTGTCGGATGTTCTCACGCAAGAGGAAATAAACGCGCTGTTGAGTGCCTACGCCAAGGAGCAGTCCGGTGAGGCAGTACCGGTGGCAGTCTCTTCGCCGGGCTCTGAAGGTGTTCCCACGAAAGTAACCAAACACGTCAAGACGTGGGATTACCGCCGGCCAGAGAGGTTTTCGAAAGAGCAAATTCGGACTCTCCAGATGTTGCATGAGACCTACGCCAGGTATGCGTCTACGTCGCTGTCCTTACTAATGCGCATGCCGGTAAAGGTCAGTCTTGTCGGCATCGATCAGGCGACATACGACGAGTTTTTGAATACTCTCGCGAACCCATCGGTGATCTACATCTTTCGCATGCCACCACTAGAAGGATCCGCGATTATGGAGATTAATACCGGAATCGCGTTTTGTATGATAGACAGAATGCTGGGCGGGCCGGGCAAGGCGCGAATGCGGGTTAGAGAACTGACTGACATTGAACAAACTCTTATGCGAACGGTTGTCGATCGTTTGCTTTCGGACCTAGGGTCGTCGTGGGTTCAGTTAGCTGAGATTCAACCGGAGTACGAAGGTTACGAGACCAACCCGTTGTTCGCGCAAATAGTTCCTCCGCATGAGCCTGTGATTCTGTTCGCGTTTGAGATCAAGATGGGCGATATCTTCGGCAGTTTGAATATGTGCATTCCATATTCTGTAATACAGCCGATCACCGGTAGACTCAGCGCACAGCGTTGGTTTATGGAACCGGCTCGGAGAGGTTCGTCTCGACGAAGTCAGTTAGAGACCAAAGTCTTGGAGCAAGTTGCAGTGCCGGTTAAGGTCGAACTTGGACGATGCGAGGTCACTATGCGCGACGTTCTTAACCTCGAAGTGGGGGATATTGTGAAGTTGGATGGCCACGTAGGAGATGAACTGACTCTGTACATAGGTGACCTGCCTAAGTTTCGCTGTTTGCCCGGTTCCGAAAGGAAGCAGTTAGCGGTTCAAATCACCAGGTTGATCCGTCCGGAGGAGGTGGGGAAATGATTGATGATACAGTTCGTCAAGAGCCTCAGGACCAATCGGCGATCCAAAATGCTCCTGACGACACTGCTTCTTCTAGCATTCTGGATCAGATTGATAGCAAGCTAGATGAACTAGAGGACGAGCAGATCGAGTGGACTGAAGACATGATGCCTAAGTTTGAGACGCCAACTCCGTCCAATCAGGTGCAACCCGGCGGAGAGAAGCGTCAGGAAACGTCCTACGAGTCTGAATCATCTGTCACTTCTGGGACTACTGCAGAAAAGCAGCCTTATTCGAGGACGAACCAGTCTGTGGGTGATTCTAGCGGAACGGCTCGGAAAGAGGGGGAGAAGACATCTGTGGCTGCATCATCGAGCGACAACCGGCCGGCTGAAAACGTCAAGGCAGTCCAGTTCGATCAGTTCGCGCCTGCCCCAAAAGGTGTGGCTCTTGGCAATCTCGATCTTCTGCTAGATGTCAAGATGCCGTTAGTAGTTGAGCTTGGCAGAACTCAGATGCTGATACGAGATATTCTTGAGCTAGGACCGGGTTCCGTAATAGAACTCGACAAGGCGGCCGGAGAGCCGGTCGATCTTCTGGTCAACGGAAAACTCATTGCCCGAGGAGAAGTCGTTGTAATTGACGAAAGTTTTGGATTGCGAATCACCGAGATTGTCGATTCCACTCCGGGGGTGGATAAGTGACTGAAGAGGCGGGCAGCGTCGTTACAGAAAACGGCCTGGACTTTGCGTACGCAGGTGGCGGCGATATTGGGGCGATGGTACTGGCCATGGCTAGGTACGCTTTTGTCACCTTTGTCGTTATTTTGGCCCTCTGGCTGTTTATGCAGTTTTTGAGGAGAGCACTTGATTCAGCCAGTTGGAGAGGCTCTCGCGGCAGGATTCAGGTGCTCGAATCAACGCGTCTGTACGGGGACAAAGTTCTCCACATCGTGCGAGTGGACAACAGAGAGGTGTTAATCGGCTCTTCCAAAGACTGCCTCACATATCTGGGAGATTTGGGCTCTTCGCAGAAGCAGTTTTCTTCCGCCGAAGAGACAACTACTGAGGATGTCGCGACAGCCGGTGAACCGGATGCTGTCAGAGAAGGCGTAGGTAGGGTGGCCGGTCGCGCGGGCTATGATCCCAGAGAGGCAATGGTTAGCTGGGTTGCGCGGGCGACTAGCCGCGTTTCCGGTTGGCTCGGGCGTGTCTCTCGCCGAGGAAAACCTGGGCAAACAGATGATGAACCGGATGAAGTCAGTATCCTTCGGAAAGAGGCGCAGCGAGTTAAGCAGAACTTGAAGGCATTTCGCGAGATCCTCGATGACCAGATGTCTGCAGGCGAGCGTGGACATCACACCGGACAGCAGACGAAACTGGAGCGGCTTAAGTCTTTGGCAGCGGCCACGAGAAGGCGTGATACTGATGGGTAGAGCCCAAATAAGGAGGGGATCAATTGCATCCGCTTTTCCGACAGCAGTACTGATCCTGTTGTGCCTGGTCGGCATAGTCGGGGACACTGCATTGGCCCAAACCATTCCGATTCCGACCATAACCGTGGGAGTGGAAGAGGCGGAAGAGCCGAGGCAGGTTGCTCTCGCCCTCGAGATCTTGCTCTTATTGACTGTACTTTCACTCGCCCCGGCTATCCTAGTCATGTTAACATCCTTTACGCGCACAGTTATTGTGCTCTCGCTTGTGAGAAGCGCCATAGGCGTGCAGCAAGTTCCGCCTAACCAGGTTATAATCGGACTCGCACTGATCCTGACATTTTTCGTCATGGCTCCGACGTGGAACGAAGTGTACACGAATGCACTTCAGCCATACTTAGACTCTGAGATCAGCTCTGAGGTAGCTCTTGAGCGTGCGATGTCTCCCATCAGGGACTTCATGTTTCGCCAGGCTAGCGAGAACGATATAGGCCTCTTTATGTCCTTAGCAGGATTGGAACGGCCGAGGAACCGTGAGGACGTGCCCACTCACGTGTTGATACCTGCGTTTGTGCTTGGTGAACTTAAAAAGGCATTTCAGATGGGATTCGTGATATATTTGCCGTTTCTGGTGATAGATATTGTCGTTTCCAGCACTTTGATGTCGATGGGGATGATGATGCTCCCGCCCGTGATGATATCTCTCCCATTCAAACTGCTTCTCTTCGTTCTCGTCGACGGATGGCATCTCATAGTTGAGTCGCTCGTTGCCAGTTTCATGAGATGACCGATTTGCCGTCTAGCTCTGTCTATATACCTGCTCACTCGGAACGCAAACCGGTTTCTGCTACCCTGTTTAGGTGGCATGCTAATTGCTAATCTGAAGCTGTGAACGACTTGGACCGCGCGGCAAAAATGGGCCCGAGCATTCAACTGCCGCAGCGCCCGCGACGGGGATTGGGGCCAAGCACGGAGGGATCAGTTTCAATATGTCGCAAGCTCTTGCTATCGATCTAGGGCGCGAAACGCTCTTGCTCGCAGTCAAAATCGCTGCGCCGATGCTTGGATTGGGTCTATTGGTGGGCCTGCTGGTAAGCGTGTTTCAGGCTGCTACTCAGATCCAGGAGATGACACTTACCTTTATTCCAAAGATTTTGGCAGTTTTCGTGGCTTTGGCTGTGTTTGGCCCGTGGATGATGCAGAACCTCATTTCATTTGCTGCTTCATTATTCAGCAATTTGGATAGGTTCGCACAATGAGCATCCTGAGCCTGACCCACGAAGGGTTTGCAGTATTCCTGTTAGTCCTAGTGAGGTGCAGTGGCATATTTTCCTTGTCACCGGTGCTCGGCGCCGCGCAGGTCCCGCTGCAGGTCAAGGTGGGATTGTCTTTTTTCATTGCCGCTACAGCTTTTCCGATTGTGGCTGCAAGTGCGGATTATAGAGTTCCGGACGACACCTTTACATTCGCACTCAACGTTGCCGGTGAACTGTTCGTAGGCTTGTGCATAGGGTTTGTCGTCGCACTCATGATGAGCTGCGTTCAACTGGCGGGCAATTATATAGACTTCGAAATGGGGTTCGGGATGGTAAGCGTCGTCGATCCTCTGTCTAACCTTCAGACATCTGTGCTGGGACAGTTCTACATCATCCTGGCAACGCTTCTGTTTATAGCCATCAGGGGTGACCATCTGGTGATTCGTGCAGTCGTGAGCAGCTATGACATGGTGCCTTTGGCAGGGGTAAGATTAGGAGCAAACGCCGTGTACAGCATGTGGGACTTGCTGGCGAAGGTTTTTGACACGTCATTCAAAATCTGCGGGCCGATTATCGCGTCTTTGTTTCTTGCCAATGTTGGCCTCGGAATACTTGCGAGAACAGTTCCGCAGATGAATGTCTTCGTAGTCGGATTTCCGTTGAAGATAGGAATTGGGTTATTAGCTGCGACACTCGGTATTCCTTTTGTGGTTGCAGTGCTTAGACGGGTGTTCAGCGATCTGCCCAACGACCTCATGATCATAATTCGATCGCTCGGGGGTTGAGCTACCGGGCGATGTGCTAGTACTCTTCTTAGCCTAGTACGAGGGAACCAAGGTGGCGACACAAGAACGCACAGAAGCTGCAACGCCAAGACGGAGAGAGCAAGTTAGGCGCCGCGGGCAAGTAGCAAAGAGCGTCGAATTGACATCAGCTATTGTCCTGCTCGTAGCGTTTGTCGCGCTGCGAGCGTGTGCCGAATACATGTCCGGACGGTTGGGCGGGTTGATGACTGATGCTATCAGTCGGTCAGCCGTTATCTCTCCTACCACAAATGAGTTCTATTCGTATTTGATAAGGGTTGGATTGGAAACTTTGCTGATAATGGCGCCGGTAGTGCTGGCAGTTGGAGTGATAGGATTTGCAGTGACCTCTGTTCAGGTTGGATTTGTCCTATCGGGTGAACCGTTAGTCCCAAACTTTGCCAGGCTGGACCCGGTTGCCGGTCTTTCCAGGATGGTGTCCGCGAGAGCTCTTGTCGAGCTTGCAAAGGCAATGATTAAGGTCGTTGCCGTCGGGTATGTGGGCTATAAGGCGATCGCCGGTGAATACCAGAACCTTTTTGGGATGGCCGACATGAGCGTCGGCCGCATGGTTGCATATGTCGGCGGCCTGACTTTCAACGTGGGCATTAAGATCGGCGTGGTGCTGGTAGTGTTGGGAATAGCGGATTACATGTTTCAGAGGTTTGAGTTTGAAAAGAGCATTAGGATGACCAAAGAGGAGGTTAGGCAGGAGGCCAAGGAATACGACGGCGATCCGTTGATTCGATCAAGGATACGCGCCAAACAGCGCCAGATGTCAATGGCCCGCATGATGCACGCTGTCAAGAAGGCAGATGTAGTGGTTACGAACCCGACGCACTATGCAGTCGCTCTAGCTTACGATCAAGCCAAGATGGATGCGCCGGTTGTGGTAGCCAAGGGTAAGAACTTGATAGCCGAGCGGATAAAAGAGGTCGCGAGGGAGCACGGTGTTCAGATTGTTGAGAACAAACCACTGGCACAGGCTCTGTACAAGAGTGTTGAAATTGGGCAGCAGATACCCGTTGAGTTATACAAGGCTGTAGCAGAAGTACTTGCATACGTCTATAGGCTCCAACACAGGCGGTGACCGGGAATTCAGTGGTGAGCGAAGAGATAAAGGAGATTGGATATGGCTGATGCTACGCGAGCGGTCCCGATGAACAGGTTCATGAAGTATAGCGATATACTGATGGCCGGGGTGGTCGTGCTGGTCGTCGTCATGATGGTCATCCCGTTGCCTGCGGCCTTGCTCGACGTCCTCCTTGCGATCAACATCACAGTTAGCTTAACTGTGCTCTTAGTCGCTTTTTATACTGTCGAACCGCTTGACTTTTCAGTATTTCCGTCTCTCTTACTCGTGACTACGCTGTTCAGGCTTGCGCTAAATGTTTCTTCCACCAGGCTCATCCTGCTTCATGGATATGCAGGCCAAATCATCGAGAGCTTCGGCAGCTTCGTCGTTGGCGGCAACTTCGTTGTGGGACTGGTGATTTTTGCGATCCTGGTAGTCATTCAGTTTGTAGTCATCACCAATGGCGCGGGCCGCGTAGCAGAAGTGGCTGCCAGGTTTACTCTGGACGCGATGCCCGGCAAGCAAATGAGCATAGACGCGGACCTTAATGCGGGCCTGATAAACGACGAAGAGGCTAGGCGGCGGCGAAGGATGATCGAGAAAGAGGCAGATTTCTATGGCGCAATGGACGGCGCCAGTAAATTCGTCAAAGGCGATGCAATAGCGGGAATCATCATAACTCTGATAAACCTGATCGGCGGAATAGCTGTTGGAACTCTCATGCAAGGCCTGACAGTCCAAGAAGCGGCGCAGAGGTTTGCTTTGTTGACGGTCGGCGATGGATTGGTGTCACAGATCCCTGCGCTGCTCATATCCACGGCTACCGGTATAGTTGTGACCCGGGCTGCTTCCGAATCTAATCTGGGCGCAGATGTCACTTCGCAGTTGCTCTCGCAGCCACGTGGTCTAGCTATAGCTGCCGGGGTTCTTCTCTTGTTCGGGCTGGTACCTGGATTACCGTTCCTGCCGTTCTTCATTCTTTCAGTAGTTACCGGCGGCATTGCTTTTGCCGTGATTAAGGCTGCTAAGGAGGAACAGGAGAGAATCAAGACTGCAGAGGCTGTGCAGCGCCAGCAAGCTGCCACACAGGAGTCAGTGAGACCGGGAGACCTTATCGATACTCTGGTTGTAGAACCTTTCGAGGTCGAGATCGGCTACGGTTTGATCCCCATGGTCGACCGCAAGCAGGGTGGCGACCTTCTCGATAGGATCACCATGGTAAGGAGACGAATAGCAACGGAACTGGGACTTCTGGTGTCGCCAATACGCATCCGAGATAACCTTGAACTCGGACCTAATGAGTATGTGGCAAAAATAAGAGGGAACGAGGTGGCAAGAGCTGAAATCTACCCTGACCGCTATTTGGCGATGGACTCAGGGGCCGTGACCGAAAAGATCAGCGGGATAGAAACGGTAGAGCCGGCGTTCGGCTTGCCGGCGATTTGGATTGCTGAAGCTGATAGAGATCGGGCAGAGTTGGCCGGATATACTGTCGTAGATCCGTCATCGGTGGTAACGACCCATCTAGCCGAGATAATCAAGAGGCACGCTCCTGAGCTCCTCGGAAGGCAGGATGTCAAGGAGATTATTGATTCTATTCGAGAGTCGTCTCCGGCTGTTGTCGAGGACGTCGTGCCCGACGTGTTGACCATAGGGGAGATTCAGAAGGTGCTGCAGAATCTCCTGAGAGAACGGGTTCCTATTCGGGACATGGTGACTATTCTCGAAACTCTAGGTGACTATGGCAGAACCACTCGCAACGTGGATATGCTGTCGGAGTACTGTAGGCAGGCCCTAGCTCGGACAATCTGCCGCCAGTATCAGAACAAAGATGGAATGTTATACGCTATCACTATCAGCCCAAGTTTGGAACAGAAGATCGCCGATTCTGTCCAGGAGACGGATCAAGGTTCTTATATCGCCATGGATCCTTCCTTGGTGCAGAAATTCCTTGATAGCCTTTCCAGACAGATTGAGAAGTCTGCTGCGCATGGAGCTCAGCCTGTCGTTTTGGCTAGTGCCGCGGTGAGGCTGTATGTCAGACGTCTGATAGAACGGGCGCTCCCTAATTTGGCCGTTCTCTCATACAATGAGGTTGTCCCAGACGTTAAGGTGAGGTCAGTGGGGATGGTGAGCTTGCCTAATGAGGCTTAAGCGGATCATAGCTCCAAACATGCAAGAAGCACTTGATCGGGTAAGACGAGAGCTCGGGCCTGAGGCAGTGATCATTGGGTCGAGAAGTATACGGCTAGGGGGATTGTTCGGGCTTTTTGCTAGACCTAAAGTTGAGGTTACTGCAGCCGTGGACGTGGAGCCCAAGGTTCCCGCCGATCGTCCGGATTATCGACAGAGGGTTGCTCGCGTTCAGCCTGAGGCTAGATCCCCCGAATTGCAGGCGATATATCGGGAACTGCAGGAGATGCGAAGAGAGGTAGCTGCTCTAGTTGACGGCACAAGAGTCAAGTCGAACCAAGTGGCATTTACCGGTGCTTTGCTGTCGGTTTTCCGCAGATTGGTCGATAATGACATTGAAGAAGAGACCGCACGAATCTTGGTGGAGGAAGTTGCCGGCGAGCTACGCCAAAGAGAGCATAATGATCTAGCAAAAGTTCATGCCATGCTGGTCGAAAAGATCGAGAGGTTAATCCCAGTTGCAGAGGAAATCAACCTTGATGAGGATCGCCCCAAGGTAATTGCTATGGTAGGGCCTACAGGCGTTGGAAAGACTACGACCATTGCAAAGCTTGCAGCAATTTACTCTCTATCCAAGAAAAAGAGGGTCGCATTGATAACTGCTGATACCTACCGAATTGCTGCTGTCGAGCAGCTGAGAACGTATAGCGAGATCATCGGAGTCCCGTTGTCCGTCGTGTATTCGCCCGAAGAAGTGCAATCAGCGATTGAGCAGCACAGGGACAGTGATTTGATTCTACTAGATACAGCCGGGCGAAATCCGAGAAATCCTGCGAGGATGTTGGAACTGCGTGGGATTATAAGAGTTGCCCAGCCTGACGAAGTGCACTTGGTGATCAGTGCTACGACTAAAAATAGGGATGCCATCGAAGTGGTTGACAGATTTGAACAAGTTGGATTTGACAGACTTCTCTTTACTAAACTAGATGAGAGTTCGACGTTCGGCATGATACTCAACGCTTTGGTCAGAGCGCAGCGCCCGTTATCGTACTTAGGCACCGGGCAAGACGTACCTGAAGACTTTGAGCGGGCGTCCGCTAGTAAGCTTGCGCACATGATTGTCGGGGACTGGGGCACTTCGCTTCGATTGGACGCAGTCGAGGACGTGAAAGGCGATGACAGTTGAATGCCTCTACGGGCGAGCTTTGCGGAGGTGCGTTAGATGACTGACCAGGCAGACAGACTTCGGAAACTTGCAGAGCTTGCTGGTCGATCAGGTTTTGCGTCGAAGGCGAACGAGATGGGTGCATCACAGCAGAGCACTATGGGCGAATCGCATCAGAGCGCCGCGCGGCAAACAGTGTTGGAGACTAACCGCGGCAGTCTTAAGCGTACCCGTGTGCTGGCCGTGACCAGCGGAAAAGGCGGAGTAGGTAAAACCAGCATAGTGGCTAATCTGGCTATAGCGCTTTCGCAGTCCGGACTGCGTGTGCTGGTTGTTGACGCTGACCTAGGTTTGGCGAACATTGATGTCCTGCTTGGTCTGCGGACTCGGTTCAATCTCGGTCACGTGGTGTCTGGACAGAAATCTCTCGAGGACATAATCGTTGAAGGTCCTGCAGGTGTTCGGATTATTCCGGGTGCTTCGGGTCTTAAGGACCTCGCCGAGATAGAGGCCGGTCGAAGGCATGCCCTACTCGCAGACTTGGTGTCGCTGGACGAAGAGTCAGACTTGCTCATGATTGATACCGGTGCCGGGATTTCGAGCAATGTGATGGACTTCGTAGTTTCAGCAGACGAAGTGATTGTGGTCACTACACCGGAACCCACAGCGATCGCAGACGCGTACGCCATGATAAAGGTTTTGTCTCAGGTTAGCCCGGATACGTATATTCGCCTTTTAGTTAACCAGGCGCGCAATGCTGCCGAGGCTGCACAGGTTTCGGATCAGATTTCCTCTGTGGCGCAGAGGTTTCTCAATGTCTATGTGGACAAGCTAGGCTACGTATTTGCTGATGTAGCTGTTCAGAAGTCAGTCCGGGCACAGAAGCCCTTCGTATTGCTGTATCCTCATTCCTCGGCCTCAGAGTGCATCAAAGCTCTGGCTCAGCGCCTGGCGACGGGACGACCGGTTCGAGCAGCTCCGAGTGGGATTGCCGGATTTGTCACAAGAATGCTCTCGGCCGTGGGGAGGCGGTACGATGGATCCTAAACGCTACCTCCCATTGATAGGCCAGAGGGTGGAGTTGCGCGTGCGGGATCTTGAGGGTGATCCAGATAAATCGCAAGAAGTATACATAACCAAGGTTGAAGATATCTCCACCGGTTCAATCACTGTTGCTAGCCCGATCAAAGATGGGGAAGTTGTTCCGCTTCGAGCCGGCGTAGGGTTGACCGTCACATATGTTCGCGACCAAGGTTTGTTCGCCTTTGATACTGCAGTAGTCGAGAGGCTGCCGGGACAAGTTCCCCAGCTCAAGCTCGATCTTCCGGACGAGATCGTGAGGGTGCAACGGCGCAATTACAAGCGCGTGAGCGTCAGATTTCCGGTGAATTACTCATCGGCTGAAGCGGATTCTCTGGATGGGACTCGAGACTGGGCGAGTTTCCGCTGCGCTGAATGTGTGGATATTAGTGCAGGTGGAATACGAATCAGGCTTATCGACGTGGTTGCGGGTATTAAGCTAGGCGCGTATGTCCGTCTGAGTTTCGCTCTTCCGGCGGAGGACAAGCGGTCCTTTGATGTTGTAGGTCAGGTGATGCGAATAGAGCGCTTGGATTCGAACAGTAGGTTGGGATCTCCATCTTCTGAGGCGAACCTCGACCGAGCACCTGTGATCGAAGAGATCAAAGATCCTGCCGGCACTTACCGGCTTGCGCTGAGGTTCGTGGGGATTAGCCAAAGGGAGCAGGACTGGATTATGAAGTTCGTGTTTGACAGAGAAAGAGAATTGATTGGGCGTGGTTTGATCAGCCGTTAGCATTTCCAAGGTCGGAGGAGTTGCGCTTTGGCCAGCCTAGCCGAGACGTGGAAAAAGTACATCGAGTCTAGGGATCCTGCGTCAAGGGAAAAGCTTGTATTGGCATACGTCGGCCTTGTCAAGACGGTCGTCGGCCGCCTAAGCGTCCGTACGCTTCCGGGCATAGACTACGACGACCTGGTGAGCAACGGGATAATCGGATTGATGGATGCGATTGACCGGTTTGACCCGTCTAAGGGGACCAGGTTCGAAGCATATGCGGCTGCAAGGATTCGAGGTGCAATACTTGACGCGTGCAGAAAAGATGACTGGGTTCCGAGGAGCGTAAGGCAGGCTGCAAAACAACTTGAACGAGTGTACTCGAAAGTAGAGAACCGTCTTGGCAGGTCTGCAGATGATATGGAGATTGCTAGTGAGATGGGCTTGTCAATCGAGGAGTTTGACAAGATGTTGCAGGAAATTGACGCAACTCACCTCATTTCTCTTGATGAAAGCGTGCCAGGAATGGATGAAGATGATCAAGTATCGATAGCAGACCGGATCGAGGACACGTCAAGCCCGACTCCGGACGAACTCGTCGCCGAGGCCAGCGCAGTTGAATTGTTGACAGAGGCTGTCAACCGCCTTCCCGAAAGAGAGCGTTTGGTAGTATCCTTGTACTACCAAGACGGGCTTACTTTGAAAGAGATTGGAGAAATACTCGGAGTTACGGAATCGCGAGTTTCGCAGCTGCACACCAAAGCGATATTGAGGCTTAGAGGAAGACTGACCAGAGCAAGGGCCCAGTACGCAATCTGACGGGACCGCGGTCTCAGGCCTTTAACCAACCCCCTTAAAAAAAGAGGTGATGTCAATGCGTCCGATTGACATGCAAGGGATGGTTACGAGGACGCAGGACATCGAGCGAATGCATCGCATTCAGCAACAACATCCTTTGCAAGCGCAGGAGCAGTTTTCAGAGCGACTTCGAAAAGAAGCAGAGGAGAATCTTAAGCGCGTTCGGTCCGCAGAAGAGTCCTACCTTGGGATAATACGCGACAAGAAAGAGGAGGGGCCACAGAGGCAGACCACAGGCGATAGAAAACGTCAAGAACAGAAGAGCGAGGCGAGAGACGATTCGTCGGGGCAGCCAGCAGGTGATCAGGTCAAGGGCCGCCACATCGACGTTACAGCATAACCTCTATGGATGGTGAGTTGCATTGGGACTGTTATTGCGAGCTTTAGAGCTGGCATTGGTAGTGACGGCAGCTGTGATTGTTCTGACATCTGTTATTCGACGCGCTCGGTCGATAGATCAGCAAACAGACAGGTTTTATGCCGAGCCTAGTTGGGAGCAAGAGCGCGTCCGGGCGAAGGAAGAGTTCCTCGATGCACTTAGAGGCGCAGCCTGTGAGATCACGGCCGATCTTGAAGCTAAGGCTGACTCTATACGAGATCTGTTAAGGGAGGCCGATGAAACGATTGCCTCGCTGGCTGAGCTGTTGGCTAGGTCTGAGCAGATTCAACAATCTGCCCCGAGCCAACTTGACCCTGCCCCAACTCCTCAGCGAGTTGGCGAACCCGAGGAAGCTCTTCAGTCCGGCTCAAACCAGAGGCTAGCTAGAGCGACTGATCCTCATCAAGAGCGGATCGGGCGGCCGGCAGCTTACCGCCAGGTTCACTTACTGGCTAAAGAGGGGAAGCGACCCGAAGAGATCGCGAAACAATTGGGCATGGGGACCGGAGAGGTCTTGCTAGTCTTAGGATTGTCGCAGAAGTCCTAGAATTGGCTACTCTTGAAGCGAGTCACGTGACGTGGAGTATATCTGGGCTGGCAGTAACACAAAGTGTTCGTTGCCAGCCCTGATAAGCCGTTATGTGCCCGGATTTCGCATCGAACCGTTCACCGTTCATATCTGCAATCACCGCAATTAGCATCAACGGTGGAGTGGAGCCTACGCGTCAGAGATAGTGCGTGCAGGCACACGGTCAATTGACAAGGGGCAGGTGGAAGCCGGGCGCTCTCTGGGAACGACTTATGGACAGACAATGCGTTATACGATCCTGCCGGAGGCATTTCGCAGGATTGTCCCGCCTCTGGGAAACGAGTTCACAGCACTGCTCAAAGACTTTTCATTAGTTTTTGCCATAGGGTATGACGAGCTATTGACAAGAGGCCGGTTACTGATGACCAAGTACTTCATGTTTTTTGAAACTTGGGTAGCTGTGGCGCTCGTATATCTGTTCATGACCTTTGCGGTGAGCCGACTGGTCCGGTACACCGAGAGGAGGCTGGCTGTTGATGGCCAGAATTGAGAACTTGCACAAACACTACGAAAAACTTCACGTCCTCAAAGGTGTGACCAACCATGAGGGGGTGAACGTGGTCAATCACGGCGAGAATCGTGTAGACAACATCAATAGGGTCCGAGCAAATGTTGGTATGGTGTTTCAGCAGTTCAATCTTTTCCCGCATGTGACCGTCTTAAGGAACGTTATGTTAGCTCCGATTCTGGTCAGAAAGATCCCCGAGGATGAGGCTCGCAAGGATGCACTGGCACTTCTGGAACGGGTAGGCTTGAGTGAGAAAGCAGAGTCGTACCCGTCGCAGCTATCGGGTGGACAGCAACTGCGCTCGATCCGGAGATGATCGGGGAAGTGCTGGACGTGATGAAGAACCTAGTAAAAGATGGGATGACGATGATAGTGGTCACCCATGAGATGGGCTTTGCAAGAGAAGTTGCAGATCGGGTGCTGTTCATGGACGACGGAGTCATAGTAAAGGAAAGCACTCCGGATGAGCTTTTCAATAATCCCAGGAATCCCCGGACTAAGGCTTTTCTGAGTAAGATACTGTAAGCTCTTCGCCCCTCGCCCTGAAAAGGTTCACCGTCAGCACACCGGCGAGGATCAAGAGGCCGCCGACGACAGTTCTCAGTCCGGGGATTTCATCGAGAAGCAAAGAGGCAAAGGCTGCCGAGAACGATTCCTGGCTTGATAGATTCGGCGAGAGCGGACCGGACTGCTCCAATCCAGCTGGGTCTTATCAGGATCCTCGCTAGACATGAGAGCACAAGGCTCGCGGTTGCTGCACAGAAGCGGGTGAACAAGAACACCGTCGGGTCGACATCGGCCAGCGCGACCTTTGTGATGCTGAACGTCGATCCCCATATTAACGCCGTGATGAGAAGTCCCAGGTTAGCAGCTAGTCTCGTATTCATCCGGTCTAGCTTCGCTATCAAACGTGCCGATTCCTTCTCCGAGGAGAGGGTGAAAATAGGAGGGATTCGCACCTTATCCTCGAAAGGTTTTTAGACAAGTCAAGTCATACTGACTGCTGTCAGAATCCGCGTCAATAATCGGCTCGGAGGTCGACTTGTCATGTTTGTGATGAGGTATCCTAGCCGGGTCATTTCTGGACCGCATAGTCTCAGTGCTCTTCCTATGGAGCTTAAGGGTAGATTTGGTGGCATACTTATCGTTTCCGGTTCGGCAAGTCTCCGACGCAGCGGAGTGCTGTCAAGGCTCGAGTCCGGACTGAGGGACGTAGGGCTGGAGGTGTCCGTGTTTGAGGGTGTCGAGCGTGAGCCGTCGGTTTCCACGGTGGACAGGTGCGTGCAGCATCTGAATGAATTCCGCAGTCAAGTGAAAGGCCCAGTGGGAGTGCTCGGCATAGGTGGAGGCAGCGTTCTCGACGTAGCTAAAGCAGCTGCAGGCTTAGCCAACGATCCTGCGACTGCTCTGGATGCTTTCAGAGGAAAGAGCATCACAAGCAAAGGAGTGCCATTTCTGGCCGTGCCAACGACGGCCGGATCTGGGGCAGAAGCAACTAACAATGCGGTGTTGATAGATACCGAGCGGGGAGTAAAGGCTAGTATTCGAAGTGACAGTTTCATTGCAGAGTTGATAGTGCTGGATCCTGAGTTGACTCTGACAGTGCCGAAGGATGTAACGGCAGCATCGGGAATGGATTCGTTGACGCAAGCAATCGAGGGATACACGTCGATACATGCCAATGAGTTTACTCGACCCCTGAGCAGGGAAGCCTTTCGGCTTGTCGCCAGGAATCTGACTCGGGCATACGAAGTTGGAGACGACATTTCCGCAAGGGATGCGTTGCTTAAAGCGAGCTTTCTCGGAGCAGTGGCATTCGGCAGTTGCAGGCTGGGCGCAGTGCACGGGATCGCTCATCCGGTTGGAGTCCGCTACGGCGCTCCTCACGGAGTCGTATGTGCAATTCTCCTCCCGCATGTCATGCGTTTCAATATGCAGGAGTGCTTAGATGATTATGCCACGCTCGCTCAAGACGTCGGCACCGTCAAAAAGAAGGCATCTGCTAAGGTGCTTGCAGCCAGCCTGATCGGGATGGTGGAACAACTCAACGAAAGTATGGGGATTCCTCGCAAGTTGAAGGAAATAGGCCTGGTTGAGGAAGATATTGAGGCGATAGCGGAAGAGAGCTTGCCCTCCGGATCGCTTGCAGCTAACCGCCGCAAAGTGCAGAAAGAAGACGTGATCACTATTCTAAGAGCAAACTTGTAAGTCTTTTCAAGCTTGGAAGAGGTTTTCATAAGCCTCATATGTCGTCCTCTTTCACTTTGGAGAATCCTTTGCCGAGGACTTCCGAGGTGTCCGTGACGGTCATGAATGCATCCGGGTCCAGTTCCGCAACAATGTCCTTTAGTTTTGGAAGTTGCGTCAGGGATATGGTTGTGAGAATAACGCGCTTGTCGTCGCGGCTGAATGCACCTTGTCCCTGAATCAAGGTGACGCCCCTATGCACTCGTTGTATGATTGCCTGGGATATATCTTCGTGACGAGTTGATACGATCGTTACGGTTTTGGATGTGATAAAGCCGGCCTGGACTTTATCGACCAGTTTTGATGACACGTACATGGCCACAAGTGTGTAACCGATAGACCTGATATCGAAGAGAAACACTCCAATGACCAGCGGGATTGCATTTAGAGCAAACCCGCTGCTACCGAGGCTGAAAGAGTAAGTGCGATTGAGCACCAGTGCTATGATATCAGTTCCGCCGACCGACCCTCTCCCTCTGAAGACCATGCCCAAGCCTATCCCGTTAAGTGCTCCGCCGAATAGTGCTGTCAGAAGTAAGTCTTCGGTAATCGGCTCATCAATCCGTATGAGCTGCTCCCATGCAAGTAGGAACAATGTAAAGCTGAGGACACCGATGAGGCTCCTCAGCATGTACCCTCTTTGCAGCTTTCGAAGACCGAGATAAAACACAGGGATATTGAGAACAAACACGCTTAGAGCCAATGGTATACCCAGAGTGTATTCAAGGACAAGCGCAATTCCTGATAGCCCTCCTGAGAGAAGCCCTGCAGGCCGAATGAACAACCTGATTGACAGACTCGCGATTAGGCTGCCAGCGATAATCCGTGCTACGCGGTCCTTTCGAAGGCTTACTTTGATTGGTGTGACGTGATTCACCGAAACCGCTCCTGCGACATGCTTTCTTAAAAAGCCCATTTCGACGCACAGAAAGGCTCTCCTTCTGGAACAAGCGGTTTGATATGTCTGCTATCAGCCAAGCGAGGTTAAAGGCCTCTAGAGGACCCAACATTGTCAGTCTGGTGTTTACTTGTAGCAGTGAACCATTGTCACCGGGTTAATTCGAGAGATTCACTCACTAGTCTTGGTATAACTGAAGCCAGAATTTGACCGGCAGTGCGTGGCGCCACAAGGCCGGGTAAGGCTGGAGCGAGGATTGCTTTGACGCCTAGCTTCTTGGCAGCTTCGTAGTCTACACCGCCGGGCGGAGAGGCTAGATCAACTATAACTGCATTGCTCTTCATGATAGCCAAGAGATCGCGGGTGAGGACGAGTGCCGGAACCGTGTTGAAAACCAGATCAAACTCGTGTAGCACGTCGCTTAAGTCACTGAAATTGATGGGAATGAACCCGAGTGCCTGGGCACGTGCAAGGTCTTGCCGCTTTCTTGCAGCTGCATGGACAACAGACTTCATTGCGAGAAGAGTCGAGGCGAGCGTCAGTCCGGTTCTGCCCAGACCTAGAACTATTGATTTTGAGCCGTGAATTGTGAAGTCGGAATTCTCCATTGCTATCTGCAGCGCCCCTTCGGCTGACGGAATAGAGTTGAGGATGGCAAGCTCATCGTCACGCATCGACTCCACGATACGCGCACCTGTTCGGCTGACCGCGTCGCTGACCGCCGGGTTTGTTGATCCAATCACGAGAATTTTGAGCTCAGAGGCCTCAGGAAGAATTGCCGTAAGGTCTACCGGCATCGTTGATTTCCGTAGGACACCTCTCTGGTCAGTCCCGGTCACCGGGCATACTACGACGTGGACATCTTTCACAGCTTCTCTTGGGTCATCTACGACGACTTGGTTAGGTAGCTTATCTGAATCAGGGATGCCGCACACCTTGACGTCGTAGCCTTGAGTTAGTAAAGCCTGAGCAAAGTGCACTTCTCTCTTGTCTCCCCCGAGTATGCACCATTTCAAGGTCTTAAGTCTGGAATTCACTTTTCGTCCACCGTCCTTTCTTTAGAATCTGTCGAGAATCAGCCCTGCTAGACCTTTTCGTGGGACCGATTCTCCTGCGATCAGATTGATCGAACCTATGTCAATCCCGTCGACCTGAGCAACTAACTCGCCCAACTTAGAACCCAGTCTCACAGGCGCAGTTATCGATTGTGGCAGATCGAGGGCTAGTGTTATCTTGGAGTCCTGTTCTCGCCGCACCGTAACAATCAAGTCTTTTTCTGCCACAGCTGAAACTGTTGCGCCTCGGCCACCGATAACTGGAACCTGAGCGATTATCTCGCCCTCCTTAGCAAGCCGTTTGCGGACAAACGACGTGAAACCATATTCTAGAAGGCGCTGTGCGTCATACCACCTCGACCCGCTCGCCAGGACTACAGCGATCAACTGCCAGGAGTCCCGGGTTGCAGATGCGATCAAACACTGGCCGGCAGCGGCAGTGGTGCCCGTCTTGACTCCGTCCGCGCCCGGAAAGCTCCACAGCAATCTGTTGGTGTTGGTGATTGGCTGAACTCTGCCGTCTTCGTATCTCATGATGTCAGAAGTTGTAGATGCAATCGCACGGAATTCGGGGTACGACATTGCATGACGAGTGATCAAAGCTAAGTCATAGGCTGTGGAGTAGTGGTTCACTGCTGTGAGACCGTGAGGATTGCGAAATGAGGTGTTATATGCGCCTAACTGCCTGGCGCGCACGGTCATCATTTCCGCAAACCGGCTGGACGTACCGGCGATGTGTTCAGCTATGGCAACGCTGCCGTCGTTTCCAGACTCCAGCATCATGCCTTTGATAAGCTCAAAAAGTGTCAATCGGTCGCCGGGACGGAGGTTCAAAGAGGATCCTTGTGTCCAGGCCGCCCTGCTGCTGACAGTAACAATGTCGTCAGGCCTTCCCAGCTCCAGTGCTAGGATAGCAGTCATCACTTTTGTCGTACTGGCCGGGTCTCGCCTTTGATGTTCATTCTTGCCGAACAGCACCGTCCCGGTCGAAGCGTCCATCAAGATGGCCGCTCTTGCACTAACAGTGATTCCCTGTTGGTAGTCATCCACGTACACGATGGCGGGATGATACACATGGGTGCTCAAGACTTCGAGTTCCGGTGAAGTGGGCTGTCTGTTCTGGTCTACTGCCACCGCTAGTCCTACACCTGCCAGAAAGCAGGCTATTGCCACGGCAGTTATTACTAAACGCCTACAGTTTACAACCCGCATGTGGTCCTTAGACTATCCTCCTGAGGAAGGCTGTTGTGGCGGCTAGTGTTATGTAGCCGTAAGGTACCTTATTCATTGGCAGCACTGTTAAGAACATTGCCTAGTTCTACTAGTCGTTGGAAATATGCTATAATCATGGCGAAGCAATCTGAGCCGTTGGGCTTGGCGGTGATGATTGATGATAGTAGATCGGAGGGGCTTGGACAGCGAGAAGGGATCGGTCCTAGTTACAGCGCTAGGCGTGTTGAGTGTGCTTGCTCTAATGGCAATGGGTGGTTTCTTGGTTTTCCAAGGCAACTTGCGCTTGTTAAGCAGAAAAACGGATTCTCTCAAAGCTTTCTATTGTGCCGAAGCCGGCGTGGCAGTGGGGGAGTCTGCGCTGCTCCGCGCGTTCAAATCGGGCGATGGCTGGATCGAGGACGAGAGCTTTCAGGATGAGAATGCCTATCCTGTAGTGCCCCCGTTGACAAGTTTGCAGGAAGTTGAGCCTCGTTTATCGGATGTAAAGATATTAATCGATGTCGTAGATGGGCCGGGCGTGTACAGGATTCGGTCCTATGCCACAATAACTGGTTCCTATGGACCCGTCCAGGCTTCAGTGGTTAAGCATGTAGTTGTGGACCCGTATGCGGGCGGAGGCGGGGTTTCTCCCGAGTTTCTTGACGCGTTGGATAAAATCATATTGAGCGGTGGTGATATTACCCTCCAATCTCATGCTAGAGTCAGCGGGTCTGTTCATTCTAACGGTCGGGTGACCATTGAAGAACACGCAATGATCGAGGGAAACGTCACTGATGCCGATGACGAGATTCGTCATCTCCCTACTATTGCAGACCTTGGGAAATATGCACAGTCCAAGGCGGAGAGCGTTAGGTCGGAGTACTCGGGTGGCTGGACTTCCAACCCCAACAATTTGGTGGGAAATGTTCACCTGAAATCTGACCTTTTCATAGACGCACACCGGATAGTGAGGGCTAATCTCTGGGTGGAAGGCAATGTTCAGATATCAAGCCACGTGAAGCTTTACGGAGACCTTTTTGTTGAAGGCAATTGCTTTATATCTTCCCATGTTGATGTCTACGGCGATGTATTCGTGAGGGGTCCATTGACAATAGGAAGCTATGTCAATATCTATGGCTCGGTGTATGTATACGATCCCCTTGGGGGTACAAACACGTTCCGCTTGTCTGAGCATTCCGTCATCAACGGTAATCTGGTTTCCGCGGCGAATGTCGAAGTTGCCAGTCATGCAGAGGTACATGGAAGCGTACTATCAGGAGGATCAATTACTTTCTCTGAGCACTCAATGTCGCTTGGTACTTCCGAACGTGGCGCTTTAGTCTACGCAGCTAGGGACATAACTGTCAGGAGCCATGGTTTGAGTAACGTGGTAGCTGTTATTGCCCACGGTTGGGTGGATCTGAAGGAACATGCAAGGGTTTACAGGTCCGATCTGAATATCGATCCGGAGCTCTTTGCTCTGTTTCCTGGCCCCGGAGTACCCGCAATCGTGGATTCGTACTGGGGTACGTAAACTCAATCTCAAAGATGTTGACTGGAGAGTGACTTCTTGAACATCGCAGTTTTTACCGATAGCTATAAGCCATACGTCAGTGGAGTTGTCAATTCAATAAGCACTTTCGGCAGCGAAATACGTAAGCTCGGCCACAACTATTACATATTCGCACCTGGTTATCCAGGGTATGTTGACGATGAGCCCGGTGTATTTCGCTTTCGTTCGATTAAGGCGCCGACCAACCCGGATTACCGCTTAGCTATCCCGCTGTCGATTTCTGTGACTACTCTCTTGCGTAAGTTGCAGGTCGATGTAGTTCACACGCATTCTCCTTTTCTGATGGGGGGTCTCGGCGCCTATTGCGCACATAGAGTGGGCTTGCCCCTCGTATTCACCTATCATACGCTCTACGAAGAATACGTGCACTATTCGCCGGTTGCACGTGGATTAGTTCGAAAACTGGTGCGCAAGATTAGTAAACACTACTGCAACAAGTGCGACATTGTAATAGCTCCAACGCGCGTGATTCATGATTTGCTCGTTGGCTACGGGGTCAAGACGGAGATAGTTGTGAACCCCACAGGTATTGACCTGAGCCGGTACGAGGATCTCGACAAAAACTGGCTTCGGCTGAAATACGGCATTCCGGAAGAACAACGAATTCTCCTTTTCGTCGGAAGACTGGGAGAAGAGAAGAATGTGAGATTTCTTTTGCGTTCATTTGCAGAGATAGCTCGCTATCATCAGAACGCAACTCTTGTTCTGGTGGGCGGCGGGCCTTTGAGAGAAGAGCTAGAGGAGCTGGCAAGCAGCTTGGAATTGGAATCAAGAGTAGTTTTCGCCGGGCCTATACCTCCGCAGAACATGCCTACAGTATATGCCGGTGCCGACATCCTGGTATTCCCCTCTATGACAGACACCCAAGGTCTGGTTATCACTGAGGCAATGGCAGCCGGGTTGCCGGTGGTAGCAATTCGCGCTTATGGTGCTGCGAACATGGTGGATGATGGGGTCAATGGCTTGCTCACCTCAAACGATGAAACAGAATTTGCACAAGCTGTTGTGTCGCTGTTGAATGACACCTCGCTTTACAATAGGCTGGCCGTTGGCACTCGTGAAAAGGCTGAGGAAATGTCATCGAGCAGGCGTGCTCGGAGGCTCGAGGAGATTTATAGGTCTGCCATTCAGAAGAAGAGCAAGGGCCTACGGTGACCGATTCTGCTAACTCGAAACAGGTGATCGCCTCAATGCGACAGCTGGTGAGAAAGCGGCTTGGAGAAATGTTGATAGAGGAAGGCGCAATAACGCCGGAGCAACTTGACGAGGCTTTGATTGCTCAGAAGCGTACCGGCCATCGCCTTGGTAAGACTTTGGTTGAGCTCGGGTACGTTACAGAGGAACGCATAATGTCCGTCCTAGAAAAACAGCTGGGGATAGAGCGGCTGAATATTGACGAGGTAAACGTAGATATAGAGGCGCTGGAACGGGTCCCCGAGGCTTTGATCAAGCGACATAGAGTTTTCCCGATCGGGTTTGCCGACAATGCCAAGACGACATTGATTCTGGCTATGGTGGATCCGCTCAACGTGTTCGCAGTCGATGATATCGAGATTGCATCTAGGCTGAAGGTAAAGCCTGTCTTGATCGCCGATAGCGAGTTTGAGTATTTGGTCAACAGCTTTTTCGGTCCGCTTACTGCTGCCCAAGAGGCGTTGGATTCCGAAGTCGAGGAACCTGAAGACCACGATGAGGATTTGAGCAGCCTCGATCAGGTTGCCAATGAGGCCCCTATAGTTAAGCTCGTAAACAGCATTATCTACGAGGCGGTCCGACAAGGTGCTAGTGATATTCATATAGAGCCTCAGGAAAAAAACCTGAGGGTCAGGTTTAGAATCGACGGCGAGTTGAGGACGACAATACAGACGTCAATGAGATATCATGCCGGAGTGACTTCAAGGATTAAAATCATGTCTGGAATCGATATCACTGAGCGGCGCATACCGCAGGATGGCAGAATACAGCGGCGCATCGACGGTAGGGAGGTCGATTTCAGAGTTTCCACTCTGCCGACGATCTACGGAGAGAAAATATCAATTAGAGTATTGGACAAATCTCGGCTCAGGCTTAGAATCGAGGATCTGGACTTCTCTGAGCACAACTACCAAAGGTTCAAGAACCTCATAGAAAGGCCTTACGGGCTTGTCTTAATAGCCGGTCCGACGGGCAGCGGGAAGACGACAACTCTTTACTCGGCGATGAGCAAGGTCAACGTTTCGGAAAGGAATCTGCTTACTATAGAGAACCCCGTCGAATTCCGGCTGGAGGGCACGAATCAGGTAGAGGTAAACGAAAAGGTAGGCATGACCTTCGCCCGGGCGCTGAGGGCTTTTTTGCGCCAGGACCCAGACGTGATTGTCGTTGGCGAGATTCGGGACCGAGAGACTGCGGAGATTGCGGTTCAGGCAGCTCTCACCGGCCATCTTGTTCTCAGCACAATCCACACGAATGATGCCATAGGAACGGTGGGCCGGCTGATTGACATGGGCATTGAGCCGTTCTTGATCGCTTCGTCAGTTACAGGGGTTGTGAGCCAAAGGCTAGTGCGAAGGATCTGTGAGTCATGCAAAGAGGTGTATCACTTGGATCACTCAACTTCACTGCGATTCGAAGCTGCTCTAGGCCTACAACCCGGGACCTTAGGTGGTAAAACTGTCTTCAGAGGAAGAGGATGCGCCCGCTGTGGTAATACTGGATATAAGGGACGCGTCGCTATTCAGGAGGTCCTGGTGATTACGGATAGGATGAGAGATATGATCATAGCCGGGACTCGGGTATCCGCATTGAGAGAGTTGGCTATCGAGGAAGGCATGATACCAATCAAAGAGGATGGCCTGAGCAAGATGTTTTCAGGAATCACAACACCTGAGGAGTTGATTAAGTCTTTTCAATCTCTTGAGTAGTCTGACAGAGGTGCTGCCATGAGTTTAGACATAATGAACCTGCTCAAGATGGCGACCGATAGAAATGCGTCAGATTTGCATATTTCCGTTGGCATTAACCCACTACTTCGGATCAACGGCGAGTTAGTTGTGTTGGATGAGTTCCCGAAGCTGAGGCCGGAAGACACCGAACAACTCGTGAGGTCGGTTTTGTCAGACGCTCAGTTTGAGGAACTGGAGAAGACAGGAGAGATTGACCTCTCGTTCGGCGTGCCGGGTGTTGGTAGGTTTAGAGTCAACGCATTCAGGCAGAGAGGGACCTATGCCTTAGTTGCTAGAACAATTCCATTTGTTGTAAAGTCTTTCGAAGAGTTGGGGCTTCCGTCAAAAGTGCTTAGTTATTTCTGCAACAGGCCGAAAGGCTTGGTGCTTGTGACGGGGCCAACAGGCAGCGGGAAGTCTACAACGCTGGCTTCAATGATTGACTATATCAATCAGACGCGCTCTTGCCATATAGTTACACTCGAAGATCCTATCGAGTATCTTCACAGACACGGAAAGTCAGTGATAAACCAGAGAGAAGTCGGATCTGACACGCGGTCTTTTGCTTCGGGGCTGCGTGCGTGTCTCAGAGAAGATCCTGATGTGATTCTGGTAGGAGAAATGCGAGATCTAGAGACGATCGCTACAGCGATTCAGGCTGCTGAGACCGGCCACTTGGTGTTTGCAACTCTTCACACCAACGATTGCACACAAACGGTAGACCGCATTATAGATGTATTTCCACCGCATCAGCAGCAGCAAGTCAGAGTCCAACTATCGCTTGCATTAGAAGGCATCATATCTCAGCAGCTCTTGCCTACTGTAGATCGGACTTCTCGGGTTGTCGCTGTTGAGATTCTTGTCATGAATTCAGCAATCCGGAATCTGATTCGCGAAGGCAAGACCCATCAGATCTTCTCAATCATACAGACCGGCGGCAGGTTAGGAATGCAGACTATGGATGCTTCCCTCAGAGACCTTGTTCTTCAGGGCAAAGTCTCGCTCGAAGAGGCTTCGTTGAGATCGTCCAATCCGGAGGAGTTTAGAAGGCTAATGAAAATGGTATAGCCGGAGTCTTCGGTGCATCTACATATGTGAGCTATTCTGTGTTATAATCAGGATATACCAATTGGTTCTTCTATTTCTTACACTTTCTTCGCGTTACAATGTAGGACAAGCCTTGGGCGGGGATTAATCTGCAATGGCGACGATGTTTACGTATACTGGACGGGACAGATCCGGTAGAATCCGAACGGGGACTCTTGAGGCGGATAGCCCACAAACTGTGGCCCGCATTCTCAGGGCTCAGGACTTATTTGTTACCTCAATCAGCGAAGTTCAGGCAAAGGCTATAACCGAACGGGATGTGCTCGCCCGTTATAGGCCGGTGAGAGTCCGCGATCTCGCGGTTTTCTGCAGGCAGTTTTCCATCATGATCTCTGCCGGCGTCTCTGTATTGAGTTGTCTGAGTGTTCTGTATGAGCAGACTAATCATGCGAAGCTGCGGGACGCAGTGAAGGCCGTGCGCGATGACGTGGAGAAAGGCGAGTCGCTCTCTCGAGCACTTGCCAAGCATCCTAGTGTGTTCCCCAGCATGGTTGTGAATATGGTAGAGGCTGGGGAAATGGGTGGCGCACTGGAAGAGGTGTTGTCTCGCTTAGCGGACCACTATGAGAAGGAGCATGAGCTTAGGCAGAAGGTCGTATCGGCGCTGGCATACCCTACTGTAGTCGCGAGCGTGGCTGCAGTAATGGGATTGGTTTTGGTTGCATTCGTGCTGCCTATGTTTGAAAGCTTATTTGCGGGCTTTGGGTCCGATCTACCGCTGCCAACGCGAATTCTACTTCGAGTTGGCCGATTCGCTCGACAGTACTGGTATGTGATCCTTGGCGTGCCGCTAGTGTTGATTGTAGGATTTGTGCCCGCTAGACGTTTACCTCAAGTCAGGGCTGCGTTGGACAAGCTTAGTTTTACGGTTCCTTTGATCAGGGATCTCAACCGGAAGGTCGTTGTTGCCAGACTGTGTCGCGCGCTTGGGACTATGATACGAAACGGTGTGCCGATGATTCAGGCACTCGAAGTATCAGGCAAGATCTCTGGAAACTCACTTGTTGAGCAAGCTGTCGCAAAAGCCCAGGAGGAAGTCAATCGTGGACAGGTTATCTCAGCTCCTCTTAGAGACTCAGGGCTGTTTCCGGAAATGGTGACTCAAATGATCGCCGTAGGGGAAGAGACGGGCAGTCTCGAAGAGGTGCTGCATAAGATAGCTAGTTTTTATGATATGGAGGTGGAGAATTCTGTAAAAACACTGACGAGTCTAATAGAGCCGGCGGTTATGCTTGTCCTGGCAGCGGCTATAGGATTCGTCGTGATCTCTGTGTTCCTACCTATACTCGATATGACCGGACGAATCGGCTTTTAGAGAAGTTCATCTAGGATACCCACTTGACAAGCCCTTTTATCTGAGATCAGTCGCAGGATATGTTGATGCACTTTAGCATCTTTCTTGAGAGTTAGAAAAAGGAGGAGAGAGCCATGTTGGCAAGAATTGGGACCTTGATGAAGAAGGCAAGGTCGGAGAAGGGGTTTACGCTAATTGAGGTAGTGGTAGTAGTAAGTATAATTGGAATACTCGCTGGTATAGCGGTCCCCAGGTACTCTAACTACAGACAACAGGCAGAGCAACACGCTGACAGGCTGACTGCGAAAGTAGTTCAGACAGCGCTGCAGCTGTACTACGTTGAGCAAGGCAGCTATCCTCTGCTAGAAGGTTTTAGCGGTGCTAAGGCGACTGACGAAGGACCCCAAGCCCTTTTCACCGAGTTGGTGAACAAAAAATACTTAACTGAAATCCCTTCGTTTAGCAAGAGTGCAAAGGTTACATATGACAACACCAAAGGCACGTTCACTGTGACACACGATTCCTTAGAACCGACTAGCGAGTAGCCTGAGGAGTGAAGTTGAACTCGCCGTTAGATCTTGCACGTTTGCGGTGCCGAGAGGTGAAACGTGACTAGCGTAGAGGAAGTCTTAGTACTTGCCTTTGGACTGGTGATAGGGTCTTTTCTCAACGTGGTGATTTACAGACTGCCGCGAGGACAGTCGATTGTGTGGCCGAGGTCCCGCTGCACAAACTGTGGGACCTCGCTCGGTCCACTCGAACTCGTGCCGATTTTGAGTTATGTGTTTCTCCGCGGCAAGTGCCGGCACTGTGGGGAGGCCATCTCATGGCGGTATCCTTTGGGCGAGCTAGTGACCGCTATGGGCTTCCTGGCGTTGTATCGGCGGTTTGGCCCTACTCCCCAGTTCGGACTTGGTCTGATTCTGGTCAGTGCACTAATAGTGGCATCAGGGATCGACCTGGAGTTTCGACGGATTCCTAACGTCATAGTGGCACCCTTGGCTGGGTTGGGGGTTGTTTCCGCTGCGGTCATTGATGGGGGCTCGGCGCTTGAATCGATTTTCGGAGCGGCGCTTGGTGCGAGCCTATTCGGGGCTGTTGCAGCGTTGTCCAGAGGCGGCATAGGTATGGGAGATGTAAAGCTCCTGGCCGCGATTGGCGCCTGGGTAGGCTGGCGCGGAGTCATTATGACTGCTGCCTTGAGCTCAATTTTGGCGTCGATAGTTGGGCTAACTCTAATGATCGCAGGAGTGATTGACAGACGCCATCCGCTTCCATTTGGTCCGTTTCTATCGCTGGTGGGAGTTGTTGTTCATTTATACGAAGAGCGCCTGTTAGAGTTGTGGTTGGGGTGATGCCGCCAAATGCTTCAAATGCTTAAAGCAGGTGTGCTCCGCTTGGAAAGCGATGGAGAACTTCGACGCAAGTGCAGACCTCCCGCATCGGAATGTGGCTACAGTCTGATCGAGGTGGTGGTGGCTGTTGCGATAGTGGGCGTTGCACTCATGATGGTTTTGTCTGCGGTCTCAAGTAACTTTCTCGCGATTCCGGTGCTTAGGTCTATTGATGAGAGAGTGACTCTGGCGCAGCGAGTGGTTGAGGAAATTGAGTCCGGCGTGACCGTCTCCGGAGCTATTCCGGATAGGTATGCGGCCATGACAGCTCCTGCGGTGTTTAGTGATAAGACCGACTATAGCTATCAGGTTCGGGTCGATGATGTGGAGGGCAGCGAAGGGGTCATCGAAGACCTTCGACGAGTGGTGGTAGAGGTTTTTAAGACCAAAGACGGACCGAGTTCATCTGTTAAGCTGACCACTATAGTTAGAATTGTTCCTCGCTAACCTGTATGTAGGACCATTTCATTAAGAGTAGGTGTCTTATGGTTAGGACGGGCCTCACTGAGTCAGCTACAATCAGCTCCGGCATCAGGGCGACTCGTCCAAGTCGCTTTGGCGGGGTTACGCTGCGGTTTTTTTGCGAAGAACGAGGCCTGACAGTGATCGAAATGCTGGTGGCTCTCACCATCTCGTCAATTATCCTTCTCGCTATTGTTCAGGCTTTTGGCCATACACTGCGCTTGAACAGGCAGAGCGATGAGGTGCTCGTCAACCAGCAGGTAGTGATGGTTATTGGTCAGAACATTCGGGCAGACGTCCTGAGGGCGGACCCGATCGTTCCTGACCTTTCAAACCTGGCCGGGCCATCAGATCATTTCGATTTTGGACTGCCGAGGATAGACATAGTAGGAGGCTCGTTTGTCCGTACGAGAGACTACTATAGGTATGCTCTCCACCAAGGATCAGTCGTGAAGCTGCCGGCCGAGTACGATGAGACCCTTGGGCGCATGGTTCCCAGTGGACAGGAACCTGTCTGGCGCTACGGTGAGAACGTGAGCCGGCTCAAATTTGAGTATGAGATTGACCCGTCTAGCGGAGCCGTGGTGCTTGTCAAAATCAGCATCACAGCGGGCGAAGGGGACCAGGCGTATTCTCAGACTATTGTTGTAGCGCCAAGAAACGCCATATAGGAGATTGAGGCACGCTATGTCGGTGGCGGTTGGACTAGATATTGGAACTAGCTCCATAAAGGTAGCCGAGATCAGGCGAGTCCGGGGCAGGTACGTTCTCACGAAAGTCGGTAAGCGCGCGACTCCATACGGGGCGGTAAAATCCGGAGTGATTGTTAAACGCGAGGAAGTTGCAGCTGAACTGCGTGCATTGCTGAGGGAGCTGAAACTGCGGCCTAGAAACGTCGTGACAGCCGTAGCCGGGCAGAGTGTAATCGTTAGGACGCTCATGCTTCCTCCTATGTCGAGGGAAGAGATGGCTGAGGCAATCAGGTGGGAAATGGATTCGCAGCTGCCGTATGCGGTCGATGAAAGCGTCTACGACTTCGACGTAATATCGGAAACCGCAGACGAGTCTGGAAATCCGCTGTTGAAGGTCGGTTTAGTCGCTGCGAGAAAGGAGATCGTCAACAGCTTTATTGATACTCTCAGGCTATGCCGGATTGTTCCCAAGATAATCGATGTGCAGCCGTTTGCGATTCTGCGTTCGCTGTCAATGTCAGAATGTGCCGCTAGGTCGCCGGGCGATCAAGAAAATAACACCAGAACTCGAGACGGGAGTTCCGACCGATTGAGTTACCTTTTTGATCGAGAAGCCGCGGCCGTTCTCGATGACAGTTATGGGGCCTCTGAGTCTGCCGCAAGTTCGACTGAGATTGAGTTTGGTGCGAGCCCAACGACCACTGGTTACGGGGAATCGGTCAGTCATGCAGGAAACTGTATGGTGGCCCTGGATATCGGCGCCGGAACCACGGACGTGGTGGTAAACTCGGACGATGATTCGATTTTCACGCGAATAATCCCATCCGGAGGAGATTCGATAACGACTGCGATAGCGGACTCGCTCGTTTGCAGCAGAGAAGAGGCCGAGTCGTTAAAAAGAAGGGTCGACTGGATCAACGGGATTGACCTTCAAACGGGCAAGCCGGCGGACAAGGCTGCAGTTTCCGCTATCGAAGTGGTAGTTAGGAATCTTGCTAGTGAAATCCGAAGAACGATTCAGTTCTACAACGCCCAGCATCCGGAAAGACAGATTCGGGGAGGCGTCCTGAGTGGTGGCGGTGCGAAGTTGTTCGGGCTTGCCAAGTACCTTTCTCATCAGCTAGAGATTCCAATGACTATGGGGAATCCGTACGCGCGAGTTGATATTGACAGGCGACTGTTATATGCCTCGTTACAGGCGGATGCGCCCATTATGGCTGTCAGCGTAGGCCTAGCTTTAAGGGGTGCGGAGGAGCTTTGATTAAGATCAACCTTTTGCCGCAAGAAATGCGACAGACCGAGGAAGTCTCTCCTAGAGTGCTGGCAACAGTGCTTTGCGTGTTCTTGGCTGCGCTGGTAGTGTCCTCGCTCTACGCTGCCCGACTGGCCGAGATACATAGAACTGAACGGAAGCTTTTCATGCTTCGAGAGCAAATAGCTCGATATGTGTCATACACAGCTGAAGTCGGAGAACTGCGCAAGGCCATTGCGCGTGCGAATGAGGAGTACGCTGAAGTCTCTGCGCTGGATGCTGAAAACGTTCCGTTCTGGGTGCTGTTATCCAGGACCTCTAGACTTATAGATGAGTCCACCTGGCTCGACCGCCTTTCTATATCGCCCGGCGGCTCGGTAAGCCTTAGCGGAAGTGCCCTCAGTTACGCGTCAGTCTCAAATACACTTGGCAATATCAGCCAAGATCCCCTGTTCAAGAATGTGCAGCTAAGGACGGCTTATGTTCTCCAGCTAGCTTCGGAACCGGAGCTGTACGGCATTGGTTTTGAAATAGAAGCGTTCATCAATCGAGGAGTGGACCTTAATGGCGTTGAGGGTCAGTGAGCGCGAGAGGAAACTGATCCTGGCTTTCATAGCGTTGCTTGCGGTTTATGTGGCTTATTTCCGAGTGTACGCTCCAACGAGCGCACGCCTTTATTCCCTCGAGAATGAAGTGGATATTGCCATACGCCAGTTGCAGACAGCTCGTCAGGCTGCGATGAGCTTGACTGCTCTCGAGCAAGAACTCGAGAATCTGCAGTCTAGGTTGCAGGCTATTTGGAAGGAAATTGGGGTCGAAAGCGAGCTGCCTGTGCTTGTCAGAACACTGGAGGATTATGCCCGTGAATCAGGTGTTACGGTTCTTAGTGTTAGGCCCGGGAAGGCCTTGACAGGGAGCTATGTCGCTGAGATGCCGTTGGAGTTGACTCTTGAGGGTACTTTTGAGGGATTGGTTGCGTTCTTGAGACTAGCAGAAGAGGGTCAACCTGCTATCGCATTTACCAAAATCACGGTTGACGCGATTAGCTCTGAGTCGAAGCTGAATGCGGCCGTGTCCGGCAAGATTTACTATAGGCTTGAACAGTAAGACCGGGCTCCGGGTTTGGAGGCAAGTCCGTCGATGCGTGTGAACCTGCTAAACCTCCCAAAGGAAACGCGCAGTAGAATAGGAGTGTTTGTGGTTATATGCCTCAGCCTTGTCGTTTTCTCCTTCGGGGTCGGGCGTGCCGTTTTCACCATTCTTACTCTGAATTCCGACGATCTGGAGTATATCGACACAATCGGTCTTACTGCAAGCATGGCAGGACACTCCGGCAGAAGCGGTGCGCCGTTGAGTGAGCCGTCAGCTGATTTGAAAGATGAGTTCGATGCAGTTAGCATGCCAAGCTTACAGAGTCCTTTAGATTACGTCGGGTACGCAGACAGTCTAGCTGTTAGTCTTTCTCCGTTGCAGGTAATTCAGGCAATGAGTTTGCGAGATCCCTTCTTGCCACCGCAGTATCTTGACGAGACCCAACCGAGAGCAGCCTCTGTATCAGCTCAGGCGGGAGCGAGTTCAACTTCGCCGCCGGTTGAAGCATCGACGGCAGACAGCGTTTTGCGCAGAAGCGAGAGGCAATCGACAGAGGACGATTTGGATCAGCAGTTTCCTGAGGAGCCAGAACGAGCCATCAACTACGGTGCTCGATTCAAGTCAGTATCGAGCATATCTCGGGTAGCCGAGCCTCCGAGTCCGGATAGTCACTATCCCAAGTCAGCAGCCGCGGGAACAGCCGATTTTTTGGCAGCGAAATCCGACACTGACTTGCTGGCTGTTGATAGACCTGTCGCGGGAAGCGTGGTGCTTCAGCCAGCGAGCGGGTTGCCGGATGCCTTTGCAGTTGAAAGGAGAGCCCTGCCTGCAGAACTGAAGCTGGCGGTAGCTCCAGCACTGCCGGCTCCAGCTGCTGTTCAAGATTCTGAGGCGGCTTCGATTGACGGTGTTGCTGAAGGCAATCAGAGAGCGAACCGCGTTGCCGGTCTTCCAACCCGCACAGGTGTAGCCGACCAAATAGTAGGTGCTGCTGAGCCAGTCGGCGGATCGGACGCCACGGCGGCTGGCGTTAGGTTTGCTAAAGGTGCTTACACAAACGTCGCGGCCGATCAGTCAGCAGAGGGCTCAAAAAGCCCGGCACTCGTGGCGGGTGGTGCGAAGGAGGTAACAGCCGTCCAAAAGCCAGCGCTTAAGCTGCTTCAAAAGCTGACTGTCCCGGTAGTGGCTGATTCAGTCTCAAGAACCGGGCCGCCCGTCGTGGAAATGGCACCCCCCGTGTGGCCGGCTATCACCGTGACCGGAGTTGTGATTGCGGATCAAGGATTGTCATGCGCTACTATGCGCGTTGACGGACAGCTAAAGGTAGTTTTGCCTGGGCAGAAAGTCGGAGAGTTAGAGGTACTATCGATCGGTCTTGACTATGTTGAGTTGGGACTGGGTGGCGAGATTCGACGGTATACGATTGGAGATGGTAAAGTTGACTAGGCGAACCTTGTCACTTTCCTTAAATATAGCTGTCTCATGCACTTTAGTTGCCCTCATGGTGCTTTGTTCTGGGACCGGCATGCGCGTGCGAGCAGCCGGCGCGCAGGACGTAGTAATAGACCAAATGACCTTTCTTGAGGAGGATATTACGGTCGTTCTGTCTGCTTTAGCTCAGTTGACCGATGATTTAAGTGTTGTGGCGGACAGCTCGGTTAAGGGAACGGTCACACAGACCCTGAAGAACATGAAACTGATGGACGCAATAGACCTGATCATCAAGACGAGTGGATATGATTGGCGTCTCAAAGGAAACGTCGTAGTGGTGGCAACTCCAGACCGAATTGCTTCAGTCTTTGATGCTGTTGAGATTGCGGTCATACCTGTCAATTACCGACCTGCAGCTGAAATAACGTCTATGCTAGACTTGGTAATACCGCCTGAAAGAATTCGAGAGGATGAGCGAACGCGCTCAATAATCATAAGTGGTACGTCTGCGGAGATCGAGGTTGCTAAAGCCTTGATAGCGAGATTGGACAAGCCTATAAGGCAAGTTATGGTACAGGCAAGAGTTGAGGAGATTGCTACCAGCAAACTCAAGGACCTAGGCATCAAATGGGAAGAGCCAACGATACAGCTGCAGCGCAACCCGATTGGCCAGGTCATCGGGGCTTCGGTAGACGTCTTGCCTAAACTAGGGCTGCTGCAGGACGAGGGTTACTCCCGCACTGTGGCGTCGCCGGAGCTAATGGTGGAAGATCGAGCTACCGGGAGGATACTTCTTGGTGACAGGATTCCCGTGAAAATGGTGACGACAGAGCCGGACGGCACACGCATCGAGACCTGGGAGTATTTCGAAGCAGGGGTCAGGCTGGAGGTTACCCCTGAGATCGGAATGGATGACGAGATCACTCTGAGGCTGAAACCGGAAATCAGCGCTGTTGAGACCTTTACTGAGGACAATCTTCCTTGGCTCAAGACTCGAGAAGTTGAAACGGTAGTGAGGATGCGCAGCGGGGAGACTGCAGTTGTTGGAGGACTATTGCAGACTCAAGAGCTCGAGAACATGTACAAGATCCCGCTTCTGGGTGATATTCCGATCATGGGAGAACTGTTCAAACGGACTGATAAAGATATCACGCAGACCGAACTTCTCATATTCATAACAGTCATGATTGTTGATGACTCATACCGTACAACAGTTCGAAGTAACGGTGAGACCGCAGTAGGTCAGTAAGTCAAATTGTTTTAAACACTCTGTTACATCCTCGTAATACGCACGCAACAAGCACTTGCGAAAATGAACTCGACGGAAACCACGCGTGTGTATGAGGAGGAATGTAATGTGAGGAATCGGTTGCTTGGGATTGTAGTATGTGTGTTGACAGTGTTTCTTGTTTCTGTCGGCGCTTTCGCAGCTGACAATACTCTGACAATAGCTGGGTCTACCACCGTAAGGCCTGTAGCTGAAGAACTTGCGAAGTCTTTTATGCGGAAGAACCCCGATGTCAAAGTCTTGGTTCAGGGTGGTGGATCCGGACAAGGCATAGAGAATGTCAGGCTCGGAGTAGTCGACATAGGAATGGCTTCAAGAGAGCTCACTCCTGCCGAAAAGGACTATGGTTTGAAAGAGTGGCTCGTTGCCGGCGATGGCATTGCCATAGTGGTAAATCGAAATGTCCCAATCGATAACCTTACGCTTGAACAGATCAGGGGGATTTTTACAGGTCGAATCACCAACTGGAAGAGTGTTGGTGGTTACGATGCGCCGATTGTCGTAGTTAACAGAGAGGATGGATCCGGGACCCGAACCGCCTTTAGAGAGATAGTCCTCGGCGATCAGTCTTTCACCGACTTGGCATTGGTAGGTGATGGCAACGGAGTCGTTCACAAAATTGTGTCTACGACACCCAATGCTATCGGCTACATATCGCTCGGGTATGTCGACCACCTTGTAAAGGCCATCCGAGTCGACGGTGTTGAGGCAAGCATTGAAACCATCCTTGACGGTTCCTACAAAGTCTCTAGACCACTGCTCTTCCTGACCAAAGGCGAGCCGACCGGGCCTGTAAAGGAGTTCTTGGAGTTTGCGCTAAGTCCCGAAGGCCAGACGATTGTAAGTGCAAAGTACATTCCGGTGGTGCTGGTGAAGTAGAAGTGCTGTAGGATTTCTCTTCGGTTTGTTGGTGGGCATATGCCCGCCCGTTTTTTTTTGCGCCAAAGAAGCGTGACAGCTTGTTGCAGTTAACAACTTGTTAACAAATAGGCAAATCTGCGTTCATATTTGCACGATAGTATCGCTTGGGGAGGAACACAAGGAGAAAAGAGGCTGAAGGCAGTTGAAAGCCGTTAACACAGGATCGTCTGTACTGTCGCGACCGAAAGATAACCGGTCCTTTCACGAAAAGCTTGGCGAGCGATGCGTGCAGTTATTAGCCTCCGGCTCTGCCGTTGTTATCATCTTGATCGTCGCTTTTGTCCTCGCTAACGGCGTGCCGTTTCTGGTAAAGACCGGGCTTGCAGAGTTTATCCTGGGAACCACTTGGGACCCAACCGCGGATGAACCTTCGTACGGCATTCTCCCGATGATTGTGGGGACCGGCTTGGCCACTTTCGGAGCGCTAGCTTTTGCCGTTCCACTCGGATTAGCGTGTGCGATATACATATCAGAAATGGTCAAAAGCGCTATTGCTTCGGTGCTTCGATCTGCAGTTGAGCTGTTAGCGGGAATCCCCTCGGTGGTGTACGGATTCTTTGGAATGGTGCTCGTCGTGCCGTTTATCCGGGATGTTCTGAACTCGAGGATTGGTGGATATAGTATTCTTGCCGGATCAATTGTGCTTGCGATCATGATCTTGCCCACCGTAATCAGCATCAGTGTTGACGCACTCAAGTCGGTCCCGGTGTCCTATAGAGAAGCTTCCCTTGCCTTAGGCGCAAACGAGTGGCAGACAATTGCAAAGATTGTCTTGCCTGCAGCTAGATCCGGAATAATAGCAGCCGTGGTGTTGGCAATGGGAAGGGCGATCGGTGAAACGATGGCAGTGGCAATGGTCATGGGCGGTGTCAAGGCGATGCCCGGGGCGTCACTGAGCAACAGCCTTTTCAAGCCGCTGCAGGTTTTTCTTGAACCAGGACGTACAATGACGGCAACTATAGCAATGGAAATGGGCTATGCTGCTCCGACCCACAAGCAAGCCTTGTTCGCAATCGCAGTTATCCTGACTGCAACCGTTCTTGCCTTTAACACATTTGTTCACTTAGCTTTGCACAGAAAGAAGCTGAGACAATGAGGAGAACTGCCAGATTGAAGCAAACCGTGGCGAAACTGCTCATTGTTACTTCGGCGATTGTGGTCTTGTGCATACTTGCGGTCGTCATTTCGCACATACTGATAAACGGTCTTCCGCTAGTGAATCTTGCGTATCTTACAACAGATCCCGACATCAGCTGGGGCAATCCCGTCGGCGGCATCCGATCCACTGTCTGGGTCAGTTGCTACCTAACTGTGATAGCTCTCTTAGTTGCCGTCCCGATTGGTGTCGGAGCCGCAGTATACTTTACAGAATATGCGAAAGTTGGCGCATTCGTCACGGCGCTTAGGTTTGCCGTCGAATCGTTGGCCGGCGTTCCATCAATTGTGTTTGGCTTGTTCGGCTACGCGCTTTTTGTCATCAGCCTCGGTCTGCAGTGGTCGATACTCTCTGGAGGACTAACTCTGGCTTGCATGATTCTTCCTACGATAATCCGAACGAGTGAGGAAGCATTGCGTTCTGTGCCTTCGGCATTTAGAGAAGCAAGCTTGTCGCTGGGAGCCACCAGGTGGCAAACCATATGGCGCGTGGTGGTCCCGTCCGCATCGCCCGGAATAGTTACCGGGATTATTCTCGGCGTCGGAAGAGCTGTAGGAGAAACGGCCGCGGTTATGTTGACGGCCGGAATGTCTTTAGGATTTCCTATCCTTCCGACTCAACCGGGAAGGTCGATGGCCGTCCATCTGTACACCTTGGCACAAGAGCACATTGCCTACGACCAATCATACGCCACTGCCGCAGTGCTGGTGCTAGTAATCTTGGCGGTTGACGCAGCGGCAAGTTTGATTAGGCGCCGTACATCTACTTAGGATGGAGTTGAATCGGATGAGCGAGCGATTGACAGACTCTCACCCTTCCGAACTTCAGAAGGCAAAGATAGAGGTAGTTGACTTGAGCTTCTACTATAGCAACGTTCAAGCTCTGAAATCAGTAAACCTGGCCATATTCGAGAGAAGCGTAACTGCACTCATTGGTCCGTCCGGATGCGGGAAGTCCACTTTCCTTAGAACCATAAACCGCATGAATGACATCATCCCGATGACAAAAGTCACAGGCCACGTCCGTCTAGACGGACAGGATATCTATGCTCCTGGAGTGGACGTCGTAGAGTTGAGGAAACGGGTAGGGATGGTGTTCCAGAAACCTAATCCGTTCCCCATGTCCATATACGATAATGTTGCTTACGGGCCCAGAATTCATGGAGTGAGAAAAAAGAGCACACTGGATGAGATTGTCGAAAGGAGCCTGACGCTCGCCGCGCTGTGGGATGAAGTTAAGGATCGCCTGCGCAGCTCTGCACTTGAGTTGTCCGGCGGACAACAGCAGAGGCTGTGCATCGCACGGGCTCTAGCTGTTGAACCTGAGGTCCTTCTGATGGACGAACCGTGTTCTGCCTTGGACCCAATAGCGACTGCTCGAATCGAGGATCTTATCCAGGAACTTAAGAAGCAGTTCACTATAGTTATTGTTACCCATAACTTACATCAAGCAGGGAGAGTCTCTGACTTTACTGCCTTTTTCCTTGCGGGCGAGCTGGTTGAAAGCGGCCCTACAGAAGTTATATTCGAGCGACCGTCGGACAAACGAACTGAAGACTATGTCACCGGCCGGTTTGGCTGATATTCCGAGGTGAGCGAAACATGAGAGCGGCATTTGAAAACGACCTGAGACGGCTCCAGACAGAGATACTTAAGATGGGAAGCATGGCAGAGACTGCAATCGCGCATGCCATTTTGTCCCTTCAGACCCAAGATGGGAAACTGGCAGCAAGTGTAATAACTGGAGATGATGAAGTTGACAGGATGGAGCTCGGCATCGAAGAGCTTTGCGTGAAACTTATCGCCCTGCAACAGCCCCTTGCTGGTGACTTAAGAGTGATCACCGGCATGCTGAAGATCTGCACAGACATAGAAAGACTGGCTGACTTGGCGACCAACGTCGCCGAAGTGGCTTTGAGGATCGGAAAAGCTCCTCTGATTAAACCGCTTGAGGACATCCCGGAGATGGCAAATATTGCCCAGTCGATGGTGAGAGACAGCCTGAACGCTCTGGTAGCTCGGGATGCTGCTGCAGCGAGGGCGGTATGCCTCAGGGACGATGAGGTAGATCAGATGTACAGCCAACTGCACGCTGAATTGATGGAGTTTATCTGCAGTAGTTTGAGTTCAAAGGATGTGGAACAGGCGGTAGATCTTCTCTTCGTCGCCAGGCAGCTGGAAAGAATCGCTGACCATGCTACCAACATAGCCGAGCGTGTTATCTACATGGTGACCGGTATGAGGGTTAAGACCAACCAACCTGAGACACTGAAATAGTTCGCGGACGGTTTGAACTGTCTGCATCCGCACGGTCTCGTTCTGCGCCATCGAGGGGATAGACGAGCTTTCTCACGAATGCCAGAGCGGGAGCGTAAAGGTCACGATGGTGCCCTTTCCGACCTCGCTTTCGATGCGCACCGAACCGCCGTGGCTCTCAACAATGTGTTTGACAATCGACAAACCCAGTCCGGTCCCGCCAAGTTCCCTTGAGCGCGCCTTGTCCACTCTGTAGAAACGTTCAAAGATTCGAGGCAGGTGCTCCCTCGGAATTCCTATCCCGTTGTCTGCCACACTGACCTCAATGTAATCATCTCGCACTTGAGCGCTTACGGACACTCTCCCGCCTCTGCCGCTGTACTTTACGCTGTTGTCGATCAAGTTGGTAAGCACCTGGCTAATTAGACCTGGGTCTCCGTCGGCCTTCTCAAGAGTTGGAGAAACTTGGTTGCACAATGTTATGCTCTTTTCGGCTGCAGCCGAGGCGAAGAATCTGAAGACTTGCCCAACTATCTCATGCAGGTTAAGGGGCTGGCGGGACATCTGCAGGCGTCCGGATTCTATGCGTGACAGGTCCAGCAAGTCACTGATGAGAGACTCCAGCCGCTGGCTCTCCCGCGCTATAATGTCTAGGAACCTGAGACGAGTGCCGGGGTCGTCGTGTGCACCATCTAAGAGAGCTTCCACAAACCCCTTTATTGCGGTCAGCGGAGTCTTGAGCTCGTGCGAGACGTTCGCCACGAACTCGGTACGCATTTGTTCGAGTCGTTTGAGGTCGGTCACATCCTGGACTACCCCTACTACGCCGGCAACCTCGCCTGCTTCGTTTTCCAGGCGTGAGGCATGCACTCGCAGGTACTTTTTGACAGGTGTCAAAAACTGCATTTCTCTACTAACAAACCCTGAGCTGAGCGCATCGTCAAGAATCTGCTTCAGTTCATGGTTCCTGATCGCGTCAAGAAGTTGGCGGTTTAGCACTTCGCTCGCAGGACGATTGAAAATGTTCGAAGCTGCGTTGTTGAAGAGAAATACCTCTCCCGCAGTGTTAACTGCTATGACCCCGTCAGCCATGTTCCTGAGGATAGCCTGTGATCTAGCTTTCTCGTCATTGATCTCACGTATTTTGGTTTGAAGCTCAATGCTCATCTCATTGAAGGCTTTGCACAACTGTCCAATCTCGTCATTGTTGTTAATAGGCACTTTGTGACCGTAATTGCCTTCCTTGATAGCAGCAACGCCACTGAGTAGCTCTCGCAGGGGGTTGGTGATCGATCGAGAGATGACGATCGTGCCGCCTGCTACAAGCAAACACGCAACCAGCGCGGTCTTTGAAATCTGGTTGCCAACAGCCCGCTTCAAGCGCTCCAGTTCAGACGTTTCAAGAGACAACCGAACTACGCCCTCGGGATCGCCTGTCGAACCGGGAATCGGAACAGCGACGTACAGCATGTGTGTGCCGAGCGTGCTGCTATACCTGACTCTACTGCCAATTCCTTTACTTAGGGCCTCGATGAATTCAGGTCGGTCGCTATGATTTTCCATAAGTGATGGATCTTTCTCAGAGTCTAGGAGCACTCTTCCAAAAGGGTCTATGATAGTTACTCGCGCTTCAGTGATCTTCTCGTAAAGGTTCACATCCAGTCTGTGTATGTTGTCAAGGGTTTGTTCTGAAAGGGATGCTGCAATCATTCGGGCTGAAGTAGCCAGCCGTTGCTGGATGAGGTCAACATAGCGGGACTCGAGTGAGGAGACTAGATAAGCGGAGGTGATCGTTAGAACAAGTGCGACGATCAATACATGGTAGGCAGCAAATTTGGTGGAAACTGATGCGCTCCTCATGCTGCTATCCCCTTTCTACAGGTTCGAACTTGTAGCCAACTCCGTGCACCGTCGCGATCCTGGATTCCCCGAGTTTCTGCCTCAAGCGTCGAACATGCACATCTACAGTCCGCGTCCCACCGGCAAAGTCATACCCCCACACCTTATCCAGCAAGTAGTCTCTCGTAAACACACGCCCAGGACTCTGGGCAAGTGTCACCAGTAACTCGAATTCCTTTGGGGTGAGATATACTTGCTTGCCAGACAAGTACACCTCGTGCCTGTCCACAAGAATCTGCAGCTGACCGTCTGATATCACGGCGTCCGACGGTTTGGGTAGGTCAGCTCGTCTGAGAACGGCCTTGACCCTCGACACCAGCTCCCGTGGACTGAACGGTTTTGTGACATAGTCGTCTGCTCCTAGTTCTAGTCCGACCACTTTGTCTAGTTCAGTATCTCTGGCAGTAAGCATGATAATGGGAACCATTGACGACCTCCGGATTGTCTTACAGACTTCTAAGCCGTCAATCTCGGGAAGCATGAGATCGAGAATCACCAAGTCGATTTTTGCAGAATTCAGCGCGGCGAGCGCACCGGGTCCATCCTGAGCCAGAATGACTTCGTAACCTTCTCTTCTTAAACTGAAGTCCAGCAGCTCTCTGATAGAGGCTTCATCGTCGACTACTAGAATCGTCTTGGTCAAAGCTATCCCTCCGCGGAGAAGGATTTCATAGGCACTGTTCGGTCGACCTTGCGGGATTTCCTCCTCCTCTACTGGCAAAGACGAGTTTCGCAAAAATGTCGTCCCGGCCTGCACTCTCGAGACAATTCGAGATTGCGCAAGTCTCAACACGCTCCTTTAGCGCATCCGGGCACAGGCTGACAAGATCGACCGAAAGAAACAATGCTTGCCTTGACCAAGTTCGTTAAGTGTGTATTATAATACGATAGGAAGGTCAGGAAAAGTCAAATGTGGACGGGCATCAAGTGGGTGGTAGGATGGCTAATCTTGCTGACTATATCGAGCAACACCTAAGGCGCTTGTTAGATCTAGCTGAGAGCGGCTCAATTGAAATCCAGAGACGCGATCTAGCCGATCAATTCAAGTGCGTGCCATCGCAGATTAACTATGTTATCAGTACAAGGTTTACTGTAGACAGAGGCTTTATTGTTGAGAGCAGAAGAGGTGGGGGAGGCTATATAAGGATATTCAAAACTCACCTCGATACCTCGAGTCATCCAATCGGATTTGTCAATAAAGTGATTGGAGACTCGATTTCTGATGAGGATATGGGGAATGTGCTCTTTCGCCTGACAGACGCCGGCGTGATCGATAGAAAGGAAGAGCTGCTCATTAAGGGCATCGTGCGTCAGCAGTGCGACGGTCTGCGTGAGAAGAGTGCATCTCTGGTGCGCGCACGAATCCTGAAAGCTGTGTTGGCTACGTTGTTGTGCATGCGACGTGAATGCGACGTGAATATGATAGAGACGAATAGCGATAGGCGTGCGTCATTTGGGCGCACAGGAGGTGTTTGATAACTTGCTGTGTGAGGAGTGCGGGAGCCGGCCCGCTAGCGTACATGTAACCAAAATCGTCAATAACAAGAAAGTCGAGCAATACCTGTGTCAGGAGTGCGCCCGAGCGAAGTGGGAGGATATGGGGATATTCATCCAGCCTCATTTGAGCCTCCAAAATCTTCTATCTGGATTGCTCCTTGGCCCGGGTGGGGCCCAACTGAGTGCTCCGTCCGCGGTCCAGCTTAGATGCAGCAATTGTGGGCTCCCATTTCGCGAATTCGCCAGAACAGGTTTCCTGGGTTGTGCGCAGTGCTATGAACAATTTGATGAGCAGCTGCGGCCAATTTACAAGCGGATTCACGGGGATGTTGAACACAAAGGCAAGTTTCCGCTCCGCGCAGGAGGTAGAGCCAGAGTAACGCGAGAGATAGATTTGCTTCGCAGAGAACTGCAGGAGTGCATACGCAGGGAGGATTATGAGCGCGCGGCACAGTTGCGAGACAGAATCAAAGAGCTGCAGGCAAATCTGGCATCCTCGGGCGAAAACGGGGGATCATAAATGTCATTGAGAGATATGATGAGACGGCATATTAGTGGTTGGATGAGCTCAGAAGGACCTGAATCGGACGTAGTTCTAAGTTCTCGGGTTCGCCTGGCCCGCAATCTCAAGGGACGTAAGTTTCCCCCTCGATCGACCGATGCGGAGAATCGAGAGGTCCTTTCTGAGGTTGAAGGAGTGGTGCGGCGACTGGTCGAGTCGGGATCACCTTTGTTTAAAGGCGGCAGGTGGATCCGCCTCGAGGAGCTGTCACCCATTGATCGCCAGGTGCTGGTAGAAAGGCATCTTGTGAGTCCTCAATATGTTCAAGAACCTCATAACAGAGCAGTATTTATTAGCTCTGATGAGATAATATCCATAATGGTTAATGAGGAGGATCACCTCCGAATTCAAACCATAAACGCCGGGCTGAGATTGCGCGATTCACTTGCCCTGGCCAACCGAGTAGATGACGCGCTGGAGGAGTCGCTTGACTATGAGTTCTCGGAGCGACTCGGGTACATCACAGCTTGTCCAACAAACGTTGGAACAGGAATGAGAGCTTCGGTCATGCTTCACTTACCGGCATTGGCTCTCGCGAACCGGCTGCAGGGAGTACTGCAAGCCATGTCTCGCGTTGGCCTGGTTGTAAGAGGACTTTACGGTGAGGGGACAGATTCTGTTGGCAATATTATACAACTCTCAAATCAAGTTTCGTTAGGCTGTTCGGAAGAAGAGATTGTAGACAACCTCTTGTCGATGACTTGCCAACTGGTTGATCAGGAAAGGGCGACTCGAGAGGGGTTGGGAAGAGATCTCCGGGTTAAGCTGGAGGACAAAGTTCACAGGTCATATGGGATCTTGTCTAACGCTCGCTTGCTCAGTTCTCAAGAAACCATGGATCTATTGTCCGACGTGAAACTCGGTATAGATTTGGGAATGGTCAAAGGTTTGGATCCAAGCGTTTTCACAGAACTGTTGATTCTAACGAGACCTGCTCATTTACAGAAGTTCATTGGGGCTGAACTCTCTCCTGAGGAGAGAGATGTGCGCAGAGCAGACCTCGTTAGAGAACGTTTGAAGATTGATAGGCAGAAGGAGTAGATTGCCATGTTCTTCGATTCGTTTACTGAGAGAGCCAAAAGGGTATTGGATATATCAGCCGAAGAAGCCCGAGCGATGGGCCATGAATTGGTTGGCACCGAGCACATCTTGCTCGGGTTAGTGCAGGAGGGCACCGGTGTCGCTGCCAGAGTCCTTCGTGCACTAAATGTTGACCCTGACCGGGTAAGGGAGGAAATAATCAGGATAGTCGGCAGAGGACAGCCTTTGAACATCACGCGTTTAGGACTGACACCTAGAGGGAAGCGTGTTCTTGACCTAGCATTTCAGGAATCGAGGATTCGCGGAGACGGATACATTGGGACGGAGCACATCTTGCTCGGTCTCATCAAGGAAGGCGAAGGCGTAGCTGCCCATGTGCTCAAGAACATGGGTGTTGACGCGGAAGCAGTCGTCCGTGAGATTGCCAAGATTGTCGGCGGTCCTAGCACTGGCGGCGAAGGCAAGCCTCAGAAAGGAAGGACTGCGAGCTCAACCCCTACACTAAGTCAGTTTGGACGTGACCTGACTGCTGAGGCTCGCGAGGGCAAGCTCGATCCAGTAATTGGGCGTAAGGATGAGATAGATCGGGTTATTCAAGTGCTCAGCCGCAGAACAAAGAACAATCCGGTCCTGATCGGTGAGCCCGGCGTAGGCAAGACTGCCATCGCAGAAGGCCTCGCCCAGAAGATCGTAGCAGGTGACGTGCCCGAGCCTCTGTTGGACAAACGGGTTCACACGCTCGACCTGGGCTCGCTGGTGGCCGGAACGAAGTTTAGAGGTGAATTTGAGGAGCGGCTCAAGCGAGTTATAGACGAGATTCGCCAAGCGCAAGACGTCATTCTGTTCATTGACGAAATGCACACTCTAGTAGGAGCCGGAGCTGCAGAGGGTGCGATAGATGCTGCAAATATCCTCAAACCTGCGCTTGCGAGAGGCGAGTTGCAGTGTATCGGAGCGACTACCCTCGACGAGTATCGCAAGCACATTGAAAAGGACGCCGCGCTTGAGCGAAGGTTCCAGCCTATCCTTGTAGGCGAGCCTTCAGTTGATGAGACTATCCAGATACTTAAGGGCTTGCGCGACCGTTATGAGGCTCACCACAGGGTCAAGATCACCGACGAAGCGATTCAGGCTGCTGCGAAGCTGTCCGACAGGTATATATCCGATAGATTTCTGCCGGACAAGGCTATAGACCTGATTGATGAAACTTGCTCCCGCGTTAGACTTCAGGCGATCATGGCTCCTGACGGTATCAAGAAGCTTACTGACGAACTCGAGAAGGTCAGATCCGAGAAGGAGTCGTGCATAAAGAACCAGGAGTTTGAGAAAGCCGCAGTTCTCAGAGACAGGGAACAGGAAATCAAGCGTCAGATCGATGCAGCAAAAAGTGAGTGGAAGACCAAGAACGTTGTGAAGGAAGCAGTCGTTACTGCAGACGCTATTGCTGAGACCGTATCTAAGTGGACCGGCATTCCGGTTCAGAGACTGGCGCAGGACGAGAGCCAGAGGCTCTTGAACTTGGAGAATGTCTTGCACCAGAGAGTGATTGGCCAGGATGAAGCCATAGCGGCAGTCGCTCGCGCCGTTAGGAGAGCGAGGGCGGGCCTAAAGGATCCGAAGCGTCCGATTGGTTCGTTCATGTTCCTAGGACCCACCGGGGTCGGCAAAACCGAACTCAGCCGGGCGCTTGCTGAGGCGCTTTTTGGCGACGAAGACGCTTTGATCACTCTCGATATGTCTGAGTATATGGAGAGGCACACGGTGTCGAGATTGATCGGCGCTCCACCTGGATACGTTGGGTATGAGGAAGCGGGGCAGTTGACCGAAAAAGTCCGCCGCCGTCCGTATTCGGTGGTTCTCTTCGATGAGATTGAGAAGGCCCATCCGGAGGTATTCAACATTCTGCTTCAGGTCCTTGAGGATGGCAGACTCACGGACGCTCAAGGTCGGACGGTGGATTTCCGCAACACGGTTATAATCATGACTTCGAACGTAGGCGCTAACCTCATAGAAAAGGACACCGGTTTAGGTTTCACAGCAGTCGCGGATACCCAGGCGTCCTATGAGCGCATGAAGGAACGCGTCTTGGAAGCTATGAAGAAGACGTTTAGGCCGGAGTTCTTGAACCGTGTCGACGAGATAGTAGTCTTCCACCCTCTGGGCAGGGTGCACCTTAGACAGATCGTTGACCTAATGCTCAGGAAGCTCTCAAGGCAATTGATGGAGCACCGCATAACTATGCGGATTACCGACGCAGCTAAAGACAAGCTGGTAGATGAAGGTTACAGTCGGGAATACGGCGCCCGACCCCTGAGGCGTGCAATCCAAAAGCTCATAGAAGACCAGTTGTCAGAAGAGCTGCTGAGCGGCCGCATCAAAGAGGGTGAGAGCGTGGTGGTTGATGTAGCCGACGGAAAGTTCGTCATTGTTCCGAGTGGCGAAAAACCGCACGTTGAAGCTACTGCTCAAGAATGAGAGAGCCTTAGCGCGGGTGATTGCGTAGGCAGTGAAGCCCCGGGACACGGGCTGAGGCGTTCGGCCCTTCCGACCGGGGCTATTTTGTTTTTGCACTGGTACCGGGCCAGTAACATGTGTACTCAGAGGTGTCTTGGGTGGCCGGGACCTTTGAACCGTCTCATCGTTTCCGCCCGGATCTGTTTGGCACTGACCGGGCGAGTAGGTGTTGTTGTAAAGAGCAGTGGGCTTTGCTATAATATTACTGTAAGAGGGAGCGGAGTTTACAGAGGAAGACCTAATGAGCAAGTTCAAAACCCATTACGTCTGCACTCAGTGTGGGTACACGTCTACTAAGTGGCTAGGTCGGTGCCCTGACTGTGAATCGTGGAATACCCTTGTTGAGGAGAGATTGCCCGATAGCAAGGGCACGGTTGATGTTTGGCGCGCCGGGTTAGCGCAAGGAAGGGTGCACGGTGTAGACCCGACACCCATAGGCAAGGTCGACTTCTCTGGTAAGGTGCGCCATCCCACAGGTATTCGTGAACTTGATCGCGTTCTTGGTGGCGGTTTGGTAGATGGGTCTCTGGTTCTGGTGGGTGGAGAACCGGGTATCGGAAAGTCTACGCTGGTACTTCAGGCAGCTTATCAAGTGGCACGGGCAGGTGCCACTGTTTTGTATGTATCCGGCGAGGAGTCGCCCAGTCAGATCAGGATGCGTGCGGAGCGCATCAACGCAGTCGATGATCGCCTCTTAGTGATGTCTGAACCGAATCTCAGTCCTTTGAGGGATTATATAGTCAAATCCCCTCCATCTGTCTTGGTTATAGACTCCATTCAGACTTTATATGACCCTGAGATTTCCTCGGCTCCCGGTAGCGTGTCACAAGTCAGGGAGGTCACTGCTCAGTTGTTGCAGCTGTGTAAGCAGCTCGGGATCGCCGCATTTATCATTGGACATGTGACTAAGTCTGGGGCTATTGCCGGTCCCCGCGTCCTTGAACACATGGTAGATACTGTCGTTTATTTCGAAGGGGACAGGAATCACGCATACCGGATATTGCGCGCTGTCAAGAACCGGTTCGGATCAACCAACGAAGTCGGTATTTTCGAAATGAGTGAACAGGGCTTGGTAGGCGTGGATGACCCTTCAGCGTTGTTCTTGTCGGATGAAACTCGGTCTGTTCCGGGTTCCGCAATTGCTGTAAGCATGGAGGGTAATCGGCCGATTCTTATCGAGATGCAAGCATTAGTCGGCTCCAGCAGTCTTGGAACTCCGAGGCGAATTGTCACAGGCGTGGATTTCAACAGAACGGCTATAATCCTCGCAGTCTTAGAAAAGCGTGCAGGGATTTCGTTTTCAACTTTCGATGTATATGTGAGCGTAGCCGGGGGAGTTCGAATATATGAGCCCGCTTCGGACTTGGCCATAGCCCTGGCACTGGTTTCGAGTTTTAGAAATCGCCCGGTTATTGCGGGCACTGTGGCCATCGGAGAAATCGGACTCGCAGGAGAACTCAGGGCAGTGACCAGGCCGGAACTCAGAATTGCAGAGGCTGCACGTATGGGGTTTACTAGGTGTCTAGTGCCCGCTCGGAATGCCAAACGAATCGTCTCCGGATCAAGACCGGCGGTTGAGCTTATTCCAGTATCAAGTGTGGAGGAAGCGTTGTCATTGGGTATTGAGGGGTGAGGGAACTGTGCTATCGAGGGATACTCGGACGAAAGAAGATCCGTTGAGATCTATGCTGAGAAGGGTCGCACCGGGAACCCCGATTTACGAAGGACTGGAAAACATCATTAGAGCTAGAACCGGAGCGCTGATAGTAATAGGCGACTCCGATAAGGTTCTTTCGCTGTGCAACGGCGGTTTTAGGCTTGATACTGACTTTGATCCTTCCAGTCTTTATGAATTGGCCAAGATGGATGGCGCAATAGTCTTGAGCAGTGATATGAAGCGAATTGTGTATGCCAACACGCAGTTAGTACCTGATCCTGATATCCCCTCCTCTGAGACCGGCACAAGGCATCGCACCGCCCAACGCATGGCTAAGCAGACCGGCCATCTCGTAATCGCGATTTCTCAAAGGCGCAATATGATAACGTTATACAAGGACAACCTTAAGTATGTCATGCATGACATAGGGGTAGTCTTGGCAAAAGCCAACCAGGCGCTTCAGACTTTAGAAAATTACAAAAGTGTGCTGAATCGTGTCCTCTCGAATCTGAGCGTCCTCGAATTCGAGAACGTTGTGACGCTTTTTGAGGTGGTCGTGGTAATCCAGAGAATGGAGATGGTTCGGAGAGTAGCAGATGAGATAGAACGATACATCTGTGAGTTAGGCACCGAAGGCCGTCTTGTGAAGATGCAGCTCGAGGAATTGATGGTAGATGTGGAGGATGAAGGGCTATACGTCATAAATGACTACATGGTTGAGTCAAAAGACAGGACCGCAGAGACAATTAGTGAAGAGATATCCGAGTGGTCATCGGAAGATCTCTTAGATTTGGCGATGATCGGACGGGCCCTTGGCTATGCCGGGGCCATGAATACTCTCGATATCCCGGTAACTCCTCGTGGATACCGCATTCTTTCTAAGATTCCGAGATTGCCGTATGCGGTGATAGAGAATCTCGTCCACCGCTTCGGCGACTTGCAGTCCATATTGCGAGCCAGCATCGAGGAACTCGATGAGGTGGAAGGAATTGGGGAAGTTCGCGCTAAAGCGATCAAAGAAGGCCTTCGACGAGTGCGCGAACAGCTGCTCCTAGACAGACATGTGTGATTGCAGCAGGTTATCCCGCCTTCGTTTGATTGAATCGAATCCCATTTCATGTTACAATACAATATAATGCGGGAATAATGTGGCTCAGGTGGAGGTTTCTTTGATGTTTAAGGTAGGTGACAAGGTCGTATATCCAATGCATGGTGCCGGCGTTATTGAGGCCATCGAGGAGAAGGAAGTGCTCGGGTCCAAGCACACGTACTATGTTATGAGGCTTCCCATCGGTGACCTGAAAGTCATGATACCTACTGACAACGTCAAGGAGATTGGCATCCGCGAGGTCATCAGCGACGATATGGTTGACGAGGTGTTCGAGGTTCTCAGGGGGGACAGGACCAAGATGTCGTCAAATTGGAACAAGCGTTATAGGGCTAACCTAGACAAGATTCGCAGAGGCGACATCTTTGAGGTTGCCGAAGTCGTTCGGAACCTGTCTATTCGAGATCGTGAGAAGGGGTTGTCTAGCGGTGAGAGGAAGATGCTAGACAACGCGCGTCAGATCCTCGTCAGCGAACTTGTCCTCGCTACGGATAGCGACCAGGAATCTGTGTCGGCCGAGATTGAGGAGGCCCTTCAGTGAGTCCCGCCCAGCAGTGTGCGTAGATGAATAGCCTGCCGGACCTTGAATAAGTACTACAGAGGAGGGAGGTGAATGAGTGATAAGCAAACTGATCCACTTGCTCTTCTTGACAGGCGGGCTCGCGTTTGGCTACGAGGTTTACCGTGCGCTAGAGGGGATTGGATACCTAGACTCTGCTCAATCTGGCTCACAGTTTATATTGGTTGGCATGATCGTTTTGGGTGGAGCTTTAGGCCTTTTGGTTTCCCCTTTATTTGTTAGGCTGCTCTCATGGGTGTCTCGTAGGCCCGCCACGAGAAAATCGGTGATTTCCACTAGTGGGCTAGTCGTCGGTCTTTTCGGCCTGATCATCGGTCTGTTGATTGCCTTGCTTTTAGCCCCTACTCTAGGACAAATACCTGTCGTGGGTGCTTATCTCCAAGTGCTGAGCACTGCAATCTTTGGTTTAGCCGGAGTGTGGGTGGCTATTGCTCGCAAGGACGATCTCCTCGGTTTGTTGTCGTTGCATTCCAGAAGCTTAGACCGATCAGCGTTGTTGAGGGGCAGAAAGCGTGTGCCCCAGAACGACAAGGTTTCGTACAAGATACTTGACACCAGCGTGATCATTGACGGCAGGATCGCAGACATATGCAAAACCGGATTCGTTGAAGGCGTTCTCGTGGTTCCGAGATTTGTCCTTGAAGAGCTTCAGCACATTGCTGATTCGTCCGACGTGCTAAAACGCAATAGAGGACGGCGTGGGTTGGACATTCTAAGGGAAATGCAGAAAGACCCGCACATAGTGGTCCAAATCTCCGACCAGGACTTTGACGATTTGAGCGAGGTCGACAGCAAGCTAGTGCGGTTGGCTGTGAGCATGGACGCTAAGATCATTACCAATGACTATAATCTCAACAAAGTTGCAGACTTGCAGGGTGTAAAAGTGCTCAACATCAATGAGCTTGCCAACGCGGTCAAGCCGGTGGTCCTGCCTGGTGAAGAGATGGTTGTTCACGTTGTGAAGGACGGTAAGGAGTCTGGACAGGGCGTGGCGTATCTAGATGACGGCACGATGATTGTAGTAGATGGTGGCAAGCGGTTTCTAGGTGAGGAAGTCGATGTTCTGGTAACCAGCGTTCTTCAGACCGCAGCCGGAAGGATGATTTTTGCTAAGCCTAAACAAGGCGATGAACGGGAAACGCGGCGCAATGGTCGGTACACCCGATACCGCAGCAGTCGAGACAGCCGCGACAGCCGTGGCAGCCAGGCTAAGATTGAGAGGGTACTGTAGAAGTTAAAGTTATTAGGTCGCGACTGGACGACTACCGGAGTGGTTCATATGCATGTGGCTGCGATTGTGCCCGCTGCCGGCAAGGGACAAAGAATGGGTATGGGTCAGAACAAGGCATTCTTGCCGCTCGGTGAGAGGCCTGTTTTGGCCCATACCCTACGTGTCTTACGGCAGTGTGAATCGATAGGCCAAATCGTTGTAGCTGTGGGAGAGGACGATCTTGACCGGTGCCGCAAAGAGTTGCCTCATTGGGTTGACACAAGTTGCTGCGTGTTTGTTGCCGGCGGGTCTACTCGCCAGGAGTCTGTTCGGAATTGCTTGAAAGCTGTGACTCCGGACGCAGACTTGTATCTTGTCCACGATGGGGCGCGCCCGTTGGTTACTCCTCAATTGGTCAGATCAGTCATATCATTGGCTGCCGACACCGGCGCGGCGGTGGCTGCTGTGCCGGCAAAGGATACGGTTCGTCTTACTGACGACGGGAAGTTTTTCTCATATACACCTGATCGATCTTCAGTATGGATGGTTCAGACCCCTCAGGTTTTTCATGCTGCCCTATTGCTCAGAGCCCATGAGGCTGCGGCTGCGGAGGGATACGTAGGTACAGATGATGCTGCTCTTGTTGAAAAGTTGGGCGTGCGGATTGCGATAGCAGTGGGCAGCTATGAGAATATCAAGATAACAACTAAGGAAGATCTTATGCTCGCCGAAGCCATATTGAAACTTCGAAAGGAAGATGGATGCCGTGCTGGTGCGCGAGATGATGCAAGTCAACCCGGCGACAATTGGTCCCTCGGCTACATTGAGGGATGCAGTGGAGGTAATGCGTTCAGAGCGTCAGAGTAGACTTGTCGTCTGCGAGGGCGACCAAATTGTAGGAATTCTGGTGGATAGCGATATTTTGAAGGCCGATAGCCTCGATTGTTTGGTTCGGGACGTAATGGCGACGAACTTCAGAAAGGTGTACCCTGATACTACTATTCGCGAAGCGGGAAACCTGATGGTCGATTATGATGTTGGTGGCCTGCCGGTTGTCTCTGCTGACGGTCGGCTCGTAGGGCTTCTGACTGCTCGGGATATTCTTAGGGGATATCTCAAAGAAGAGAAGGCGCGCATTTCGGTCGAGAGCGGAGCGATTTACTTGGCCATGACTAGGAGCCGTGAATACGAGCATTACTGGCTTGACAGACTTCACGCATTTGGCTACAAAGCTGCTGTCACCCAGGTCGGAACTAGTTCAGAGCTCCTGGCTCTCAAGCTTCGAGAAAGCATGATCGCTGCATCTATAGCCAGAGGCGTCATACAAGAGGTTCCTCGTGAGAAGATCGCTCTTTCAAATGCTGTTAGGGATGCATACGCCCAGCTCGCTATGAGCAATCCCGGGCTTGGAGGCGGGTTTAAAGTAGCAGCTGTCAGAGGCGAAGGCAGGATTTCTGTTGCAATATTCGGACGATTTGGGCACGCACTGGTCGACGGCCCCGAGCAGCTTGCTGTCGGTTACAGCGTGATCTGATGTCCCGTTAAACTGGCTCAACCTTGCGGGGGTGTCGCACGGTGAAGGCATTGTTTCGCCTGTTAAGCGCGCTTATCCCGGGACTTGGTCAAGCGCTGCGGGGTAAGCGCACGGCGGGTCTAGTTTTCTTTCTCCTCACGGTTCCGCCTTTGGCAGTGACCGCGCTGCTGTACTATACCCATATGAGAGACCCTGTGATTGTTGCTTTCGGTTCCATCGACGAGCACATGAGAAGGCTAGACGCACTGCGTTTGAGATATTTACTGGTATCGCTGCCTTCTCTCGTTGCATGGGCAGTCAGCGTCCTTCACTGCTTTGCTTCAGACAAAAGGGGCTCTGCAAGTGACTCCAGTGCAGTGGGCATACTCCAAGGATGAAATGCCCGAGCCTTGGTCCAGGAGGTCTGCGTGTGAGCAAGTTTATCATTGAGGGGAGAACACGTCTAACCGGCCGGTACCAGTTGAGCGGCTCCAAGAATAGCAGCCTGGCGACAATGGTAGCTGCTGCACTCTCAGATGAGACTGTGACTTTGGAAAACGTTCCGGCTAATACTGATGTATTGACGCTCGCTCGGATCCTGCAACATCTGGGTGTTGAAGTGCAAAGGTCCGGCGATCATACCTACCAAATCTGCGGTCGCGGCATTTCTGTTCCAACTGCACCGTACGACTTGGTTCGCCGCATGCGAGGATCTTTTTACGTCATGGGTTTGCTTCTGGCAAAGTTAGGTCGTGCTGAGGTGCCTTTTCCTGGTGGAGACGCTATAGGAGCTCGGGGAATCGATCTCCATTTGCAAGGATTCAAGGCTTTGGGGGCGGATATCCGCATTGAGCACGGTTATGTGAAGGCAACTGCAGATAGGTTGGTCGGCACGACCATCTATGTTGGACGCTCTAGTGTGGGCGTGACCGTTAATCTGATGCTTGCTGCTTGCCTGGCCGAGGGAGTCACAACTCTTGAGAATGCTGCGAGGGAGCCGGAAATAGTGGACCTCGCTATCTGCCTTAATACCATGGGTGCCAACATAAGAGGTGCCGGGACAAGCACTATTAAGATTGAGGGAGTTCCCCAACTGGGCGGGGGAACCCACGAGATAATTCCGGACAGAATCGAAGCGGGCACAATTATAGCTGCTACGGTCGCTACGGGCGGAGAGGTTGTGATCGAGAACTGTGTCCCGGAACACTTGCGCACGCCGATTCTTAAGTTTCAGGAGGCAGGGGCCGAGATAGAGGAGTCACAAAACCGGATTTACGTGAAGGGACCGATGCGGCCCAAGCCGATTACTTTGGAAACTCTTCCATACCCGGGATTTCCTACAGATCTTCAACCTCAGATGGCTGTTGTCGCCGGCTTGGCCGACGGGGTGACTTCGATTCGTGAAACTATTTTTGAAAACCGCTTTGGCTACGCGGACGAATTGCGGAGGATGGGCGTGACTATCGATGTCGACAGAGACATTGCTCTTATCCGGGGAACCGATAAGCTTAGCGGAGCGCCTGTGGAGACTCCAAAGGATATTCGAGGGGGAGTGGCCCTAGTTTTGGCCGGAATTGCTGCAGAGGGAATTACTGAGGTCTACGGTATTGAACAGGTCGACAGAGGATACGAGAGGCTTGAGGAAAAACTGAATCGACTTGGGGCCCGTATAACCAGGGTCGATGAATGGTGATGCCCGGATGGAGGAGAACCGCTTCTTGACGTTGCTTCGGAGTTTTCAGGCCGGCATCGACTTGACACAGAACCCCGCAGCTGAGGAACCAGGAATTGCAGCGCTGGCGTATTTGGGAGACTCGGTCTACGAATTATGGGTTCGGTTAGGGCTGGTCACCGGACGAACACGCACAGCAGGCGTTTCTTTGCATCGGGGTGCGGTTCAAAAAGTCTGTGCGGAGTCTCAAGCAGCTACCTTGCGACGATTGGAGCCGGAACTAACGGAAACAGAGCGAGATCTTGTCCGAAGAGCCAGGAATGCCAAGGTTGGCGTTGTGCCCCGCAATGGTCAGCCGGTCCAGTACAGACTGGCCACAGCCTTTGAGGCCCTGATAGGTTACTTGTTTTGGCATGGCGAACTTGAAAGGTTGGTCCAGATCCTTTTTTATACCGAAAAGGACGATACTCGGGCGGAGGACAACAGCTAGATGTTCAAAGAATCCGGGCGGGTTAGGATTTTGACTCACACGCCGGAAATCCAGCGTCTCATTGGTGTTGCTGCCAGATTGGTGACGACTCAAGAAGGCGTGCATTCATTATGGAAAACATCTCTAGACGACGATAGCAACAGGCGTTTGGCGCATCGGCTTGTGACCATGGGTCACTTGTCAGTCATTGAGCACGCCGTGGTTACCCTTTCGTTCGAGAATGTGTCCCTCTTCGTGGAGCAGTTTGTTATCCAGTTCCGACTTGCTTCGTACACGGTGAAGTCCAGGAGATACGTTGACTTTGCCTCCAGTGGGTTTTACATGCCTGAGTCTGTGAGACGGAGCGGATTCGCCGAGCACTATCGGACGCACGCTGAATGGCTGTTTGACTGTTACAGCCGACTGCAGGAAATGGGAGTGCCGCGGGAGGATGCCCGGTTTGTGCTGCCGTACTGCTTGCGGAGCAATTTCCTTTGCACAATGAATCTCAGAGAATTGTGTCATTTGATCGCCAGGACATTTTCATCGCCTTGGTCGCAGTACGAAGAAATCCGCGGTTTAGGGGCGAGTCTTCGCGATCAAGTTATTGAAGTAGCGCCTTTTTTGGAGAACACCGGTTTGCTGGATTCTCCCGGAGAGAATCAGTCTGGTGAACCAAACGTATACGCAGATAGCATTTTCTCATATGATTTACAAAAGGCTCCGGAGAGCGGAGAAGCTGAGGTGGAACTGATAAGTCATTCGCCCGACCCGGACCACTTAGTAATGACTGCGGTTGCTGCTCAGCTGAGGTCAGAGGGGTTGTTCCAGTCCGGTCCGAAGCAGATGTCCGTGAGTGACTTGGTCAGCTTGGCGAAGCGGGATAGGTGGGCCCGCAATCTAGAACACGCTGTGTTCACATTTGCTGTGAGGGGCCTTTCACTTGCTGCATTGACGCACCTTACTCGCCATCGGATGCAAAGCTTGTGCGTACCTGATCTGGGGCGGGTGGATCTGACTGCAAGGTTTGTGGTTCCACAGAGCATACGGTCGCTGTCGAAGGCCGAGGAGTTGTATAGCTCGGCAGCTCGGGCTGCACGCCGGATGCAGCATCGAATGTCGCTGTCCGGCGTGAGTGAGAGAGACCGAGTTTATCTGAGCATTTGCGGCAATCTTGTAGATGTAGTGTTTAGTATGAATGCTCGAGAGCTCATTCACTTTGTTGCACTGCGTACCTGCAATCGAGCTCAATGGGAGATTCGAAAGGTGGCAGAGGATGTACTGGCGCTGGCTAAGTCAGTGGCTCCTTGCATTTTTGAAGGGATAGGACCTAGCTGCGTCACACTTGGTTACTGCCCAGAAGGCAAACTATCGTGCGGGCGACTTGTGGAGATGGTTGAGAAGTATGGAGGGCAGGCGAATCATCGAGGGAAGAAACCCAGTTCGTGAGGCCTTGTTGGCTAACTGTCGAATTGACGAGATCATTGTTTCATCTGATTCATCGCCGTCAGCTTCGCTGCGAGATATTATTCGGCTGGCACAGGAACGGAACATTAGGGTGAGACGATCCACCCGCAGCGATATCGCGCGCATCTCGCAGACGAGAAGTCATCAGGGCGTTATAGCTGTGTGCCCGCCTTATGAATATGCGGATCTGGAGAGCTTGCTGGCGACGATCAGCCGGGCATCCAAGCCCGCTCTTTTGGTTGTTCTCGACGGTATAGAGGATCCCGGCAACTTAGGATCGATTATCAGAACTTGCGAATGTGCAGGTGCTAACGGGGTCGTCATACGGGAGAGACGTTCCGCAGGGGTTACGCCGGCAGTCGAAAAGGCGGCTGCAGGAGCCACCCACTATGTGCCGATCTGCAGGGTGAGCAATATTCGCAATGCCCTTGAACGGATCAAGGCCGCAGGTGTGTGGGCAGTCGGTACGTCCGGCGACAGTGGTCAGGTTTACTATCAGGCCGATTTCACCGTTCCGGTTGCATTTGTGATAGGCAACGAGGGAAAAGGCCTGTCACGCCTTGTTCGTGAGACGTGTGACTACCTAGTCTCTATCCCCATGTTCGGTAAGATCGATTCTCTTAACGCGTCGGTCGCTGCCGGCATTGTCATCTACGAAGCTGTGAGACAACGATTATGCAGGTGAGCTGAGCTATGAATCGTCAGCTCAGAGCCATCTTTTGGTTGATCCTGATTGCTTGCGCAGGATTTGTCTGCGGCATCTTATTATACAGTGCGTTTTCGGCAGGCAAGATTCCGGAGAACACATGGATTGGACAGCTCTACGTGGGAGGCAGAACCCGGTCCGAAGCCCTGGAACTTCTTAAATGGTTAGACAGTTCAATAAGGGAGAGGACAGTAGTTCTCAATGCTCAAGGACGTAGTTACAGAGTATCGAGCCAGAGTCTAGATTTGCGAGTGGACATGGAGAAAGCCAGGCAATTGGTTGACGAGCTGATTAACTCTTTTGACCTGATCGCTAAGATGCTTGACACCTTTGGGTGGACTCGGCCAGATACGTACAATGAGCTACCCCTTAGGTTTAACCGGGTCAACGTGGATTTACTGTGCGATCAGCTGGCAGCGGAAATCGATAGACCGCCTGTGAATGCGAGATACGACATAGTCAGGCAGAAGTTTATTCCCGAGACCGACGGCCTCTCCGTTGACCGCAAAAGGCTTGAAGCCGCGCTGCTTACAGGGTTTCAGCAGAGCAGTGCAGCGCCCATAGAGGTGCCTGTGGTCGTTGTCGAGCCCCGCCTAACTTTAGGCCTCCTAGAGAACCTGCGAATTTCCACATGCATTTCGTCATATCTGACCAAGTTTAACTCTGATGACATTCCCCGCAGCTTGAATATTAGGCGGGCAGCTGAACTGATCGATGGCACTATCCTTTTGCCTAACGAAGAATTCTCGTTTAATGAACGAGTCGGACCGCGCACTCGCGAAGCCGGGTTTCTGGAGGCAATAGAGATTGTCGATAGTGAGTACGTCATAGGTGTAGGGGGCGGCGTTTGTCAAGTGTCGTCTACTCTGTACAACGCTGCTGTCCTGGCGCGACTTGCGGTAACTCAGCGAAGGCCGCACTCGAGGGTTCCTTCATATGTTCCGGCAGGAAGAGATGCTACAGTTTATTATCCCGCGATAGATCTGCGGTTTAGGAACACTTCTGGCAGTCCGGTAATGTTATCGGCGCAGGTTGAGGACAACGTGATTTATGTCGCAGTACTGGGCAGCGGGAACGAACGGAAAAGAGTTGAAATTGCTACTAAGGTCGTGGCTACACTTTCTCCGAGTGTGGATTTAATTCCCGATCCATCTCTGCAAGCCGGAGTGGAGATTATTGACCAAGAATCGGAGATGGGGCTGGTTGTCGAAACCTACCGCCGGGTGTACGAAAGCGATGGAAGGTTCGTGTCCGAGGAGCTTTTATCTAGGGATACTTATCCACCAGTCAATCGCGTAGTAAGAGTAGGGGTCGGATTGTGAGCTGATTTTGATTGACCCTTGCAGGCAACTTAGCTTGACGCAGGTTTTCAGAGTTTATATAATGGACAAGGAGACTTTGTACATGTAGGTACATGTAGACATCTGAGATCGTCTCGATGTGTGGGAGGGACCGCGGTGGAGGCCAGTTTACACAGGAATGAGCTGTTTGACATTTATGACAGCATGGACGATGAGGATGTCGTAGAGTTTGCCCGAAACCGCGATGGCGCCGCAGAGGAGTATTTGATCAACAAGTACAAGAACTTCGTGAGAGCGAAGGCCAGATCGTACTTTTTGATTGGGGCGGATAGGGAAGACATCATTCAAGAAGGCATGATCGGGCTCTATAAGGCGATTAGAGATTTCCGTTCTGATAAGTTAGCATCCTTTAGGGCCTTCGCAGAACTTTGCATCACCAGACAGATCATAACGGCCATCAAAACCGCCACCAGACAAAAACACATCCCGCTAAATTCCTACGTGTCGCTTAACAAGCCTATATTTGACGAAGACTCTGACCGGACTCTTCTTGATGTTCTGCCAATTGCGAAGGTTACCGATCCCGAGGAGCTTGTCATCAGCCGTGAAGAATTCGTCGACATCGAAGAGAAAATGGAAGAGTTTCTAAGCGACCTGGAATGGAAGGTCCTCATGGCCTACCTGGAGGGTAAGTCCTACCAAGAGATCGCTACCGAGTTAAATAGGCATGTTAAGTCCATCGATAATGCGCTTCAGAGAGTCAAGAGAAAGCTAGAGCGGTACATCGAGAAGAGAAATTCTTAATCTGCAGGCAAGTCGTCAGATTTCGATAAAGTGGGAGCAAGTCTAACAGCCGGTGTCATATAGCTGTCACCGGCTTTTGCTTATCTGCTTCGAGGACCTGACTGAGTTCAGACACATGTGAAAGATGTAAGGAGTGCTGCCACGTCGTCACTTGCCAGGGAATCTCTAGAGAATCTCATTAGGGCCAGCCCATTCAAGATCAGGGGAGTGCAGGTGGATACGGGAATCACGCTTTTTGCGTTGCCCCCACGATCTTGGGAATCGAACGGCGTTGTAGAGAGACTTAATCGGACCTTTAGGGAAGAGTTTTGGGCCTGCTATGATCAAGCGTTAGGCAAGCGAGGTGTATAATCAACTACGACCACATCAAAACCTGGGATACATGACCCCCGCCCGATACCTGGAAACACTCGGATTAGGTCAGTGTATCGCATGACTTGAACTAGTACAGAACCTTGACGCTCACCTTAGACGTGTATATAATATTTTGTGTCCCAGGTATTTCGGTGCCTGAGGATGCCGTCCAGTGCCGACGTAGCTCAATTGGTAGAGCAGCTGATTTGTAATCAGCAGGTTGCGGGTTCGAGTCCCATCGTCGGCTCCAACCTTGAGGCCCTCTGGATGAGCTCCGAAGGGCCTCTCTACATTCACAAGCGCACGTGATTTTGTTGACAAAGGCAAACGCCCTTGCTATAATGTAGGAGCAGCTTTCGGGGATCCGTCACGGGGCCACATTCAATCGGAGTTGAGGATAGCCTCAGTCCAGGTTTCCTCGCCCCCGAGTCTGCTCTGGCCGAAACAGCACGACCACGGAGGGGTGCCCGAGTGGTTAAAGGGGGCAGACTGTAAATCTGTTGGCGCACGCCTACGCTGGTTCGAATCCAGCCCCCTCCACCAGAGCTGTCAGGCCTCGTGCGGCCGAGTCAAATAAGTTCTGAGGCGAGCGGGAATAGCTCAGTTGGCTAGAGCATCAGCCTTCCAAGCTGAGGGTCGCGGGTTCGAATCCCGTTTCCCGCTCCAACTGCGTCTCGCTTTATTGTGCCCCTGTAGCTCAGCAGGTAGAGCGCATCCATGGTAAGGATGAGGTCACCGGTTCAATCCCGGTCGGGGGCTCCACATTATCTAAACCTAACCGAGACTCTTCTTCGCGCAGTGCAGACTAGCTTTAGGTCGAGGTTTTGCTTTGCATCGAGATTTTTTTGTACACTGGTTTTCCCCTCAGCGCTCTGGAGAGGAGACAAGGTTGTCAAGTTTAGAGCTGCTCTTCAATCGCAGCCATAGTCACAAGGGGGAAGAAGGATGGCCAAGCAGAAGTTTGAGAGGACGAAGCCGCATGTGAATGTGGGGACCATAGGGCATGTAGACCATGGTAAGACGACATTGACGTCTGCGATAACGAAG